>JAEEGH010018564.1_pt1 | contig 14684 bp, 12 predicted proteins | sample 9134181 | NCBI WGS metagenome assembly JAEEGH01 (sample SAMN16246544, study PRJNA631951) | gut metagenome | biome: gut microbiome; feature: rumen; material: DP-attached | host: Bos | place: Iran: Karaj | collected 2018-10 | reverse complement strand
TGTGACCGCAGAAGTTAACAGTTTGCACCGAAAGAAAACAAAAATATGACATAATGTTATTCATGTAATTAACTAATTTAACTCGTGGGAATTTTTAGAACCCACCTGAAACATACAAGACTATGAAAGAGAAAGTATTACAAGCCATGCACGAGGCTGGGAAGCCCGTCTCTGCAGGCGACGTTACGAAGGTTCTGGGTGCTGATCGCAAGGAGGTGGACAAGGCTTTCGCCGAACTTAAGAAAGAAGGTGCCATCGTATCTCCGGTAAGGTGCAAGTGGGAGCCGGCTAAGTAACGTGACAAGAAAAAGGTGGGACGACATTTCTTCGTCCTCACTATAAATTTTTTGTTCATATCAAGGAACGGATAGGCAAAGTGACGATGCAATAATACGACAAAAGGTAAAAGACACCGAAACCATTATCCGTTCCTTTTTTGTAAAGACAACAACATTATACATACAAGAACATTATGGCACACAACTGTGAACAATGTAAATTCAGGGCTTACCACGACCGCAAGCCTAAGTCGGTACTGGGACGCCTATGGCGATGGCACATCAATTTCTGTCCTGGGTGGAAGGCTTACTTTACTTCGTTGCCTATGGAGCAACAGGAGGCTTTGAGACAAAAATATCAATTTACAAAATATCAATAAAACCTATACGCACTATGGAGATAAAAGCAATAAGAATGTATGACGGAGGTTTCATGAACCAGCCGTTCGCCTTCGGCGGAGAAGAAGGTAAGGATGCCTTTGACGAGCAGATAATATACCGCAGCAGCCTGCAGAACTTCCTGATAGACACCGGCAAGGAGGTGATACTCATCGATACCGGTTTTAAGTCTGGCATGCCTGCACCGGCAAGGAAGACAGGTGCACCGCTATATATGGGCGAGAAGTTGGCAGACTACATGGATGCCTTTGCTGCCACAGGCTACAAGCCCGAGCAGGTAACCAAGATTCTCGTAACGCATAAGCACCCCGACCATACGGGTGCACTGGAGTATTTCCCTAATGCCACGGTTTACATCTCGCCAGAGGATGCCGATGCCATGAAACTGGATAGTGACAACGTGGTGCGCGCTGCATACAAGGATGGGGCATACCACAACTTCCCTGCTGCAGACAAGATAGCCGACGGCATATACCTGATAGAGGCTAAGGGGCATACATACGGCAACAGCATAGTGATTGCAGAGAATGAGGGACTGTACTATATGTTTCATGGCGACGTGACCTACTGCGATGCTGCGCTGAAGGCAAACAAGCTAAGCATAGTGTTTGAGGACAAGCAGGCTGCAAGGGATACACTCGACCGTGTACGTCAGTTCATCAAGGACAACCCTACGGTGTATCTCTCAACCCACTGCCCTGAAGGCTATGAGAATCTGGAACTGAAACGCGTGATGAGATTGTGATTCCATGCCTCATTTGCGAACGAATGAAACCATGGCTTAAAACGCAAAATAGAGGCGGAAATGACCTGAAATTGATGTGAAGGGCATCATGCAAACTGTACTTTTGGGTGTCCGGCTTCCCAAAATAACAGCTTTTTTATAAGAAAATGCCCCATTTTACCTCGCAATTTGATAGCTTTTTGCATGTAAAAGCTATCAAATTACAAGGTAAAAGCTATCAAATTACAATCAGGGAGGGTTGCCATGAAAGGGCTGTGTTGTGTAAAGCTCTGTAATACAGAGCTATACTCGACGGTTGTAATTTTGCCGTTTTTCAGGAAAAAATTGAGCTTCGTGATTTTGAAGGGCAGGAAAGGCGATTTAAATACGAAAATGGAAGGACTGAACATTCATTCAATCCTTCCATTTTCGTATTTATCTCCTAAGTGCTGTCCTACAGACTTACGTCACAGAAAGCGGCTGTCTTTTTCTATCTACTTCTTAAACTTCATCAGGCTCCAGGCGGTTACTCCCTAAGCCGGACTAACCTCACGATAATCAGATGGCGACGAGCCATACTTCATCTTAAAGCTACGCGAGAAGTAGCGAGGGTCAGAGTATCCACATTTGTAAGCAACGTCAGAGACGCTGAGATAAGGATTCTGCTGCAACAGTTGCATGGCATGCTGCATGCGGGCATCTATAAGCAGCTGTGCCGCCGTGATACCGAGCAGTGAGCGCAGGCGGCGGTTCAGCGTAGAGCGGCTCGTAGCGGTGACAGCCGCCATGTCATCAATGGTGACATCGCTGTTAGCCATGTTCTGCTCAATGAAGTGACGCACCTTGTCGAGGAACAGCTGGTCGTCAGGGCTGAACTGCTGCATGGCTTGCTCCGCCTCCTCATCTTCCTGATGCGGCTTAGGCTCCACGCTGTCTTCATTGCCATCCGTATGCTTATCGGCAGCATTGAGCAGCTTCATGTATTTATGCAGAGCCTCCTGCTGCTGCGCCTTCAGTCTGCGTATATATATGAAGTTAAGCAATATGCCGGCTGCAATGGCTATGATGAGTGTGGCAAGCAGCAGCTTTGCCCACAGTGTCTCATACCAGTGAGGCTTCACTATGATGTATAGCGTGTGCATATTGTCAACCCACCTGCCGTAGCGGTCGGTTGACTGCACCTGCAACACGTATGTGCCCGGCTTCATGTCGAATAGCGATATGCTGCGGTCAGAACTGCCGTAAGTCCACGGACTGTCGCCCAGACGGGTGCGGTACAGTATGCCTGTATTGTCAACATAGTCGATGGCAGCGAAACCTATGCGCACGTTTCTCTCGTCGGTGCCCAGTCGCAGAGTGTCGTTAAGTATGTGTGAGAAGTCCTCCGCTCCGCCGTTCACCTCCACATACGACCATATCAGCGGTGGTATGTATCCACGTGACAGCATGTCGTCAGGCGTAACGCTGTAGGTGCCGCGCTCAGTGCCGAAGAGCCATGTGCCGTCAGGCATCTTGATAGGCTTGCCTTCAGAGAACCGGCATGAGTCGCAGAAGAATACGGAGTTATAGTTTACGGTATTGTCCAGATATGGGTTGAAGAGCATTACGTTGGTATTGCTCACCACCATCAGCGTGGAATTGTCGAAGAACGTCAGTGCACTCACGAAGTCAGACATCAGAGACGACGTGCGTGTAGAGAAGTGGCGGAAGTGAGGCTTTGGTGCCATCAGGTCTTCCTCGGCAATCATATCGACGCCCGAGCTTGCCGTACCGATGAAGAGGTTGCCGTGGCGGTCCTGCTCTATATCTATTATGGTGTTGCTGGCAAGCGAGTTGTAATCGTTGCCGTCGCGCTTTATGGCGCGCATCTTAATCTGCTTGGCGTTCTTCACCGCCTTTCCTACGAGCAGACCGGTGCTCGTGGCGGCAATGACGTTGCCCATAGGCGTGATGTGGATCTTCCTTACACGCTTGCCGCCGAACGACTCCATTACGGCAGGTGCGTCGGCGTCAGGGTTAGTGTAGCACTTCACGCCCTGCGTGAACGATGCTATCCACAGTCTGCCGTACTGGTCCTCCTGTATGTCGTATACGTCGGGCAGTTCCACCCTCTTCTCAATGGCGAAGGTCTCAGGGTTTACCTTGAGCATCACGCTGGCTACGTTTGAGCGTGAAGGCGACTTGGTGCCTATCCAGATAGCCCCGTTCCTGGTCTGTTTGATGAAGAACACCTGGAAGCCTATGTCGGCATGGTGAAGCATCTTGCCGTCGCTGCCAAACACCGTTATGCCCATCTCGCGCCTCGTGCCCATCCACAGCCTCTTCTTATTGTCGAGCATGAAGGCGCGCACATGCTGCTTGCCCATCTCCTTGAACAGTTTGGCAGGGTGATGGGTGTAGGTAGTCTTGTATATTCCGTTGATGTCGGCAGTCCAGAAATTGCCCTGTCTGTCGGTCATACCCTTCCACAGGTCCTCGCTGATGTGTCCCTTTAGCTTCATGAGTTCCTGCTGTCGCTTCTTAGGAATGTTGCGGAAGGTATATGTAGCGAGGTCAAACTCGAATACGCCGTCGTATGTGTAGCACAGTATGTTTCCGTCGTCAGCCAGCTGTATCTGTCTTATGCGGTCGTTTTCCACGCAGGCACCGTCGCCAGGCTGCATCTTCACCCAGTGGAAGTCGTAGCCGTCAAAGCAGTCGAGGCCGTTCCATGTAGAGAACCACATAAGCCCGCGACCGTCCTGCACTGCACCGTCAACGCGGCTGCTTGACAGGTCTGACTGGTCAGCATAATGCCTCACTCTCCTCACGTCATCGTCGGCTAAGGCGATGACTGTGGCAGGTAGTATCAGTGCAAGTAAAACTATTAAAACTCTATAATGTTTCATATACGTTAGCTAGCGTATGTATGTGCCTACAATTATATAATGTGTGGTTGACGATTAAAGTGCAAAGTTACGCATTTTTTCTTTCTTCACAAAATAAATTGCATAAAAAATAGATGGATATATTTGTGAATTTAAGAAAAAATGCTTACTTTTGCAGCAAAATATACTATTTGTCCTATAAATTATGCCTAAGAAGGCTGATATTTCTATGACCACAAAAGCTAAAAGACTTATTTTGATGATGCTGACGTTCGTCAGTGTGCTTACAGAGGTGCATGCCCAGGACCACATGGAATATATGGGTATCAGCATGAACCAGACGATAGACAGTTTTGCCGTGGCGCTGCAGGACAAGGGCTATAAGCTGTCGCCGGCATCGCAGAAGGCTCCAAAGGGAAAGAGGCTCTTCGTGGGCTCGTTCGGAGAAGACAAGGTGAACCTCACCGTAAGCTACGGAGTGCATACACACTATGTCACCGATGTGGCAGTGGATTTTCCTGAGGAGAAGGACCTGCAGAAGTTCATGCTGTTCTACGAAGCCATGAAGAGGGTGATAACAGAGGCTTACTGCACCGACGGTGAGGTGGTAAACGAGATGGGCTCAATGGACGTACTGCCTACATACGGCATGAGTATGGACTACGGCAAGGTGATTATCAGCATCAACCCGAAGAAGAACTACGGACTGATAGTAACCTATACCGACCAGGTCAATACAGTAGAGGAGCGCAAGCTCAGGTATGACCCCGTAGAGTGAACTAATCGGTACAAAGCATATATATTTATAACCCAAACAAACCTAACAAGAAAATGAAAAAGAATTTTATCATGATTTTCATGGCACTCGCCACACTCTTTACAATGGAGGCAAGTGCTCAGAATTGTAGTGCACAGGCTAAGGGATGCAAACAGAAGGCTTGCTGCCAGATGCGCCAGCCGGTGAAGATGATTCTCGATGCAGACTTCGGAAGTTCCACCGACGACCTCTTTGGTCTTATGATGCTCAATCACTATATAGACGAGGGACTGGTTGACCTGCAGGGAATTATAGTTGACCGCGAGGGCGACAACAACGCCGGAGTGGTTGACATCTTCAACACCTACTATGGTCATCCTGACATACCTGTAGGACTGGAGCGCAATGGCGTGAAGAACCCTCGTTGCTTCATACCTTACAACCAGATGTGCGACCTGAAGGATGCACAGGGCAATCCGCTCTTCAAGCGTTCGTTCGACTCAAAGCAGTGCATGGATGGCTATAAGCTCTACAGAAAGCTGCTCAGCAAGGCAGAAGACAACTCTGTGGTTATTGTTGCCATAGGCTTTGCTACCACGCTGGCACAGCTCTTTGAGTCAAAGGGTGACGAATACTCTAAGCTCAATGGACTCGACCTCTTCAAGCAGAAGGTTAAGGCTGTGTATCTGCAGGCAGGACGCTTTGAGCCTACCGACAGCCTCTCTGGCTACAACATGCGCGCTGCGTCAAAGCAGGCTAACGTATTCTTCAGCAAACTGCCCGAGAAGGTTGAGCTTATAATGTCGCCAAGCAACATAGGCGACAAGCAGCGCTATCTGCCGGAAGACGTACTGGCAGACCTCAGGAATGTTGACCTAAACCCTATCAAGACGGTCTATCAGCAGTACACCATTGACCCTGGCCAGGCTATGTGGGACGTCAACTGCATCATCAACGCAGTGTTTGGCGACAACCAGTACAGTATGTCACCACGTGGATACGTCACCTTCGTTGACAAGGGTGAGGAGTCACTGCTGCTTTTCAAGGCTGACCCTAACGGTAACTCACGCTATCAGTTGCCTGGCGATTCTTACTTCAACATGGAGAAGCTGATGGATATTCGCCGCCATAATCGCATGGGTAAGTAATCTCCTGCAGATATAAAATAACAACGACAATTCTGACATTGTTCTTGACGATACCCATGGATGGTATGCTGATTGTCAAGACGATGTCAGAATTGTCGTTTTCTTTGTATGCCTGATAAAAGGGTCAGGAGTTGATAATCTCGCTAATAAGCGGCAGCACTACTTTCTTCAGCACCTTCTCGTTAAGCTGGTGCTCGCCGTCGAAGCGCTGGCACTGAGGATAGTGCTTATGGAAGAGGTCGTAGGTGTTGCATGACTTGTCGTTGATGCCGAAGAGTCCCCACACGTGCTGACGGTCCTCGTCGGTAAGGTTCTTGAACTGCTGGCGCTCTATCTGGTTGTGGTGCTGTATGATGTCGCGCGTGATGCGGAAAGTCTTCTGGTTGTCCTTCCTGCCGTTGAAGAACTTGTGCTCACCCGTCTTCAGTACACCGCTCATGGTTGACATCCTCACCGCCGGGTTTACGCAGATGCGCTTGAAACCATGCATCTGGTGCGCGTACATGCCCCCCATTGAGGTGCCCAATATGATGTTAGGCTGCTCCTGCTCGCACAGTTCGCGCAGGTAGGGCAGGGCGTCGAGCGGCTCCACTGGTATGTCGGGAGCTATGATTTCATCCTCAGGTAGCAGACGGCGAAGCAGTTGCACCGTACCGCTGGCTCCTGATGAACCGAAGCCATGGAAATAAATCAGTTTCATAAGAGAATAATGTTCGTTTTGTTTGTTTTACTACTGCAAAATTACTAAAATAAAGTAGTAGGGACAAAAGAAAGTCATTCTTTTTTCTGCAGAATATGAAAAAATAGGGGCTTTTGCGACAAATATATACGCTGTTTATGGTTTTTGTCGTAAGATTGGTCTTGTATCGCTATGAAAGGAGGTGAAAAAAGAGTGTTTCTTTGTGTACGGACGGAATTTGCTATATCCAGCACCATTCTTTCCTACCAATCCTACAATGCAGTTATCAGGAATAATCATGGAAACATTGTCCAGGGCAATCTTCTCGCCGTAGTGTTTATTTATGTTTCGTATTTCAATCATAAATTCCCATGAAGATTTTTATACACAGTTTTACACACATAATACGCTCCTACAATGACTAGCGGAATTGACAGCAATTGTCCCATATCCAATAACATGTCATTTTCAAAGTCAACCTGAATTTCTTTGACAAACTCTACAAAGAAACGGAAAACAAATATTGTAGATATACAATAACCAAAATAGAAGCCAGTACCAAAGCTATACCTCAATCGTGTATTTCGATAGATTATTATACCTAACAAAAAAATCAACATATAAAATAAGGTCTCATATAGTTGCGCTGGATGTCGTGGAAACATATCAATATTTTCAAAAACAAAAGCCCATTGAACATCCGTCTGCCTACCTATGATTTCTGAATTCATCAAGTTCCCAAGCCGTATTGACATAGATGTAAAAGGTGCAGCAACCCCTGCACAATCCAAGACAAACAGAAAACTAACACCGTTTCTTATAGAATAAAGCCAGAAAGATACTAAGAGGCCTATGACACCTCCATGTGAGGCCAAACCTGCATAACCTATGTATCTAATCGCTCCATCTGGTGTGAATCTAATCGGCACAAACATTTCTACGAGATGCTTCAGACTGCATAAGTAATAATCGGGTTCATAAAAGAGGCAATGTCCTATACGCGCCCCCAAAAGAACACCGATAAATGCATAAAAGAAAAGAGGATCAAATTTTTCCTCATCTATTTTATTTACCACATACAATTGCTTTACTATTAAATATGCCCCAACTAACCCTATTACCCAAAGCACTCCATACCAGCGTACAGAATATCCTAAAATAGAAAATAATTCTACTGATGGATGCCAATATATATAATTAAAGATACTCATACAATCAATTTTTCTTGCAAAATTACTAAAATAAAGTAGTTGGGACAAAAGAAAGTCATTCTTTTTTCTGCAGAGTATGAAAAAATAGGGGCTTTTGCGACAAATATATACGCTGTTTATGGTTTTTTGTCGTAAGATAAACCATGTGTCAGAGACGTACACCAACTTCAAATTGACACGTACTATTTCTATCGTGCGAAGAAGCACTCAGAATCCTCACAATTAATAGTACTAAAATAGAAATCCGCAAGTTGAAGACTTCAACTTGCGGATTCCTTATATATTATACTGGATAAGTACGACTTAATAGAGGTACTTCTTGCCGTTCTTGATTACGATGCCGCGGTAGTTGCTGTCCACCTTCTGACCGGCAAGGTTATATATGGCGTCGGATTTGCTCTCAACGTCAGCAGTAACATTCTCTACGCCGTCAGCACCACCAGTGTGATACTCCAGCACGATGACAACGCTCTGCTGCTCACCAGTGTTGGTGAATGTCAGTTCGTTCTGTACGTTGTTGAGCACGAACTCAGCCTTGTTAGGAGCAGAAGCCGCCTTGTTGAGGTCGAGTATCTGACCGTCAGCCTCGGTGTAGGTCTGTCCCGCAACCTCTTTCCAATAGCTGGTACGATTACTGCTGTTGTTTCCCGCGATGCTCCAGAATGTGATCTTAGTCACCTTGTGACCCTCTGGTATCACGATAGTGTTCTGAGCACCGTTAGATAGCTTGATGCCAGTGCGCTGTGTACCGTCGAAGTCATAGGTCATCTTCTCACCCTTAGAGTAGTACTTGTCGGTAACGGTGGTGTAGTGCATGCTGTAACCCTTGTTGTTAGAAGGTGAAGCCTCGTTGCCCACGAGTTGGGTGCATGAACTGTCGCCGCCGGTGCGTGTGCAGTTACCCCATGCTATGCAGACCTTCTGAGTCTCGCTCTCTGGTTCTGGGTCTTTTGGTTCTTCTGGTTCCTGAGGTTTCTCCTCGCCGCCAACTACCTTCAGGATACCGTTGGTATAGAGAGCGGATGTGTCCCATGTCTGTCCCTCGCCAGGTGTTGCAGGTATAATCTCTGCGAATGTACCTGTTGCAGTGCCGGTGAACGCCTGTATCTCGTCGCCGTTGTAGAAGGTGCTGTCCTGCATGGCCTCGTTGAGCACAAGCTTCACATTGCTCTGTATAGTCAGGCCGCTGCTCATTGTCAGACCCTTGTCGGTAGCCAGCGTGTCGCCCACCTGCAGTGTGGCACCGCTGTACAGTGTCACTTTGCCTGCCAGCGTACCCTTACCTGCCAGTGTAGCGCCGCTCTTCACTGTCACTGCACCTGTACCAGAGTGCTTGCCGTTTACGATGAGAGTACCGGCAGTAACGGTGGTAGTTCCTGCATAGTCGCTGTTACCAGTGAGTCGCCAGTCGCCTGTACCCACTTTCTCTATGCTTGCCTTACCCATCTTGGTGTTATGCGTCTGGTTGTAGTTGTCTATTACACCGTGGAAATCCTCGTCGGTGTTTGCACCACCTACTATCCAAGTGCCAGAACCTCCATTCCTCACATCGAAGCCCGAGAGTGCTGTGCCAGCTGCTCCAGACAAACCTCCCAGATAGAACGTGCCTCCGGAGCGTCCGTTTACTCTTGCATTACCCTGGAGTTCAATTGTTGCGTTCCTGATGCCACCTACATTAGCGTCTCCTCCGTTACGCAGACAGAATGAGCTGTTGTTACCTGAGCCAGTGCCGTTAATAATGAGGTGTCCATTGAAATTGTCCCAGTTGCCCTCAATGTATTCGCGTATGTAGTGCACGTTCCACGTGAGTGTGCCAGAGCCTGTCACACTGCCTTTGGTGGTGTTCCACAAGTCGAAGTCAACTGTTGATGTAGTTCCAGCAACTACTTCTATAGGCATAGTGTAGTTTATAGTCACCTCATTCTTGCCCACGGTAGAGAATTTACCTCCCTGCAGTATGAGTTTCTGCACGGTTCCGAGGCCAGCCTCAGACACAGCCTGACTGCCGAGCCTTACCTCGCCACCTTTAAGTACGAGGTTACCGTCATACTGGAAGAAGTTAGCATTGTTTACCAATATCTGTCCTTCACCGTTTACGGTAAGGTTACCATTACCCTCAATGCCGCCGTTCATGGTAACTATAGTACCGCTTTTGGCAATGTTCAGTTCTGTGTCGTCATAAAGCTTTGCAGAGCGATTTGTTGCTGTTGTGGCACCAGTATATTTATATGTGCCGCCAGCCATCACCCAGTTCTGTGCAAACTCTTGGCTCTTACCCAGTCCGCTGGCAACGTCGCCGTCCTTCAGGGTAGAGAACTCATATACTCCGTCATGCAGCACGGTGGCACCAGTGTATTGCTGGTCGCTGCCAATGGTGAGGGTTCCCTTGCCTGTCTTGTTCATTGATGCTGTGCCACCCACGTAACCCGTACCGTTGATAGTGATGTTAGCGTCAGAGCGCACTACCACGGCGGTGTAGTCCTTAGCCTCGTCAAGGGTGTATGTCTTGTCTGTAGCATCGTTGATGAGCCACTCGCCAGCACCAGTGCCGTCGAAAGTCTCCGCGTCAACGAGGTCTGTCTGCTCAGGGCGTGTCTTGGCTGTCAGTTCAGCAGTATAGTCAGACTTGTTCTCTCCTTCAAATGCGCACACACGCACCACGTATGAAGTGGCAGGCTGCAGTGACGCATCGTCTATGAGGAAAGTGCTTACGTTAGCCGCCGTGCGTCCGATCTCTGTGAACACACCGTCCTTCTTCATCTCTACGATAAAGCCCTCCTCGTTGTCGCTGTAGTCGGCCCACTCTAAGGTTATAGTGTTAGGAGTAGATGTCGCTACGCTGAGCTGCATCGGAGCACGCAGGTAGAACTCACGGTCAGCCTTTGTTATGCCGTTGATGTAGTTCTCTATGTTGGCATATCCATTTGCAGCAATAGTCATTGCATCATCCACAGCAGGGTTAGTGCCGTTTGCATTTTCCCATGCGTCAGGCATACCGTCGCCGTCGGTGTCGGTTTTCTTTGTGCCCAGAAACACCTCCCAAGTGTCAGGAGTGCCGTATGGCAAATCCTTCTCGCTGGTGATGAGGTTGCCCTTGGTGCCAAATGACAGAACTTCGTTAACCATGTAAGCGTCTGTAAGGTCGCGGTAAGGAAGTGAGGCACCTACTATAGGAAGCAGGTTGTCAATGAGAGAGTTGCCATCCCATGTCTCAAGCTCTGGGTAGTCGTATGGAGTACTCTGACGGTCGCCACCGCCGTCGCCGGTAAACAATTCAGGGTTGAATACACCATCCTTGTTGCGATCCTGCCAGTTATCATCGCCATAGAAGTGGAAGCCGGAGTTGCCTCCAGAGAAACCGTTGGCAGAAGTACTGGTAGAGTTGCCGTTTATAAAGAGGTTGCCCACAGCGTTTGCGTAAGAGTCGCCAGATGACTCGCCGCCCATCTCGTAGGCGTATGTGCTCCAGTTATATACAATGTTGTTCACATACTGGTGTACGCCCTTCACCTTAAAGTTACGTGTCTTGTTGTCACATAGCAGTACACGGTACATTGTGATGTTGTCAGCCTGTATCAGTCCGCCGGCAGAGTGAGCCATCAATCCTTGACCTACTATGCTGTTCTGTATGGTCACGTCATGTGGAGCCGTACCCTTGTTGTCCCAGTTGATGGAGAAATTCTCGTCCTGTCCCCATGCAAATGAGCAGTGGTCGAAAATCATGTTGCCACCGTTTGCCAGTCCGGCGCAGTCTGCATCCTTCGTTCCCACCGATCCCATACGGAAACGCATATAGCGCATGATGATGTTGGTGGCTCCGGAGCATGACATACCGTCACCATATACGGTGATACCCTCGCCCGGTGCCGTCTGTCCGGCAATGGTGAGGTTACTCTTGAAGGTCAGACGTGAGTTAAGTCTGATGACACCAGCCACGTCAAACACCACGATACGGTTAGGCTGGCTTACGGCATCGCGCAGAGAACCACTACCAGAGTCGTTGAGATTGGTCACATGATACACAGTACCAGCACGTCCGCCGGTGGCGAAACGTCCCCATCCGGCTGCACCAGGGAAAGCCACGAGGTCATCGGCAGTAGCCGTAGTGACGCTCATCATTCCAGCGAGGAGCAGCGCAAAGATTTTTTTAAATTTTTTCATTTGCGTTAAGTTCGTTATTTTGATTTGATTTATGTTCGGATTTGTTATATTCCAGTGTTTTAGGATAAGCCTATTATTCAACGTGCAAAATTAGCAAAAAACGATGATATAAACAAATGTTTTTCTTTTTTTTGCACATAATACCTTTTTTTTGACCCGAAAACACACATAGTGTGAAAAATATTGAGTAACTTTGCAATTACTATGGCACAGGAAATCTCTAATATTCAAGAACAGAAACTGGTTCAGGAGCAGAAGCAGATACATACGCTCACCGCGCAGCAGGTGATGCTGATGCGTATGCTTGAGATGCCGCTGATGCAGTTTGAGGAGAGTGTGCAGAATGAAATGAATGAGAACCCTGCCTTGGTGGGTGATGATTGTAACGAAGGCGAGGAGGAAAACGAATACGGAGGCGACAGCGAGGTTGAAGGCGATGGCGAGGACTTCGCAGAGCAGCAGGAGCGAGAAGAGCGTAAGGATGAGCTCGACAGCGTGCTTGATTCCTTCGACCGTGATGACCGTTTGGAGGGCTCTAACTATGAAAGGGCAAACAATACGGACCCTGACGCCGACCAGGAGGAAAGGATATACGGCAATACAGAATCGTTCTACGACTATCTGCGCGACCAGGTGAGCGAGCAGGACCTGACGGAGCGGCAGGAACTCATAATGGAGTATCTGATAGGTTCGCTCGATGGCGACGGACTGCTGCGTAAGGACCTTGCGGCACTGAGCGATGAGATAGCCGTGCATGAATATATCGACGTATCGACCGACGAGATAGAGCGCGTGCTGACCGTGCTGCAGGGATTCGACCCGGCAGGCATAGGGGCGCAGTCGCTGCAGCAGTGCCTTCTGATACAGATATTCCGAAAGAAATCTACGCCACTCACGAAACTCATGTATCAGGTTATAAACAGCCATTATGACGACTTCGTACATAAGCGCTGGCAGCGCATTGCTGAGAAGATGCAGATGGGCGAGGCTACTAAGGATGAGGTGTTCCGCGAGATACAGCGACTGAACCCACGACCAGGCGCGGCGCTTGGCGAAACGATGGGACACAGTACGCAGCAAGTGACGCCGGACTTCATAATAGAAACCGACGATGAGGAAAACATAACGCTGACGCTGAACAAGGGCAAGGTGCCGGCGTTGTACGTGTCGCGTGACTTTGAAGATATGATTGACGCATACAAGCAGAACCCTGGTTCAATGACCCGTACCGACAAGGAGGGACTGCTCTATGCGCAGCAGAAGGTGAACCGTGCGCGTTCATACATCGAGGCTATAAGGCAGAGGCATCATACCATGCTCATAACCATGAAGGCTATAATAAACCTGCAGAAGAAATATGTGCTGAGCGGAGACGACAACGACCTCAGACCGATGATCCTGAAGGATATAGCCGACATTGCAAAGGTTGACATATCAACCGTGTCGCGTGTATGTGGCTCCAAGTATGCGCAACTGCCTTGGGGAGTGATAAAGGTGAAGCAGTTCTTCTCTGACCGCTACAGCGTAGGCAATGGTGAAGAGGTGTCCACCCGAGAGATTAAGAATGCACTGCAGGATATAGTGGATGCAGAGCCAAAGGAAAAACCGCTGAGCGACATAAAGCTGGCGGCTGAGCTGAAGAAGCGCGGTTACCCGATAGCACGTCGTACGGTGGCTAAATATCGTGAGCAGCTGGGCATACCTGTTGCGGCGTTGAGAAAATGACTTGTGTAGAATGATTTTATGTTACGAGACCGCTTGATATTGGTTATAGCACGTTACGTGAGTATAGTGTTCACTCCCTTCTACCTTCCGTTGATGGGATTGGCGGCGCTGTTCACATTCAGTTACCTGAGCCTCTTCCATTGGCTCTACAAACTGCATGTGCTGATACTTGTATGGTTGTTTACGTGTATGCTGCCTACGACGTTGATACGTCTGTACCGACACTATCAGGGAATGTCGCTATTCAACCTCATAAGGCGTGAGGCGCGCTACGTGCCATATATAATATCAATATTGTGCTACGTCGTGTGCCTGTATGTAATGAAGCTTCGCGACATACCCTATGTAATGCGCAGCATAGTGGTGGCGGCGCTGATTATACAGATAGCATGCGCTATAATAAACCATTGGTGGAAGATTTCCATATACACCGCAGCGATAGGAGGCACCACGGGAGCCGTGGCGGCACTGTCATTGATATTCGGTTTCAATCCGTTGTGGTGGCTGTGTCTGCTGATAGTCCTCGGCGGTGTGGTGGGAACAGGTCGTATGTTGCTGCGCATACACTCACTCAGTGAGGTAACGTGCGGCTTTGTCATAGGTGCAGTGCTGGGCTTCGTGGGAGTGGTGATATGAAAGACACTCACGACCCCTCCATAACCCCTCCCCTTTATCCCCTCCCGAGGGAGGGGAGGGATATGTTACGACCTGTGTGGGGGTAAGTTGAGAATAAAA
>JAEEGH010018562.1_pt1 | contig 14685 bp, 5 predicted proteins | sample 9134181 | NCBI WGS metagenome assembly JAEEGH01 (sample SAMN16246544, study PRJNA631951) | gut metagenome | biome: gut microbiome; feature: rumen; material: DP-attached | host: Bos | place: Iran: Karaj | collected 2018-10 | reverse complement strand
CCCCACATCTTCATCGGGAGCGGATTCCACCACCCGTTGCCGAGTTCGAGCATGAGCGTGTTTGCGCCGGCTTTCACCAGACGCGTGACATCGTATTCGTCCTCGAGCACGCGACGGTCGAACGCGGTCCAGAGCGGGAGCGCCACGGAATTGACGCGGTGGCCGTTCACCGAGGCGTCGTACATGCCCGGCGAAGCTATGCGCCAAACGGCGCGTTTCACGGGCTTGTCCGGAAGCGTGAATTCGCGCTTCAGCACCGGCGCGGGCGCATCGGCGAAATGTGCCGCATAGTCGTCTTCATCCGGTACCACATACTGGCCGGTGATCCATTCTGCCTTTCCTTCGCGCGCCTTGCTTTCCTCGGCAAGACACCGACCTCCCAGGGCATGTGCACAAAGGCATAATGCCGCATATCCGATGGCAATCGATCTAATCATGTGTGTGTTCCCTTGCCGGACTTTTGCCAATGGCTTTGCCGCCCAATCGGAAATGTCCTTTTTTCTCATGCCCATGATTTTAACATCATTTCCCCGATGGCGCAATGCTTTTTGGCTTCCGCGCGGCAGCCGAAAAGCGTTTTTGCCTTGTATGGATGCGAGAGGTGTGCTATAATCACGCCACAGTTTGATTGTTTCCCCTCTTGGGCATGTTTTCGGCAAGTGCCGAAAATGCGTAGGAGGGGGTAGTCTTCAATTTAAATGAGGAATCCAATGGTTGCGAATTTATTGAGGCTGCGGAGAGGATTTCTTCGTGGCGCGGCAGGATTGATGCTTGGCGGCTGCATGTCGTTTGCCTTTGGCGCGACGAACTATGTCGATTGCACGATGGCGGACTACACTGGGCATGACGGCTCTTCATGGGAGAAGGCGTTCAAGACCATCCAGGAGGGTGTAGATGCAGCCGCGCCGGACGATGTCGTCCTTGTCGCGCCGGGCTACTACGACGAGGGTGGCGCCACGGCGGGCTCCAGCGACAACTATCTCACGAACCGTGTTTACATCAGCAAGCGCATAACGGTGCGTTCACGCGACGGACGCGCCTCCCGCGACAAGACATTCATCGTGGGTCGGCACGCCAGCGAGCCGCAGGATCCCAAGGGCATGGGCATGGGGACGGACGCCATCCGTTGCGTACGGTTCCAGTTCAACGCTGCCACGCATGGCGCCGTTGTCGAGGGCTTCACGCTCATAAATGGTGCAACGCACTACTACAACTTGTCAAACGTTGCCGGTGGGTACGACCGTAATACCGTTGGCGGAGGCGCGGATTTTGGTGCCCTTTCGACAAGTCCCAGCAAGGCATCGTTTCTCGTGGACTGCGTGATCTCCAACTGCGTGGCGACGCGTGGCGGCGGCATCTACTTCGGCAATGCCGTACGTTGTCGCTTCACGGGCAACTACGCGAATCAGAATGCGGCGTCCGTACGCGATGGCAACATGTACTATTGCATATCGGAGGGGAACTTCGGCGCGTCCTCGCCCGTCTATCTTGGTGGGGCCAACGCCATCAACTGCACCATCGTGAACGAACCCGAACAGACTACGTTCAGGGGCAATGCCGACGCCACGCCGTGCATCGGCGCGAACTGTGTGGTTCTGCAGCACCGGACCGTATCTACTGGAAATCGTGACGGAATCTGCATATCCTTGAGCAACTGCGTGATAGCCGCCAATGCCGTGTATTACAATCACGCCGCCGCCGTGGGAACGACCGAGACGAACACCTGCAAGCTCGTGGACATGAACAGCTATCAGTTTGTCTCCACGGCCACAGGCGATCTGAGGCCGCTATCCACCGGCGACTTGCCGGGTGCGGGCGATGCTTCGCTCCTGTCGTACATTCCTGAGCAATACCGCTACACCGACTACGAAGGGAAGCCTGTGCCAACATCCGGCCCCATCACGGCGGGCGCCATCCAGACGCCTGTTACACCGGTTGGCGGATGCATACAGTACAAGGAGTTTGGGTTTGATGCACAGAATACGCCTGGCCTCCGTGTCAATGGGTACAAAATGTGCATTGATCGCCTCTATTCGTTCGCGACGCGATTCCCGGATCCGTACCGCATTGAATGCCTAATGCCGCTTAACCCTGAAAAACTTGCCACGCGCAAGTTCTTCGGATTTTCCGCGAACCAGGATGGCGTTTTCACGACCTACCGTTTCCCGATGCGCGGCACCAGGACGGCGCACGTGATGTCGCCGCCTTTGGGAAGCGTGCTCACCGTAATAGCGGTAGTCACCGAGAAATCCTTGTGGACAGATCCGTCGGTGCCGGATGGAGCCTTTATGGATGGCACCGAAGAGCATCCCTACAACACCTTGCAGGGTGCCGTGGATGTCGCGCTTGCGTCCGGCGCGTACTGGTGCGTGTTCGCCAAGAAGGGCGTGTACGACAAGGGGGGCTTGTCGCATGGTGGCGTGACGAACCGTGTTTCGGTGGCCAACAATTCCACTTACGTGAGCCTCTATGCCGTCGATGGTCCGGAAGAGACGTTTATCGTTGGCGCGGGTGACGAGTCCTCCAGCCATCCGTACAAGTTGGGCCCTGCAGCCGTCAGGTGCGTATCGTCCGCCAATGGAGCTGTCCGCGTGAACGGATTTACGTTGACGGGCGGACGTTCCGACGATTCCTCTGGTCAGTCGGGATATGGCGGTGCGATATTCAGCGGTTCGCCCAATTTCCAGGTGGAGGACTGCATAATATCCAATTGTGTGGCTACGCGCGGCGCGATCGCCTGGCAGGCCACGGTGAGGCGATGCCGTATCTCAGATTGTGTCTCGACTGTGACGGGTGCGTTCCGTTACGGTTGCCATGTCGGGGCCTGCGTATTGAAGAATGTCACGACCGTGTCAACCTTGACCGATGTCATCGTGGGCAACCAGGACTTTGCCTACAATTGTACGTTCATCGGTTCCGATGCGGCTGACGTGACGATTCTGCCCGTGGCAAACAGCGACGCCTACGGGGCGTGCGGCCTGTTTAATTCCGTGGCGTGGGGATTCAATTCAGTCCCACATACGCCGAATGCCTTGATGGATGGATTCTACTACGGCAACTGTGCCAACATCGGGCCGTCCATGCGCCTTCGCGTCGGCTGTACGGAAGCAGCGCTAGGTTTCGGCGACAAGGCCGCCGGTGACTATTCGTTGTGCTCGTCTTCCCTCCCGGCCGTAAAAGGGGGTAGCACCTTGAATGTGGACGGCAAATATTGGGCATACGGTCCTGTGATAGATATCGAAGGAAACGAATTCGAATTTGGGCCGGAGGGCCAGGTGGCGGTCGGTGCCTACGTGCGTACGACGCCCTCCGTATCGGTTATCGCTGCCGCCAGCACGAATGTCGCCGCCGTTTCCGTATCTCCGGAGGGCGAGCAGATCCTTACGGCGAATGCGCCTTCCGTCACCTTCACGGCGACGGACGCCGCGACGCGCAACTACCAGGGCTTCTATCTGGATGGCGAACTTGTCACGACCAGCCCAACGTACACCTACGTGTATGACGGCGAAAAGGTCGGAGGCCGGCTTGACCTTGAGGCGAGATATTCGCCATACTGGTACGTCGATCCGACGAAGAGCGACTCCAACAGCGGCTGCGACTGGGAAAACGCCAAGCGGACGCTCGTGGGCGTGATGGCGAAAGCGCTCCCCGGCGATACGGTTTATGCGGCCCCCGGCATCTACGAAGAAGGGGACATGATCCAGCACAAGAACAGCTACAAGAATAGCGATACCGCCACCCTGCGTGCCCGCGTGGTGCTCACGAACAACGTCAAGCTCGTTTCGCGCGATGGCCCGGCCACAACGATCATCAAGGGTGCGTCGTCCTCCCAGGATATCAGGGGCCACGACCTTGGAACAGATGCCCTGCGATGCGCGTTCCTCTATCCGGATGCGGTGCTGGACGGCTTTACGCTTTCCGGCGGACGCGGCTCAGGCGGTACGGATTACGACGAGAACGATTTTGGCGCTGGTGCAACCGGATGGTTTGGGTCGGGGAACGGAGTCTATCCGGAGATCCGCAACTGCATCGTAACGAATTGCATCGCGCAACGCGGCGGCGGCACGACGCACATCAAGGCGGTGAACTGTCGCTTCTACGGAAACCGGTGCTTCAACAATTCCGCAGCTGGCATACACACGCGTTTCATAAACTGCCTTTTCGACTACAACAAGGGTGCGGAAACAGTGGTCGGCTATTGGACGGAATTGCGCAATTGCACGTTTGGCGTGCACAACGAGGCGGATTCCGTCCTGGGCGTGTCTGCCATGTCAGGCTACTTGCAGAATCCGGCCGTGCACAATACGCTCTTCCTTGCGGGCAAGATGTCCGTTGTAAACAGTGCGGCCATACAGGCCGCGTTCACGAACTGCGTCTTCACGCCCTACATGTATTCCAGGTTGCCGACAAACGCCCTTACGAACGACGCGTGCGTGGTCGCCGATTCCTCGATGCTGCAGGTTGACGAGGCTAGCCGGCCGGTCATTGGCGCCAATCTCGCCATTGACGCCGGCGACACCCGCTATCTCGACCTGGCCGCGTATCCCACCGACATCGACGGCAATCCGCGTGCCGTGAACGGACTCAGGATGGATATCGGCTGTTACGAGGTGGACTGGAAGGATCGCTATGGCGCGGATCTCGGGCCCAGGGCAACCGTCACGAGTGCGTCGCCTGCCGTCTGCGAGACGGCGCAGCGCACGGTTGCCCTGTACGACGGCACGGAGCTGTCGTTCAACCTGGCCAACCCTGGCGGGCGCAACATGATTCGCCGTCTCTCGTTCCGCGTCAACGGCGCAGGGACGCTGTCCATGTCCGTCGATGGCGGCGAACCGCTTGTGTTCGCCGATACCGGCGCCGTGCAGACGTATGAGTTCCGCAATACCGACCTCTCGACGGCATTCAGCCTCTCCTTTGCCGGCGCCGGTAGCGCGGAAATCATCGAGGCCTGCAGAACCTCAGGCGCCGTGCTTCTGTTCAGATAAGCGGAGGCGGGAAAATCAGACGAAGGGATTTTTTTCGGACGGCCGCCGCGTTTGCGGCCGCAGGCACTGGCGCGACAGCTGCGGACAGTCGGTCCCGCATGGCCGAAGATGTCCCTTTCGCCGCGGGAGAACCGGTGCTGGAGGCGCCCTCCGAAACATCGATCGGCGTGGCGTGGGCGGTGAACAGATTGTCAACGGGATCGGTGGAGATCGCAGACAACCCGCAGATGGCCGGCGCGCGCCTGGTGAAGTCTGGCGAGATGCCGCTGGCGTGTCTTGACGACCAGTCGCTTTCCGTGCGCATTACTGGCCTTTCCCCGGCGACGCGCTACTGGTATCGAACGGTCACGCAGGAGATCGTCTCGGCTCGCCATCCGGGCTATGCAAAAATCAGACGCGGCGAAAGGCTGTCGGGGCGCATCCATTCGTTCGTTACGTCCGGTGCAAACGCGGAATCGCGGTTTTGCGCGATGAACGATACCCATGCGGCATGGAAGAGCTTTGCGTTCACGACGGCAAAGCTGAAGGCGCTCGCGCCGCCGGTGGTCGTGTGGAACGGCGATGCCCTCAACTGCACCGAGGAGAAGGAAGTTGCGGTACGCACGTTCCTCTCCCCGCAGATTCCGACGAAGGACTACGCTGCCGGCATACCGATCCTCTGGACAAACGGCAACCATGATTTCGAGGGCATGTATGCGCGTCGTCTGGACGAGGTGATGATGTCCAGGGCCTCCTGCGAACGCGCGCCTCGCTTTGCCTCCCTGACGCGCAACTTCGCGGTGCGCCAGGGCGCTATCGCCCTTGTCGGACTGGATACCGGCGAGGGAATCCACGACGACGACGAACGTCTGTGCGGCCTCGGTTCGTTTTCACGCTATCGTGCGATTCAGGCGCAGTGGCTGGAGGAAGTCTTGGCGCGGCACGACATCGCGTCTGCGCCGTTTGTCGTGGCGTTCTGTCACATTCCGCTCTGGAACACAGGCGAAAATCCCTTTGGCTGCGAGGCGCCACGCGAAAAGGGTTGTGCCAGCTGGATACGTGAATGCTACGAACAGTGGGGGCCAATCCTTGACAGGCATGGCGTACAGCTGGTCGTATGCGGACACGAGCATTGCCACAGATGGGATGATGAGATACCGGGTTTCCGCTGGAAGCAGGTCGTTGGCGGCGGTCCGGAACTGGGCATCCCGCAATGGGGCGAGAAGGGTAAGCGCTATTATCCTACTTTGATCGAGGGAAAGGTGGCGGACGGCAAGCTCGCGATCAGCGTACATGACACCTGGCGCGACCGTGTGGTTTCCGAAAGGACCTTTCCGCCGCGTTCGTTCGGTTGACCGGAAGGAGAAGCTTATGAAAACAACCCAAGTAACATCGTTGCACAGCCTTTGGGCTGTTGTCGTTCTTGTGCAAGTCATGTGCGGCACATTGCATGCCGCGCCTGCGGTCACGCTTGAAAACGAGGCTCTGTCCATAGGCTTTTCTTCTTCGGGATCGGGTTTCGCCGTCATGTCGATAGTCAACCGCCTCGCAGGTGAAACGCGGTTTGTCGATACGAACCTCAAAGCCCCCGATTTCTGGGAGATCGTTCTCGTGCCGGACGGCGGCGTTGATCCGAAAAAGGCCGTGCGTCTCCAGAATCACACGCCGTCGAAGGAACGGATTTGCGAGAAGATCGAGAACGGTTATGCGTTCAGCTGGAAGGGGTTGTCCATACCTGGCCCGGAAGGCGAAAAGGAATGTGTTGACGTTCGCGCGGAAGTTCGTCTGCCGCCCGGCGGCGCAAAGAGCGAATGGACGATAGCCGTCCAGTGCCGCAGTTCCAAATGGGCGCTCGCCGAAACGCACTATCCGTGCTTCAGGGGCATGGTGAAGAGTGGCGAGGCGGACGTGCTCATGCCCCACAAGGGCTATGGGGCGCGCCTGCACAAGGCGTATGACACGGCGAAAGGCGAGATCGGCAAGATCGGCTATCCCGGATGGTTCCCGATGGTCTGCGCGTATATCAAGGGCGGCGCGGGACTGTACCTGGCCGCGCACGACCCCGACGGGCGCAACAAGGCCCTTGTGTTCGAGAGAGGGGCGAATGTGTCGTTCCAGACGCTGGTGGAGAATGCCGGCGTTCCCGGAAAGGCGGCGGAGGGACCGCGCTACGCGGTGACGCTCGCCGCCTTCAAGGGCGACTGGTGGCAGGCGGTCCGCATGTACCGCGAATGGGCGGTGAAGCAGAAATGGTGCGCGAAGGGCAGGATACGCGATCGCGCCGACTATCCCAAGGCGATGTCGGACATTGACGCCTGGCTGCTTGCCAATGGCGATCCCAGGACCATATCCAATATCGTGGTGCGCGCACGCGCGGCGATGCCGGGCCTGAACCTTGCGGTCCACTGGTACAACTGGAACGTCGAGCCGTTCGACACGCATTATCCGGAATTCTTGCCGAAGCGTGACTTCAGGGAAACCTGTGCGTGGATGGCGTCGCTGGGTGTCGTCGCCATGCCGTACATCAACGGACGCATCTGGGACCAGTCGCTTGCCAGCGCACCGTATGCCTTGGGAGATGCCTGCATGAAGCCTGGCGGCGGCGCGCAGACAGAAAACTACAACAATCGCACCTTTGCGGTGATGTGTCCGTGCGCCCAGGGCTGGCAGAACGTTCTTCGGTACAACGCCACCAACATCGTTTTCGGCTGCGCGACAACCGCATTGTATTACGACCAGATCTCGTGTTCGCGTCCGCAGCCGTGCTTCAACCCTGCGCACGGACATCCGCTGGGCGGCGGATCGTGGTGGGACGAAGGCTACCGCCAGGCGCTTGTTCCGATCCACGAGGCGTTTTCCGCGAAGGGCGTGCCGATGACGTCGGAAGGCATGGCGGAAAACTGGATGGATGTGGTGGAAGGCCATCTCCACTGTTCGGATCCCGACATGGAGGACGTGCCATTCTACCCGGCCGTCTATTCGGGATACACCACGTACTTCGGTCCGCGCTTCCAGCCGATAGACAAGGCGGAGACCGCATTCGCCATACAGGCGCGCGGACTGGTCTGGGGCATTACGCCCGGCTGGAGCGGGGCGTGGATATTGGTCAAGAGAAGGGAACCGTGGCTGGACTGCGTGCGCAAGGCTGGCGTGGTGCGGCGTGCGGCGCGGGACTTCCTCGCGTACGGCACGCTCGTGGACGAACTGCGGCTTGAAGAAGAACAGCCGATGGTGTCGTTTGAGCTGAGGCGGCAAAAGAACAGAAAAGCGCCTGCGACGCCCTGCGAATATTCGATGCCGGCCGTATTTGGCAGCGTGTGGGAGGATTTCTCGGCTCGCCGGACCGCTATTTTGGCGGTGAACGTCTCAGACGAAAGACGTACGGTGCGCTTTAGACTGCCCAACGGCGTGAGGAATCTTTCGCCAATGTCGGGCGTACCTTGCGAGAAACTGTCGATTGCAGGCGACATCGCGTCCGTCACGATCGCCCCGCGTCAATTTGTCGCGTTCGTCCGTTCGCTTGATATCGCGCCCTGACGCGTTGTTCCAGCTGGATGGGCAACCGACGGCCAGCCGATGTAATTTTGCGTTTGACTCCATTATATATATTTTATATAATCCTTTGCATGGGCGTTTTAGGTGAATCTTGATGCAAGGATTGTTTGCCATAGACAGGTTGATGGCGAAGTCGCTGACGAAGCAGATTTGCGACGGATACAGGGCTGCCATTGCGGATGGGCGTCTCGCGGGAGGCGAGCACTTCCCGACGTGTCGCGAAATATGCGACGAGTTCGGCGTGTCGATGATCGTCTCCGCCGCCGTCGTGAAGCAGCTTGGACGAGAAGGGCTGATTCGTTCGCGTCCGCATTCGGGAAGCTTTGTCGTGCCGAGGAAATCAACGGCGTGGCGCGGAACTGTGCTCTTCGTGAACGCAGGTGGTACGGTCTCGGCATACGCGAGCGTTCTTGCGGCGACGCTGCGCGAGAGCATGACGGCGGCAGGTTTTCTCCTGGCGTCGATTGACATGCCGTCGCGCTTCATAGAGGAAACCGACATCTCGCGCCTTTCCGCCGCGCTTGCCGCCCGACCGAGTCTGGTCGTGCTTTTGCATGCGCGGCCTGAGGTGCTTGCCGCCGTTGCGCGGGCGGGTGTTGACTATGTGGTTGCAGACGATGGCGCGAAGCCGTACAACGGCAAGATGCCAGGTTCGTGCCGGGGCGTCGTCGTAACCGATTACCGGTCGGCCATTGCCGATTTCGCTGCGCACTGCAAGGCTGCGGGCGTTCGCAGCGTCATGGAGGTTGGCTTCGAGAAGGATTACGCCTCCGCTGTCGCCGCGCTCAGGCGCTCAGGCATCGGTGTGTCCACGCTACGCGTGAAGGAGACGGTGGAGTTCCGGCATTATGGCCATGTCCAGCGGGTGGGACTTGCCGCTGTCGAGAAGCTGCTGGCCAAGGGGAAGGGCGCCTTGCCCGACCTCGTCTATTTCACCGACGACTATCTTGCTTCCGGCGCGCTCATATCGTTCGCGCGCCACGGCATCCGCTTCCCGGACGACGTACGTTTCGTCTCCCTTGCGACCAAAGGATTCGAGCCTGTCTGGTGGCAGGAGGTGACGCGAATCGAATGGAACTGGTTCGCCCAGGGCGAGGCGTTTGCACGGCGGATCGTCGATCTGCTGGAGTCGCGGACCACGTGCATCAACGTCGCGATTACGCCGGAATACGTAACGGGCGATACGTTCCCAGCCCGTGTCCTGCCACGAAAGCGGAGGGCGAAATGACGAAAAGCCCCGTACTGGCTTTCATGTTCGGACTCTCGTTCGCGTGCCTTGCCGCATGGGGGGAGACGAACTACGCCTTTCGGGCGAGGCTTCTCGACTTGCATCCGAAGAGGGAGGTCGCCTTAGACGCGGCGTCATTGGCGGCGGATGAAGTCGCAGTGGATGCTTCATGGCGGGTGGAGCCGCTTTCGGACACGCCGGTCGTGCGGCATGCGGCGAAAGATCTCAAAGGATACCTTGAGAAATGGAATGTCGAGACCGGAAAGGACAGCGTGTCGGGTGGGCGCATCGAGATTGCCGTTGATCCGACGCTGAAGGAACTTCAATCGGAAATCGAGGTTGATGCGCGGAAGATTCGCGTCACGGGCGTGACGGCGCGCGAGGCGTACCAGGGGTGCATTCGGCTTGAGGACGAGATGAACGCGCGGGGGCGGCCCGCGGTGAAGCGCGGAAGCCGCACCTACACGCGCCTCTTTTCCCCGCGCATGACGCACTCCGGCTACGCCGTCGAGACGTTTCCCGACGAATACCTCGACCAGCTCGCCCACGCCGGCATGGACGCGATACTGGTGTTCATCGAGGATCCGCCCGATGTCACGCGCGCGGGGAAGATCGACATGAACGCGCTTGTTGCCCGCGCGGCGAAGCGTGGAATCGACGTGTGGGCGTATGCGAGCTTTCCGGAGAAGGCGGCGAAGCTGCATCCGCTCGACCCGGGTGCGCGCGAATGGTACGCCGCCACCTACGGCGCGATCGTGAAGAACGCGCCGGGACTGAAGGGACTCATTTGCGTGGGCGAGTCGTGCGCGTTTCCGTCCCGCGATCCCGGCATGGGCGGCTACTGGTGGCAGGAAGGATGGCAGAAGAAAGGCACGAAGCTCAACGGTTTCTGGCCGGTGAGCGACTGGCCGGAATGGCTGGATCTCGTGAAGTCCGTGACGCGCGAACACAACAAGGAATTCGAGGTGGTGTTCTGGACGTACAACTGGTTCAAGAAACCGGCCGAGCTGCGTCTGCCGCTTCTGGAGAAGATCCCGACCGACCTCACGCTGCTCGTCACGTGGGTGCGCGGCGACCCGCCTGTGCGGCGCGGCAACGCGGAGTTTTTCGTGACGGACTACTCGATCGCCGCGCCCGGCCCGAGCGCCGTCTTCCGCAGCGAGGCCGACGTCGCCGTGCGGCGTGGCATCCCGGTGATGACGATATCGAACACCGGCGGGCGCACGTGGGACTCGGGCGTCGCGCCGTACGTGCCGGTGCCGGGACGCTGGAAGACCCGCTTTGACGCGCTTCGCGCCGCGCAGAAGACATGGGGTGTCAAGGCGCTCATGGAAAGCCACCACTACGGCTTCCAGCCGAACTTCATTTCCGAACTCGCCAAGATCGCGTTCACCGCCGAGACGACGGATGCAGACTTCAACCGCGCGCTTGCCGCGATCGCCGCGCGCGACTTCGGACCGGCCGCTGCACCGGCCGCGTGCGCCGCGTGGAAGGATTGGGACGAGGCCTTCGCGTGGCACTCTACGGGAGACGCGGACTTCTGGGGACCGTTGCGCGTGGGACCGGTCTATCCGCTCGTCCTGCCGGGCGAACGTCTGCCGCCGCCGTTCAATCCGAACCGGGAGAAGAGCGAGGGCGTCTCGCAGGGGACGGGATGGAAGTACATGATGCCGAAGTTTGTGCGTCCGAAGGAGGCGCTGGACGGCGAGATCGACACGTGTACACGCGAGATCGCGCTGTTGGAGAAAGGCGTGCGCCAGCTGGCGGCGGCAATGCCGCTCGTGCCGGAGACGAAGCGCGACGTGGCACGGCGGCATCTTGGCGTGGGTGCGTTTTATCTGGCCTCGGTGCGGACGCTGGCCAACGTCAAGCGGTTCTATCGCGCGGGGCTCGCCAAGGACTCGGACACGATGCTTGCGGTGTTGGACGACGAAGAACGCAACGTGCGCGAAGCGATGCCGCTTGTGGAATTCGACTCGTCGCTCGGCTGGGAGCCGACGATGGGCTACGTTTGCGACCGCGCGAATCTTGAATGGAAGCTCCGTCAGCTGGCAGGTGTCAGAGAAAAAATATGCGCTTCAGGAATGGACGGGCGCTTAACGCTTGCCGTGCGTGGCCGCGGGCCGAACTACACCATCGTCCTCCCCGAAGGGCCGTCGCCGTCGCAGGCGTTCGCCGCGCGGGAACTCCAGAAATACGTATGCGCGATGACCGGCGTCACGCTGCCGATAGCGACGAACGTCGCGCCCGCACGCGGCATCTTCCTCGGTGGCGGCGCCAAGGAGCTGGGCAACGACGGATTCCGTCTCGTCGCGACGCCGCCGCATTTCCGCATCGAGGGGAGCGGCGTGCATGGCACGCTCTTCGGCGTATATGATTTCCTCGAACGCTATTGCGGATGCGAATGGCTTGCGCCCAATACAGAAGTCGTGCCGCCGTGCGACAAGATTGAGGTCTCGGCGACGCTCGACGACGTGCAAAAGCCCGCGTTTTTGCTGCGCGACCTCAACTGGACCGATCATCTGCGCAATGTCGGGTTCTCGGCCAAGCTGAAGGTCAATGGCTTCCGCATCGAATATCCCGAGGAGCTGGGCGGGCGCGACCATGCGAAGGACACGACGACGGGCGGTGCGATCTTCGACAGTCTCTGCCCACCATCCAAGTACTTCAAGGATCATCCCGACTGGTTCGCCATGGTCGACGGCAAGCGGCGCGCGACGCGTGCGCAGCGCTGCCTTACCAACACGAGCTTTCTCGATTTCCTCGTTGTGCAGATGAAGGAGCGCCTGCGCAAGAACTATCCCCGCTGCAAGTACTATTCGATCTATCCGAACGACTTCAAGCACAATTGCCAGTGCGCGGACTGCAAGGCGCTCGATGAACGCGAGGGCTCGCCATCCGCCTCGCTGATCCACATGGCGAACTACGTTGCGGAGCACGTGTGCAAGGACTATCCCGACGTCAATGTCCTGACGTTTGCCTACATGTACACGCTGAAGCCGCCGAAGACGATGACGGTGCATCCCAACGTCATGATCTGCTACTGCACCGACGCCTGCGACTTCTCGAAGCCCATCCGCGAATCGCGCTGGAAGGGGTGCCGGGAGTTTGTGGAGAACTTCAGGAAGTGGAAGGCGCTTACGGACAAGATCTACATCTGGGACTACTCGGCGAACTTCAAGTATCTGTTCCAGCCGTTCGAGTGCACGCACGTGATGCCGGAGAATTTCCGCTACTTCAGGGAAATGGGCGTATTCGGCGTGTTCGAGGAAGGCGACCATTATGGCGTCAAGTGCGTGGACGAGGCGCTGAAGACGTGGATCATCGGGCATCTCCTCTGGAATCCCGACCAGCCGCTGGAACCGTTGCTGGATCGGTTCTTCAAGGGCTACTACGGCGCGGCGGCAGATGTCGCGCGCGGCTATTACGATGCGCTCGTCGAGCAAGAACGGAAGCGCGACGAGACCAAGGAGCCGCTTATCATGTGGGGCACCAAGCTGGGCGACTCTTGCCAGCCCATCGGGTTCTTCGACGAGTGGTCGGCAAAGTGGACGGCGGCGCTGGAACTGGTGAAGGACGATCCCATCCGTCGCGAGAACGTCTATTGGGCGCGGCACAACGTGGACCTCGTGAGAATTGTCCGGTCGAGGTTCGGCGCGAAGTATTCGCTGCTTGTGGGCGACGTGAACGACCCGAAAGGCGAGCGCGCGGCGCTCAAGCCGGTGGCCGAGCGCATCCTTGCCGACTTCGCCCGCGTCAAGGGACTCAACAAGTTCCGCGACAGCGAGATGGTGCGGGCCCGGGTCGAGGGGTTGGCAAGGACGGACTTGACCGGAGCCGGCATGAACGCGGATCGCATCGTCGTGCCGGCGGCCGACCTGCGCGTCGATGACCGGACGGCGACGAAGCGCGTAAACGATCCGCGCGCGGCGGGCGGCAAGGCGATCCGCATGGGCGCTGCCGCGCCGGGCGAGATGCACCACTGCCTCTCGTTCCATGAGGACTCCTTGCTGAAGAATCCCGGCGCGAAGATCGGCGTGCGCGTACATGCGCGGGTGGAGAAGACGGGTGTCCTGGAGGGTTCAGCCTTCTCGGTCGGCACCTGCGACACGGTCAAATACTCCAAGCGCGACATACGGAACTTCCACGTCGGCATGGACAAGATCGCGGATGACGGCTATCACTGGTACGACGTGGAGGGATCCTGGAGTCCGGCCGGCAACGAAAAGCTGTGGATCGGCAACGGCAAGAAGAAGGATCTCGAAAATCCCTGCATAAAGGCCGTATTCTTCGACCAGATTGAACTCTACAGGAAAACCGGACGGGAAACAGACAAACAGAAAGGAAAAGCCCAGTGAAAGCGAAAGCGACATGTCTTATGGGAGCGTTTGCCGCAATCCTCCTTGCAACGGGAGTGGATGCGGCCACGGTGTTTACGGCCGAATTCAAGGATGGACTTCCCGGCTGGAAGGTCGAGAACGGCGGGACGGCGGCCACCGTGGAAAAGATGTATGGCGAGACGGCGCTCGTCGTGCGCCGCGACCCCAAGGCGAAAGCCAAAGGCACAAACTGGGGCGTGATCGGCGAGCCGTTCGCCGTCACTCCCGGACGACGGCTCGCCATCATTGTCCGTGCGCGCAGCACCTTCAAGGATTTGCGTTTCTGCCACGGCTTTCTTGGAAGATTCATAAATGGCGTGGACTGGTATGATGGCGACGGGAACAAGCTGCCCGTGCCATACGGCTTCGGATATGACATCGACCCTAACGGCTGGTGCTACACCGTAGCGGCGACGATGGTGCCCGACGGTGCGGCCACGGCGCGGCTCTCGTTCGGCATGGACACGCCCAACTTCACGTCGAACGACTGGTTCGCCGTTTCGTCCGCCAGCGTGGAGATGTCCGATCCAAAGGAGTCGGGAAGCGTCGTCTCGCTGCG
>JAEEGH010018559.1_pt1 | contig 14685 bp, 13 predicted proteins | sample 9134181 | NCBI WGS metagenome assembly JAEEGH01 (sample SAMN16246544, study PRJNA631951) | gut metagenome | biome: gut microbiome; feature: rumen; material: DP-attached | host: Bos | place: Iran: Karaj | collected 2018-10 | reverse complement strand
AGAGAGGAATACTATAAACGTCTTTCTACTCCGTATTCGAAGGGAGGCAAACAGTTTCATTTCATCGAACAGTTTTATTATGGAAGCGGAAACGAACTCTTGGAGAAATTCTGGAGCCCTAGGAGCTCTTCCCGCCTCTGCTTTGACCTTTATTCTTGGATGGGTTCGGATCCGGACTATGACTTCAAGCAAGACGTCCTGTCGTTTGGGGATACCGTTGAGGTGTTGGAGCCGAAAGAGCTCAGGAGAGATTTCAATAACTTTTCAGTCAGAACATAATAGATTAACGAATATATGGATAAAAAGAAGAAACGAGATTATTTGGTAAGATTATTAACTCCAGACAAAAGTGGGGATTGCTTTGTTTTTCAATTTTTAGAAGGAGATGGGAATGAACTTCAAAAGAAATTCTGGGCACCTAATTCATCATCAAGAATGGCCTTTGAGCTATACTCCGGATTAAGAGGAATGGCCGGCATAAATGACCTTAGATTCGAGTTCCAACTTCCAGGTTTAAAAAGTGGAGGGAAAGGGCCGAATATGGATGTCCTGATTGAAACTGCACACGATTTGATCTTCATAGAAAGTAAATTTTCTGAGAAAGCAAATCTTCATTACATTGATAATAATTACCTTTCTAAAGCGTATTATTATGACGGGTTACATGGCAAAAAGACTCTGAAAGAGCGTTTTCACAAGAATGAATGGGCAACAGACTTTGCAGGGTTTTGCAAAGAATGGGAAGAAGAAATGGTACTTAATGGTTGGCATGATGGGTGTGATTGGTTTGAACCGAAACAAGAAACATGTCATCTGTCCGGAATTCTGTTATTCCTGTTCAAAGAAAAGAATGCTGAAAGAATTAAAGGAAAAAGAATTCGTTTGTTTAATGTTTATTGGAGATTTGACGGGCAAGACGGAAATCCTTCGATGTCTCAACGATTTGAAGAGAAAGCAAATACATTGATTGAAAAGATTATTAGCCAATATGGTAGTAACCTTGGCTTTGTTGATTTTGAAATCGGCTGCTATACTGTTCAAGATATTCGAAAAAATCCGGAATTGTTATCCCCTGATATCCACAACCTTGGGATCAATGTTGAAGAGCGCCTAAAAGAATTTGATAATCTGGCAAACGGACAGACAAGACGAAAATTCAGAGTAAAATGATTTCTTTCGTAAATTAACATTCTCCGACACCAAAGATCATTTTCGTGATTTTTAGGTGTCGGAGATGTTTTAATTAGCTTCTGCCGAATTTCTGCCGAAGGTCCGGTTATTTTTGCCGAAAAACTTTCGATATGGCAGAAATCTTTATTGAGAATCCCGATTACGAGAACGGGCGCATGAGCTTCTTCGGTTTCGACGAGGCAGAGAAGGTGCTGCCCTGTGCCGCCGAGGTCGTGTCCGAACTCTTGAACAAGTGGAACACGAATGTTGTCTTCATCTCGCTGACCAGCCGCAGCGAAGCCCTGAAAGCGCTGGTCAAGAACGAATCCAAGGTCGCCCGCCTTTACACTATTGACCAGAAGAATCCTGACCCCGATGTAATTCTCCGCAAAGCCCGGGGCATGGTCAACCGCCGTTTCGTCCGGGCCATCGTCCTGGAAGGAATCACCATCAATCCGCAGCAGATTGAAGAATGGCAGGAACACTTCAAGCATTGGTCATGCACCCATGAAATCATCCTCGGCGTGTGTGAAAGTGACGAGTGATGAACAAGAAGTACTATTGGCAAAAGACCGAAAAATGCGCCTCCTGCGTCTGGAATGACGATCCGGAGGCTTGCCACTATTATGGCTATCGTTTCTGGCCAGAGCTACCCTTGGCCGATGATTGTTGGCAATTCTTGACCCCGGAACAGTGGAAGGATATTCAGTCACTCCGCTTCGAGAGAGACCGTCTCGAGCGCTGGGACCAAATACGCCATCTGAATCATCCGGAACTCCCGTACAATTACCAACCGCCTTATGCCATGCATTTCAATCGAGATCCCTACGAACTCCCGGTGGATATCAGACGGCAGTTCTTCGAGTTGGACGCGGACGGAAAAATCATCAGACCCTTATTTAAAGATTAATATCTGCCATATGGACCTCACCAGCAGGCTCTATGAGGCCGATGAAGGAGAGGCGTTGAGGGACCTGCTGCAGGGGCTCGGAATGCTGTAAACGCACTTTTTCGAATCCTTTAACATCTTTTAACAAAAGAAGTTTGGCGGTCTCAAACGGGACCGCTATCTTTGTGTCCGGAAATGCGCATTTCGTTGATTTATAATAATTTAATTATTAATTTAAAACTAATAATGATTAACGATTATCAGACAAATGTTGTTTATCTGGCCGACGGCATCCGTCATTATATGCCGCTGGCGGTGAACTTATTAAATGCCCTGGAGGACGCAGGGGTGGAGACGCATCTGCTGCGTCATACGGAGTCGTCGAAGCACATCTGGGTGCGGGACTTTATGCCGCTGCAAATGGACGAGAACCGCTTCCTTCAGTACCGCTATGCTCCGGATTATCTAAAGAATGATCCGGATTACATGCCGCTGTATGAGACCATTTGCCGCGGGTTGCATCTCAGATGCAAACAGACCAAACTTGTCATTGATGGGGGCAATGTAGTCAAATGCGGCGAACGCGTGATCATGACCGACAAGGTATTTAAGGAGAATCCGGACTATACGCCAGAATGCCTCCGGAGGCTACTGGAAGAGGCATTTGAATGCGAGGTCTGCATCATCCCATGGGACCGGTATGAAATCTTTGGCCACGCCGACGGGATGGTCCGGTCGATAGGGGACAACTGTGTGCTCATGAACAATTACATCGATTTGGATAAAAGCTTCAGGGAGAAGCTGAAAGGTGCGCTCGAAGTTGGAGGGTTTCATGTTGAAGAACTGCATTATGATGTGCCCCGTCCATCCAAACAATCCTGGGCATATTTGAATTTTCTTCAGGTGAAAAATAATATCTTTGTTCCAGGGCTTTCCCTCCGTGAAGATGAACTGGCCGTCGAGCAGATCCAAAAGTATTACCCTCACCACAAAGTAGTGCTTGTCCCGGACTGCCTGAACCTGGTCATGGACGGCGGAGCGCTCAATTGCATCAGCTGGAATGTCCTTTGCAACGAGCAAACACAACATAACGATTATACTGAAAACAAATAACCTGCACATTATGGCTACGCAACAAGTTAACGGCAAGTTCATTTCTGGACACACTCTTCAAGAGTGTCTAGAGGCGTTTAGCGGAGCTTCCGGGAACAACAAACAGGAGCGCATGAACAGTCTGAACGAACCATTCAAATTACTTGCTCAGAAATTGCTTTATGGCGGGCACTTTGAAGTTAAAAACAAAAAGGGCATTGTTAGAAAGGTCTATCTGCACACGATAGAGTTTTATTATCATGAAGAAGCCGCCATTATCGATTCAAGCAAAATCGATGACTATATAGTTTATCATCGAAACCCGTTCCCAACATCACAGAACTCTGTCCTCAGGCCAATTCCACCCTTCAAAATAGGCAGTTTAAATACACATATTTCGGGGGTAGATATAACTTTTGAAGATCAGTCAAGCGAACCGAAGTATCGCGCTTCCATCTTGGTTAGAGCCTTTCAAGTCATAAAGGGAAATGGAACTGCTTTTATGATTATCAACGAGAAAGATAAAGATAAATATGTTGAGCATCGCTCAACGTACTTATATAACTACCTCTTTATGGATTCCACCGTATCCGGGAATCAGCTCACAATCTCTTGGGAAGAAGAGAAAAACGAAGATGTGAGAAAACATGGCAGCCCAAAGATTGGGTTGCGCTTGAATGTCTGGGATTATGAGCCCAAGGTGCGTAAAGTAATCGATGGACATTATGTCCTTCCCCAAAAACAAAATGGGAAGAATAACACGAAAGCCATCCAGGATAATAAACCTTGGGCCTTCAGTGTGGAGGAGTTCCCCAAAAAGCTCCAATATAAACCAGAACCGACAACAATCCGCTAAGAGTCAATTGCGGGAGCGCCAGGGGGTCTATTTGCTCCCCGCGAACGATTTTTTCGAGCGCGGGGAGCGCTGGAGACCTTCTTTGCTCCCGCGAGTAATCTGCGACCGCATTCGCCTGGAAGATTGCCGTTTGGCCGTGGGAGTCCCGCGGCCTGCAGCGCGATTAGGAGGGCGGCGATGAGCGGGGCCCGACGAGAGCAGCGCTGCGGCGAGGAGGAATGGCGGAGGATGCATCCTCCAGCCATGACGACGAAGCCGCAGGACGGCGTCTGTCTGACGACTGTTGGACGGCTCCGGAGGAGACGGCCAAAAAGGAGGAGTCAGCCGTCCAGCAAGCGAGGCGGACAGCCCCGCCGCCGACCCGACGTCAGCGCGCAGGCCCGGGACTCCCGGGACGGAGAGGCGAAAAAGCGACGTATTGGGGGTGGTTTGATTTGTGGGGGAGATTGTGTAAATTTGTGATTCAGGAGAGGGACGTGTATGACAGGCAAGATTCTTTTTCTGCATGGGTGGGCGTCGTCGGGCTCGTATAAGCTCGCCGATACCCTCCGCATCCTGCTCAAACCCGAGGCCGTGATTGCCCCGGACCTCCCGCCCGACCCCGACGACGCCCTCGCGATGGCCCGCGCGCTTTGCGAACAGGTGCATCCCGCCCTGGCGGTAGGCCTGTCCTGGGGCGGTTTCCTGCTCCAGCAGGTCCGCGGTCAGCGCAAGGCCCTGATCAATCCGGATTTCCGTATCTCCCGTTTCCTGCGGACGATGATCGGCGAGGTCGGGTATCTCTCGCCCCGCAAGGACGGCCGGACAAGCCTGCTGCTGAGCGAGGAGATGTGTGCGCGCTATGCGGAACTGGAAGCCGTTCAATTCGAGGGGATCGACCCCGCCGAGCAGGCGCTCACCCTGGGATTCTTTGCAGAGGGGGACGAACTGACCCGCTGCGGGGACATCTTCGCAGAGCATTACCCCGGCCGGGGCATCTCCTATCCCGGGGGGCACCTGCCCACCTTCCCGGAGGTCAAACGCTCCATCGCCCCGGTCCTGCAGGAATGGTTGCGGCAGGAGGGCGGTAAACTCGAAAAAAATCCTTAAATTTGGCAATACGAATTAATAACACACTAATCCCACCCATATGAAGAAAGTCTTTTTGATGGCCGCGCTCGCCCTGACGAGCCTCTGTGCCCTGGCCCAGCCGCAATTGCGCAAGGACAACATCGACGAAGTCCTGGCCGCGATGACCCTTGAAGAGAAAGCCACCCTGCTGGTCGGCGGCGCCCGTGCCGCCATGGTCGACGGCGTGACCTCCGGTATTGCCCACCAGGTGCCCGGCGCCGCCGGCAACACCCGTCCGATCCCGCGCCTCGGCATCCCGGGGACCGTCCTCGCCGACGGCCCTGCCGGCCTGCGCATCAGCCCGACCCGCCAGGGAGCCAACCAGACCTACTACTGCACCGGCTTCCCCGTGGGGACCCTGCTCGCCAGCTCCTGGGACACCGCCCTGGTCGAAGAAGTGACCACCGCGATGGGCGAAGAAGTCCACGAATACGGCGTGGACGTGCTCCTGGCCCCGGGTATGAACATCCACCGCAACCCGCTCTGCGGCCGCAACTTCGAGTACTTCTCCGAGGATCCGCTCCTCTCCGGCAAGATGGCCGCCGCCTATGTCCGCGGCATCCAGAGCAACGCCGTCGGCACCTCCATCAAGCACTACGCCGTCAACAACCAGGAGACCAACCGCAACGAGAATGACGCCCGCGTCAGCGAGCGGGCCCTCCGCGAAATCTACCTCAAGAACTTCGAGATCGCCGTCAAAGAGGGGAGCCCCTGGACCGTGATGTCCTCCTACAACAAACTCAACGGTGAGTACACCCAGCAGAAGAAAGACCTGCTGACCACCATCCTGCGCGACGAGTGGGGCTACAAAGGCATCGTGATGACCGACTGGGGCAACAAGGCCGGGACCGTCAAATCCGCCTGGTCCGGCAACGACCTGATGGAGCCGGGCAACCAGAACGAGATCGACCGCATCGTCGCGGGCGTCAAGGACGGCAGTCTCGACATCAAGGACGTGGACCGCAATGTCCGCCGCATGCTCGAGTACATCATCAAGACCCCTTCCTTCAACAAGTACAAGTTTTCCGACAAGCCTGACCTCAAAGGCCACGCCGTGCTGGCCCGCAAGGCCGCCGGCGAGGCCATGGTGCTCCTCCGCAACGAGGACAACACCCTGCCTGTCGCCCCCGGAAAGAAGGTCGCCCTCTTCGGCATCTCCTCCCTTGACTTCGTGGCCGGCGGCACCGGCTCCGGCAATGTCAACAAGGCCTACGTCGTCAATATGAAGGAAGGCCTGGAGAATGCCGGCTTCACCGTGGATCAGCCCCTGATGAACTTCTACCAGGCAACGCTTGCCATGAACAGCGCCACGGCGGCCCTGACCGCCGGCGGCGGCCGCGGAGGCTTCGGCGGCGGCAAGGCCGCGGAAGTCGCCATCCCGGAGGCGGCCATCACCAATGAGGCCCGCAACAACGACTTCGCCATCATCGTGCTCGGCCGCAATGCCGGCGAAGGCGCCGACCGCAAGATGGTCGATGACTTCGAACTGACCAACATCGAGCGCGAACTCATCCGCAACGTCTCCCTGGCCTTCCACACCGCAGGCAAGAAGGTGGTCGTCGTGCTGAACATCGGCGGCGTGATCGAGACCAACTCCTGGAAGAACAGCGTCGATGCTATCCTGCTGCCCTGGTCCCCGGGCCAGGAGGGCGCCAATGCCGTGGCCGACGTGCTCACCGGCAAGGTCAATCCTTCCGGCAAGCTCCCGATGACCTTCCCGATCAACTTCATGGACCACCCGTCCTCCGCCAACTTCCCGTTCAACTACACCCGGCCGCAGAATGTCGGCCGCGGCCCGGTGGCTCCGGTCAAGGACGTGGACTACACCGAATATAAAGAAGGCATCTGGGTGGGTTACCGTTACTTCAGCACCGCCCGCGTGGGCGTGTCCTATCCCTTCGGCTACGGCTTGAGCTACACGGACTTCTCCTACAGCAAGCCGGTGGTCAAGGCGACCGCCGACGGCTTCACCGCCACCGTGACCGTGACCAACACCGGCGCCGTGGCCGGAAAAGAGGTCGTCGAACTCTATGTGACCGCCCCCGAGGCCGGTCTTGTCAAGCCTGCCTGCGAGCTCCGTGCATTCGCCAAGACCCGCATCCTCGCCCCGGGTGAGAGCCAGACCGTCACGATGACCGTGGGCAACTACGGGATCGCTTCCTTCAGCGAGGCCAATTCCGCCTGGGAGGCCCCCGCGGGCGTCTATTCAGTCCGCTTCGCCTCCAACGTGGCGGATGTCCGCGCCTCTGCCGCCTACACCCTGAAGAAGGCGCAGAGTTGGAAAGTCAACGACCTGTTTGAACTCAACGAACCGCTCGAAGAGCTTGTCATTACCCGTTAATCAGTCCGTTTTATGAAGAAAGCATTCATCCTTGCTTCCTCCGCCGTGTTGTTCGCCGCCTGCCAGGGCGGCGAACCGCAGTTAGGGAAGGCTTCCATCGATAAGGTCCTCCGGGCGATGACCCTCGAGGAGAAGGTCCATTTCGTCATCGGTACCGGCATGACCGGCACAGGGGACGAGGAAATGAGCGCCACCATCGGCGCCACCAAGAAGATCGTACCCGGTGCCGCCGGAACGACGTATCCCATCAAGCGGCTGGGCATCCCGTCCATCGTGCTGGCCGACGGCCCCGCCGGCCTGCGCATCGACCCGACCCGCGAGGGTGAGGACCGCACCTATTACTGCACGCATTTCCCGATAGCAACCCTGCTCGCCTCCACCTGGAACCAGGAACTCGTCGAGCAGGTAGGCACCGCGATGGGCGAGGAGGTGCACGAGTATGGTGCCGACGTGTATCTGGCTCCGGCCCTGAACATCCACCGTCATCCGCTGAACGGGCGCAATTTCGAGTATTACTCGGAGGATCCGCTGGTGGCCGGCAAGACGGCGGCCGCCTATGTGCGCGGCGTGCAGAGCAACGACGTGGGCACCTCCATCAAGCACTTCGCCTACAACAACCAGGAGACCAACCGCACCGCCAACGACGCCGTGATCAGCCAGCGCGCCCAGCGCGAGATTTACCTCAAGGGCTTTGAGATCACCGTCAAGGAGGCCGCTCCCTGGACGATCATGACCTCCTACAACAAGATCAACGGCACCTACACCTCCCAGAGCCGCGAACTCGTGACCACGGTCCTGCGCGACGAATGGGGTTTCAAGGGCACCGTGATGACCGACTGGTACGGCGGAGATGACGGGGCGGCGCAGATGCGTGCCGGCAACGATATGCTCCAGCCGGGCACCGACCTGCAGTATGAGCAGATCATCTCCGCCATCCGGGACGGCTCGCTCAGCGAAGCCGAACTGGACGTGTGCGTGCGCCGCTGCCTGGAACTCGTGGCCCGGAGCCCCAAGGCCAAGGGCTATGCCTACAGCAATGAGCCCGACCTCAAGACCCACGCAACCGTGACACGCCAGAGCGCGCTCGAGGGCATGGTCCTGCTGGAGAACAAGGGCGTCCTGCCGCTCAAGAACGTGAAGAACGTGGCCGTATTCGGCTGTACTTCCTATGACTTCGTCGCCGGCGGTACCGGCTCCGGCAACGTGAACCGCGCCTACACCGTGTCCCTGCTGGACGGCCTGAAGAACGCCGGTTTCAAGGTGGACGAGAGCAAGAAGGATGTCTATCTCAAGCACATTGCGGATGAGCTGGCCGCTTACCAGGCATCCTTGCCCGAAGATGGCAGTGCGGCTTTCTATCCCACGCCGCGCCCTTCCGAACTCATTCCTTCCCCCAAGGAACTGACCGCTTCTGCCAGAGCCAACGACCTGGCAATCATTACCTTCGGTCGTAACTCCGGGGAATTCTTCGACCGCTCCGGCGCCGACTTCTCGCTGAATGCGAAGGAGCGCAAGCTCCTGCAGGATGTCACCGCCGCCTTCCACCGCGCGGGCAAGAAGGTCGTCGTGGTGCTGAACATCGGCGGCGTGATCGAGACCGCTTCCTGGAAGAATACGCCCGACGCCATTCTCCTCGCCTGGCAGGCGGGGCAGGAGGGCGGCAACTCCGTCACCGACATCCTGACCGGCAAGCAGAGCCCGTCCGGGCGCCTGCCGATGACCTTCCCGGTGAACCTGATGGATGCGGGCTCCTCGGCCAATTTCCCGATCGATGCCGACACGGGCGTGTACTTCGTCAACCGCCGTGTGGACATCGGCCAGAAGGATGTGGACCGCACCATCTATGCCGAGGATATCTATGTGGGCTACCGCTGGTTCGATAAGAAGAACCTCCCGGTCTCCTATCCCTTCGGCTATGGCCTGAGCTATACGAGCTTCGCCTTCGACAAGGCCGCCGTCGTGCCGGCCGGTGACGGGTTCGACGCCAGCGTGGTGGTGACCAATACCGGCTCCGTGCCCGGCAAGGAAGTCGTCCAACTGTACGTCGCTGCTCCGTCGGGCGGCCTGGACAAGCCGGTGCGCGAGCTCAAGGCCTATGCCAAGACCCGCGAGTTGAAGCCGGGCGAGAGCGAGACCATCACCCTGCACGTGGATGCCTACGGCCTCGCTTCCTTCAACGAGAAGAGCTCTGCGTGGGAGGCCGCTGCCGGTGAGTACAACGTCTGCTTCGCGGAGAACTCCCGCGATGTGCGCGCGAGCGTTCTTTTCAACCTGGGTGAAGCGAAGTCCTGGCCCGTGCACGATGTGCTCGCCCCGAAACAGCCCATCCAGAAGCTCTTGTAAGCATCCTTTTGCCGGAAAGCAAAAAAATGCTTATCTTGCTGAAAATTCGCCAGTATGCTCAGAAAATGGATACACCGCGCCTTGAAAGGCGCCTCGCTGACCACGGCCCTGTTCGTGTTCCAGGCCTGTTATGGCACGCCGCCCAGCGTGGATATGATGGGGGGTGACCCCGGGGATGTCCCGGCGCTCACGGCGCCTGAGGACAGCCCGGAGGAGGCACCCTCCCTCGAGGAAATCTCCACCCCGGCGGACGAGACACTGCCCAATCCGTAGCCTCGGATGATCGGCACGCTCCTACACCGCGCCTTCCGCGCGAACGAGACCGCGGTGCACGAACTCAACTATCTGTTCTGGGAGTGCACGACGCGCTGCAATCTTCACTGCCGCCACTGCGGCAGTGATTGTTTTGCGGCGGGCAGCGATGCCGATATGCCCCTGGAAGACTTCCTGCGGGCCTTTGATACCATTCCCGCAGCGGAACGCGCAAGACCCTTCACCGTGGTGCTGACCGGCGGGGAGCCCCTGCTGCGGCCCGACCTGGCTGAGATCGGAGCGGCCCTGCGAAGCCGGGGTGCCGGCTGGGGAATCGTCTCCAACGGCTGGCTCTACGATGCCGGGATGCACCAGCGCCTGGTCGCCGCGGGGCTCGGGGCGCTGACCATCAGCCTGGACGGGCTGGAGGCCTCGCACGATTGGATGCGCGGCCGGCAGGGAAGTTTTGCCCGGGCCCTCAAGGGCATCAGTGTGGCCGCCACCGACCCCCGGATCAATTTCGACGTGGTCACCTGCGTGCACCGGCGCAACCTGGGTGAACTCGAGTCCCTGTACGGACTGCTCTCCGGGATCGGGGTGCGGCAATGGCGCATTTTTACCATCATCCCGATCGGCCGCGCCGCCCGGGATCCCGAACTGCAGCTCTCGGACGCGGAGTTCAGGGGCCTGATGGAGTTCATCAAGGGCAAGCGGCAGGAGAAAGGAAGCGGCGGGGGAATGAAGGTGACCTTCAGCTGCGAGGGCTATCTCGGGGCATATGAGCGGCAGGTGCGGGACAATCCTTATTTCTGCCACGCCGGGATCAACATCGCCTCGGTGCTGATCGACGGGCGCATCTGTGCCTGTCCCAATATCGACCGTGACGCCTTCAGCCAGGGCAGCATCTACCGGGATGATTTCTACCAGGTCTGGCAGGAGCGCTTCCGGCCCTTCCGCGACCGCCGCTGGACCCGCCGCGGTCCCTGCGCGGATTGCAAGGTCTGGCGGGATTGCCTCGGGGGCGGGATGCACAACTGGCACGGAGCCTGCGAGGCCGTCCTGAACTGCCACTGGGCCAAAACCCTTGCAGGGAAATGAACTGATTGATAATCATATAAATAAAACCAATTAAGAAATGAAAAGAAAACTCTTCTTCCTGATGGCCCTGCTGGCCGCCTTCCAGCCGCTGCGTGCGGATGAGGGCATGTGGCTGCCGGTGCTGATCTCCCAGCGTATCGAAGATATGCAGGCCCACGGTTTCCGGCTCACCGCCGAAGATGTGTACAGTGTCAACCAGGCTTCTCTCAAGGATGCCGTCGTGCTGTTCGGCGGCGGCTGCACGGGCGAGGTCGTCTCCCGGGACGGTCTGCTCTTCACCAACCACCATTGCGGCTACGGCCAGATCCAGCAGCACTCCAGCGTGGAGCACGACTACCTCAAGGACGGCTTCTGGGCGATGTCCCGCAGCGAGGAACTGCCCAACCGGGGACTCTCGGTAAGTTTCCTGCAGCGCATGGAGGAAGTCACCGACGTGGTGCTCAAGGGCTATGTCCCTTCGATGACCGAGGCTCAGCGCGATTCCCTGGTCCGCGCCAATTCGGCCGCGATCACCCGCAACATCGTGGATCCCGCCAAGGGAGTCCGCGCCAGCGTCGAGGCGCTCTACTATGCCAACCAGTACTTCCTCTTCGTCTACAAGGTCTACCGCGACGTGCGGCTCGTGGGCGCTCCGCCGTCTTCTATCGGCAAGTTCGGCGGCGACACCGACAACTGGATGTGGCCCCGCCACACGGGCGACTTCTCCATCTTCCGCATCTATGCAGGTAAGGACAATGAACCCGCTGATTACTCGGAAGATAACGTTCCTTATCACCCGCGTCGTTACTTCACGATCTCGCGCGCCGGCGTCAAGGAGGGGGACTTCACCTTCGTGTACGGCTGCCCGGGCAGCACCAAGGAGTATGTGACCTCCGACGAGGTCCGCTATGTGGGGGAGATCTCCGATCCGGCCAAGATCGCCCTGCGCACCCAGCGTCTGGATATCCAGCGCAAATATATGTCCCAGGATCAGGCTGTCCGCATCCAGTATTCCTCCAAGAACTCCTCCGTGTCCAATTCCTGGAAGAAGTGGCAGGGCGAGTCCAAGGGCCTGATGCGCCGCAAGACCGCCGCCACCAAGAAGGAGTTCGAGCGCTATTTCCGCGCCTGGGCGAAAACCAATCAGTATGACGGCCTGCTGGACCGCCTGGAGGCCCTCTATGCCCGCCGCAATCCGTATTACCTGGCCTATGAGTACTACACCGAGACGGTGCGCACCATCGAGTTGCTGTCCTTCGCCAACAATGTTCATTCGGCCCTGGTGGCGAAGCGTCCGGTCGCGAGCGTGGCGGAGTCCTTCTTCAAGAACTACTACCAGCCGATCGACGAGGAGACCTTCGTGGCGATGATCGAGTCCTTCGACAAGCAGGTGGATCCGGCCTTCAAGCCGGCTTACTTCACCAAGAAACTCGCTTCCTACGGCACCGCCGCTTCCTGGCGGGATGACATCTTCTCCCGTTCGATCTTCACCGACAAGGCCAAGGTCGCCGCGCTGACGGATGCCGATCTGGCGAAGGTCGAGGCCGATCCGGCCTGGGAGATGTATGATGCCTTCAATCAGTGGTATCGCTCCGAGCTGCAGGGCGTGATCGAGGAGACCACCCGGGACATCCGCGTGGCGTATCGCGATTATATGCGTGCCCAGATGGAGTTCCAGCCCGACAAGACCTTCTATCCCGATGCCAATATGACCCTGCGCGTCGCCTATGGCCACGTGGCGGGCTACAGCCCTTCCGACGCCATCTACTATTCGCCGGTCTCCACCCTCAAGGGCATCATCGAGAAGGATGATCCGAACGTGTTTGACTACGATATTCCGCAGGTGCTGCGGGACATCTATGCCGCGGGCGGCCACGATGACCAGCCGGTCTGCTTCCTGGCCACGAACCATACTTCCGGCGGCAATTCCGGCAGTCCGGTCATCAACGCAGACGGCAATCTGATCGGTATCAATTTCGACCGCGTGTGGGAGGGAACGATGAGCGATCTGGCCTTCGATCCGGAGTTCTGCCGCAATATCTCGCTGGATATCCGCTACTTGCTCTTCGTGGTCGAGAACATCGGTCACGCGACCTGGCTCTTCGATGAGATGTCTTTTGCGGATTGATGGAAATTCAAAAAAATTGCTTACCTTTGCATCCGCAAACGGGGTATTAGCTCAGTTGGTAGAGCGTTAGGTTCGCAATCTAGAGGTCAGGGGTTCGACCCCCCTATACTCCACGAAACAAGGAGGTCCGATGGGCCTCCTTGTTTCGTGGAGTATCTTGTCCAATCCCCCTGCGCCCCCAGGGGACAAGGGGAAGGATCCCCTTGCGCCGCTGCGCGGCTATCCCCTCGGTCGCTTCGCTCCGGATTGTGGCGTTATCGGCTTTGCCATCCTCAACAAGCTTATTATTTGAGGATAAAGGGTTGCTTTGGGCCTTAGCATCCTCGAATTGCGTCATTTTTGAGGATAGCTGCGGCTGATGTTCACGGAAAAATGCGTATCTTGGTTCCACGCATCTTAACATTATAACTTATGAGAACTAGTACTAAAATCTGGCTGTGCATCGCGGGCATCCTGCTCGTTGCACTCGGCGTCGTCAGCATCTGCCATCCCGCCAACACCCTGCTGGCAGCAGCGTGGCTGATCGGTTGTTTCACCCTGTGCGCCGGTATCTCCAAGCTGCTCTTCACCTTCCGGACCCAGGCGTTCCTCCCGAACAGCGGCTCCCGGATGCTGTCCGCCATCCTGGACATCATCATCGGTATCATCTTCCTGAGCAACAACCTGTTCGTGGCCTTCTCCCTGCCGGTGGTCTTCGCCATCTGGCTGCTGGTCGAGGGCACCATCCTGGCCGTCAACAGCTTCGACTACAAGCGGGTCGGCTTCCCGTACTGGTGGTGCCTACTGCTGCTCGGCATCGCCGGCGCCGTACTCGGCTTCGTGGGTCTCCGCGAGCCGTCCGTCACCGCCGGGGCGCTCTCCACGCTGATCGGCATCGGCGCCATCGCCCTGGGCATCGCCTACCTCCTCGCCCTGGTCGGCATCAAGCATTTCGAGAAAGCCGTCCGAGGCTAGGCACATCCTGTAGGAACAAAATAAGGGCTGCCGTGGCATCCACGGCAGCCCTTATTCTTTGCCGGACCGGCTAATCCGCGAAGGACATCTCGTCGAAGAGCCAGGTGGCATGGCCGATGTGCTCGACGACGAAGAGCAGGTAGCGGATGTCCAGGGAGATGTTGCGGCAGAAATCAGGGTCGAAGGCGAGATCACTCATCGTTCCCTCCCAGACGCGGTCGAAGTTGATGCCGATCAGGTTGCCGTCGGCGTTGATCACGGGGCTGCCGGAGTTGCCGCCGGAGGTATGGTTCGTGGCCAGGAAACAGACCGGCTGGTCGTCGTGGCCGCCCTCTGCATAGAGGTCGCGCAGGGCCTGCGGGATGTCGTAGTCGAAGACATTCGGGTCGTCCTTCTCGATGATGCCCTTGAGCGTGGATACCGGTGAATAGTAGACCGCATCCGAAGGACTGTAGCCTGCCACGTTGCCGTAG
>JAEEGH010018557.1_pt1 | contig 14686 bp, 10 predicted proteins | sample 9134181 | NCBI WGS metagenome assembly JAEEGH01 (sample SAMN16246544, study PRJNA631951) | gut metagenome | biome: gut microbiome; feature: rumen; material: DP-attached | host: Bos | place: Iran: Karaj | collected 2018-10 | reverse complement strand
GATCCCGACGTGCAGGCCGCAGTGAAGAAGGTCTCCGACGAGTTGGGCGACACGGGACGCATCCTGGTGCGCGAAAGCGGTACGGAGCCGGTGATTCGCGTGATGGTGGAAGCGGAAAGTGACGAGATCTGCGAAAAATACGTAGACGAGGTCATCAAGCTCATCGGCGAAAAGGGACACTTCGCGTAATACCCAGGAAAAGATAGTAACGCACCTCCTGACAAATTGATCCTCTTGTCAGGAGGTGCGTTGTATAAATCCCTGTACTATCCTGTGCGTTGCTTATTGAGTTTTCATGCCCCCTATGATATATTTATCATGTTTATCGAATAGCGATTGGTCATGGCGAATTGAAGAATTGGAAACAGAACGTAGTGCCAAATCTTTGCGGCAAGGATTACCCAGTCCGGTGCCATGAGGATAGCGATGATGAAAGATATATCCGCGATCATACCTGTCTATAATGGCGAGCGAACGCTGGCTACTTGCTTGGATTCCGTGATCTTGCAGAAATGTGGAAATATCAGCTTTGAGATCATAATCATAGACGATGGTTCCACGGACGGCACAGAATCAATATGCCGCCAGTATTGCGAACGATACCCAGAAACGATCCGGTATTTCAGATATGAGGACAATCTGGGAGCTTCAGAGGCCAGGAATACCGGATTGGATCACTGCGAGGGCGAATTTGTTGCATTTATCGATGCAGATGATTATGTTTCAGAAAACTATTTCATCAGGCTGTATGAAATGACAGATGTCGAGACCGATCTTGTTTGCTGTGCTTATCATGCGGTGCTGGATTCCAAATGCTTCCGCGAGGCCTTTTTTGAAACAGAATGCACTATGAGCTCGGAAAGTGAAAAGGAGGAATTCCTGCTCCGGCTCCTCTGCGATGATTACGGTCAGCCCAAAGATCAAAAGAGGATCACAGCCGTCGGTGTGCCATGGGCGAAGCTGTTTCGTATGCGTGTGATCCGCGACAACGATCTTCGGTTTCCAGCCGGGCTTCGGAGATCGGAGGACAACCTGTTTGCGGCGGAGTTTATGGCTGCCTGCAGGAGTATCAAATACATCAACGAACCTTTGTACTATTATAGTATAGAACACGTACGCAGATCCTATTACAGTTTCACGGCAGATGATTACCGGGCGATTCTGCGAATAAGGGATAGGTTTTTTGAACTCGCGGATACGCGCTTTTCCGAGAAGGTGAAGGCGTTTCGAGTCGCGGAAAAGGCTTCAATGCTGAACGCGTCGATTAAAAACCTGGTTTTGACTAAGAAGGGTACCGAACTGTATTCTTCTGTGAAGGCCCTGTCAAGCTTTGAGGAATTCAGCTTTCCCAACGAGAGTGTTTCCTTTCAATGGCTTGACCACAAGCAGAGACTATATATCCTGCTCTGCCGTATGTATAGACAAAAGCTTTATCATATCGTCATCTTGATCTGGAAACTGTACTTTGTCTTTTGCGGGGCAGAATAACTACGAAGGATCGAAGCTATATGAAGACGAATAAGATCTCTGAGGTTCTCAAAAGCGCTGAAGTCGGCAAAATACTGCTGGGGCTTCTGCTTTTTATCGAATTGTTTCTCGCCGTGCCGTATGAGGCAATCATAATATTGCCAGTGCTCAACAAATGGGTGTATATCGTACAGATAGTCGCGGCAGTCGGTGAAATCGCTTATCTCATATACCGGCTGTTCGTTATTCCCGGAAAGCTCTGGTCGCGGCTGAAGCTGCTTTTGCGAGAGTACAGCATCGTAGCGTTCACGCTACTTCTGTTTGTGGCGTATAACTGGATCGTTACGTTTGTAAGAAAGTCCATGCCATTGGTACAATCCACGCACTATATCGTGCAGGTGTTGATCCTGACCTTCTCTGCCGCGAGAACATTCAGGTCCTGTGGCGGAAAGACCGTGTTTTCTACCGCCGCGTTATATTTTTGGACTGCGATTATGGCAAACAGCCTCGTCTTTATCTTGATCCCGGAAGGTCTGTATATCAGCGATTCAGAGTATGGCATCCACCATGCCTGCTATCTTTTCGGATTGGACAATCAGTTTGGGAAAATCTATTTTGCCGGGTTTGCGCTTACATGGTTTTATGAGGAAAAATACAAAAAGACTTATTTTATGACTTTGAGTTCGTTACTGATGATTCTTTATGGCTACTTCCAGGGGAAAAATGGCACAGGAATGATTGTTTCGGCGGTCCTCATTGCGCTCATGCTTCTGTACAATATCAAACGGCTCAGATGGAGTCTTTCCATGACGTTATTTGTGGTTGTCGCCGCTTATATTTCGATCAGTATCATTGTTCAGGACAGCTTCATTTACAGCGGCGGGGCTCTCGTGGATCGGGTAACCGAGTTCACAAGCAAAAGCGGGACCTTTTCCGGCAGATTTTCCGTTTGGGCTGCGGCGGTCGAAAAGATCAATGATAACGTCCTGATTGGTTACGGAAGGGTTCCTGAGAATGTCCATTTGTTAAATGGTCGATATCTGAACGCACACAACGAAGTGCTGCAGGTCCTGTTAGATGGAGGGGCGATCGGACTGGGCATCTTTACGGGAAGCTTCGTGGTGATGGACATCAAATGCATAAAGCAACTTCGGAAGAAACCGGAGTTACGTATTCTCTTTATTGGCATTTTTGCCTCGCTTCTGTACTTTATGGCTGAGGTCGGCACCATGCTTCCGATGTTCCTGTGCCTGGTGCTTGCTTGCCTATATGCCGGTGAACAGGACCAGGGCGAAGCTTCTGTGGACGAAAATAAGTCGGCTCCCGGGTGATTAGACAATGCATGAAGACCACCGCGGTCAGAAACAGTCCGTGATATAAAAACCAGGGGCGGTTGTAAGGAAGAGGGTACGCAGCTGCGCCAGGAGGGAGTATGAAGGTACTTACGGTTGCCGTTCCCGCATACAATTCGGAAAGCTGTATTCAAAAGTGTTTGGATTCTCTCGTAGAGTCGGAAGTGCTACCCGAACTGGAAGTCATTATCATCAACGATGGATCGAAGGATGGCACTCTCGATATCGCCCACGATTACGAACGACGGTTTCCGGAGTCTGTGCATGTCATCGACAAAGAGAATGGCGGACATGGGTCGGGAATCAACACGGCATCCGCAGCCGCTGTCGGCAAGTTTTTTCAGGTCGTGGATTCAGATGACTGGGTCATCACCGAAAACCTTCCGAAACTGCTGGCAGTCCTGCGAGAAACAGAAGCCGATATCGTCTTGGCGAACTACCATATGGTCAATATAGTCAGCGGGCGGCGACAACCGTTTTCGACAGAAGGCATTGAGCCGAACCGTGAATACGATATTGAAGAGTTTCTGTCATACCCAGCCAAGACCAAAAGCTGCTGCTATTTCCACGGCGTGATCTACCGCACTGAGTTTTACCGGGGAACGGGCATCAGGCTCAGCGAGAAGATCTTTTATGAGGATCAGGAGTACGCGACGCTGCCGTTTTACTATGCGCATTCGATCCTTCCTACGGATGTTTTCATTTATCAGTATCAGATCGGTAACAACGCGCAGAGCATATCCAGTGTAAATCAGGCAAAAAACATGTGGCAGATCGAAAAGGTGCTGTGTGTACTAATCAGTTTCTACAATACGCACCGCAATATGTCGGCAGGCAAGAAGGCATACTTTCTTTTCAAGTTATCCGGTTTTCTCACAAGCTACTATGTGGCCGGTCTTCTCAAATGCGCAGACCGGAAAAAGGGCAGAGAGGACGCCCGGAAAATGTGCAGTGAAGTGAGAAGCGTTTGCCCGGAGCTGTACAGAGCTTCGGAAAAAAACTATCGGGTTGCCATGGCTTTGCACAGACTGCACATTTCTTCTGCCATGCTTGAAAAGGCCAAGGATACTGGCCTCTATTATCTGATTCGGAAAAAGCTGTAGCTCAATATGTTGGTGAAAACTGATGTCGATGGGAAATAAGCGCTCCGTTCCCTTTAACTTCGCGATGAATTTCATAATGAAGCTTCTGGGGCCGGTCTGCTCCGCAATCAGTTATCCCTATGCCTTCCGCGCCATCGGACAAACCGAGATGGGAAGGGTAGCCTTCACGATCTCGGTCGTTAGCCTCTTCCTGCTCATTGCCAATCTCGGCATCCCGACCTATGGGGTACGTGAGTGCGCCAAGGTCCGCGACGAGAAGGACAAACTATCCAAACTATGCCGTGAGCTGATCGCGATCCAATTTCTCGCGACCTTCGCTTCGGTGCTGCTTCTTGCCTTCTCGGTCATCGCCGTGCCGCAGCTTCGCGGAGAATGGCGGCTGTTTCTGATTCAGGGTGCTATCCTGCTGTTTCAGGGACTGAGCACAGAATGGCTGTTCCAGGGACTTGAGCGCTATGGGTTTCTGGCCTTTCGTTCCTCATTGGTGAAGGCCGCGTCCGTACTGCTTATTGTTCTGCGGGTCAAGGGCCCGGAGGACTACTTGATCTACTGCGTTCTTACAGTTGGTACTGCGGCTGCGAGTGTCGTATTGAATCTTCCCACGCTGAAGAAAATCATCGGACCGAGGAAGAAAGAAGAGAAGCTGGAAATTGGAAGGCATATTCATCCGGCCCTCGTATTCTTTGCCCAGGCGGCCGCCATAACGATCTACACCAGCTTCGACTCGGCCCTGCTTGGCTTTATCAAGGGGGATGCAGCGGTCGGCGCCTATGATGCGGCTGTCAAGATCAAGCTCGTTCTCGTATACTTTATTACCAGCCTGGGCACAGTGCTGCTTCCCCGTTTTTCCTATTATATCGGCGAAAAGCGCGGCGAGGATTTTGGCAGAGGCATCGAACTTTCGGCAAGCTTCATGTGGCTGACAGCGCTGCCGCTGACGGCTTTCTTTCTTATTCTTGGCCGAGACTGCCTTGAACTCCTCTATGGCTCGGTGACGGATGCCACTAGACAGAGCCTCCGCATCCTGGTTCTGACTCTTGTCCCCATCGGGATAACGAACCTTGTCGGTGTTCAGGTGCTGACGCCGTTGGGGCGGGAGAAGACCGTGATGTGGGCGGAGGTAACCGGCGCCATTGTCAATTTGGCGGCCGATCTTGCGCTAATCTCCTTATATGGCCCCGTGGGGGCTGCAATCGGAACTCTGATCTCTGAGCTGGCGGTATTGGCCATTGAGCTTGCAGGGATCCGGAGACTGAAGCTGAGAATATTCAATGGGAAGGAAATCTTCACAGTCCTCGGTGCTGTACTCACCGCTTCCATGATTCTGCTAGGGGTGAAGCATGTTGTTTCCGGCCTGGTGGCGGAAGTCCTTCTAGGCCTGGTGGTTTTCTTTTTCGCAACATATGGGATCCTGTATGGGTTCAAAGCTCCGCTGCTGGTGTGGGGCAAAGATAAGTTCAGGAATTATCTGAAAAAATAGCTGTCGTCCTGGAGCATACGAACCTGCTACAGGATCAACTCCGCAGAAGAAGGGGGGGGAGATGGGGTGAGAAATGAATTGGGGAGTGGGGACTCCTACCGCTCGACCCGGATTCCACTGTCGGCTTCCCGCTGGCTTCGCATCCTCCTTTGGGCGCTTCTCCTGCTGAACATGGCAGTGATTTTCGCTCTATCCTCAAAGACGGCAGAGGAATCTACCGTGACCTCCGACGCTGTATTGGCGAAGCCCATGGAGGTTTATGATGCAATCCATCCGGAGACAGCGGGGGATTATAAGGTATACTGGTGGTTCCAGTTCATCGTGCGTAAAGCGGCCCATGTGGCGGAATACACCACCCTTTGCGTGTGGGCGACGGGATTGCTCCTCGCTTATCATGCCCGCTTTTCCTTTCCTTTGGGCGGCTGTTTTACCATTCTGTATGCTGCCAGCGACGAAATACACCAGCTTCTGGTGCCTGGGCGAGAGGGAAAAGTCACAGACTGGCTTTTTGACTGTCTTGGCGCAGCGTTCGGGCTGCTGATCGTGTATCTCATTCTGAGATGGGTCCGAAAACGGAGGTCAACCTGAATTGCAGAAGAATTACGATTATCTCATCGTCGGCGCAGGGCTTTTCGGTGCGACCTTTGCCCACGAAGCAGTCCGGGCTGGAAAACGCTGCCTTGTGATCGACCGTCGGGGTCACCTGGCCGGAAACGCCCATATGGAGATCGTGGAAGGGATTCCCGTCCACCGATACGGCGCTCATATTTTCCACACCTCCGACCGGGAGGTGTGGGATTTCGTCAATCGATTTGTCTCTTTCAACCATTTTGTGAACAGCCCCATTGCAATCTATAAGGACGAGCTGTATAATCTACATTTCAATATGAACACCTTTTCCCGTCTCTGGGGCGTCCGGACTCCGGCAGAGGCCAGAGTTGAGCTTGACCGTCAACGGGCGGACTATGCCGAACTGGAGCCGAAAAACTTGGAGGAGCAGGCGCTTAAGCTGGTGGGGCGGGATGTCTATGAAAAGCTGGTGAAGGGGTATACGGAGAAGCAGTGGGGAAGAAGCTGCGCAGAACTGCCCGCCTTCTTGATCCGGCGGCTGCCCCTGCGCTTCACTTATGACAATAACTATTTCTCTGACCCCTGGCAGGGCATCCCGGAGGAGGGCTACGACGCCCTTGCGGAAAAGCTGCTGGAGGGGGCAGAGGTGGGCCTGAAAACGGAATATACGCCGGACCTGGGGGCGCTGGCAGAAAGGACCGTATATACCGGACCCATCGACGCTTTCTTCAATTACCGTCTGGGGAGGCTGGAATACCGCAGCCTGCGGTTTGAAACGGAAGTGCTGGAAACGGATAATTATCAGGGCAACGCCGTAGTAAACTATACGGAGCGATCTGTACCCTATTCCCGCATCATCGAGCACAAGCATTTTTCCTTCGGCACCCAGCCAAAAACGGTGGTTACCCGGGAGTATCCCGAGCCATGGACGCCTGAGAAGGAACCCTATTATCCCGTGAACGACGAGCGGAACGGTACACTTTACGAGAAATATCGGGGCCTGGCGGCAGAACGGCCGGAAGTGATCTTCGGCGGCCGCCTGGGGCTCTACCGCTATATGGACATGGATAAGACCATCCGCACCGCGCTGGACTGCGCCAGGGAGGAGCTTTCGGGAGCTTAGAGCCAGGTCGCGTTCCCCCGAATACCGACAAGATACCACATCTAGCGTTGCATTTTTCAATGATTCGTGCTAAGATACCATATCTAAGCCTATACCGCTTCGGTCAAAAGGGGCGGGATTGGAGGTAATCTGTTGGATAATGAGAACAAAGAGCGGCGGGAAAGCTTGATCCCGTCCCCGGCCAGGGACTCACAAATCCAGGTAGTCGTCAACCAGACCCATGACGACAGCGAGATGGAGATCGATCTGGTCCGCGTCTTCCACAATATGAAGCTGAAGCTTCGCATCTTTGCCTGGGTGATCCTGCTGTGCCTTGCCCTGGGGATTTGCGCGCCGTTACTCATGTACCAGTTTACCAAAGCGCCCCTTACGGTCTCCTCCGTGGTAACGCTGCGGTATGACGTGTTGAGGCGTGATGCGGAAGGACGGATCATTTCCAGCACCCCTGTCAAGGACCTGACTGCACCGGAGGGGGGAGAACTGGATCTGAACCAGATCACTGCCTCCTATGTGCTGCAAGCTGCGATGGAGGGACTGGAGCTCTCCCATCCGGTATCCCTGGCAAATCTGCGCAGCAACATCCGCATCGACCGCATTTTGACGGAGAACAGCCGCCGTCAGCAGGAGATCGCCTCCCAGATGTTGAGCGACAAAAACGCCCGTGCATATTCGGAAGTCCAGAATATCGAGCTGACCTATGTGAACCAGTTCGTGGTATCCCTGACCAATGGCTTCGGTGAGCCGAATTCCCGCGGTAAGTACGAGCTGAAGGACGGGGAACTTCGGCTGATACTGGATCGGATACTCTCAGCTTATAACGATTACCTTGTGATCACCTACGCGGACACCAAGCTGCCGGATGACGAATTCGCCGCTATCGACATCGAAAGACAGGACATCCTGGAGAGCCTGGATCTGCTGCGATCCGCGGTCCAGCACCTGTATGACTTCTGTGACGAACAACCGGAGGGGATCCAAAACTACCGCTCCTGGAAAACCGGCATCACGCTGACGGATCTGATGGCGGAGCTGGAAACGGCCCGCAGCATCAACGTGGATTATCTCTACTCCTACGTTTCCACCAACAGCATCGTCCGGGATCGGGATGCCATGATCACGAGTTACCGGTATCAGCTGCGCAACGCACAGACGCAGCTGGACGCGCTGATCGAAAACATCCAGACAAACCAGGACATCCTGGATGATTACCATAACGACGAGATATTCGTGTCCATGCAAGACAGCGATACCTCCAAGTCCACCAAAACGACCACGGATTACTACAACCGGCTGATTATGGAGCAGGCGGATAATTATGAAAAGGTCGCAAAGCTGGAAGTGACCATCGCCGATCTGCAGTATAAGCTGAACAGCCTGACGGACAACGGAAATGAAAGCGCGGGAGCGGCCGAACAGGAGAAGGCTGCCGCAGAGCTGGCCGAAGCCCTGCGGGTGTGCCGCAGCGTTTATGCCCAGATCCGGGATCAGTTTTCGGAGATCCACGGAGCTTCCTTCTTCACCACCTACGCTGAGCATACGGTCTCCCAGGGCAAGACCGCGAGCTTCCTTTCCGCAGTTTCCAAGAAGATGCTGATCGGCGGCGCTGCCGGACTGGTCATTGCCTGCGGGCTCTGGTTTCTCAGCGCCCTGGCGATCGAATTCCAGCGCCGAAAGGATGAAGACGGACAGGGAAAGGAGGCGGCAAAGGGATGAAGAACGAAAAGAAGACCCATTGGCTGCGGACGACGATCCTGGTATTGGTGGCCTGCGGCATCGTCGGCCTCATCCTAAGCGTCGTGCTGTTCTTCCGGGATCCCGGTCCTACCTACGCTTCCGCCACACTGGTGCTGACCTTTGACGGCGCAGCCACGGGCATTGCGCCCAACGGCGTTCCTTTCGACCTGCGGGAGCTGAATTGCGAGGAAGTGCTGACCGAAGGCCTGAAGGCCGCGGCGCTGGAGGGGGCCTACACGCCGGAGCAGATCCGGCCCAGCCTGACGGTGCGGGGTGTCTATCCGGATGCCATGGCCGAGCAGGTCATGCACTATGAATCCCTATTGAACTTCACTACCAGCCGGGAGCTGACGGTGGGGGACTATCATCCCACCACCTTCGGCATCACTCTGACCAACGATTTTGACAAATCCATCTCCCGGGATCAGTTGACGGCGCTGCTCAAGGGGATCACGGAGGCCTACCGTTCTTATTTCTCCAAGGTTTATGCCTATGGCCTGGATACGGACAGCACCGTTTTCAAGCTGGAGGACTACGATTATCCCCAGCAGCTTCAGATCATCGAAGGACGGCTCTCCTCTGTTTCCGCTTATGCCCAGGAGCTTTATGAAAAGGACCCCGCTTTCCGCTTTCGGGGCGCAGGCTTCAACGACATCAGCGTCCGGCTGAACAATCTGATCGACAGCAGCATCACGCGGCTGAGTGCCAATCTGACCATCAACGCGCTGACCCGGGACACGGAGCGGGTGCTGACCCAGTATCAGTACCAGATCCTCGACCTAGGCATCCAGCGGGAGAAGCAGAATCAGGAACTGAACAAGCTGGACAAGCTGATCGCGTCCTATGAAAAGAATGAGATCATCTACCTCAGTACCTCGGATTCTCTGACGAAGATCGACGGCAATTCCTCGGAGACTTACGACGCTCTGGTGGACAGGCGAAAGGAAGTCGCGGACGGCATCACAGAACTGGGCAGCCGGATCACCAATTACAATCTGATGATCAACGATCTTCTGAGTAGCACCAGCCATCTCAGACCGTATGCTTCAGAAGCCATCTCACAGGAGGATGAATCGAAAGGCGCGAAAGACGAGGGCGCTACTGAAATTGTGAATCAACTGACACCCGAGGAGATTGCGGAAGCAGAGCGCAGACTGAGTGCCCAGCGCACTATGTTGGAAGAGAGCATCCGCACACTCATAGCTGATGGTGACGCCGTGATCGCTGACTTTCAGGCCATGCTGGAGGGTTACAATGCGCAACAGATCAATGAACTGTCCGTCAGTGTGACGGAACCGGTGTACAGGTCCCCAAAACTCGTTTCCGGCTCATTCGTCGTGCATGCTATCAAAACCACCGGTCCCATCGTCGCGCTTGGATTTATGACGTGCATGGTACTGATTGTAATCGGACGAACGAGGGAAGAAAAAACGAGTACACGATAAGGGAAATAACCTCCCCCGTGCCTGTTAACAAGCATGGGGGAACACTGTTCTGAGAGTAGAACATATACTAAATCGTCTGCCGGGAGAGCAAAGAGTTCATGGAGCGCCAAATGGGGACAGAATGGGATTTGCCAACATCAGATCCCAAAATGGAATGAGTTCAGTTATTTGTGATAGCACATTGTTGCGGAGCATACTGAAGAGAAAGCTAATCTGCCTATGCAATAGAAACCCTTCAACTAGGAGAAATTGTTTTATCTCTTTCCAAGGTCTGCTTATGACACCCTATTTTGGAAATACGTTAGTTTCGGTTTTCAGAAATAATCAAAGTCTATTAATCCAGCGCTAACCTAGGTGTTGTGGAAGAAAAGGCAATTATGAGAGTATTCACGCATATTTGGTATAGAAGCCATATGTTTCCTGCGTACGACTATTGCCTTGCAAGTCGAAATCTGCTATAACTGATAAATAAGGAGTATTGTGTTCAATAGAAGTGACAAACAACAATGATTACATCAGAGAATTCGTCCTTACGGGTGGATTTGGTTCCGGGAGGATTCAGAATCGTGTCATCCAAGCTTTCCTCAGCAGCCAAAGTGTTGTTGATCATGTTTTATGACGCACTGTGCGTTACCTTGTCTGGCGGGCTTGCCCTGCTGGTGAGATTTGATTTTTCTTTCAACGGGATTCCCAAGCAGTATTTGAATCTTTGGTTTCAGTTCCTTCCGCTGTGTATTGGAGTTACAGTTTTCTGCTTTCTCATTTTACGAATGTACCGTTATGTCTGGCATAACATCAGCGTAAACGATGTGGCGAGAATGGCGGTCACGGCGATCATTGTTTTTGTGATTGGAACGATCGCCTCCTCTTTACTTGGTAATCAGCAACCGCGCAGTGTGGTTTTCATGCAGTTCGTGTTTCAGCTTATTCTGTTAGTGGGAGGTCGTTGCTTCTTCCGATTTTGGGATGGCATTCACTGGGCACTCAAGCAGATGCGCAGCAGTACTAGTCAACGTATTATGTTGGTAGGCGCGGGTGAAGCAGGTCATATTCTGGCACGGGAACTGCTGACCAACCGAAAGATCGATGCTAAGCTTTGCTGTGTTATTGACGATGATGAGAATAAGTGGGGCAAGTTTTTTGAAGGGGCACCAGTCGTAGGCGGGCGTAATGAGATACCTTCCGTTGTCCGAAATGAGGGAATCACACAGATTCTTGTAGCAATTCCATCAGCCCCCTCCGAAGATCTCAGTACAATTCTGAATATTTGTAACTCCACCGGCGTACATACAAAGACATTGCCCGGAGTGTACCAGTTCGTGACCGGAGAGGTATCCCTTTCCAACGTGCGGGATGTGCAGGTTGAGGATCTCTTGGGACGTGCACCAGTACAACTTAATACGCGGATTGTGGATGTTTTTATTTCCGGAAAAACCATTCTAGTAACGGGCGGAGGCGGCTCCATCGGGAGCGAACTTTGCCGCCAGATTGCGAAGCGAAACCCGAAGAAACTCGTCATTCTTGATATTTACGAAAACAACGCCTACGATATTCAGCAAGAATTGCGGCGCACCTATGGCAGCAGCCTGAATCTCAGCGTAGTGATCGCCAGCGTACGGGATAAAGGACGTATATATGAGATTTTTGATGAGTTACGGCCCGATATCGTTTTCCATGCCGCCGCTCACAAACATGTTCCTCTGATGGAAACCTGCCCGGCTGAGGCAATTAAAAACAATATCTTCGGGACCTACCATGTGGTCCGCGCTGCTGAGAAATACGGTGTAAAGAAATTTGTCATGATCTCCACGGACAAGGCGGTAAATCCCACCAACGTTATGGGAGCTACCAAGCGATTCTGTGAGATGATTCTCCAAAGTCGGGTGGACAGTCCCACGGAATACTGCGCCGTACGTTTCGGCAATGTGCTTGGCTCCAACGGTTCCGTGGTGCCGCTGTTCAAGCGGCAGATCGAAGAGGGCGGCCCGGTCACCATCACGGACAAGCGGATCATCCGCTATTTCATGACGATCCCGGAAGCAGCCCAGCTGGTTATGGAGGCCGGAGCAATTGCGAAGCAGAGCCAGATCTTTGTGCTGGATATGGGCGAGCCGGTGAAGATCCTCGACTTGGCAGAGAAGCTCATTCGGCTATCGGGGTACGAGCCTTATCGGGATATCGAAATCAAAGAAATTGGACTTCGTCCCGGAGAAAAGCTCTATGAGGAACTTCTGATGAACAGTGAAACGCTGAGCAAGACGGAAAACAAGAAAATCTTCGTAGAACAGCAGCAGGAGATCGACCCGGAACAGATTCTCGAGGATCTGGAGACTCTGGACAGAGCTGTGACCGGGGAAGTTTTGCCCGACTGGGAGCTTATCGCCATGCTAAGAAGCATGATCCCCACATACCACGAGCCGGAGGAAGTGAATCGAAAGGCGGCTGCGGCGATGCTGTAGCGCAGCATGAGGATAAGTAGTTTAAAAATTCAAAGAGAAGAGGGTTCGGAGAATGGGCTTTTTAGACGACCCTAGGTTTCGGGGCATCGACCCGTTTCAATCGAAGGTTTGGCTGGCAAGCCCCAACATGCATGGCGACGAGAAGCGCTGGGTTGACGAGGCGATACGCACGAATTGGGTATCCACCGTCGGAGAGAATATCAATGAAGTCGAGCGCATGACGGCGGAAAAAGTGGGGCGGAAATACGCCGTTGCCCTTTCTGCCGGAACTGCTGCGCTGCACCTTGCAGTCAAACTTTGTGCCGAAGCGCTTTACGGTCAGTCAAAGGCTGGTCACGGATCGTTGGAAGGAAAACGGGTCTTTTGCAGTGACATGACCTTTGACGCCACGGTGAATCCGGTCGCTTATGAGGGCGGAGAAGCGGTGTTTATTGACATCGAATACGATACCTGGAACATGGACCCGGCTGCCTTGGAAAAGGCCTTTGAGATTTATCCGGATGTGCGGCTTATCGTCGTTGCCCACCTGTACGGAACTCCGGGCAAGATTGATGAGATCACAGCAATCGCGAACAAACACAGCGCGATGATCGTGGAAGACGCGGCTGAAAGCTTCTGCGCTACATACAAGGGAAAGCAGACCGGAAGCTTCGGCGACGTCAGCATCCTTTCGTGGAACGGAAACAAGCTCATCACCGGCTCCGCCGGCGGCATGCTGCTGACGGATGACCGGGAGTGGGCGAACAAGGCTCGCAAATGGTCCACCCAGAGCCGGGAGGATGCGCCTTGGTATCAACATGAGGAGCTTGGCTACAACTACCGCATGAGTAATATCATCGCCGGGGTCGTGCGCGGCCAACTCCCCTATGCGGAGGAACATAAGTCACAGAAAAAGGCAATTTGGGAGCGATATCGGGACGGACTGGCTGATCTGCCGGTCTCTATGAACCCGATTGATTTTGCAAACAGCGATCCGAATTATTGGCTGAGCTGCATGATCCTTGAGGAAAACGCTATGTGCCGGACTGTCCGAGGCGAGAAGGAGGCGCTGTATATCAGCTCACCGGGGAAAAGCTGCCCGACGGAGATCCTGGAAGCGCTGGCCGCGTTTAACGCGGAGGGCCGCCCGATCTGGAAGCCCATGCATATGCAGCCGATCTACCGGACGCACAGCTTTGTTACGCGTACAGGCAGCGGCAAGGCCCGCAGCAATGCATATATCAAGGAGACTGGAATGGCAGACGTCGGAGCAGATATCTTCCATCGGGGACTGTGCTTGCCTTCTGATAATAAGATGACTACAGAACAGCAGGACAGAGTTATCAAGATTATTCATAGGTGTTTTGGGTGAACTGGAGGGGCAAACTGTCATGCCTTCGATAAAGCAAGCTATTTTAAGAGTGTGTCCAGAATCCCTGATAAAGCCGGCGCTGAAAGTCGTACGAAAGGGCAGAATATTTCGCTACAGAATAGATTTGGTTTTGCATAGAAAGGAGAAGTCAGTTTTTTACCCTTGCTGTGGCCTCAGATGCAGATCGTTTAATGGAGACAATTATTTAGAAAATCCAAGTAGGTTCAATCCTGAACGATATAAGCACACCAGACAGGATGTGCTGTGTCCGATGTGCAGAGCACTACCGCGCCATCGAATATTGGCACTTTGGTGTGATGAGCATATCGAGAAATTGAAATCATCGAAGATCCTCTATTCTGCTCCAGAGTACAGCATGATTCAATGGATGGACAGGAATGGAGTTTCATATATAACTGCGGATCTGTATGCAGAGGCAGATCTTAGGTTAGACATTCAAGAAACAGGACTTCCTGATGAGTCATATGACGCTATCATTGCGAATCATGTTCTGGAACATGTGGATGACTTCCGAAAAGCATTACGAGAGATGCGGAGGATCCTGCGAGAAGACGGGGTGTTTATCTGCTCTTTCCCAATGG
>JAEEGH010018552.1_pt1 | contig 14688 bp, 10 predicted proteins | sample 9134181 | NCBI WGS metagenome assembly JAEEGH01 (sample SAMN16246544, study PRJNA631951) | gut metagenome | biome: gut microbiome; feature: rumen; material: DP-attached | host: Bos | place: Iran: Karaj | collected 2018-10 | reverse complement strand
ATCTGAGTTTGATAATTGTGGGCATTGATATCCTGCGTACGCGTCAGGGTGAATCGATTTAATCCGGATGCGCAGATCGTGCCTTCAACAACGAGCAGGTTGGAATCCTCTGCAGGTATGTCTGCTTCGAATTCTTCAATACAACCTGACAGCGTAACGCCTATTATCAGACACAGGATTATATATAACTTTTCACTTTTCATTTTTACTTCCTTTAGTTGAACCGTATATTAAGTGAGACATAAGGAATAGCAGTGCCAAACACAGACAGTTTATATCCTTTTATTTCATTACCCTCGGTGACGTAATAAATGTTATAGGCATTTTTGCGGGCAAGGACATTATACACACCTATAGAGAACGATGTATGAAGGAAGGATGTCAGTCGGTGAGTGGGCTCTATATTAAACGCAAGATCCAAACGCATATAGTCAGGAATACGGTATTTGTTGCGGTCTGTATAGTAGGGCATGTATCGCTGACTATACGAGTTGAAATATTTGCCGGCCGGTAGCGTCGTGGGACGACCTGTAGCATAGTCGAAGTTGCTTGAAAGACTATAGCGCTCGGTAAACTTAAAGTTGAGCACGGCTTTCACCTCATGGGGTCTGTCATATTCTAAAGGATACCAATCGCCATCGTTCAGAGGCACAGCCACACGCTTGTCATCTTGGCGGAGCAAAGAGCGTGAGAAAGTATAGCTTACCCATCCATTCAGTTTTCCTAATGGCTTTTTCGCCTGAAGTTCTACACCATATGCTTTCCCCTCTGTTGAGATAACGTCAGTTTCAAGGTGTGGATTCATCAGCAGGACAGCAGAGCTACGATAATTGAGATAATCGCCGATATGCTTGTAGTAGGCTTCTGCCGAGAACTCGTATTCCTTGTCGTCCGTCTCGTAATATATACCGGCAGCCAATTGCCAACCATTCTGGGGCTTGATATTCAGGTCGGAAAGCTTCCAAATATCCGTAGGCGACATGATGGAGGTGTTCGACACTTTATGGATATACTGATGCATGGTGTTGAACCCTGCCTTCAAGGAAAGGTTTTCCATAAGGGCATAGCGCGTCGACAGACGTATCTCAGGTGCATGATAGGTCTTGATGACACCTGTTTCATGGCATGTTTCCAACAATGTCTCCTCTGAGGGTAGTTCGCCGTCAGAATAGAAATTCACATCGCGTGGACCCATTGCATTGAACATAGAGTAACGTAAACCGGCTGATACCGACAGTCTGTCATTAAACGAATGCTCATAGTCAATATAGGCCGCACTCTCCCATGCCTTTTCTTTCTCTAACTGATTGGTACGTATGCGTGATTCCTCACCCAAAGGCTCATACTTACCAGCCTGAACATTGTAATGCTGCACGGAGAGACCATAGGAGAACACCTGCTTTTCTGTCAGACGGTGACGGAAGTGCAACTTCCCCCACGTCTGGTCGATACCGAAGCTCAATCGTGCTGCCATCGTAGGCGTAGCCCAGTCCTCATTGAAATAATCATAGTGGTCGAGTCCGGCAGAAAGTGTAGCTGTAATCTTTTCATTTAGAATAGAGCGCCACTCAACAGAGAAATTCCTGTTCTGGTAGCCATAATTGTCATCCGAACTGAACGAGAACTTATCATAACTCCAGTATCCATACACCTTGAAGCGGTGCATGTTATTGATCTTCCATGTCAGTACACCACCGAGGTCATAGAAGTTGGCTGTACCATTCCGATAGCCGCTCTTCTTAGGCAGATGTTTGAGAATCCAATCGCTATAGGTAGTACGCCCATTCAGCAACAGCGACACATGGTCCTTGACGATAGGTATCTCCAGATTCGCCTTACTGGTCAAGACACCAATACTTGCTGAACCTGTCAGTTTCTGCATATTCGCCTCCTTCGAGGTCACTTTCAGTACGCTGCTTATCCTGCCTCCATATTCCACCGGGATACTCGACTTGAACAGTTCCACATCCTCGACAGCATCTGAATTGAACGAAGTAAACAGTCCAAACAGATGTGACGGATTATACACCGTTCCCCCATTGTAGAGTATCAGGTTCTGGTCTGTGGCACCTCCGCGCACATTATAGCCGCTTGAAGCCTCTCCAACGGTGGTGATACCCGGCAACGTGAGTACCATCTTCATGATATCCGACTCACCAAAGGCTGACGGGATATTCTTCAACAACTGGGGCTTGAACTTCTCAGACCCCATCATCGTACTTTTCACAGCCGACTGACGACCAGACACTACGACGATTTCGGCCAATTCATGATCATCGGCAATACTTTCCTTTGCTTTCTTCACACCAGGCACCACATAGACCTCTGTGTTTGCCGAACCGGTAGATATGGCAACGGTATCGCTGTCAAGAACAGGAATACCGGTGATAAGGGAATCAGAAGGAATAGAGCTAAGAGAAATGTCTGCTGCACGATTATTCCCTCCAAGGTCATCTTTCACCTCTTGCTCCTCACCTCTTACCGCTATATCCTTAGGCGATCCCGAAAGACTCTGCACCACCTTCGTAAGGCTTGTCTCACGCTCACGCTTTGAGAAGGAAAGACGATTCTGTCTGACAAACTGCCGAATCTGCTTTTTCTGTTCAGGAAAAAGTCTGGCTATATCCGATGCACGCTTCACAGGATACATCATTCCGTCTGGAGTCATGAGCGAATAAAAATTCTGGCTACGGAGCGTCATAACGGACCTGTTTTCTCCAACTACTTTTTTGGAACCATTATAAACCTTCCATTCATGATAATAAAGACGAATGCCATTTGTGCTACCGTCGCATAACAGAGAGGCATATTGTAAGCTATCCTTAGGACTGTGCACATATCTGTGACCATCCATCTCAAACCAGTCAACAAACTCCTGATTAGGCACACAGAAAACAAGACCTCCAGGAGAAAGGACAACAACCCTCTGTCTATATTGGTCGAAACGTAGTAACACATCGTCATAAACCACACCAGAATAACTGATACGACCATTATACACATTTGTATTGTCTTTATAATAAGGGTTGTCATTCCACAACCAAGTCTGGTACTGTGGTTCAACAGCTCCTACATACAGAGGGGCAAAATTAGAATGCTCCTGAGCAACAACATTCTGTATGACTGCCATCATACAGACAAATACTAGCAATTTCCTTTTCACGTTTGCAAAAGTACATATTATTCTATATAGAAAACAAAAGAGGGGTAGAAATCTTGCACGGAAGAGTGTTAATTATGGTTAATAGCAAGATTTACACCTTGGCAGCAAAAAGCCGGCATCCTCTTCAGACGCCGGCTAGTGTTATTAGTACGATCCGTGTGACTTTAGAATGGGATCTTATAGCCGAGGGTCAGCATTATTACGCTGTTGTATGCCTTAGCGTCACCGACATCAGGAAGCTTGCTCAAGCTGAGGTTGTAGCGGGCATCAATCACGAAGTCGCTAAACTCGTATGACAAACCGAGGGGGATGGCGAAGTCAAATTTCTTGTAGAGATCCTTGATATCAGTATCATTATGCTTTGCACGAACCAGGAATCCAGGCTGTACACCTGCCTTCACAGCCAGTCCGGGAACGATGTAGTAGTTGAACAGAACGGGGATGTTCAGGTAGTCCAGATTATTGTTGTAATCGGCACCCTTAGTCTTTGAACCCTCCATCGTATACAGCAGACCAGCGGTAAAGCCCATGTTCTCTGCAAAATTATAACCAAACTCAGCACCTGCTACGAGGCCAACCTTCATCTTCTGATCCGCAACATCTGAGCCACGGAATGTAGACAGCGTTCCACCGACCATGGGCTTCAAATACATACCCTGTGCACTTGCACTCAGTGTAGCCACCAACAAGGCAGCAATCATCATAATCTTTTTCATACTATACATGTTTTGTTGTTAATAATAAAAAATACACCGCAAAAATAAGAAATAATTATGATAGTTCCAACTTTTTTCCACAAAAAGTGAATATCTAACGCTAAATTTTCGTGACCTTGGTGTTGCTCTCTGGTAAAACAAGCGTCTTTTAGTTTTTTTGATTATCATACTCACAATGTATCAGACACTTTACGACTAATTAATTTGGAATTTCGCGCGTTTATTTGTACCTTTGCAGCCACAAAACAATAAAGACATGAAGAAATTACAGTTACTATTGCTCGTAGCCTGCCTGGCGGCACCGACTATGGCACAACAAGGGAAAGAGAAATTCGAACTAGGCAAGCCCGGCAACGACGCTTACCGGTACTTGGACCAATATAAGGGGCTCAAGGAGTATATCGACCACGAGAAATACCCTAACTTCAAACTAGGTATCGCCACCGAGAACCTCAACAACTCGCTGGTGAAGAACCTGATCAGCAAGAACGCCAGCGAGACCGTTGCCGGCAACGCCATGAAGATGGGCAGCGTGGTGGACGGCAATGGCAACATGAATTTCAACAATGTGAAGACGTTTGTAAATACTGCCACTAATGCCGGCGTCAGCGTCTACGGCCATACCCTCGCCTGGCACTCGCAGCAACCTAAAGGCTGGCTGCTGAAGCTGATGGCCGACAAGCCCGACCCTAACGGCAAGGTCACATACGGCGTGCTGGCCAGCAAGAACTTCACCACCGACCAGACCGTGGGCTGGAAGGCGAATGAATCGGAGAACGGGTTTACCCTGAAATTCGACAAAACCAACGGACTTAAGATCACATCAACGAAATCGCTCCAGTATCAGGTGCAGTTCGTGGCCTGGGAAAATATCATCCTGCCCAAGGGCAAGTCGTGCAAGATGACTATGACCATCAAGGGTTCAAAGGCCGGCAAAGTGAGCGGGCGACTTGGCGACTGGAGCACCAATGGCCCGAGCTACAGCGTGTCATTCACTTCCGAATGGCAGGATGTGTCGGTCAACATCACGCCTGCCCTAGAGTCCAGCTTCCTGCTACTCCAAGTGCCCAACTACGTGGGCGATGTCTATATCAAGAGTATCAAGTTTGAGGGTGACAAGCAGCCCACCATTCCCCAGACGCAGCAGGAAAAACACGACACGCTTGTCTACGCGATGGACAAGTGGATCAAAGGCATGATGACTGCCTGCGACGGTAAGGTGAAGGCCTGGGATCTTGTGAACGAGGCTATCTGGGACCGCGACAATGACGGCGACGGCTACTACGACCTCCAGCATTCCGACGGCTATAAGAGCGGCACTTGGGATGTAGGCGGCGATGCCTTCTACTGGCAGGACTACATGGGCGACCTGGATTACGTGCGTCAGGCTTGCCGACTGGCCCGCAAATACGGCCCTGAGGATGTGAAGCTTTTCATCAACGACTACAACCTGGAGGGCACCTGGGACCTGACCACCAAAGACGGCATCAGAGCCAGCAAGAAACTCTGGGCGCTTGTCAACTGGATCAAGAAGTGGGAGGCCGACGGTGTGACGAAGATCGACGGCATTGGTACACAGATGCACATCTCATTCAATAAGAGCACCAACGCACAGAATAATCTGAAGACCGCCATCACCGGTATGTTCCAGCTCATGGCCAAGTCGGGCAAACTGGTTCGTGTCAGCGAGATGGACATGGGCTATAACGATGCCAACGGCAAGAGCGTGCCCACCAGTAAAATGACCGAGACTCAGCATAAGGAAATGGCCAATTTCTATGAGTGGATTATCAAGGAATACTTCCGCATTATCCCTGCGGCCCAGCAGTGGGGTATCTGCCAATGGTGTGCTACCGACAGCCCGGAAAACAGCGGATGGCGTGCCAATACGCCCGTGGGTATCTGGGACATCAACTACTATCGCAAGCACGTGTATGCCGGTTTCGTTCGCGGACTGTATGGCGGCGAGCCGACGGCCATCGAGGGCGTCAAGGCTGATAAGCGCATCGACACCCAGAAGGGCATCTACAACCTCAACGGCATGCGCCTGTCGGCAACTTCGCTCGATGAATTACCCTCAGGCCTTTACGTCATTGACGGCAAGAAGGTGATCAAATAAACAAAAATCAAAACACAATAACACCTTTAACTTGCCGACAGTCCTGGCATCATGTTTTCGAGGAACAGAGAAAAATAGGAGATAGCACTGCTCTTGATCTGAATCCGAAGTACTTTTTAATCGATTTCGGCTGATTTATTTGGCGGAATCGAATTAGAAATGTATCTTTGCTGCGTCATAAATGTTGTTCAAGGGCGCTGAACATAAGTTCAAGGACGTTGAACACAAGTTCAAGGACGCTGAACATGAGTTCAAGGTGCGGAAATATAAAAGCTATTTCGAGGGAGAAACATTTGTTGGGCAGAAGAGAATCTTTTGCAGGACGTAGAGGAAAAAAAGTAGGGAAGAAATAATTTGAATCACAGGGTCGGTTCTTCTGATCTTTTTGTCAGGAGAACCAACTCCGTGATAGCGAATAATACCAAACGGTGCTAAGATTAACTATTTAGTTTTCTATTTCTTGCTTCTGTAGTATTTCTCAAGTGTACGATAGGCGTTCTCCCTTTCTGGGGAAGCGGCTTCCTTGGATTCCACATCAATCTTCATCACAGGCGCTGCATCGAGATTTTCCTTGGTGATGGCCGTCCACTTGGGCAAACCTTGACCATTGGGATTGCCTGTCTTGCAGAAGTTGGCATAGTAGGTAAGGAAGAGTTTCGAGATGGCGTAGTCCTCGTCTTGCCAGTCGTAATATTCGTTAGTGTCGAGGGTTCCCATGGCATACTCGATGTCGGCAGAATGTACAGCTCCTGGCGCAATCGCGGGCTGCTGGACTGCGGCCTTCTTCTCTTCTGCAGTCTTCTCACGCACACCTCCGGCAAGAGCTGCCACCTTATCGCCCATCTTCTCTGACTGCTGAGGACGTGGGTGCATGTAATGATAGCGATAAACGGGCAGGCCAGACTTGGCATGATAGTCGCAGAGCTTCCATGTGGGGAAGCCCGTGAAGAGGTCGGAAACGAGGTCGAAGCCCTTTTGGCTCATCACGTCCTCGTCGGTCTCGATACCGTAGGCCTTGAAGATCTCATCGGTCATATCACCGAACTGTGCCTTCAGAGCGTTCTTATAGTTCTGCAAGGTTGGCGCCTGACCTTGGAGTGCCTGCATGGGATGGGCTTCGAGCGAGTTCCAGCCAGCGAGCAGAGGCACCTGGGCCTGCTCGCCACGCTCGAAAACGGCGTCGGCACTCTCGGTCATGAAGAGGCCGTCGAGCACCAGCCTTGACATGCCTACGGGAGGGAAGGCCTTCTCGAGTGAGTCTGCATCTATCGTCCTGGCATCTGCTATACTGGCTATGCCTGCCCACTTGAGGAGGCGTGCACCTGCGGAGTCGGCTTCGGCCTGCGTGAGAGGCTTATTAGGCATTACCTCGGCACCTGAGGAGAGCATGGCGCCGGCAATGAGGTTCTTGGAGAGGGACGAGCACATCAGGAGCGAAACGCTGAAGGAACCGGCCGATTCGCCCACGATGGTAATTTTGTCAGGGTCGCCACCAAAGGCTGCAATATTCTCCTTCACCCACTTGATAGCAGCCACTTGGTCGAGGAAACCGTAGTTGCCACTGCCCTTGTAGTCGGAAGCTGCCGTGAGTTCGGGATGTGCGAAGAAACCGAATACGCCCTCGCGGTAGTTGGCCGTGACGCCGATGACGCCCTCTTTGGCAATGGCGGAGCCGTCGTAGCGGGGCTCACTGCCCGAACCGGCCACAAGTCCGCCACCATTGAAATAAATCAGCACAGGCAGGGCATCAGCCGTTGTGGCTGCGGTTGTCCAGATGTTCAGGTAGAGACAGTCCTCGCTGCGGCCAGGGCCTCTGAATTGCATATCGCCGAAGATATCGAGCTGCATGGGGTCGTTGCCGAACTGTTTGGCCTCGCGAACACCCTCCCAAGCCTGAACTGGCTGAGGTGCCTTCCAACGGAGTTCGCCCACAGGAGCCTGAGCGAAAGGCACGCCCAGGAATTTCTTCACACCGTCCTCTTCGAAACCTTCGAGAACGCCATACTGGGTTTTTACCTGAAGGGTGACTGCCTCCCCCTTTTTCTCTGAGCAGCTGCAAAAAACGGCCATACAAGCGATGACAAACATCGCAAATACATGATTTTTAGTCATAATCATATTTGTTGTTGGGTTTATTCGTAGACATCTTCCTCTGGACGGTCTTCCTCGATAACAAGGTTGTCGATGATGAAGTTCTGGCGCTCCATCGTATTCTTGCCCATGTAGTATTCAAGGAGTTTCTGCACCTGGTCGGTCTTGTGGAGGGTGACCTGCTCGAGGCGGATATCAGGGCCGATGAAACCGGCAAATTCTTCAGGTGAAATCTCACCAAGACCTTTGAATCGGGTAATCTCAGGATCGGGTCCCAACTCATTGATGGCGTTGACACGCTCCTCCTCACTATAGCAGTAACGCGTTATGAAATCCGATTTCTTGTCTGCTTTTGCATCAGCCTCAGCAATCACCTGTTTGTTCTTGATTTTCGTGCGACGGTTACGAACGCGGAAAAGCGGTGTCTGCAGCACATAGACATGCCCTTTCTTGATGAGTTCCGGGAAGAACTGCAGGAAGAAGGTGATAATCAGCAGACGGATATGCATGCCATCGACATCGGCATCGGTAGCCACAATGACCTTGTTATAGCGCAAGCTATCAAGTCCTTCCTCGATATCAAGCGCAGCCTGCAAGAGATTGAACTCCTCGTTTTCATAGACCACCTTTTTGGTAAGGCCGAAACAGTTGAGTGGCTTGCCTCGCAACGAGAAGACGGCCTGCGTGTTGACATCACGGCTCTTGGTGATGCTTCCGCTGGCGGAGTCGCCCTCGGTAATGAAGATAGAAGACTCCTCCTTGCGCTCATCCTTCACATCACTGAAATGGATGCGGCAGTCGCGCAACTTACGGTTATGGAGATTGGCCTTCTTGGCGCGCTCACGGGCCAGTTTGGTCACACCGGCCATCGCCTTGCGGTCGCGCTCGCTCTCCTTGATCTTGTTCTCCAGCACCTCCGCCACATCGCTGTGGATATGCAGGTAGTTGTCGACCTCCTGTTTGATGAAGTCGCCAACATATTTATTGATACTGACACCCTCTGGCGACATCACCGTAGAGCCCAGTTTGATCTTAGTCTGACTCTCGAAGATGGGTTCCTCCACATTAATGGAGATAGCCGCAACGATGCCCGTGCGGATATCGCCGTATTCGTATTTATTGAAGAACTCCTTGATGGTACGGGCGATGTGCTCCTTAAAAGCACTCTGATGCGTTCCACCCTGTGTGGTATGCTGGCCGTTGACGAAGGAATAGTACTCCTCACCATACTGGTTGGCATGGGTAAAGGCAATCTCGATGTCTTCGCCCTGCAGATGGATGATGGGATAGAGGGCATCGCTGGTCATACGGTCTTTCAACAAGTCCTCCAGTCCGTGACGGGAGAGAATGCGACGACCGTTATACATGATGGTCAGACCTGTATTCAGGTAAGTATAGTTGCGCAACATGTTCTCTACAATCTCATCGTGGAACTGATAGTTGTGGAACATCGTTGCATCGGGTTCGAAATAGATATAGGTGCCGTTCTCATCCTGCGTCGGCTCTGTGACATCACTTGTCAGTTTACCACATTCGAAAGTTGCCTTGCGCACCTTGCCTTCGCGGTAACTGTGTACCTCGAAATGAGTGCTTAGCGCATTCACGGCCTTCACACCCACACCATTCAGTCCGATAGACTTCTTGAACGCCTTCGAATCGAACTTTCCGCTAGTGTTCAGGATACTGACAGAATCAATGAGCTTACCTTGAGGGATGCCTCGACCATAGTCGCGCACTGAGATGCGGTGATTGTCCTCGATATTCACCTCGATACGGTCGCCGGCCTTCATCTTGAACTCGTCGATAGAGTTGTCGAACACCTCTTTCAGGAGCACATAGATACCGTCTTCTGGTGAAGAACCGTCGCCCAAACGGCCGATATACATACCTGGGCGCAAACGAATATGTTCAAGACCTGTTAGGGTTCTAATATTATCATCGTCATAAATGACATTTTCTTCAATAATGTTTTTGTTGTCTTCTGCCATTTTCTGGGTTTTAGTTATAGTGATTTTCTGAAACAACGGCGACGTTTGTGCTGTTCGTGGTCAAGATACTTCCACTGGCTCTGTACCTGATTGTTGGTCTCCATCTCCACATTGGTCTCACCCCACTTGAAGCCATATTTCTGATACCAAGGGATAAGGTCATAGAACAACAGAGCGTTGGCACCCTTTTGCTGATACTCGGGCAAGATGCCCACCAGCATCATATCGACACACTCGGCCTTACGGAACTTCAGCGCACGCAGACAATGCCACCAGCCGAAGGGCCAAAGACGTCCTCTGCGACATTTCTGTAGGGCACGAGTCATTGAGGTAATGGAGATACCTACACCAATGATGTCATGATTGGGCGTGTTCCAGTCTTCAATGAGACAGATCAGGTTCATGTCGAGCATGGGGAAATACATCTTCAGATATTCATCAATCTGCGCCTCGGTCATCTGAGAGTACCCATAAAGATGGCCAAAACTCTTATTGACCACATCCAGCACTCTGCGTCCTATCTGCTCCTCGCCGAACACCTGACTGCGCTTGGGATGCATCGGATGCAGGTTATAGCGCTTCATCACCATCTCGGCTATCTTCTGATACTTTTCGGGCACCCCGCCCTGAGGCACGATCAATTTGAACTCCAGATAGTCATTGTCTTTCTCCCAACCACCAAGTTGTTCGATGTGCTTAGGATAATAGGGATAATTATAGATGGTAGCCATCGTGCCCAACTCCTCGAAACCCTCGATGAGCATACCCTCCGGATCCATATCAGTAAAGCCAAGAGGACCTACGATCTCTGTCATACCCTTCTGGCGTCCCCAGTCCTCAACAGCCTGGAAGAGAGCGCGGCTCACCTCGATATCGTCGATGAAATCAACCCATCCGAAGCGCACGCTCTTACGTTCCCATTTCTCGTTGGCTCTCTTATTGATAATACCGGCAATACGTCCTACGAGTTTGCCGTCTTTATAAGCCATGAAATACTCTGCCTCACAAAATTCGAAGGCAGCATTCTTATCCTTGCTCAGCGTATGGACCTCGTCGCTGTATAAGTTGGGCGCATCATAGGGATTGCCCTTGTACAAGTCATAATGAAAGTCAATGAAGGTCGTCAGACTCTTCTTGTCTGTTACCTTCCTAATCTCTATTGACGACATAACTATTGGTCTTTAAAGCTTTAAAACGTTGCAAAGATACGAAAAAAGGAAGAGATAAACAAAAATATTTAGGTTTTTTGTCAAATGCGAAGCTGCTCATGGGTTCTGGCAGGCATTATCCACACTCCCCGCCTCCAACAAACGCTGCTGAGCCTCGTCATAACTCAAACCCAACATATCCTGAAGCATCCTTGTACCACGATCCACCAGTTTGGCATTTGTCAATTGCATCTTGACCATCCGATTGCCTTCAACACGACCTAAGCGTATCATCAGCGAGGTGGATATCATATTCAGCACCATCTTCTGGGCCGTACCGCTCTTCATGCGACTGGAACCTGTAACGAACTCAGGACCTACGATGGTCTCAATAGGAAACTCGGCGGCCTCAGCCAAAGGCGTATGATGATTACTGGTGATACAGCCCGTCAACAAGCCGTTCTCTCTGGCTTGTTGAATAGCCCCAAGCACATAAGGTGTCGTGCCTGAAGCCGCAATGCCAAGAACGGTATCGTCTGCAATAGGATGATGCTTGAGTAAGTCTTCCCAACCTTTCTCAGGGATATCCTCCGCTTTCTCGACTGCATGGCGCAAGGCCTCGTCACCACCAGCAATAAGTCCGACGACCCACGTATCAGGCACACCAAAGGTGGGCGGCAACTCACTTGCGTCCAAAACCCCCAAACGACCACTCGTGCCTGCACCGATATAGAAGAGTCGGCCTCCTCGCTTCATCCGTTCCTCAACGGCCTCCACAAAAGGCTCTATCTGGGGAATGGCCTGTCTGACAACCTCAGCAACCCCAGCGTCCTCCTCGTTGATATGCTGTAATAACTCAGATACCGACATCTGTTCCAAGTGATCGAAACGAGAAGGCTGTTCAGTAATCTTATCCTTGATATCCATATACAGTCACTCAATGGTATGAAGGCGTTCAACCAATTCACGGGCATCTGTCAACAGATTCCAAATGCCGTCTTCAGAAAGCACGCCACGCCTGAGATCAACAGGAAACTTCCCTGCCTCATCATCTTCAAAGTCCTGCTTCCATGTATCGCTATCGTAATAAGCTTCGAGAGCGGAAATATCCTCCCGCACCTCTTCATAGCGATCCAAAGCTGCTGACAATGACATCACAGCTGCAGCTGCCCGCTCCATCCGCTGCTCCATCTGGCTGATCCGTTCTATCTGTTCCATATTGATTATTTAAAATGTTCTTTATTCCCAACAATCCAGTTCTTGTTCCAACTCAGGAATCTGACTACGGTGGAAAACGGGGTCCTTGATTCCCTGCTTAATCTGTTTCTGGAAGTCCTCAAGCAGGAAGAAAGCATAACGACCTAGAAGCACAATAGCAACAAGGTTACAAGCCGTAAGAAAAGCCATGAAAAGGTCGACAATGTTCCACACCAACTCGAAGCTCGCCAGAGCACCAAATATTACCATCACACCTGCTGAACAAATACGATAGGCAGTCATCACCTTTGTATTGGACGTAATAAAGCGGATGTTTGCTTCGCCATAATAATAATTGCCTATAATAGTAGAAAAAGCAAAGAGGAAAATGGCTACAGCAACAAATATGGGACCTGCAGCTCCCACCTCCGACTGCAAAGCCGACTGAGTGAGGGCGATACCATCCAATCCCGGCACCTCATAGAGGCCGCTGATAAGAATGATAAAGGCTGTACAGGAGCAAACAATCAGCGTATCAGTGAAAACGCCTAATGCCTGGATGAGGCCTTGCTTCACGGGATGTGTAACCGCTGCCGTCGCTGCCACATTAGGGGCACTGCCTTCACCCGCTTCGTTGGAGAAGAGTCCACGCTTTACACCCATCATAATCGTAACACCGATGCCGCCTCCCGCTATCTGGTGAACACCGAAAGCATCAAGCACGATAATCTTGAACACATGTGGAATATGCTCGATGTTCATCGCGATAATCACCAATGCCAATATCACATAACTAATTGCCATCACAGGCACCAAGACAGCATTGACCTGAGCGATACGATGAATACCACCGAAAACGATGAACAAGGAAATGACCGCAATAATAACGCCTACCCATAACGGTGACCATCCAAAGGCCTGCTGCATGGCTCCACAGATGGTATTTGACTGGATAGAATTGTTGGAAAGGCCAAACTGACAGGTAATGAGGATGGCAAATGTGAAAGCCATCCATCGCTGATGCAGTCCGCGCTGGATATAGTAGGCCGGACCGCCGATAAAAGAGTCCTTATCTTTTCGCTTGAAGAGCTGTGCCAAAGTCGACTCCACAAAAGCGGTAGCTGAACCAATGAGGGCGATAACCCACATCCAGAAAACAGCACCAGGACCGCCGATGGCAATTGCTGACGCCACACCCGCCAGGTTACCTGTGCCTACCCGAGTGGCTACACTGACGGCAAAAGCCTGAAAAGAAGAGATATGCTTTTGTTTACCTTCCCTCCCCTTCTCCTTAACTTGTTCTTCAACTGTAGACACTGCGGAATCCGTCAGCAGACGTATCATCCTGCCGACCATACGAAACTGCACAAAATGTGTTCGCCATGTAAACCACAGTCCACAACCTATAAGGACGAAGATCAGCACATAGCCCCAAATCGCATCATTGATAGAAGTAATCAATTCGGTCATATCCTAATATCCAAAGTCCTCGCCCACGAGTATCACCGTATGTTTACCGTGTGGTGAGTTGCGTAGAAAGTGAACATAATTACAAATACTTTCTGGCGAGTTACAATTGTGACAGACACCATCTGCCTGACATGGTGTCTTGATGTCAAAACGGGCTGCATTAATCGGCGAAGCTGTCGAACGGGCACGTGCTAATGCTGCCTCAACGGTTTGGGCCACCTTATTCAGACCAATGACAAATATCACCTTTTTTGGTCCCCAGGTGATGGCAGCCACACGATTACCATTACCATCGATATTTACGATGACACCGTCTTCACTGATAGCGTTAGCACTCGACAAATAGACGTCGGACGTAAAAGCGCGCTCATAGATCTTCACCACTTCCTCGTGGTCAGTCACCTCATCACGGTCGAGCACCTCGAGGGTCCCTCTTTCTTTCAGTGCCTGAGGAATGCCCATATCACGGATGGTCATCGAACCACCCCACGTCACACTGCTACCATCAGCAATCAGTTCCGATACTTTCTTTACTGCCTCTGCTGCCGTCGGGCAATAGAAGGCTTCCATGTTGCGACGCTTCAGATGCTTGATCATCCGCTCCGCCAATCGTTCGTTTCGTAATTCCTTGGGTGTCATTTGTTCAGTATTTGTTCTGCATGTTCTTTAGTCTTCACCTGTTTGCCAGCAAAGATTTGTTCGATGATGCCCTCCTCATTGATAATAAAGGTGGTGCGGATGGTGCCCATCGTCTTCTTGCCATACATGACCTTCTCGCCCCAGGCGCCCATCGCCT
>JAEEGH010018548.1_pt1 | contig 14690 bp, 14 predicted proteins | sample 9134181 | NCBI WGS metagenome assembly JAEEGH01 (sample SAMN16246544, study PRJNA631951) | gut metagenome | biome: gut microbiome; feature: rumen; material: DP-attached | host: Bos | place: Iran: Karaj | collected 2018-10 | reverse complement strand
GTCTAAGCCTCTCGACCTTACGGGGTAAGGGGGAACTAGTTCATGTCCCGTCGGATTACGCGCTTTGATGGCTAAAAACAGACAGACATGTCTCAAATGGCGGCAAAATTAGACCTTTGAAAATTATCTGCGGATTTTAGGTTCTCATCATTTTATTTTGACACACCCTCATTCTTATTTCCATTTCGTTATGTGTTTTTTGTGATGTGATAGTTGTAAGTCAGGTGGTGAAAACTGCGAAGAGTTCATGAATCTGCAGAAAACTTCTCAAAAGGCAGTGGAGCATGTGAAGGAATCCATAAACCAAGAGTGTAATATTGAACATCGTATGCGATTATAACGTTTGATATCTTACGTTAGAGATCAGACGTTATTTCGAGTCGACTACTGATGTTTTGAATTCCTGATATTTACAGGCAGGAAAGAGAGCCGTTTTAAACGGGTAGTGACGTATACGGCTTGTCCTCTCGGGAAACTTACCCGAATAGTCATAACAATTGTTTGACGTTGCAAAGATACGATCTATAGCGTCCCCAGTGGAAAAACTAAGCACCAGGGATGTTTTGTTTCCCCAAGTCATCATATTTGCAGATTTTGGAAACAAATTGCATTCAAAATTTGTTATTCTGATACAAAACGAGTATCTTTGCACGCTGATGAAGATGCTATCGTATATTCAACTGCTTCGACCATTGCAATGGCTCAAAAACACGTTTGTTTTTGCACCTGTATTTTTCAGCAGTAATCTGCTGAGAGGAGAGTATTTCTGGCCGACGCTGGTCGTGTTTGGCTCGTTTTGCTTGATATCGAGTTCTATATATTGTTTCAATGACCTGCAGGATGTGGAGGCTGACCGTCAGCATCCCAAGAAATGCCATCGCCCTATCGCTTCTGGAGATGTCAGTGTCATGGGTGGTTATACACTGATGCTGATATGTACGATAGGCGCTTTTGCGTTGTTGCCATTGGCCAAAAGTAGCAATACACCTTATTTATATATAATAATAGCGGCATATTGGTTGATGAATATGGCCTATTGTGTCAAACTGAAGCAATATGCCATCCTCGACGTGTCGATTATTGCTATTGGTTTTGTAATGCGTGTATTGATTGGTGGCTTGGCAACTGACATCTGGATTTCGCATTGGTTGGTGATGATGACCTTCCTTGTTACATTGTTTCTGGCCCTGACGAAACGTAACGATGACTATCGTCTCTATGAGCAGACCAGACAGAAACCGCGCATTTCGATCACTGGCTACAACAAAACATTTATCAACGAGGCGACGGCCATAGTTGCATCAGTTACCTTGGTTTGTTATATTATGTACACCATGTCGGAGGAGGTAATTGCCAGGATGGGCACCCGTTATGTCTATTTGACTTCTGGTTGGGTATTGGCAGGCCTGCTCCGATACCTGCAAAACATGATTGTCTTCGGTCTGAGCGGTAGTCCTACCAAGTCCCTCGTTAAGGATCATTTCATCCAGTTCTGCGTCCTCGGTTGGATAGCCTCGTTCTTTGTGATTATCTATTTGTAAAAATCTGTGTTGTGAAAAAGGGGTATCGTCACGATTTGGACTTGCTAAAGGGATTTGTTATTATTGCAGTCGTTCTTTATCATGCAGGTTGGTGTAAGAGTGGATATCTCGGGGTGGATCTGTTCTTGGTACTGAATGGCTATTTGGTCGTGCCCAAAGTAATGAACGAAATAGAAGAAGGAAGATTCCGCTATTTCGCCTTCTTGGAGAAAAAGATTTTCCGACTTCTGCCTTTGGTACTACTTGTGAGTGGACTGTCATTAGCAACTGGCTATTGGGGGATGCTTCCACATGACTTCAGATTCCTGAGTGAGGAGGCAGTGGCAGCTTCAGTCTTTATGAATAATATACTACAGACCATTACGACACAGAATGACTGGGCGGCTATATATCAGAAGGTGCTGATGCATACATGGTTTTTAGGTGTGCTATTCCAATTCTACCTCGTTTTTCCATTATTGATGCTTTTGATGAAACGTCAGATGAAAGTGACACTGATGGTGCTGATTGTCCTTTCGATTGTCTTATATCTGTTACCTATTGACAGCATTGGTAATAAGTATTACATGTTATCCTATCGTTTCTTTGAAATGGCTATTGGTGGATTAGTGGCAATAAAACCAATAAAGGTTCCTGCACCTATCAAGTATATTTCATTATGCGGGCTGCTCTTTATGATCTTTTTGGGAGCATTTACTATAGGAGAACGAACCATGTCCTATAATCTAGTGGGTGGCATAAATACCATACGCGAGAGTTTCCTGCCTCGTGAGGTGATGTTGATGTTGACGGTATTGTTTGCTGTGTTGTCATGTATTCATGATCAATCAGAAAACAGATGGACTATTATATCCCGCCAGTCTAAGTTAATTGCTCCTTTAGGACGAATGAGCCTGAGTGTCTTCTTATGGCATCAACCGCTGTTTGCTTTCTATCGTTATTTCTTTGCTGATGAACTCTCACCAATCATATTATGTTGTTTGATAGGAATTGCGCTTTTGCTTTCTTTCTCCACATATTATTTATTTGAGAAACGTATTACGATTAACAAGATGTCAAGAATATGCTTGATCTTTTCTTTCATCATCATTAATGCTTTTGCTTTATGGATTTATCAAAAAGGAGGTATTGTAAGGGATGTTCCGGAACTGGACTTTCAGGAGGGGGTAACCGATCCAAAGATTTTCGAGCAATACACCGATCGTATCTATCAATATGACCATGAGTTCTCGAAGGACAATTCTAAAAACAAGATTCTTGTCATTGGTAACAGCTTTGCCCGTGATTTTGCCAACATTATGCTTGAATCGCCCATAAAGGACAGTATTCAGTTATCCTATCATTATGGCATCAAGGATTGCCCATTGAGCCGAGTTCGTGAATGTGATCGGATTTATTTCTTTGGATGGAAACATGATGTGCCTGAAGCGGTTTGGAACGACCTGAAACAAGGTGCAGAAATATGGGGTATTGGAAGTAAAAATCACGGTACGAGCAATGGCATCTTCTATAAGTATCGCCATCGTAGTGATTATTATTCTCAAAGAACTACTTTCAGAGAGGATTTCCATATAGTGAACAGATTGCTTAAAGAGGAATGGCAGCATAATTATGTGGATCTACTAAGTTTGACCATAGATTCTAAAGGGTTAGTTCCTGTTTTTACCTCGGATCATAAGTTTATTACTTATGATGGTCGACATCTTACTCCTTCTGGGGCTCGTTTTTACGCCTATAAATTGTCAGAATCTCTTTGGCAATGACACAGTCAAGAACTTGATAGCCATCATCGTTTAAATGCATTCCGTCTCCTCGATATAGTCTTTGTAGGTCAATATTGTAACTATTATTCCATGTCTGATAGCGGATGATATTAACTTTGTTCTCATATCCCTTTTCGAGAACTAATTCATCAAGAGCATCACGGAACATCTGTTTGCAATCAACAGGCGTGTCGTTGATAAACATTGAGATATCGCGAAGTATTTTTCTTGATGATTTCTGCCAATTATATGCCTTTTGAATATCGTAGTCCGGTATTTCAAGAATGATGGGCCGTATATTGTTGTATAATAATAACTGAATGATTCCGTCCATACTCTGTTTATAGTACTGGGTACCCATCTTTTTATAAGTGTCATTGATACCAGCAGAGATGAAACAGTATTCGTAGGTCCTCTTTTGCAGGAAGTGTTTGAAGTTGGTATTATCATACATGTTCATGTATATCTCCTTACTGGTTAAGCCGCAAATGCCGTATGAATGAACTCTTACAGGTCGGTGCAAAGTCTCCGTTATGAATTTCGACATCTCACAATCGTGGTCTTTGTGCATGAAAGCCCAGCTGTCTCCGATATAAGCAATGCGGAGTGTATCATCTTGATGCATCATTAAGTATGGTTCTCTCATACGGGGTGGAGCATAAAACTGATATGCAGCGTATGTTATACCTGCAGTGATGCAAGTCGCTGATAGTAATAGGGTATATAGTGCTTTTTTTTTCATCGGTTGCCAGATAAGATGTTTTTGACCTTCGGGAAGAAACGGTTCAACATGAGATAGAATCCAATGCTTAATACTGTTGAGATGATGACGCACACAAAATATAAGAGTATGTGAATGGAATCTGATGCATTTACAAATATTGAAAGACTAGCTTTTCTAAGGACTACTACAATAGGGTAGTGAACGCAGAATACAATAAAGGCAGCATTGGGTAACAATGAAGAGATATAACAATGACGGGTACACCAATCTGCCAACAGTAGAAGTATAGGGATGTTGAATATAAGGGAAAGACGATGAATCTGGAGGTTGACAGGTGTTGCTATTATCATGTGAGAGATGATGTCTCCAAAGGCAAATATTACGAATAGAGCCAGAATGACAGTCTTATTGTTATGAGCAATCGTGAGAGGATTGAAACCGAAAATGGAGAAATAGGCTCCAAGGCTAAAGAAAAGAACTGTTTGTGGTATAAATGCATTATGAAAGGTCATTAACCACCATGCGGTGACGACAATTAAGAACACCTCGCGCGTGTACCTTATTATATAATATATGATGGGTGATAGTAAAGACATAATTAGCAAGTTGCGGATATACCATAAAGGACAAAGAAGTGGTACAAAATTGCCATTGTCGTAAGATCCTCTGTCCCAGAATAATCGGATATAATCGATAATTGTGAAATCGGAAATGTTCCTACCATTGATATCTTGTGGATATCCAATGACAAAGGCTGCCACATAAAGTGCCAAAAGCAGGAAGTTCCATATCAAATATGGAATGAGCAGTGTGTGCAGTCTGGTCTCAAGTTTTTGACAGTATGTTTTTTTACTTAAAAAGAATAAAAATCCGGAAATGAAGTAGAACCCAGGGACACCAGTCTCCCCCAACCAAAGCGAGAACGGATAAAGCACTTTGAAATATGTTTCATGACTTCCTTCTAATCTTGCCACCGAATAGCAATGGAGCATAATGATAAGAAAGATCAGGGGAAACCGAAGCCATGTGATTGCTTTGGAAAGACGTGGGTCGTAATTCTTATCGTTCATGGAGGAAAACTCGAGGTAAATGGGTAATATTGTTTTTGTTCTCTTCCGTGATACATCCACCATAAGCAATGAATGAAGTCTTGAAGTTGAATTCCTTGATAAGACGGTATTCTCTTTCGCCTATTTCATTCGGAGAACCATAAGGATATGCGAAATGATGAATCTTCTTACCTGTTATAGATTCTAACTTTTCAATTCCAACTCTTACTTCTTGTCGGAAATTATCATCAGACAATTGATTAAGAGCTGGATGAGAGACTGTATGTCCTCCTATGGTGCATAAAGGATGCTGACTTAGTTCCTTGACTTGTCCCCAAGTCATAGCTTTTTCGCGGATAGGTTTATACCAGTCTATATGATAATCTGAAAACGCTTTTTGTAGAGTTTCTATTAGTTGGTTATGATCAAACTTGAGGATGTCTTCTCTAATGATGCGATAGGTGTCCCATCTTTCTTGGAAAGTATGACAAGAAAAAGACTGCTTATTATAATGTATGATGTCGTTATGTAAAACTAACTCTTCTAAAATATCCCACCATAGAACCGCTTTATGATCAATAAAATCTGTTGCGACAAAGATGGCAAATGGTACTTGATGTCGTTCAAATATAGGTAGCGCATAAGTGTAATTATCTAAGTAGCCATCATCAATGGTAAAAGTTACAAATGGGGTGTCTGGTTTCTTAGCAGATGATAGCATTACTGAAAGCTCATCCAATGAGATGAAATCAACTTTTTTTGCCTTATATTCCAAAATGATTCTTTCTAAAAAAGCTGGTGAAACTTTCAGGTCTTCATTTGTAGGAATGCCATTTGGATTTTTCTCTGTAATATGATGAAGCATATAAACAAGACCAGATGCACCTTTGTCTTGCCATTCTTTTCTACTAAGTGATGTTAACAAGGGATACTGCTCACAGACAATTTTTTGTCTGTAGAATGACTTTATCTGATGCTTGATTTTGCCAATAATTCCCATTTCAATACCATTTTTCTGCAAAAATACCATTTTTTTGGAAATAAATGACTATTTTTGCAAAATAAAAATCATAGTCGATGAAACTTTCTATTATTACAGTCAATTTCAATGATGCAGAAGGGTTGGAACGAACCATTAAGAGCGTTATATCCCAAACTTTTAGTGATTATGAATTTATTATAATTGATGGTGGATCTAGTGATGGAAGTGTTGATGTCATCAAGCAGTATGAGAGTTATATCAACTATTGGGTGTCGGAACCGGATGGAGGAATCTATCCTGGTATGAATAAAGGGCTGCACCAGGCTAAAGGTGAATATCTCAATTTTATGAATGGAGGTGACTGCTACCATTCTCCTGATGTTCTAGAAACAATTTTCACTTTAGGCTCTGATGCTGATATTATTACGGGAACACATTCTGAGAATGGACTTAGGAATGTCGGTGAAGATGGTGTGACGATGTTGGATCTCTACAAATGGGCTATTGATCATCAGGCATCCTTTATTAGGCGTGAAGTCGCCTTACGTCATCCTTATGATGAGAAATATCGTATTGTCTCTGATTGGAAGTTCTTCATTGAGGCCTTAATAGTTGATAATTGTTCGTTTTATTATACAGACACAATTGTCGTTGATGTGGATATGAAGGGTATTAGCAATACCAATTCAGAATTGGATAAGAAGGAGCGTGAGGCAGTTTTATGCGAATTGTTTCCAGAAAGAGTCTTGAAAGATTACCAATTGTTAGCATCTATTCATCCAGATATGTTGAAGATTGCTCCACGAATTAGTAAGTCTCAGAAAATTCAGAAAGCGATTTTGAAATTGGCTTATCACTTATTGAAGATTAAAGGTGTCTGATTCTATGCTGAAGAGACAGTAACCATTTGTATGATTTTGCAAGGCAAAGCATATGATTTGCAGCTAACCATAGTTCAATTCTCTGTTTCCAATTAATTTGACAGTATTGCCAAATATGATGATTTGTCTCGGGGTAGATGCTTAACCATCTTTTATACTCTTCTTTATTATTCAGATTATGTAGGAGTGGCAGTTTTGAAAAGAATTTTCTGTATTCAATATCTATTGCATATTTCTCATATAGGCCTCGTTCCTTCATTAGCTTTTCTATTTGAGATGCTATATTGATATTGCTTTCAATAGATTGCTGATTACGTTGAATACAGGAAGAACTTTCTGTATGGCGATAATGGTAGGGAGCCCAGTCCATACTGACAATTTTCTTTGCATGAAGATAAAGATGAAGATTAAAGAACAAGTCTTCTCCCATATTTAAACCAATCGGGAATGTGATGTCATTTTCAATAATAAGGGATCTTCGCGTTAATGATGTACATAAAGAAGGGAAGATCTTGCCATTAATCAGTCGTTTGATATTCTCCTCGATAGAATGACCATATTGTTGATGGAAATCGTATTGTAAATCAGAAAATTCATGTCTAAAGTTACAACCTACGATGTCTGCACCAGTTTCTTTTGCTTTTAGATATAATCCTTCATACATATTTTTATCTACCCAATCGTCGCTATCTGCATGAATGATATATTCACCAGTTGCATTGGTCACTCCGATTTGGCGCGCATTAGCCACCCCACCATTTTTTGCCAAACTTATAATTTTGATTGCATTATTTCTATTAGGATAATCTTTAATAATGGTTTTGAGGATTTTGATACTGTTATCTGGTGTCGCATCGTTTACAAAAATGTATTCAATATTATCAAGGGTCTGCTCAAATAATGAACGTACACACGATTCTATGAATTGCTCACATTTATATATTGTTATGATAATTGTTACACCAGAGTCCATTGTTTTTTGCTACAAAGATAGTTGTTTTACTTCAAATAATCAAAGAATGAAACGCTTCATTAGCATTGTTTAAATAAATTGTGCATTTTCTTATGGAAAATTTAGTTCGTTGTTTATTTTTTTAGTCATATATCTTGCATATATAAAAATAAAACTGTATATTTGCACTCGAATAATTAATATGGTGTTATGGATATTTCTATTATTATAGTTAATTATAATTCGAAAAAGTTGCTGTATGATTGTGTTAACAGCATTGTTATTAGTTTGATGGGAATAGAGTATGAAATAATTATAGTTGATAATAATTCATCTGACGACTCTTTTGAATTATGCAAATCTATCAATGATAAGAGATTAGTTTTTATAGATGCTAAACAAAACCTTGGGTTTGCAAAAGCAAATAACTTAGGAGTTAAAAACTCATCAGGTAGACTTATCCATTTCCTTAATCCAGATACAGAGGTAGATGATAGCTTGGTAAATGATTATAAACGTGTTATTGATGACTTAAATCATGGGATTGAACAAGTTTATGTTAACCCGATGAAAGATCCTGATGGAACTATATATTATGGGAAAAACTATCTACCAGATACTCTTAATTATTTAACCTATTTATTCAATCGGCCAAGAACGAAATGGTATTATATTGGTGCTACAGTAATAATGTCTAGAGGCGTGTATGAACAAATTGGTGGATGGAATGAACGTTTTTTTATGTATGAAGAAGATACAGACTTATTTTATAAAATAAGTAAATATAATATTTCAATTATAGAGTTACCTTCTGTTATTTTCCATTGTGGTGGTGGAACCAGTAATAGCGCCTTTTCAAGTATGGAACGGGAAATATTGATACAAAAGAGCCTTCGTATTTATTTTGCTTCGAACCATTTAAGTATTATAAATTATGCTTTCTTTCAAATAATGATAATACTTAGTTTTTCTAGAAAGCCCCGAAGAGCATGGTGGCAAATAAAAGCAATTATATATTCTTATATTAAGTAATGGATGAAAGATATGGAGATTATTAATGTGTTTAACACAGGTGAGACCCCTGAAGTGTTGAAGGAGAAATATAACCCGGAAGGCAGTCTAAAAAGAAGAATACAACTCCGTCTTTTAGATATGCTAGTCTATTTTGATAATGTCTGTAAGGAGATAGGGGTAGATTATCGTCTTGATAGTGGCTTGGTGTTGGGTGCTGTCCGTCATGGTGGATTTGTGCCTTGGGATGATGATTTAGATGTTGCTATAGATAATTATAGTGAATATAAGCGCTTATGCAACTATTTGAAAGGACATCCACACCCACAATATGTTCTGCAAGATGATACAACGGATAATGGTCATATTAAGTACTGGAGTACTCTTCGTGATTTGAAAAGTGAATACATTCATCTAGAAGAAGGTGAAGACACTTTAGACCGTATGTTACAATATCGGGGGCTACAAATTGATATTTGCCCTTTTGATCCAGGAATATTTCGGTCTTTGTATCTCAGATATGCAGAGCTCAACAGACATGAGAAATGGGCTTTACTTGAACATAAATATCATAAAAAGAATATGATACATTTTGTGCGAAAATGTCTATGCAATCCCATTCTTAGATGTTATAGCCGTATTTTGGGGAATAATCAATTATACATGTATTCTTATGGTATACCATTTAAATATAGGTATATTCCCAAAGATGTATTACTACCCCATTGTCCAATTCTATTTGAGGGGATGGAATTCCCTGCTCCAGCAAAACCTGAAAAGTATTGTGAAATATTTTTTGGCGATTATATGAATCTTCCCCCAGAAGAGGAAAGAAATAGCCACAAGGTTACCTATAGAATTTGGGATTAGTTTTTGAATCTTGGGCAGAGTATTAATATAGTATTGAGAAATGAAAACAATATTGACATTCGGAGTGTTTGATATGCTGCATTATGGTCATATAGCATTATTTAAGAAATTGTTTGACTATGTAATGGATGAAGATGAACAGGGTCGGGTAATAGTGGCAGTTCAAGACAATGACTATATAAAGAAATACAAGCCAGAGAGCCAAATTGTTTACTCTCTTGATGAGAAAATCTTTATGCTTCGTGCTATACGCTATATTAGCGATATAGTAATATATAAAGACGTGGACGTTGACATAAAAAAGATTGATTTTGATATTTTGGCTGTGGGGCCTGATCAGAAACACGCTGGTTTCCAGCGTGCGATGCAATGGGCTAGGGAGAACGGGAAGGAGGTCGTGGTTATTCCGCGTACAGAGGGTATTTCGTCAACTCAACTAAAGATTGACTATATAGAATAATGATGGGATGGTGGATCGGATAATTCACTCAGTGCCAATTAATGCCTAAATTTGTACAAAATAGATCTGAAGGGTATCCGATTAGTGATTTCCTGTGCACCAGGTCCAAAAGAATACAATAAAACTGCATAGATAATAATTGTGGGTAGAACTATTGCTATTCCAAATACAATCATAGAGACAATATTTGGTGATGGTTTAATATTGGAGATTTGCATGGTCATGACCAAATAGCTTAACGAAATGAAGAAGCAGAGGTAGTATCTGCCAACTCCTTTCCAGTATGTCGATACAGGTTCTTTAATGCCCTGTGTAAAAAGATAATATGGTTTCCATAATACTACGATAATAACTAAACTAACGATTTTTCCCATTAATATACCTGTAATACCCCAGTTGATGGCGATAGAAATAGTAACTGCGATATTGATGATTCCTTCGGCCCATGCTGCCCATACATCACCATATAAACCATGAGTATGATTAAATGAGTCCACGAACTGTCTTGTCTGCATGATAAATAAGTTAATCATAAACAGGGCAACAATGAAAGAGGACAATTGGTATTCTTCTCCAAGCCACCATGCAATGAAGGGATTAATGAGGAATGATAGTATAAAGATAAGAACACCTGCAATGAAATATTTTAATGATGATAGTTGCCAAAATATATTAAGAGTGTGCGCTTTGTTCCCTTCTGCCACAAGATTACCAATTCCTGCTGATATTCCTGTAAACATCGTAAAGAATGCTGCAGTTAGTTTTCCGATAATGAGAGTATAGTTCCCGTAATAGGCAACCATTTTCAATGAAACAAATGCAAACACCATAATCTCATCACTTTTTGTCAAAAGGAAATCTTTTATTTGATGAATAAGGATCTGCTTTGTTTTTTTTATGACATCTGGATATTGTTTTAGTAATTGAGAACCTTGACGTTTATTTGCATTAAGCCATGGATATTCTTTATTTATTTTCCAATTCAAAATGATACAGTAGATTAGATCAAAAATAAATTCGGTAGCAACCCATACATACAAATTTTTGTAATAATATGCCAAAAAAATCTGCAATAATGATTTAATGAATGCAAATCCTTGATAGTATATTGTCACAATATACATTTTCTGATCAGCGCCTAACAATGTTTGTCTATAGTTGATAAAGTACCCGATAGAGTTTGAGGCTAGTAAGGAATAGAATGAAAAATAGATAATACCATAGGACAAGTTGGTCTGCTCAAAAATCAGAGGGAAGAATAAACTGACGATAATGCCACATGCAACAATAAATTGGCCTATTCTTTTATAAAGAAAGCCAAGTAATGAAATAATGTTGTTTATTTCATGAGTGTTGTTATCTGCTATGGGTTTGTATAGAAAGAAACTAATAGATAAACCAATACCCATTTCAGATAAGTTGAGAATACCAAGGATATTACTTAGTGTGCCGGTAAGACCTATGAATTCTGCACCAAGGTTATCTAAAAATATTTTTCTGGAGAAGAAAGCAAGAAATAAGCTAATAAGATAACTTATCAATCCTACTTCCGCATTGATGATGCTTTTTCGCGTTCTGTTGCCCATCCTTACTTAATTAATTCTTTCAAAGTGCAAATTTACGGTAAAAACTTGTTATACCCAAACATTTTTAGAGAAATCATTCTATTTACGCAGAAATAAACTGTGGTATATGTAATCTGCCAATAGAGGAATTGCCACTCCTAAAGTTGTATATGATAACCAAAATGTTGAATTATGCTCATATATTATAGTGTAAGATGCAAGTCTCTCAATAGGCATTCCATATATCCAAATTTTAATTAGGCTTCCAACTTTTAAGGACAATAGGTTTAATGCTAAAATGGGCATGGTATGATTGCCAATATAATATAGAGCAAATTTGAGGGAGAAACACTCTAACTTCTTTGAAATACAAAATAACATCATGACTCCAAATAGTGAAAACAAATAATATGGAAGTATATTCTTCGTTGTAGTAAATCTCATGTCAATGGTCCCAGTAAATAGTCTGCTTCCTATCAATACAACAATAAACGATAATATCATCATTGATGTGGTGAATGGTATTGAAGGTTTATACTTCCGGATTAGTATACCAGAATAGAAATATGCGATGCTTAAGAATAGCAAAGAACAATCACCAATCAATGGAATAAGTGGTAAGAACTTCGCAATAATAGCAATTGTTAGCGAAAAGAATAAAAGTGTGAACGTTCCGATGTTTTGAAATAGGCGAGCACGAATTATAGAAATAGATGCAACAATGACAGATGCGAATAGCAACTCTTTTATGAACCAAAATGGTCGAATCAATAATTCGTAATCCGTCATGGTCACTAATCTAACAAATTGTCTTATGTAATCTTGTGCATGATAGATTGCACTTCCTGTTATATGGAAGTGGCGGAAAACATTGTGAAGCAGTAAGAATAGTAAGCTCCATTTCAGATAGGGTAGATAAAGTCCTTTAATTCTTTTTCTGCAAAAGGTCAAGAGTGATGCTTTGTCTGCAATTTCTTTAAAGAAATATCCAGAGCATACGAAAAACAAAGGCATATGAAACAAATAGATGAATCTGCCAATAGCTGATGGACATCCAGAGTGTCCAACCACCATAAGGATAATACCTATAGCTTTGGCGACAGAAATATAATTATTTCTTGATTTGTTTGGCATAATTCTATTTATTATGCAAAAGTAGTGAAAAAAAATGGATTATTATCAGTTGAAATTATATTTTTTCCTTATTTTTGCAGAAAAAAGTGTATGAAACGAATTGTTTGGTTAATATGTGTGTTTATTGCTCTCATTATTGGGATTATCATAATCAATAATTTACCGTATTTTTCTCCTGCAGAAAAGCAGGAGGGGATAACTTTCATGCAACATGATGATGACACGATTCGTGTCGCTTATATTGGAGATAGTTGGGCTGATGGGCATAAGAAAGTTAAATGTGTTATAGATTCTCTTGTCTATTTTTCAACAGGAAGACCGGTTGTTGTAAAAACAGCAGGGATAAGTGGATTGACTTCAAAGAATATCTATTATGGATTATTCAGAGATAGTTCAATGAGAAATGTGATTGAATGGGGACCAGATTTCTGTTTTGTTGTAGCAGGTATCAATGATACGGACAGAAAAATGGGTAAGGGGTATTATAAAGAGAATATGAGGTTGATCATAGATCTTTTATTGAATAATCGTATTACACCGATCATATTAGAAATCCCTTCTTATGATACTCTGTTTTCATATAAGCGTCGATCCAGAAAAGTAAAACTCCAGTATTTGGCTTCCATGGTCGTGACATGGTCGAAGATGAATTGTATTGAGGATTATCGAAAAGCTTATTATGAATTACTTGATGAGCAAGGATGGAGTGATCAAGTAATTACCATATCGTATAAAGATTGGAATCCCGATGGTTATAAAGATAAAAGAGGCCTCTATGATGGCGGGCTCATGCATCTGAATGCAAGAGGTTATCTTGTGTTAGATACATGTATAGCTCATAAAATAATTGAAAAGCTTAGCGTTTCATCAGATAATGGAAATCATTGATCAGGTTCCGATATGTTGCATGCCAGTTTGATATATTCATATTATTTTCGAAATCATCAAATGGCATGATGAGAGGAACATGCATAATCCGAAGATGGTGATGTTCACAGAAAACATTAATGAGGCGTTCACTCATATATCCATAAATCCGACTTTGGATGGGGTCTTCAATAGGAGGGACACGTCGTTCCACCTCAAAGAGGATGTCGAAGAGCCATTCAGAATAAGTATCGAAGTGCTGCCAGTGGGTGATAAACATATTATAGCCAACGGATTTATTACTATGATCCATTGTCTTCTCGAAGGCTGGTATGTATTGTGGTGATCGTTCTTTTATAATCTGACGGAGCATCTCCCAGTCTTTGGCGATATGATAATCGCCATATTGTTGTGTGTTGCTAACTCGCCAATGGCGGGCTATGGGGAGAATAATGTCGTATTCCTGCAATAGTTCTTTCAAATCAGGGAACTGATAGGGATGGTTGAGGAATTCTTCCGTTGATATGAAATGTTTGTCAGCAGAAAACTGAGGCCATTTCTTCTGGAAGTCGAAATAACGACGGTAATGATTTAACCCAACGATGTCCACATTCTTGAGATTCTTCCACGCCCAATAGTGACAGGTGAGTTCACAAAAGTGGGGGTTCTTTGCGGAGATGTTATCTCCTTCATTATCGGGTTGGTAACCCGGTATTTGTTCATGCAGTGCAGCACCTGCCTGAATCGGCAGAAAAAAAAGGTGTTGTGGTAGGGGCACTTCCTTGTGGGCGCAAATGAAGATCTTGATGTTACTCATAGTCTAACCATGTTGGGTGTGAATGAAATCAGTGTTTTTTCGGTCCATGTGCAACAGGTTTTTGAGCATGCGTA
>JAEEGH010018547.1_pt1 | contig 14690 bp, 8 predicted proteins | sample 9134181 | NCBI WGS metagenome assembly JAEEGH01 (sample SAMN16246544, study PRJNA631951) | gut metagenome | biome: gut microbiome; feature: rumen; material: DP-attached | host: Bos | place: Iran: Karaj | collected 2018-10 | reverse complement strand
TAGCGTTCATCCTGAGCCAGGATCAAACTCTTCATTGTAAATAATATCTTATCTCCAAAATGGAAATTCTCTGTGCTCGGGACGACCATCCTTATCAAATCAAAAGATTGACAGTTCGTTTCTTTTACCCAAGTGCTGAAAACACAAAGCCATCAGCACCTGCTTCTTGTACTACTTGTCTGTTTATGTAAGTCTTTCAAAGAACTCTTTCTTGTTTTGCGGGTGCAAAGGTACGACTATTTTTGGAACCGCCAAAACATTTTGGCAAAAAAATCACTTTTTAAACGGTAAAAAATACACTTCTTGATTAGCATCAATTCTAAAACAGCCTACACCTTATTATATATTAATATAAGAGCAGAGAATGCACTAATCGACTATAGATATGGATGTCGCGTGAGTGTGAAATTTCCATAAATATATGCTGACTATGTACCATGTATAAGAAAAATGTCGTATCTTTACCGACAATTTCAAATATACCCATCTTATTAACAACTAAAAACAAAAACATTATGAGAAGAATTACTCTTAATTTGTTCGTGCTGACGCTCGCGCTGCTGGGTTTTAGCTTAAGCGCTGCTGCCGACACAGTATTCGACTTCAATGCCAGCAATCAAGCTGTCTCTACCAACGACAGCCAAGCCGGTGACATCACCGAAGCTTATGTGCAGACGATTGATGGCGTAACATTGACAGTATCACCTGCCGACGAGGGTGAAAGCACACCCAACCGTTTCTGGGGCACTACCGCCGGCCCGCAGTTGCGCTGCTACAGTGGCACCATCACCATTGAGTCAGAAAACTCGATCAAGTCTGTCGTATTCGATGCGACTAGCAAATTTTCCGTAACTGCCAATGTTGGTGAATTAAGCAGTACTACCTGGAGCGGTGATGCAAAAAAAATAATATTCACCGTCAATAAGAACACCCAGATTAACAAGATTACCGTCAGTGCAGAGGTTTCTTCTATGGCTGAAGCTGCAAATATTGCCGCTTTCAAGGCCTTAGAGAAGGGTACGGAAGCCAAGCTTACCCTGAACAACGCCTATGTGACTGCCATCTCCGGCAATAATGCCTATGTACAGGATGCCACCGGAGCCTTGTATTTTTACAACACAGGCCTGGCATTTGAGGCAGGTAAAGTGCTGAATGGTACTATCATTGGCAAGTTGGACATCCACAACAACTTGCCCGAATTCACGAAGACAAGCGGCACGAATGCCGACGGTATTACTATCACTGATGGCACTACTTCCGCTATAACGGTTTCTGTAGCACAAGCTTTGGCTGCCGAGAACATTTCCATGCTGGTAAAGATTGCCGGTGCCACTATTGAAGAGGATGGCGGCAACTACTACGCCGTGGACGGCGAATCGAAGATTCAGATTTACGACCAGTTCAAGGTGCTGGCCGAAGGATTCCAGTATCCTGCCAAGGCCGACATCACTGGTATCATCGGCATGTACAAGGGCACCCCACAGCTCTATCCGCTCGATGCCAACAGCATTGCCGAAGCCGCTCTCGTCAAGGACCAGACCATCAACCACAACCGCGAGGTTGGTCAGGGCTACGGTGTCTCTATCGGTGAAGTTGACTTCACGGAAGCCAAGAGCTGGCTCGGCGTTGAAGAACTCACTACCGCTATGCTTAACTTCGAGAACCCCGACGGCAGCCTGATTGACTATGCCACTTACGCTAAAGCCAACTATGACGGCTGGTGCAACGGCGAAGGCGCTGCCGAGAACTGGGGCGGTACTACCAAGGTCTGCGTGAAGTTCTTCCAGGCTATCCCCGACGGCAAGTTTGAGATTTGCGACATGAACGGCGCTGACGAGGTAGGCAAGACCTACACCGTGAAATGGCAACTGGTCAATGGCAACAAGGCTGTTCGCTCCACCATCAATGTCACCTTCGTTGCTCCTCAGGCTACTGAGCTGGAGGTTGTTGACAAGGGCATCGTTGCCTCTGTAAGCTACGATATTGCTGACGGAAGTTACATCGAGAAGACTGTTACCCTGACCGACGAGCAGGTGGCTGCTATCTGTGCCGAGCTGGGTATCGGTGCCCTGAGCGAGGCTACCGTCTATGGTTACAACCCGACGTCTCAGGAGCTGGTGAAGAACTTTGCCGGCTACGACGGATGGCGCGATGCTAATGGCGACTTCCACGGATGGAGCGGCAACGCCGAGGTTCCCGCTTGCGTGAAGTACACCGACGGACAGAACTATCTCTGCTACAACATCCAGGGCTGCGAGCCTCAGACCATCAAGACCTATTGGGCTATTGCCAACGACAAGAAGGCTGTGCTCGTGGAGATTGACTTTATCTACCTTGACGCTACGGCAGATCCCAACAACCTCGTGAAGAACTGGAATTGCTCTGGCTCTGACGTTTCGAGCTTCCGCGTACACGAGTGGAGAACGATGGATGCACAGACCGACGGTCCTGCTAACCTCGTTGACGGTGCTGCTAAGGTTTATGTACGTAGCTTCGCTCAGGCTGAGGCTGCTGGCAACGCTACACTGGTTGACGGTTCTAAGCCCGTTGCTGCCGACAACTTCGCCGATTGGGACAGCCAGTTCTTCATCACATGGGATGAGGCCAAGGCTACTGAAGCCGGCGACAAGCTCCAGCTGAAGATGAAGGTGAAGGCCGACAAGGCTGTCACCATCGGTTCGCAGGTTCACAAGGCTCCCGGTGCTTACGTTCACTGGTACGGTGTTGGCGACATCAACGTTACCACCGAATGGGCTGACTTCGTTTCTGCTGAGGTCGACGTCGTTAGCGGCGATCCCGGTTGGGGCAAGACTGCTGAGGGCTGCTGGACCATCGCATTCAACCTGGCCAAGGGCGAGGAGAACACCCTCTACTTCGACGACATGGTTGTCTATGTGATTAAGCCCACCGGCATCACCGAGATGTACCGTATCAATCCTGAGAGTGGCGTACGCTACAACCTCTCTGGTAAGCGCGTTGACGACAGCTACAAGGGTATCGTCATCCTGAACGGTAAAAAGATGCTTCAGAAGTAACACCTTAATTATAATACACGCGAAGGCGGCATCTCATGGCAGGTGCCGCCTTTTTGCAATATTTAGAGCAGATAATTGCATAAATATTTGGTGGTAACAGATAAAATATGTACTTTTGCAGCCGAATTTTGAATAAATATTCTCATGAAGACTAAGAACAACCGATTAGAGGCCCTCCGGATGATTATCTCCAGCCAAGAATTAGGCAGCCAGGAAGAACTGCTTTCCGCTCTGCAGAAAGAGGGTTTCCAGCTGACGCAGGCCACACTGAGCCGCGACCTGAAACAGTTGAAAGTAGCCAAAGCATCGTCGATGAGTGGCAACTATGTATATGTACTGCCCAACGACACCATGTACAAACGGGTGTCAACACCCAGCAAAGTGCGCGAGATGATGGAGGTGCCAGGTTTCCTGAGCATCAACTTCTCCGGCAATATGGGTGTCATCAAGACGCGGCCGGGCTATGCCAGTGCTATTGCATGGAACATTGACGGCAGCGACATACCACAAATCATCGGAACCATAGCTGGCGACGATACCATCTTCATCGTCATCAAGGAAGGTATCAGCCACCGCGATGTCATAAATGCATTGAGAGAAGTCGTACCAAACATCAAGTAATTGACAATTGATAATTAAGAATTCAATGGAACAGGAAACTGAAATTGAAGTATTAGTAGCGGGGCCGGAGCACGAAAAGTACGTCGACACCATTCTTGATACCATTGCCGAGGCTGCGAAAGTACGCGGCACAGGTATTGCTAAGCGTACTCATGAGTATCTGACCAAGAAAATGATGGAAGCCAAAGCCGTCATCGCGCTGGCCAAGGACGGTCGCTTTGCCGGCTTCAGCTATATTGAGACATGGGAGAATCAGCAGTACGTGACAACTTCCGGTCTGATCGTGCATCCCGACTTCCGCGGCCATCACGTTGCCAAGCGCATCAAGGACCTGACGTTTACGCTGGCCCGTACCCGTTGGCCTCACGCCAAGATTTTCTCATTGACCAGCGGTGCTGCCGTCATGTCGATGAACACGGCTTTGGGCTACCAGCCCGTCACTTTTGCCGACCTGACCGAGGATGAGGCTTTCTGGAAGGGTTGCGAGGGCTGCGTCAATGTCGACGTGCTGCACCGTACCGGCCGAAAGTACTGCATCTGTACGGCTATGCTATACGACCCGACGGAGCACCTGCCCGCCAAATTGTCTGACGAGGTACTGTCACGCATCCGCCACTTGCAGGAGTTGGAAGAGAATTGAAATTAAGAAATCAAAAAAGATATGGCAAACAAGAAAGTAGTAGTAGCCTTTTCTGGTGGGCTTGACACCAGTTACACCGTGATGAAACTTACTCAAGACGGCTGGGACGTCTATGCCGCCTGTGCCAATACTGGCGGTTTCTCGGCCGAGCAGTTGAAAACCAATGAAGAGAATGCCTATAAGTTAGGGGCCAAAGCCTACGTGACACTCGACGTAACCCAGGAGTATTACGAGAAGTCGCTGAAATACATGGTCTTCGGCAACGTGCTGCGCAACAACTGTTACCCCATCTCGGTATCGAGCGAGCGCATCTTCCAGGCCATCGCCATCGCCCGCTATGCCAAGGAAATCGGCGCCGATGCCATTGCCCACGGTTCGACGGGTGCCGGCAACGACCAGATACGTTTCGACATGACATTCCTCGTCATGGCTCCCGGCGTGGAGATTATCACCCTGACACGCGACAAGAAGCTGACGCGCAAGGAAGAAGTGGACTACCTGAACGAGCACGGCTTCTTTGCCGACTTCACGAAGCTGAAGTACAGCTATAATGTCGGCATCTGGGGCACCAGTATCTGTGGCGGCGAGCTGCTCGACCCCACACAGGGACTGCCCGAAGAGGCTTACCTGAAGCACGTCACCGCCAAGGAGCAGGAGTCGCTGCTGAAGATTCAATTCGAGAAGGGCGAGATTGTAGGCGTCAACGGCGAGCACTTCGACGACCGCGTGAAGGCTATCCAGAAGATTGAGGAGATTGGTGCCAGCTACGCCATCGGCCGCGATGCCAACGTCGGTGACACGATTATCGGCATCAAGGGTCGTGTAGGCTTCGAGGCAGCAGCCCCCAAACTGATTATTGAGGCTCACCGTCTGTTGGAGAAGTCAACGCTGTCGAAGTGGCAGCAGTACTGGAAGGACCAGGTGGCCAACTGGTACGGCATGTTCCTGCACGAGAGCCAGTATTTAGAGCCGGTAATGCCCGACATCGAGGCCATGCTGACCAGCAGCCAGCGAAATGTCACGGGTACCGCCATCCTGAAACTGCGTCCCTACGGTTTTGAGACTGTCGGTATCGACAGTCCGAACGACCTGACGAAGTCGAAGCTCGGCGAATATGGGGAGACGCAGACTGGCTGGACTGCCGACGAGGCCAAAGGCTTCATCAAGGTGTCGAGCACCCCACTTCGCGTTTACTACGGTATTCACAAGGACGAGAAGAGATGATCAGAATAGGCATATTAGGTGCAGCAGGCTACACCGGCGGAGAATTGATTCGACTGCTGCTCAACCACCCTGAGGCGGAGATCGTGTTCGCCAATTCAGAGAGTAATGCAGGCAATCCTGTGGCAGACGTACATGAGGGTCTCATCGGCGAGACTGACTTGAAGTTCACCGACCAGATGCCCTTCGACGATGTCGATGTCGTGTTCTTCTGCTTCGGGCACGGCAAGAGCGAACAGTTCCTCAAGGAGCACGCCATCCCTGAGAATGTGAAAATCATTGACATGGCCCAGGACTTCCGCATTAAAGGTAGCCACGACTACGTCTACGGCTTGCCCGAAATCAACAAGGAAGAAATTCAGAAGGCACAGCATGTAGCCAATCCCGGCTGTTTCGCCACCTGCATTCAGGTAGCACTGCTGCCCGCCGCAAACCTGAACCTGCTGAAAGAGGATGTCGCCGTGAACGCCATTACCGGTTCTACGGGGGCCGGACAGAAGCCCGGAGCCACCACCCACTTCTCGTGGCGGAACAACAACCTGAGTATCTACAAGCCCTTCCAGCACCAGCACATCGCCGAGATACGCCAGTCGCTCCGGCAGGTGCAAGGCTATCTCGATGCCGACATCGATTTCATCCCCTATCGCGGCGACTTCGCCCGAGGCATTTTCTGTACGGCCGTCATCAAGACGCCCGCTCCTGTCGAGGACGTCATTGAGGCCTACAAGGAGTTTTATGCCGACGCAGTCTTCACACACTATTCTGACAAGCCCCTCGACCTGAAGCAGGTGGTAAACACCAACAAGGCCTTGGTACACGTCGAAAAGTACGGCCAGAAGCTGCTCGTCACCTCCTGCATCGACAACCTGCTGAAGGGAGCTGTGGGCCAGGCCGTGCAAAACATGAACCTCATGTTCGGCATCGACGAAACCGCAGGACTGCGTCTGAAAGCATCAGCATTCTAAAAAAGCAACCGACCATCGCACAGCTCTGGCAGTTACGGATATGATTGCGAAAAGGGCCTTTCTGCTGGTTTGGGTTATAGCAGCGGTGCTGTCAGCGAGAGCCATCGACGGTAGTAACGCCTGTCCGACGGTACGCATTGTGCCCGAACGGCCAGTCGTTCTCGCAGTTCGTCAACACCTACCGTGTCCGCCACGCCCAGGAGCTGTTGCGGCAACAGCCTGATGTGAAGACCGCCGCTGTGGCCGCCAATTCAGGCTTCAGTACCGAGGTATCTTTCTTCCGCAACTTCAGGGCCGTCACGGGTATGACACCCCGCGAGTGGCTTGGAAACCAGCAGTAACTATCACCACTTCATCGCAAAAAGACTATCATTTCCGTGATTTGATAGTCTTTTCCCGTGTTTTGATAGTTGCTCTATGGGGGCTTTTGCCTATCTTTGCACCATTATTTATAACAACTAATCAAACAGAAAGATGAAGAAACGACTACTTCTTTTCGCCCGGATGGCCGCCTTGCCTATGGCGGTGCTCCTCGCGGTGCCGACGATGGCGGCACAGACGAAAGACGTGAAGCCTGTGCGTGTCAGCCTCAGCGACTTCAACGGTTTCCGTCCGCAGCATGTCACCCGAGCTGCAGACAAGCAGGGTATCACGGCGACGCTCAAGTATGTACAGATTGCCGACATGACAACGCCACGCATGGCGCATCAGGTGTTCCCTTCCGGTGACGGGTTTGTCGTAGTGGGAGGACGCACCACCGGCTTCCAACCGACCAAGACAGCCGAGCTTTACCGTAACGGCAGCTGGCAGAGCCTCAGCATATCGAATGCCCACGACGGAGCTTTCTCCGTCGGACTGACAGACGGCCGCTTCATGGTGGGTGGCGGTTTCTCGTCAAACAAGGGCACCGGCCGGACCCAGGCTACTGACATTTACGACCCACAGACCCGCACGTTCTCTGCCGGCCCTCAGCTGATTACGGCCCGTGCCCAATCAATGGCCATCAATGTCGGCGGGAAAATCTACATCAGCGGCAACTGGTATGCCGAAGACCCGACGATGGACTATTATGACGGCACGTCGTTCAGGGCAATTGGCGATACCGACGGACGCACCCAACCCTATATGCTGGCCGACCGCCAAGGCAACCTGTTGATATTCTCAGCATACGATGTGACCGGTGAATCTTTCGGATATTATACTTTCGAAGACGGCAGGATGTCATTGCTGGCTGACAAATACACCGCCGCTACGGGTAAGACCGAATACATAGCACTACCCTTCTCGCCAGAGCTGGTACCCATGATGCTGTCCGACGACACACGACCCGCAGACTATCATATCACTCAAGGAGACAACAACTTCTACCTGATACTTGCCAAGATACCCAACGGTTACAAGTTGTATATGCTGGACATGGACGAGATGAAACTCTATGTGTTCAACGATTTCGACATCCCCACTACCGACGCTGCCGGACAGACCATTACCTGGCGCGGTGGCGTGCTGATTAACGAAGCCCGCCAGGAAGTCTACCTCATTGGCGCCAGCGGCCCAGTCAGCAACCAGACGCTGCACGTCATCAGTCTGAACTACGTCACCGACGAATGGACCATCGCCTCGGCCACGGGTTTCAAGCATAACCTGCTGACTGTCTCGTACACGCTGCTCACCGACGGCCGCTTGGTCTGCACCGGCGGTGGCATCAAGGACAACACCGACGCCCAACGCTGTGCCTATATCATCACCCCGTCCGTGGCCGGACAGGGCAATGAAACTCCTACTCCACAATTTGACAGCCCACGGCTTGTGGTATGGCTAAAGTCGGGCGAGAAGGTGGTATACGAGCTGGCCGAGGCACCAGTCACCACATTCTCAGGTTCCCAGCTCATCATCCGCACCAACAAGGTCAGCGCCCAGTACGACCGCAAGGCTGTACAGCGCTACACCTACGAGGACGTGGTGTACTTAGGTATTGACTTGCAGCCCGGCGAACGGCGGGTGCAGGTGAACCAAGAAGGCAACGAAATTACCTTCCGAGGTCTGCCCGTTGGCACTACCGCCAGCGTCTATAGCTTAGACGGCCTGCTCGTGGGCCAGGTGAAGGCCACCGACAGCCAGCCGCTGACCGTCTCACTCCAGAACCGCCCCGACGGCGTGTATATCGTGAAAGCCGGAACAGAAACCATTAAAGTGATGAAGAAATGAAAACGCACGAACATATCATGAGTTGGCTGCTCCGCGCAGCTATGATGCTTGTCACCCTCACGAGTGTGCAGGCTGCTATAGCACAGCAGGAGGAGATTGAGGGCGGCGAGGCCTTCTACATTTACCAAAACGACGGCCACTTCGACGGCTTCTTCTACGACCAGGTGAAGCAGATACGCTACTCGCGGCTCGACACCCTCAACCGTGAGCACGACCACTATGTCAGTCAGGAGATTGTCACCGAGGACAGCGTCTACCGCATCATGCTCACAGCCATCGACTCCGTATCGTTCTACCAGCCCGAAATCAAGTATGCCAAAGGCTTGCGATTCATGCGCGACGAGGGCATGATGGACTATTACATCTCTATGAGTAAGCCTGATGACGACAGTTTTCTGCTCCAATTCAGTAGCTACTTGCCAGCGGGATTGTGGCCTAAAGTCGGCGAGGTCCTTTACTGTCCCGACCTGAAGGACTATGATGGACCTTTTGTGGGTAAGGTCAGGAAAATGGTAATAGAAGGCGGCAACATTTACGTGGAGTGCGGCTACGTCGAGGACATTAACGACGTCTTCGAGCAGTTCATCACCGTCGACCAGGTGCGAAATATTCAGACGAAGGAAGGCTCGATGACTCGCCGCCGCGTGGCCGGTTATAAGGCACCTCAGAAGATTGAGGGCAACATTGAGGAGTTCACGTTGTTCAACATCAGCAAAGGCCTTTCTCTCAAGCAAAAACTTTTTGGCTCCCTGGACTTTGAACTGGCATTAAACGTCAACTTCGGCGTCAACATATCATCGGTTTATAACATATCGTTCACCAGCTGGTATTTTAAGCACGATGTGAAAACGCAATTCGGCGTGGGAGCCTCCTTGGGACTCGACGGCGAACTGGCGAAAGACATCGACTTCTCGAGCATTCCTGCTACCAGTATGGCATTGGTTCTGCCGACCCGTATACCCATTCCATCGCCTCCCTATCCACCCGTCTTCTATGCCAGGGCAGCACCCGAACCGGCGGCACATGTAGAGGCTCACCTGAATGTCAAGCTCAACACGGGTTTTAAAGCCTTTGCTATTGCCATGTGCATCGAGTCGCTCAAATCATTCCCCTACGTAGGCATCAAGACCTGGAACACTCAGCCCTTCCTAACGCTTCCTGTTGGATGGGACACCTCTGGGGAGTGGAGCATCAGTGCCCAGCTCAACGGTTCAATCCAGGCAGGCGTGAAGTTCCCCATAGAAGTTGGGGCGCAGCCCTGGCTAGAAAAGATTCTGGCATTGAAGACGGGCATCCAAGTACTTTGTGGCCCTAAGATAACAGGTGTGCTCGACCTCTCGTTCCTCACTAACGGCAGCGAGGGATTCTTCTCGGAGACACGCCCCAAAGGCACCTACGACCTGCTGAAAAATTCAAAGATTGACTTGTCGCTGTTCAGCATCGACCCACAGTTCACAGCCGAGGTGAAGACCTTCGGGACCAACTGGAAATACAAGGACGTGACAAGCTTGTCGTTCGGCAACTTCACGCTCCACGTTTTCCCCACCATCAAGGACTTGTCATACGAGGTCACGGGCGACCAGATGAACATCGTCAAGGCCAAATGCAAACAAATAAAGGGCGAGACCTGCTTCCCCCAGCGCATCGGCTTCGGACTGTACAAGCAGAAAGACGAGGACGACAAGGAGTTTAGCGAACTCTATCGCTACGTCACCCGCAACGAGACTTATTTCATCAATACGTTCAACGGCTTCGAGCTGACGATGGAGAACGTGGCACCAGGCATTTACAAGGCCATTCCCATCGTGAGCACACCGTTAGGCATCGTCGCTGTCGAGACTGATGAGCAAATCATCACCGTCGCCCCGCAGGAAGTGGAACTCAAGCCTGATACCATCACCGCCGAGGAGGAGGGCGGAAAGTTCGAGGTGGAGCTGCTGACCAGTTTCAACCAGAATCTTACTGCATCGCCCGACGCCGATTGGATAGAGACTGAAATCAAATACGATGTCGGCCCAACAAAGTCCACCATCATGTACGTCACCGTGAAGGAGAACGATACCGATAAATTCCGCAAGAGCGGCGTCACCGTGACACAGGTGCTCAAGGACGGCGGCCTCTGCGAAAGGAAGCTCTTAGTAAAACAATACGGCGGACTCGAGCTGTCTATCCCTGAGATCACCTTCGAGATAGACGGCGGTGAGCAGACGGTCGACATTCTGACCTCGTACGACCCCATCACCATCAACCTGAATGGCAACGACGACTGGTTGAGCTACAAGCTGGACGACCGTAAACTGACGTTGACTGCCAAGAAGAACGAGGGCATAGAGCGCAAGGCTACCGTCACCGTTGCCGCATGGAGCAAGAAGCACAATGGTATCACGACCGTTGAGCTGAAGGTTGTGCAGAAAGGCCCCGTCGACGTGTCACTCGACAAGGACGCGCTGACCTTTAAGGCTAATGGCGGCTCCGAGCAGGTGAACCTCACGCTCGGCGGCAACTATGCCTTCACGGGTGTACGCGTCAGCAAGGTTGACGAAAGCTGGCTGATTGTCGAAAAGCACGACAACTACTTCATCGCTACGGCCATACCTAATACCGAAGAGGAAGAGATCAACAGCGTCATAGAGCTCGTGTTCACCAAAGTGAAGCAGGGAGTGCCCGGACCGGCCACCTATGTGGCTCCCTTCTACATCACTCAGGAGGCCGCCACGCCTGAGCCCAAAGGTTTCACGATCAATTCCTCGAGCCTCGGCACCGCCTTCGGACTTACGTGTACTAACCTGAACCAATACAAGGAACGTCCATACGAAGGATGGGAGCCTGCCAAGAAAGCCAATATGGCATTCTATTACGATAACGGCGATGAGGATAGGAGTGCTGTCATCACTATCATCGACGAGAACACCCTGCTTTTAGAGTGCAAGAAGGAAATAGAGGAAACCGATCCCGAATATCCCGGATGGTTAACAAAAACAGTGGAAACCTTCACAGCCACTCTCACCAAATCCAAGGAAGAAAAGGAGGACGAGTTCGAGGAGGACATCATACACATCAGGGTGAGCGATGTACACCACGTCAGGGACTATACCGAAGTGTATGAAGACACCAAATACACCAATCACAGCGAATACACCATCGCCCCCAACCAGAAGCTCTCCGTCATGGCATATCCAACTATATACACCTATGACCATGACGATAATCTTCATCAACATCCTATTCTACAATATTATGGCTCGCTTCTCTATAATGGTTTCCGCAAATCATACGGCAACGTCTTTGGCACCATGTCGTTCTACGAAGAGTTCAGTTGGGACAACGGCACGAAAGTGCAGAAGTATGTTTACGCAAACGACCCCGATGAAACTGACGGCATCAGTCTGCAAATCCACTTTGACCCCGACTCACAATGGGATGCCTGGTTAGAGGACAAGCAGGTTTATGATGCTTTTGAGGCAAGGAGAAAACAATAACTAAGTGTTTTTTATTACTGTCACTACTGTCACCACTGCAACACTCGTTGATTTTCAGCATGTTAAGTGGTGACAGTTTTGGTGACAGTAGTGACAGTTGCGTTAACAACCCTCTGTCAAAGTTACGACTGCCCTATGAATAAGTCGTAGCAACGTGGCGGCAAACCATTTATTCCCACCGTGGGAACGTCAAGTTCCCAGTAGGGGAATGTGATGTTCCCACCGTGGGAATGTGGAAGGCGAAATATGAGAAAACAACTTATAGAATGTGAAAAATGCTGCTTATATAACCATTATCAGCGAAAAAAGTTGTAACTTTGCAGCAAATCAGATAAAAGAAAAACAGAATCAATCATGAAACAAATCATCATCACCGTGCTGCTGGCCCTCGTAGCAATCGCAGGACAGGCGCAGAAGAAAGAGGTTGTTTGGGAAAAGCCATCGGCCTTTATGGGAACGTATAACTCGGAGTTTGTAATCAACAAGGTGGAACTGAAACAGACGGAGACCGTGCTGCACATCGTGGCTAACTACCGTCCAGGCAACTGGATTCGCTTTGCCAAGGAGTCGTTCCTACTGACGCCCGACGGCACGAAGTATGCCTTTACGGGTGGTGCCAAGACCAATGAGCAGGAGTCGGACCTCACACCCGACTCGCTCTTCTGGATGCCTGAAAGCGGAAAGGCCAATTTGGCGCTCCACTTCAAGCCCGTACCCTTAGACACCAAGGAGATGGACTTCCTGGAGAGCTATAAAGACGGTGATTTCAAGTTCTGGAACATCTGCGACAGCAAGACGAAGAACAAACGGGAACTTCCTGCTGATTGGAAGAACGTAAAATACGCGAAGGACGAGACCCTGCCTGCTGCCAAGATCAATAAAGGTGTAGCCACCATCAAGGTGAAGATGCTGGGCTACAAGAAGGGCATGGATCTGGATTTCTTTGTGGGCACCTTTGTTCCGTTAGGCTCTAAGGAACGTTTCGATAAGACCTTCCGCTTTGCCGATGATGGCACGGTGAAGGTTGAAGTCCCCCTGCGGCTGACTCGCGAAGTGACTATTGGCGTGCGTGGATTGGCTTTCGGCAATATCGTCATTGCCCCAGGACAGGAGACGGAGATCCTCATGAAGGTCACCTCCGACAACAAGCCGTTCGTAGCCTTCAAGGGCTATATGGCCAAGACCAACATGGACCTGGTGAATACGAAGAAAGCCAATGATGCCTTCGAGCTCCTCGGTGTTGACGAAGAGGTATTCCTGAAGGTTAAGGAGTGCAAGACAAAGGAAGAGCGCCTGCAGTGTCTGCAGGATATCTTCGACCAGCGCGTAACCAATGTCAGGAAAACGAAATTCACCACAGCAGCCAAGGACCTGCTTTGCATGGCGGCAGAGATGAACTACGTGAGATGGACGCGCAATTTCGAATACAAATATAGCAATTATTATGTGGACAAGGACGGAAGGGTGGTCTGGTCTCAAGAGAATCTCTTTGAGAACATGAAGAAGAACAAGGACCTGCTTCCAATGTCGGAAGAGGAAATGGCCTACTCATGGAAGTACCTGAATGAGCCGACATCGCCATGCAGCCAGGATTTCTGGGATGCGCCATTGAACGTATACGATAATAATGCTGCAGAGAAGAACCTCTATAACGTTGAGCTGAGATGTGTGCCGGACGCTGTGAAGCCTGAGCAAGCGCACTTGACGGAAATGTATCTCAAAGTCATGAAATACGAGGACTGCAAGAATGTCATCCTTGAGTATCAGGCCGAGCAGAAGCGTATCGCCGATGAACTGGCCAACCAAGGAGGCATCTTTTATCAGAAGTTCGACGACGTAGCCCCAGAAAACATCCTGCAGACCATCCTCGACCGCTACAAGGGCAAGGTGGTGCTCATCGATATTTGGGCCACGTGGTGCGGTCCTTGTAAGGCTGGCCATCAGGCCATGAAGCCGTGGAAGGATGAGTTGAAGGGCAAGAATATCCAGTTCGTCTACATCACCTCGCCCTCGTCGCCGCTGAAGACCTGGCAGGAGATGATCAAGGACATCGACGGCCACCACTATTACCTGACGAAGGAGCAGTACAACTACATCCTCAACAAGTATGAGTCAACGGGTATTCCCACCTATGCCATCTACGACGAAAGCGGTAATCAGACCTTCAAAACAATTGGCTTCTCCGGCCTTGATTCCTTTAAGAAGGCCATAGAGGAAACGCTGAAATGAGGGATTGCTGTATTTATATACATCAAAAACAGCATTTTATGCAAAAAGGCGGGAAAAAGTGCCGTATTGTCAGAATTTTACCGTAACTTTGCAGGCGATTAAAAGAAAAGGAACATGAAACTATTCGACGTATATCCGCTTTTTGACGTGAACATCGTGAAGGGCAAGGGTTGTAAGGTTTGGGACGACAAGGGCCAAGAATATCTGGACCTGTATGGCGGTCACGCTGTCATCTCGATAGGCCACTCGCATCCCCACTATATTGAAAAGGTGACGGAGCAGCTCCAGAAGA
>JAEEGH010018545.1_pt1 | contig 14691 bp, 14 predicted proteins | sample 9134181 | NCBI WGS metagenome assembly JAEEGH01 (sample SAMN16246544, study PRJNA631951) | gut metagenome | biome: gut microbiome; feature: rumen; material: DP-attached | host: Bos | place: Iran: Karaj | collected 2018-10 | reverse complement strand
TTGTCCTGGGTACGTTAAAGTAGGAGTTTGCTACAGATTTATGGAAGGAGCATCTCTTTGTGCAAGCTTTTCTCATGTCCCGGGGGCGATATGGTAGGAGTTTGCTACAGATTTTCGGAGGGAGTAGCTCCTCGTGCAAGCTTTTCTCATGTCCCGGGAGCGATAAGGCGGGGATTTGCCACAGGTTTCAAGCATGAGATGAATGTGTTTGTGGCAGGAAGGGGTGTTTGGGGCTTTTTGACATGTAAAAGGCTTGTGCACAACCTTTTTTTTAGCTCTATTTTATGGCAGGGAGGAAGGATGTGGATGCTTTGACAGGTAAATGGTAGTGGGCATGGAGGAACCAGAGTCTTGGAGGGGATAAGCAAAACTTATAACCCGCTATAAGAACCATGTCTTTTACAAAGACGGAGACCTAAAGCATAATCCTAAATAACAAATTTGATTAAGTTTTGAGGAGGACAAAAATATGAAAAAGAATCTCATTGCTACAGTTTTAGGAACAGCGTTAGTTATTGGATCACTTACAGGTTGCGGAGAGGCAGCTACAGCTAGTGCAAATGCAGCTGATACAAAGGCAGAGGAAGCTGCAGAAAAGACAGAAAGCACAGAAACAGCAGATCAGGCACAGGCTGTTGAAGTGAAGACAATCAAGGCTGCAACAGGTGGCGGACCTAAGCCTTACGTATATGTTGGAGAGGATGATCAGCCTACAGGTTATGACATCGAGGTACTGAAGGCAGTATTCGACATCATCCCTGAATATGATCTTGAGATTGAGGTTACAGACTTCCCTTCAGTATTTGCAGGACTTAACGCTGGTAACTACCAGATCGGTGTTAACAACTTCTCATATAACGAAGAGAGAGCAAGCTCATATCTATACTCACTTCCTTATGACAAGGTTAGCTACGTATTTGTCTATGGTAAGGACCAGACACCTATCACATCACTTGCAGATGCTGCAGGACTTTCATTCGAAGGTGGTGCAGGTGTATCAGTAACAAATGCGATCGAGCACTGGAACGAGCTGAATCCTGATGCACAGATCAACATTACATACACAGAGGCTGATACAACAGTTGAGCTTCAGCACATCCAGGACGGAACAACATCCTTCGGAATCATTGATGGCCCTATGTACACAGCTTATGTTGATGAGTATGGATTTGATATCGACAAGTCAAACATTCCTGAGGATGAAGTAAAGCTTATCGCTGATAACCTCTATGCATACTACATTCTTCCTAAGGATGAGACAGAACTCAGAGATAAGATCGATGAGGCAATCAAACAGCTCAAGGCTGACGGAACATTAAAGAAACTCTCAGAGCAGTTCTTTGGTGGAGTTGATCAGTCACCCGAAGATGAAATCCTGAACGCAGGAAAGACAAACTAAAAGATTATGAATATTACTTATAAGACAACAAAAGAGAATATCAATTGGGAAGAGGTTGCTGAGGTATTAAGGAAATCTCATCTCTCCGACCACTCTGCAAAAGAGCAACAGATTGTCTTTGAGAACAGCTACGCCGTCGTATTTGTATACGACGGCGAACGTATAGTAGGAGTTGCCAGGGCGCTCTCTGACGGACTCTTCCAGGCGGCTGTTTACAACGTTGCCCTTGATGAGGAATATCAGGGAAAGGGAATCGGAAGACAGCTCATAGGTAAGCTCCTGGAGCAGCTTAAGGGTCAGAACGTAATTCTTTACACTCATCCCCATACTGTGGAGATGTATGAGAAGTTCGGCTTTAGAAGAGCCAAGACGGCGCTGGAACTTTTTGATGCAACTGAGGAAGAGCTTGGATGGCTTGAAAATGCAGGATTCTTCCTTCCCAAGGATTACAGATTTGAGGATGAAAAAGACAGATCCGACATGAAGGGACCTACATGGAAAAATCCTGATTCGAGGATCGAGGTATAAAGGGGAGGCAGATATGTCATATATAGTGCCGTTTCAGACAGTGGAGCTGTTTGAGAATACATTCAAAAAGCAGATAAATAAGACAACGGGAAAGGTTGAGGGAAGAAAATTTGTCTTTGATAAATTGTTTGGGGACGGAGAAGACAAACTACCTGTGGAGGCAGACAGATACAGACTGATCTGGATGCCGGGATGTCCGCATTCGAATAAGGCAGTCATTACACTGCGCCTTCTTGGCCTTGACAGAGTTATCAGCATTGGTGAAACCGGCATACTCAGAGACCCGAGAGGATGGGTGTTCTCAGAGGATCTTGGAGAAGTTGATCCCATTCTGAAGATCCATTATCTCGATGACGCGTACTTAAAAGGAGATCCAACCTTTACCGGAAGGTCCACAGTCCCTGCAATTGCAGATGTTACAACAGGGGCGATAGTGCAAAACGACCCGGTGAATATTCCCAAATACTTTGTCCTTGATTGGAAAAAGTTCCACAAAGAGAACGCACCGGACCTTTATCCCGAGGCGCTTCGCGAAGAAATAGACGAGTGGAGCGACTTTATCAACAAGAAAGTAGACGCCTATGGATGCGGCTTTGCGAGGGACCAGGAGACCTTCGATGAGTCTTTTGAAAACTATTTCAAGACTTTAGATACGCTGGAAGAGAGGCTGAAGGATAGGAGATTTATAAACGGTGATCACATCACACTTTCCGATATTCATCTCTATGTAGCCCTGATCCGCTTCCACATCAACTATCACCTGGTGTTTGGCGTCAACAAGAAAAGACTGCAGGACTACCCGAATCTTTGGGGATACACAAGAGACATCTATCAGACAAAGGGCTTCTATGATTATACGAAGCTTGAGCTTATCAAGAAACACTACCAGCTTTCTCCTCACATGAGAGCTAAGCTCGGTAATGTATACGGCCTTATAGGAATAGGACCTGATAACAGGCAGCTCCTTGCCCCCACAGGAAGAGAGAAGTTGTCAAAAGACCCTGAGCACAAGTTCACTTTGGAGGAAAATGCCAATGAACTTTTTAGCCATGATACTTTGGAACATGAAAAAGAATATCTTGAATATGCTCTCATTAAGCCCATTAAAAGGGCAGCAGAGGCAACCTATCAGAACGAGCTTGAGAGATGGGCTCATCAGGAGGAAGATGCCTTTGAAAGCATCGACGACAGGCTCGGTAATTCCAAGTTTCTTCTGGGAGATGAGATAAGTGAGGCGGATAAGGTGCTCTACAAGACGCTCCTTCGTCACGATCACATCTACTACTATCTGAGCAAACTAAACTTTGCTAAGGCTACCGATTATCCGAATTTGAAAAGATATATCGAAAAGCTCTCAGGTATAGAAGAGATCAGGAATTCAATAGACATTGTAAAAGAAAAAGAGCAGGCCTTTTTGGAACTGGAGGATGAAAGAAATCCTTATCATCTGATATTCAGAGGACCTGAAATCATATAAATGTTGGAGGTAGATATGCCGGAATTTGAAGCAGCTGCATGCTCACTTGCAGCACACAGAAAAAAGATTGAAGAGCAGAATAAGAATAATTCAGGATTTGGCAATGTTGCCTCATCTGAGCTTAAAAGAGAAATCGCAGATAACGGAGCCTTTGTAAGGCAGAAGAACAGATTTGATACACCTTTTGGAAATGAAGAGGGACAGCTCCCGGTAGAAAAAGGCAGATACAGACTCATCTGGACTCCGCTCTGCCCATGGGCTACAAGGCAGGTCATTGCCTTTGGTCTTCTTGGAATAACAGAGGACGTTATAAGTGTAGGTAAGGTTGCACCTGTAAGAACCGATAAGGGCTGGGAGTTTTCACTGGATGAAGGCGGAGTTGATCCGGTACTTGGGATACGCTATCTTCCTGAAATCTATGCTGAGACAGATCCTGAATATCAGGGCAGAGCTACAGTTCCGACAATAGTTGATGTTAAGACGAGAAAGGTCGTTAACAACGATTACCACAAGCTCACCAACTACTGGGAGACAGTATGGAAACCATTCTGGAAAGAGGGTGCGCCTGACCTTTATCCACAGGAACTCAGAACCGGAATAGATGCTCTTAATGAGATCCTCTTTAATGAGATCAACAACGGTGTTTACAAAGCCGGATTTGCCAGATCCCAGGAGCAGTATGAGCTCAACTATAAGCTTGTATTTGACAGACTTGACTGGCTTGAAGACCACCTTAAGGATAACAGGTTCCTCTTCGGCGACAGACTCACAGATTCCGATATCAGGCTCTATGTGACTCTTGCCCGTTTTGATACTGCTTACTACTTTGGCTTTAGGCTCAACAAAAAGCGCATCAGAGACTATGAGAACCTATGGAATTATGCAAAAGAGCTATATTCTATCCCGGCATTTAAGAATGCAACGGATTTCGACGCAATAAAGAGAGGCTACCTTCTTGGTGCCGAGGAAAATCCCAACAACATACTTCCGCTTGGACCTGATAACAGCGTATGGGAAGAGCCAAATAACAGAGCAGAGAAATTCGGAAAACTTGTGATTTGAGGGGGATAAAAAAGTGGCAGTAGTAGATCACGTTACAAATAAAGAAGTACAGCAGAACGGAAAATTTGAAAGACAGCCCAACAGGTTTACAACACCTTTCGGTGACGGAGAGGGAGAGCTTCCTGTAGAAGCAGGCAGATACAGACTTCTGTGGGCTCCCGTGTGCCCCTGGGCCAACAGATCCATCATAGTAAGAGAGCTTCTTGGACTTGAAGATGTCATCTCTGTTGGTACCCTTGATCCCATAAGACCCGACGTTCCGTGGTCAGACTGGTCTTTTACTCTTGATGAGGATGATAAAGACCCGGTTCTTGGAATTAAACTCCTTTCAGAAGCCTACAAGAAGGCAGATCCTGACTATGATGGAAGATTCACCGTTCCTGCGCTTGTCGATGTTACAACAGGCAAGGTTGTAAACAACGATTACTTTAATCTCACTTTGTACTTTGAAACAAAATGGGATAAGTTCCACAAAGAAGGCGCACCGGATCTTTATCCGGAAGAACTTAGAGATCAGATAGATGAGCTCAACGCTTTTATCTTCCATGATGTGAATAACGGAGTGTACAAGGCAGGCTTTGCAAAGAGTCAGGAGGCCTATGAGGATGCATTTCAGCTTGTATTTAACGCCTTTGACAAGCTTGAGGAGAGACTTTCGGAAAAGAGATTTCTCTTTGGCGACTACATAACAGAGTCCGACGTAAGACTCTATGTCACTCTTGCAAGATTTGATGTGGCATACTTCAACGGTTTTAGAGTAAATAAGAAGATGCTGAAGGACTATCCGAATCTTTGGGGATACGCAAGAGATCTTTATGAGGAAAAAGCCTTTGGAGGAAATACGGATTTTGACGCGATAAAGAAGCACTATCATCTGTGCTGCCTTGAGACCAATCCGCTCAATATCCTTCCTGCAGGACCTGACCTCTCAATTTGGAAAGAGCCTCACGACAGGGCAAAACTTAGTAAGGACCCAGAGCATAAATACAGGTTAAAAACAGTTAAGTAAGATAGGAGAAAACCATGGATATATACAGAGTTACAAAGGATTCGCCACAGTGGCAGCATAAAGCCTATGAATATGCAAGGACCGATGCTTTTGTCTTCGGGCAGGGAATCCCTATAAATGCAGAATATAGTCATGATGAGCCAATTGATGAAGATTATAAGGCAGTGATCATCGTGGATAATGGAAAACCTGTTGCCGGCTGCAGGATTACATTTCCAGCAGATGATATCGGCAAGATCGGCAGAGTATGCGTTACAAGAGAATATCAGAAAAGCGGAATAGGGACTCTCCTTATTGGGGAAGCTGAGAAGTGGATTCTTGAAAGAGATGTCTCAAGAATTGTGATCAATAGCCAAGACAGAGCGCAGGGATTTTATGAAAAAGTTGGATATGCGCTGGTTCCGGGGGTTGATCCTCATCCTTTTGAGAGCAGATTATCTACGGCATACGACGATATCCCACGGGATTATGTACCAAAGAAGAATCCGCTTGGATTCTCATGTGTACTGGTAGAAAAGAAGATATCATAAAGACAAAAACAGCCATGTGACATTTTGCCACATGGCTATTTTACTGGATTTTTTAGGGATAAAGAAATCTTATAACCACCTATAAGAACCATGTCTTTTACAAAGATAGCGGCCTAAAGCATAATTGCATTTAATAAAACAAAGGAAACGAGGAGTGAGGTATGGCTAATCTATTTGATTTCAAATTGGTATTTACACAGATACCGGATCTGCTCAGGTATCTCCCGGTAACACTTGAGCTTTCAATTATTTCGATGCTGATAGGAATTATCCTGGGACTTATACTTGCGATCATAAAGATCCGTCAGGTTCCGGTCCTTAAGCATATCGCAACATTCTTTATATCACTGATCAGAGGAACACCGATACTGGTGCAGCTCTACATCGCATACTTTGGAATCCCGATGTTCTTTAAGTGGTTCAATGCCAAGAACGGAACGGACTTCAAGGTGGCTGAGGTTTCAGGCTTTGTATACGCGGTAATCGCGCTCGGCATAAACCAGTCAGCCTACAATGCAGAGTTCATAAGAGCAGCTCTTTTATCTGTGGGAGAGGGACAGATCGAGGCAGCAAGTGCGCTGGGAATGACATACCTTCAGGCACTTCGAAGGATCATCCTTCCCGAGGCAATCACAGTTGCACTTCCATCCCTTGGAAATTCCTTTATCTCAGTAATAAAAGGAACATCACTGGCCTTCACCTGTGCAGTGGTTGAGATGACAGCCCAGGGCAAGATCCTCGGCGGAAGAACATACAGATACTTCGAAGTGTATGTATCTCTTGCCATCATCTACTGGGTGATAACGATCATCATTGAGCAGTTACTTAAGGCGGCAGAGAAGAAGATTGCCATACCGGATCAGGTGGCAAATTACATTCCGGAAGATGAGGTAAAGGCATGATACAGATAGAGGGACTTTCAAAAAGATATCACGACAATATAGTTCTTGAAGATGTTTCCCTAAACATCAACGAGGGCGACGTAATAGGAATAATCGGACCTTCGGGCACAGGTAAGTCGACACTCCTTCGCTGCATAGACCAGCTGGAGATCCCGGAGAAGGGCACAATCAACCTTGGGGTAAAGACAATTGACCTGTCCAAAAAGAATAAGAAGGACATAAACGAGATAAGGCAGAACACAGGAATGGTATTCCAGAGATTCAATCTCTTCGAGAAAAAGACAGCTCTTGAGAACGTAATGGAAGGTCTTATCGTAGTAAAAAAGCTTCCTAAAGAGGAGGCAAAAAAGATAGCACTTGAGGAACTTGCAAAGGTTGGAATGACAGCCTGGGCCAATCACTATCCAAAGCACATGTCAGGCGGACAGCAGCAGAGAGTAGCAATTGCAAGGGCACTGGCTATGAAGCCGAGACTCCTTCTTTTGGACGAGCCCACATCAGCACTTGATCCCGAACTTGTTGGGGAGGTTCTGGATGTTATAAAAGAGATTGCAGGTAAGGGCTATACGATGCTTCTTGTATCCCACGAGATGAGCTTTGTAAGGAACGTATCAAACAGGGTCATCTTCCTCGACAAGGGACATATCGTTGAGGACGGTACACCTACAGAAGTCTTTGAGCATCCAAAGAATCAGAGGACAAAAGACTTCTTTGCAAAAATGAATTTAATGAACCAGCCGGATTACATTATTTGATCATCATATCAGGAGGAGAAAAAAATGGGAAACGCATGCAGCTTAGAGGAGCACAGAAAAAAGACACAGGCAGGAGCACCTGTAGACGGATACACAGATGAACTTGCAGCAAAGTTCGCAGAAGAGGTGGGCGTTCCACCAAGACCAAGCGAAGTTAAAAATGAGATTGATGAGAGAGGCGCATTTGTAAGACAGCCCAATGCTTTCATTGCTAAGGCAGGAGAGGGCGAAGGCGAGTGGAAGCCTGAAGCAGGTAGATATCAGATTTACTGGATGAAGGGCTGCAACTGGTCAAACAGACCTGTAATTGTAAGAGATATTTTAGGGCTTACAGACGTTATCTATGACATCAGAACTTCACACAGCGGCGAGACAAACAGATACGGACACGGCTTTGGTGATCAGGAGGGCTATAAGGATCCAAGAACCGGAGCATACTTCCTCTCCGAGTTTTATCAGAGAGCAAACCCTGATTTTAAGGGCAGAGCAACAACACCTACCATTGTTGATATCAAGGAAAAGAAGGCAGTTAACAATGACTACCACAGAATGACCAACTACCTCGAGGTTAACTTCAGAGCTCTTCAGCCTGAGGATGCACCGGACCTTTATCCTGTTAAGTACAGGGATGTCATCGACGAGTTCAACGACTGGCTCTTCCCTCACGTAAACAACGGACATTACAGAATGGCTTTCTGCCAGTCTGTTGAAGCTTATGATGAGGCCTTTGATGACTTCTATGATTCACTGGATAAGCTGGAGAAGAGACTTTCCGAGAACAGATTCCTCTTTGGTGATTACATCACAGATTCTGATATCAGATTCTTTGTAACCATCGTGAGATGGGATACAAGCTACTTCAGAAATGTAGGCCCTACAAAGCACAGAATTGCTGATTATCCTAACATCTATGCTTACATGAAGGAACTCTACAACATTCCTGCATTCAAGAATGCAACATTTGTACATGACCTTGTACTTGGAAGAGGCGGAGACAGAGATGCTCTCTTTGCAGATTACAACGTAAGAATTTCAAGCCAGATCGACTACGATAAGCTCTGGGCTGACGATGGCAGCAGAGCTGCACTTTCATCCGATCCCAACGGTGATATCTACTTACGTCACCCTAAGGGAGAGACAGTAGAGGATTACCAGAGCGAGATTTCTGTTTCACACTGGAACTTTGAGTCTCACGCTGACAGAGATCCTTCAGATCCAAAGAACAGTCCGCTCAGAGTTGATGCAAGCATCAATCCTCTTAAAGGTCTTTTGAAGAACGAATAATTACTGATTGGCCGGGAGAACAACCATGGGAAAAGAGATTGCAGACAGGATCACGGATTCATTCATAAAGCTTGCTGAGATTGACGGCATAAGCTACGGGGAGAGGAAAGTTGCCGATCATCTTAAAAAGATATGGAAAGAGCTTGGAGTGGAACTAAATGAGGATAAAGCCGGAGAAAAGATCGGAGGCGATACAGGAAATCTGTTTGGCTCCGTGCCGGGAAAGGGCAGCCTTAAAGATGCTGATCCGATTCTGTTCTGCGCTCACATGGACACGGTATCTCCGGGAATGGGTAAAAAGATAATCGTCCATGAGGACGGAAAAATAACCAGTGATAAAACCACAGTACTTGGGGCAGACGACAGAGCTGCCCTTGCTGTTATTTATGAAGGCTACAGGCAGATACTTGAAGATGGTGCTGACCATGCACCTATCGAGTTTTTGTTTACGCCTGCCGAGGAGACATATACGGTTGGCGCGTCTGCATTTGACTATTCTGTAGTGAAGGCGAAGAAGGCTTTTGTTCCGGATTGCAGCGGTGATTTCGGAGTGTACTCATCTCAGGAGCCGACACTTATCTACTTTGAGATAACGGTAAAGGGTAAATCCGCTCATGCGGGGTTCGAGCCTGAAAACGGGATAAATTCCATAGCTGCTGCAGCTTCTGCCATCAGCAGGATTAAGCAGGGATGGGTCAATGATCACACATCGCTTAACTTTGGAACCATCGAGGGCGGAACTGTCAGCAATGCAGTGTCTGCACAGGTGCTGATAAAGGGCGAGATCAGAAGTGCGATTCATGAGGATGCACTTGCAGCGTTTGAGAATGTCAGGAAAGTCTTTGAAGAGGAGACTTCTGCTATTGGTGCTGCTATAGAGTTTTTCAGCGACATAAGGCTGAAAGCATACAAAGCCAATGACAGCGAAACGGGAAGTGCGCTGGAACTTTACAACAAGGCACTTTCGGCGATCGGAGAAAGGTCTTTTCCCAAGAAATCATTCGGTGGAAGCGACAACAACGTATTGGTCAGAAACGGAATCGACGGGCTTTGCATCTACAATGCCATGCATGAGATCCACACGGTAAACGAGTACACAACTGTAGAAGAACTGGTAAAAACAACGCAGCTCATAAGGAACATCATGACGTGCTGATCATGGGAGAATATTATGCCTAAATATAAAGTCTGGCAGAATGCCTGGAAGGATGGCTATGATGAGCCACTTGAAATTGATCTTCCGGATGACTGGAAGGTTACATACCATGGGACGGTGGCCGATACGATGCCTCCGTCGCCAAAAGAGCTGATCCGGGACAGGATAAGGAATCCAATAGACTCGAAAACTCTGAAGCAGCTGGCGAGGCACGGAAGTGAAGCGGTCATTGTCTTTGACGATCTGAGCAGAGGAACTCCTGTTAAGGAGATTGCAGAGGTGGTTCTGGAGGAGCTCGAAGAGAACGGAATCGATAAGGATCACATCCGGTTCATATGTGCTCTCGGAACCCACGGTGCTATGACCAGAGTGGATTTTGTCAGGAAACTTGGAAAAGACATTGTGGAGAATTATGCGGTATATAATCACAACGCCTTTGGAAACCTGGTGGAGATCGGAAAAGACAGGGACGGAGAGCCGGTGCTCATAAACAGGGAGTTTATGGAGTGCGATGTGAGGATCGGGATCGGTTCTGTTTCGCCTCATCCCATGAACGGATTCGGGGGTGGAGGAAAGATTCTTTTCCCGGGTATTGCAGGCGCAATAACCACAAAAGCCAACCATGGAAGAGGTCAGTTTACAAAGTTCGGGACCCAGAAAAACGACTGCGGATTCAGAACGGATATTGAGAGCATGACTTCCATGGTGGGAAGCTTTTTCAAGATTGATGCTGTCATCAATGACAAGCTTCAGATAGTTGATATCTACGCGGGAAATCCCCTTAAAGAGTACTATTTCGCAGCCGCATCATCGGGCAAAGTCAATGCTCTTACACTTCCGGAAAATCAGAATAATGACGTTGTCATAGTCAATGCAAATGCCAAATACAATGAGGCGCTGATTTCTGTAAAGATCGCCTCGCAGGTGCTTAAAAAGGGCGGAGACATTGTCTTGATAAATCACTGCGAGACCGGGCAGGTAGTACATTACACCTTTGGACCTTTCGGGAAAAACAGCGGAGGAACTCTTTTTAAGAAGTTCGAAGAAAGGCCGAAGATGAAATGCGGAAGGCTTATTTTTTATACGCCGTTCCCGGATCACTTCACAAAAGCACAGTTTGATGAGCCCGAAAAAGTAGTGCTGGCAAGTACCTGGAGAGAAGTGCTAAAGGCTCTTGGCAGCTATGGGAAGGATACGTGTGCTGCGGTCATTAGCGATGGAAGTATCAGCTATTGGAAACAATAATAATTTCTTATAACTGCCTATAAGAACAGTGTCTTTTACAAATAAAGGGTGCTAATGGATAATTGCAATAACAAAAAGAGAGGAGATCATTGTTATGAAGAAAAAAGTTATTTCATTGGTACTTAGTTCATTGCTTGCACTTGGAGCACTTGCAGGTTGCGGAAGTTCATCTGATACAGCAGAGGTTGCAGGAGCCCAGAGAGCAGAGGAAGCTACCGAGCAGACAGAAGATGGGGCACAGGATGCAGCAGATAATACAGAGGCAGCAGGCGAAGTTACTGTGATTCATGCAGCAACAAGTGGTAATCCAAGACCATTTACTTACATTGATGAAGAGGGAAATCTCGTTGGACAGAACATTGAACTCATCAAGGCTGTTTTTGATAAGCTTCCACAGTATGAGCTTGAAATTGAAGTTACCGAGTTTCCTTCAATTTTTACAGGAATTGATGCAGGAATCTATGACCTTGGTGTAAACAACATTGCCAAGAATCCTGACAGAGAAGCAAAATATCTTTTCACAGATCCGGAGATGGTAAATCACTACATTGCAGTAGTTAATAAGAATATCGATATCACTAGCATTGAGGATCTGACAGAGCTTGCAGGAAAAAAATATGTAGGCAGCGCCGGAAACGATAAGACAACAGTAGTTGAGAAATATAATGAGGAGCATCCCGATAAACAGATTACCATTGATTACACTGAGGCTGAGCTTCTTTCACAGCTCTATGATGTTGAATCAGGAAAAGAGGATTTCCTTATCATCGATGCACCTATGTACAACGGCTACTATGGACCTGAGTTCAAGTTTGATGTAAATACCTTTGACCTTACAAATGTTAAGTCATCAAGTTACAGCTATTTCATCGTTGGCAAGGACAACACCAAGCTTGCAGAGGATATCAATGCAGCTCTTAAGCAGGTAATCGAAGAAGGTATTTCAACTGAGATTGATATAAAGTACCTCGGCGAGGATTACAGCCCGATCATCACAGAGTGATGGAGGATAGACATGAAGATAACATCTGTAGATATCATTAAACTAAATGCCCTGCCAAGTGCAGGCCAGACACCTGTAATTGTCAGGATAAACACTGATGAGGGAATATACGGATACGGAGAAGCGGGAGTATCCATCATGAATTATTCTCTTGGATGTATCGAGCTTCTTCGCTCGTTCTCAAGGTTTCTGATCGGCAAGAATCCTTTATCTAATGATGTGATCTATACAGAACTCGTTAATACTTTCTGGGCAAAGGGAAACGGCGGCGTTATCATGGCCGCCATCTCCGCAATAGATACGGCGCTCTGGGATATCAAAGGTAAGTTCTTTAACGTTCCTTTGTATGAGCTCCTTGGAGGTAAGTACAGAGATAAGCTCTGGTCATATGCCAGCCAGTTACAGAATGGCTGGAAGTATGAGGACTTTCTTGGCTCTCCGGGAGACCTTCAGTTTTTGAAGGATGCCTGCAAGAGCGCAGTGGATGAGGGATATACCTGTGTCAAGATCGACTTTGTTGCCAAGGATTTTGAGGGAAGGCACATAAGCCGCGATGAGGGACAGAATCATCTCTCCGTAAAGACTATGAGAGAGATTGAGAAAAAGCTTGAAGCAGTAAGAGAGGTTATCGGTGAGGACGTGGAGCTGATCCTCGAAAACCACTGTATAACAGGCGCATCAACTGCGATACAGTTCGCAAAGCTGGCTGAACCCTTCCATCCGATGCTTCTTGAAGAGCCGGCCAATCCTTTGGATGAGCTGGATTACAAGAGGATCAGAGAGGCTACAAGCATACCTCTTGCAACAGGAGAGAGGAGTTACACAAGAAGAGGTTTCCTGCATCTTCTTAAGAACGGATACCTCGACGTGGCGCAGCCTGATCTTGGAAACTGCGGAGGTATCACAGAGGGCAGAAAGATATCTGACCTGGCTGAGACCTTCGGGGCGCAGATCCAGACTCACACCTGCAACACACCTATCAGCGTGGCAGCAGCTCTTCATCTTGAGGCAGCTATACCTAACTTTATCATTCATGAGCATCACACCAACAATACACTTAAGAGGTGCACTGAGCTCTGCGTATATGACTATCAGCCTGTAGACGGATACTTTAGTGTTCCGGATCTTCCGGGAATCGGCAATGAGCTGTCAGAGAAGGCTCTGGCAGAGGCAGTGATAGAAACGGTCAAATAACGGAATGGGGGAGACAATAAAATGGGAAAGACATACGACAGCATACTTGAACTTGTTGGACGCACACCGATAGTTCAGCTCCATAAGCTTGAGGAGAAGGAGAACACCGGAGCACACATTTTTGCAAAACTTGAGTTCTTCAATCCTACAGCAAGCGTTAAAGCTCGTCCTGCCCTTAACATGGTTGAAGAGGCAGAAAAAGACGGAAGGCTTAAACCCGGAGGAACCATCATCGAGGGAACCAGCGGAAATACAGGAATCGGCCTTGCGGCAGTTGCTGCAGCCAAGGGCTACAAGTGCATCATCTGCATGCCTGATAATCTGTCAAAAGAGCGCCTTCTTACCCTTAAGAGTTTCGGAGCAGAGGTAGTACTTACCGATTCCAAGCTCAACATGGCAGGAGCAGGTGCAAAGGCAGCTGAGATTTTAGAGAAGACTCCGGGCGGAGTTATCATGGGACAGGGCGGAAACCCTGCTAACCCGGGAGCACATTATAAGACAACAGGTCCTGAGATCTGGGAGGACCTCGATGGCAAGGTTGATATTTTCCTTGCTGCATCAGGAACAGGCGGAACAATTTCAGGAGCAGGAGATTATCTTCGAGAGAAAAATCCTAATGTTGAGATCATTGCAGTTGAGCCAAAGGGAAGCGCAGTTTTAAACGGTGGAGAACCTGGACCTCACAAGATCCAGGGAATCGGAGGTGGAGCAACTCCTCCTGTGACAAAAGTAGAGCTCTTTAACGAAGTAATTGATGTAACTGATGAGGATGCTTATGAGTATGCAAGACTTATCCCTCATCTTGAAGGATTCTCTGTTGGTATTTCAGCAGGCGCAGCGCTCTGGGCTGCTGTTCAGGTGGCAAAGAGGCCCGAAAACAAGGGCAAGAACATTGTTACCATTATTCCCGATAATGGCGACAGATACCTTTCAAGCGATCTTTACGACTGATATCTGTGGAGCAATAAGTAAACCATATACCCGCCTATAAGCTTTCTTTAATTTTCAAAGCTCTTTTGTCGTGATAGTATCAATATATCAAAACAAAAGAACATAATTGATTGGAGGAAAAAATCATGGCAGATATAAAGCAGAGCGCATTAGAACTTATTGGGGGAACACCACTTCTTCAGCTGAACAACTACAG
>JAEEGH010018543.1_pt1 | contig 14692 bp, 5 predicted proteins | sample 9134181 | NCBI WGS metagenome assembly JAEEGH01 (sample SAMN16246544, study PRJNA631951) | gut metagenome | biome: gut microbiome; feature: rumen; material: DP-attached | host: Bos | place: Iran: Karaj | collected 2018-10 | reverse complement strand
TCCGCCCTTCGCGTCCTGCGCGACCCCGCCACGGGCGAGCTCACGCTCGTGAACTGCGACCGGACCCCGCGCACCGTGACCTACAACGCCGTCTACTGGCTCTACACCAACGCCGTCGACTCCGCCGACACCCTCGACAAGTCCGACTTCCGCGAAATCGCCTGCACGAACGGGACGGAGGTCGTCGTGTGCGCCTTCCTCGGCGGTTCCGGCGTCGCCGCCCCGACGTTCTTCGCGACCGGCTTCGGCGACTCCGGCTTCGCCTCCGCGCTGGGCGCGCCGCCCGCGTTCACGGGCTGGCATTGCGCCAACGTCGACGAAGACACCGGCGAGTGGGAGCCCTACCGGTTCGAAGACGAAGCGATCGTCCACGACATCGTGCCCGCGCAAACCGCCGCGATCGGAACCGCGCCCGCCGGCGAGAACACGCTCGTCGCGATCGTCTGCACCGGCGCGAAGGAAGACCCCGTCTGCCGGATCTTCGACGAATCCGGCGCCCTCGCCACCTCGACCGCGATCCCGTTCCGGCCGGCCGTCGATGCGGCGGACGCCGCGCTCGGCGGCGGCTACGCCGGCGAGATCGGCGAGATCCGCGCGTGGAGCGGCGTCGTCCGCTCGGACGCGGAGCTGCTCGCCAAGCGCGAATACGTCTCGCCCCTCTCCGAAGGGCTCGCGCTCTACCTGCGCCCGCTCGAGGACCAGCCCTCCTTCACCTTCGCGGACCCCGCCACGAAGACCGTCTGGTACGTTTCGGGCGGCGACTGGATCGAAGCGAAGGAAAGCGGGATGTCCGTCTCCTTCGAGGACGAGGGGCTGCGCCGCATCGACCGCGCGACCGTCCCCGAGCTCGACTCCCTGGCCGCGCTCGTCCCCGAGATCCAGACCGCCGTGGACCGCGTCGACGCGGGGCTCAACCCGCTCGGCCTCGCCTCCGGCGCGATCCCGTTCGACCTCACGCCGATCGGGCTGGACGACGGCTCCTCCTCGCACTACGAGCAGATCCGCGAACGCGCCGGCACCGCGCTCGCCAACGCCCGCCGCGCCCTCGACCGCGCCCAGTACTTCGCCTCGCGCACGCGCCTCCTGCAGGAGTCGCAGTTCTCGCGCGAGAACCAGCTCGAGACGATGGAGCTCGAGGCCAAGAACAAGCTCATCGAGTACTTCGGCTACCCCTACGCCGGCGACATCGGCCCTGGCGGCACCTACGAACAGGGCTACGACGGCCCCGACGTCTACCACTACATGTGGATGGACCCGACCGACTACGGCCTCACCGACGTCGAGGACACGACCGTCGCGAACATCGTCTTCTACGAGGGCGCGACGACGTGGGGCAACTTCGTCCCCGACCTCGAGGGATTCGACGACGTCGACGAGACGAAGGTCCGCACCAACGACGTGAGCGCCACGGGCATCGTCCTGAAGCCCGCCAACATCACCGGCCGCCGCCGCGCCAACGGCAAGATCCAGGACGCCTTCGGCGAGTTCCTCCTCGCCTACAGCTCCTTCAAGCGCGGGATGACGGACTACGACTACGCCACGAGCCAGTTCAAGTACGAGCTCAACGCCGCCAAGTCCAAGTACACGCGCGACATGCTGATGCACGCCGTCAACGCCGCCAACTTCGCGCTCGACTACGCCTCGTCCGCCGTGGAGACCTCCCTGAAGATCGCGATCAATTCGCTTGAGTCCGCCGGAAAGCTCTCCGAGGAGAGCGTCACCGCCGTCGAAGCGGCCCTGCCGACCATCTCCGGCGCCGGGATGACCGTCAACATCGACCCCAGCGCGTTCGTGAAGGGCCCCGTCCGGGCCACCTACATGGCGCTCAAGGGAACGGTCGAAGGCGCCAAGCTCGCCGCCAAGGACTCCCTCGTCCTGACGCAGGCGTCCTACGACTGGCGCGCCATCGCCAACGAAATCCTCGAGAACGTCAACGAGGGCTTCGACGAACTCGACGAGACCTACCAGCGGATGCGCGACGCCGCCGACGACCAGTACGACGCCGCCGTCGCGCTCGACGGCAAGTGGAAGTCCCTCCAGGTGGCGATGAAGAACGTCGAGACCGTCTGCGCCGAGGCCGAGCGCGTCATCGACGAGCGCACGCTCGCCCGCCAGCAGGCCGCCGACGTCCTCACCAAGGCGCGCTACAACGAGATGTTCTTCCGCCTCGCGCGCAACGCCGCCCTCTCGCGTTACGACGCGATGTTCGCGCTCGCGCAGAAGTACGCCTTCCTCGCCGCGCAGGCCTACGACTACGAGACGGGCCTGCTCTCTTCCGACCCGCAGTCCGGCGAGGCCTTCGTCGCCGAGATCGTCGGCGCCCGCGCGCTCGGCGAGTTCGACGACGACGGCGAGCCGATCGTCACCTCCGGCAACGGCGACGGCGGCCTCGCCGACATCCTCGCGCGGATGGACCAGAACTGGCTCGTCCTCAAGCCGCGCCTCGGCATCAACAACCCGCAGCGCTACGCCACGTGGTTCTCGCTCCGGAGCGAGCTCTTCCGCGTCTACCCCGACGCGCGCGGCGACGAGGCGTGGCGCACCGCGCTCGAGAAGTGCTGGGTCGAGGACCTCAAGACGCTCCCCGAGTTCGTCCGCCACTGCCAGCCCCTCGCCGGCTCCGCCTCCGCGACGCCCGAGCCGGGGCTCGTCATCCCGTTCCCGACCGAGATCGCCTTCGGCCGGAACTTCTTCGGCGACGAGCTCGCGGGCGGCGACGCCGCGCTCGACCCGACGTGGTTCTCCACGCGCATCGCCGGCGCGGGCGTCCACTTCGAGGGCTACAACGAGCGCACCAACGGCTGGGGCGGCGCGCTGCCGCTCTCGCGGACGCCGACCGCCTCCCTCGTCCCGGTGGGCGAGGACCGGATGCGCGTGCCCGGCTCGGCGGACAAGGTGGTCTCGTGGCAGGTCGCCGACCAGACGGTCCCCGCGCCCTACGCCATCGGCAGCACCGAGCTCGACGACCCCGACTGGACGCCGCTCTACACCGGCTACACGGGCGGAACCGACCTCGGCGCGAACATCCGGCGGCACCCGAGCTTCCGCGCCTACCCGGGCGCGACGGGCGCGGCGCCGAACGACGACGAGCTCGACGCCACGCGGCTCATCGGCCGCTCGGCGTGGAACACGCGCTGGCTCCTGATCGTCCCCGCGGGCTCGCTCGGCGCCGACCGCGACGCCGCCCTCGCGACCTTCATCCGCGGCGCGGACCTCGACCGCGACGGAGCCCTCGACGTCCTCCCCGTCCGCGACATCCTCCTCGGCCTCCGCACCTACTCCCGCAGCGGCAACTAGGGCTTGTCATTGTGAGAATATGAGATTATGAGATTATGAGAATGTTGGGGCGCCGCGGAAGGCGGATATCTCCAATCTCCTATCTCCAATCTCCTATCTACTATCTGCGCGCATCAGCGCGCCGTCAGGCATCCGGGTTGAGCCGGCGCCCATCCAGCCGCCGTTGCGGTCGATCATGCCGCCGTTGATGACGAGGCCGTTGCCGGGGGTGCCGTGCGCGGGATTGACGGTGCGGATCTGTCCGCCCCAGCCGCGGCATTCAGTGATGGAGCTGTCGCCGATCCATGGAAGCTGGTTTTCCCGTTTGGCGCCCTCGACGAGGTAGGGCCCTTCGATCATCGGCGCCGGAGCGACATGCCACTTGCCAGAGCCCGCAAACTTGACGCCATACTCGACGCCGTTTCCGCCGGCCGCCGTCAGGAAGCCTTCCCTCCCCTGCCCTTCCAGTCCAAGGAGCAGCGCGCGGCTCGCGGCCTGTCCGAAGTTGTGCGTGAAGCGGTTGGTCGTGGCGAAGTAGTCGAGCAGGTCCTTTGCGTTCGGGCATTCGAGCGCCCACGGCACGATGGCGCGCGTGAAGAGCGGATCGATTGCCCTTTGCGAGGAGTGAAGCTCGTCGCCCATGCGCCTCGCTTCTGCGAAAAGCTCCCGCATCGGGAAGCCGCCGCGCTCGCGCAGGAGCGCCACAAGGGGCGGGAAGAGCTCGTCGCGCATCCAGTTAAGGTTGGCGGCGATCTCCGGCGAATAGAGTCCCCAGCCGCAGAAACCGCCGCCGAAGCGTCCTTCGCCCGGAAAGACGCCGGCGCGTCCGCCAGTTTCGCGGTCTTCGACGATCAAAAGCGGTACGTGAGGCGTCACGATTCCCGTGCCGCTGCCGACGGTCGCGTAGTCCATGGCCGCCTCGCACCGCACTTCGCCGCGCTCAAGGAGGGCCTCTGCTTCGGCCGCCGTCTTCGCCCAGCCTTCGAAGAGGCAGGCGCTGACCATCCCGCGCCGGTGCAGGACGCACATGCGGCCGTATTCAATCGGCGGGCCAGAGTGCAAAATGGTCTTGTCCGCGAGGTGGAGGAAGTCTCCGGCCGTCCGCACATCGACCCACCATGGGTCGCCCGCGTCGCGTAATTTTGAAGGATTGCTGGTCTTTCCAGGAATCCTCGGATTCCGGGAAACACCAGAATCCTTCAAATGTTCTGAGACGGTGTGGAGCGCGAGGAAGAGTGCGTCTGGCATGCCGCAACCGACTTCGCCGATAAGCTTGCGGGCGATGGTGACAGGCTCCTCCTCGACAGGCACGCCTTCGGCGACGCAGGCCGCGATACGCTTGCCATAGAGGTCGACGCGGTCTGCGCTGTACTTGACAGCCTCGGCAACGGCTTCGAAACCGCGAATCACATCACCGATGCCGTCGTAGTAGTGGCCGCAGACGAGATTCAAAATATTGCCAGTCTCGACCTCTTGCCTGAGCTTGGCGAGTGTAGTCCGATAGGCGTTGAGGTCGCGGTAGAAACCTATGCCTTGTGTCGGCGTGCCGTTGCCCTGAAGCGAATCGCCAGTGAAGGCGGTGCCAGTAAAGGTGTCGACCCACACAAGGCAGTCGTCATCATGTCCCGGAGTCGCGATAGCGCGGAAACGGCCTTCAAGGAGTTCACCCTCTGCAAGAAGCTTGTCGGGCTCGACGCCCTTGAGGTAGGACTGCGGAGGCGGCGAGTTGCGTGGAAAGCGGGTGCGAACCCGAATCGCGACTTTTACCGGGTCGCGCAGCGCGTCTGCGGAAGAATCGAGAGTCGCAACTTTGATGCCGTACTTTTCATGAAGCGTGAAATGTCCGCCAATGTGGTCGCCGTGGACGTGGGTGCAGAGCAGCCAGTCAATGTCGGACGGTATAAGGCCGATGTCCGCGAGCGCCGGAAGGAGATACTTTTCAGGCTCCAGATGCGAGGAGTCGATAAGGAAGTTCTTTCCCCCGCGCACGAGGATGATGCCGGTCCAGACCGGCCCAAAGGGAACGCGAAGAAGGAACGTGTTCGGCAGAACCTCCTCAAAGGCGGGCCGTTTCTGAAACACGCGACCCGAGGCAAGGTCAAGGTAGTCCGTATTGGCGAGCGAGGTGTCTGCGTTCTCGGCAATAAGAACGCGGGTCCCGGGCGTAACGTGGATATGGTGCCAGATGCCGGCGCGGACGTTGTAGTACTTCAACGGCTCCAACCGCACAGTTTCGGCCTTGGGGCCGACGAGGAGCGTAGCCTCGCCCGTGAGGAGGACAAAGGTCTCGTCCGTGGCGTTGTGGCGCTCAAGCGTGGCAAGGTGTGCGGCATCAAAACGTTCCGCGTAGTTCAGCGTGGCGAGAGTCCACTTGGCGTTGTTCACGAGGCGCTTGTAGCCTTCGCCGCCGTATTCGATGATGTCAAGTCCGTTCATGCCAACAATTATACTCTTACTGCTTCAACAGTCAAACGGTTAAACGGTAAAACGGTAAAACGGTTAAACGGTTAAACTGCGCATCGGGTTGCCGACGCGGTCCAGGGCGTAGAGACGGAAGGCCACGATGAAGGCCGTGCACTGGTTGTTGAAGTGGCCGCGCGCGGCGACGGGATCGCTGCGGTACTTGGACCAGCGCGATTGCGCGTGGGCCTCGCATTGCGCGCCGGGTGTGCGAATCTGGTCGTTCGGCGAATCTCCGTCGGGGCCGGCCACGTCCTGGATGGCGTTCACCCAGATGAGCCTCCCGCATTCGCGCCACATACTTTCGCCCGTAAAGTCGGCAAGGTCGAAGAGGTCGGGTATGGCCACAGTCGCGTAGGGGTCGATGCACTGGTGTTCGGCGGAGACGAGCGTCCCGCCGCTGGTGTGGTAACCGAAACGCCCGAATTCGCATGTCTTCGGATAGAGCGCGTCGTATGTGAACATCCATGAGCAGAAGTAGGATGCCACGCGCTCGGCGCAGTCCAGATAGTGTTTCTCTCCCGTCTGGCGAAAGAGTTCAAGCGCTGAATAGATGAACGGGAAGGACGACTCCTTGTCGACGCAGTTGCAGTCATCCGCGCCGGCGACGCAGCGGAAGTGACCGAGGTCCATCTCGAAGTAGCGGTCGAAAGCCTTGCGGGCGCAGTCGAGGTAGCGGCTGTCGCCGCAGACCGCATGCAGTTCCAGCATGCCCTTCACCACGAAGCCGCCGCCGTCCCCTCCCCCTTCGAGCTTTTCGCCAGTCTCAAGTGACCAGATGCGCCCGAATGGGTCGGCGTCGTCATAGTGCGCCACGATGAAGTCGGCGAGGCGCTTCGCGAATTCCAGATAGGCCGGATGGTCGACGCCGGAGTCACGAAGCGCTTTCCAGAATTTGGCGATTTCGCCCACGCCCCAGCCGAGCTCCGTGATGCTCAGCCTGTCGTTTTTCGTGCGGCGGCGCGTGGGCGCGAGACCGAAAGGCGCCTGGCGCCGTACCCAGTCGTCTAAGTCGTCGAGACACCACTGCGCGAAGTTCATGTCGCCGCGCTTCACGGCGTCGAAATAGGCCAGACGGTGCGAGAGGAAGTTTTGTCCGGCGAAACCCATCTCATCCATCCAGAATGTGCGCAGATGCGGCCTGTTGAGTGACGGGTCGCGCTCAAGGTCCGCGAGTGTGAGTTTTGTTTCCTCTGCCGTCATCCACGCCGGGAAGTGGAGCGTGTTCGTCCGCGCCGTGTAGCCGAGGCGGAACATGACATCGGTCCCCATTGCGCCCTTCGACTTGCCGCGTTCGACGAAGTACTCGCAGCAGTTCCGAAGCCACTGGTGCGAGACCTCGTACACCGTTTTGGCGTCAAGCGCGGGAACGGCGGGACCATGCTTGAGCACGGCCATTGCCGCCTTTAGCGCTTCGCGGTAGCCGCAGTTCTCCCAGCGCGGACGTCCCGTCATGAAATACGACTCCGCCTCAAAGGCGGCGCCGGAGGCAAGCGTGATCCATTCGTCGTAGCGCGGGGCGTAGCGGAATTTGAAGGCGTAGCAAACGGGGCTTTCGCGAACGGGGTAGATGATCCGGTGTTTGAACCGTCCGTCCGCGAGGCGGTGAAGAGAGCAGGAGCTTTGCAGCGATGCGGCGTCGCGGTCGGAGGCAAACATCGCGAAGAGAGACTCTTTCGTTTCCGAAAGCGTGCATGAGGGGATTGGCTCGCGGTCGTAGCCGAAGACCCATGGCTCGCCATCGCGTTCGAGTCCGCTCGGCGAGACCTGGTTGCCAAAGGCGTTGTCACCGTAGATGACGCCTGGAATCACCCAGTTCGTCGGCTGGAAGTCGGTCTCGGCGCAGACGGCGATCTGAATGGTGCGCGTCTCGTCCGACGGGTTGACCACGCGGACGGTTCGGCGGAACAACTGGAACTCGGGCGTTTCGACGCCGGCGTCACGGACCTCCTGCGAGACGGAGTAGCGGACGGAGCGGTCGATGTCGCCGCAACCCTTCTCGTAGATTTCAATGGTTGTGGCAAAACGTTTCATTGCTACCGTACGATCATCATGAACGAGGCAGGAACGTGTTGCATGAACTGCGACGGATCCAGGACGCCGGCCGTGATGCGGACGTTGTCGAAGACGCCTTTCAGGTAGGCGCCGGACGCGCTGGTGCCGCCAATGGCAAGGCAGGACCCCTCGGGCGGGAAATAGAGCGCGCCGTCCGCGTTGACGTTCGTCGCTTCCTTGACGCAGACGCCGTCCAGATAGAAGGCATAGCGCGTTCTGGTGCCGTTCGGCTCGACCGTGAGCGCCCAGTGGTGCCAGCCCCTCCAATCGCCGGCATTTTCGGTCAGGTTGTAGAGCGGGGCGTCCTTGCGGGAAGTTGTGAGCCCGCCGTCGGTGGAGACCGTCGCGGCGAAATAGATGCGGGAGATGTTCGATGAATCCACGTTGTTGTAGAGCCCCCAGATGGGTGCGCCGGCCAGAGTATCACCGGAGGAGAAGCGCAGGAAGTTCGCGTTCTTTTTGAGGTCGGAGAACCGGGCGAAGAACTCGACCGTGAAGGCCTGGCGCTCCAGGAGCCGGTTGCGCGGATAGAGGACGTATCCGCCGTCCAGGGAGAGCGCCTTGCCGCACTTCTCCTTGTCCGTGCCGTCCACGCCGTCGAAGATCCAGGAACCAGCGCGCGAATCGGCAAGCGCGGGCGCGGCCGCGCCACCATTCATCGTGCCGCCGGTTCCGGCCGGCGCGAGGTAGTCCGGGAGGCCCGAGGAGAACGTCGGCGGCGTGTCATTGTCGAACCGCGCGTCGAGGAGGCGCGTCACCTTGGCGGAACGCAGAAACTCCGCAACCGTCAACGCACGCCGGGTGATGCGGAAGTTGTCGAACTGGCCGTCGAAGCCCTGGTAGTTGCCGTGGCTGGCATTGTCCCACCAGAACTGCCCGCCGACCATAAACTGTCCGTCGCCTTCGGAATACGGCGTGTAGATCTTCTCGCCGACCAGGGCGTAGTCCATGAACAGCGTGCACTTGCCGGCCGATTGGTCATAGACGTAGGCGGCATGGTGCCACTCTCCGTCGTTGATGGTGCCGGAGGTGATCTCCGTGGTGGACCCGCTGCCCGCGAACTTGGTCTTGAAGCCGCGGAAGAGCATCTTGCCGCTGCTCGTGCAGACCTTGAGGAACGGGCAGTAGATCACCGTGTTGACGGCGGTGGCGGTCGTCTTGAACGTGAACTCGATCGTGTAGCTGTTGGTCGGCAGCAGACTGGCGTCGGGCGTGAGGCTGATGGCGTGGGTGCGGTCGTTCTGGGCCGCGCCGCCGCTGACCGTGGCGCTCGCAAACACGGCGGATTCGACGTAGGCGTTCGTGGCCGAGCCGTCCGCGCTCGACGCGGTGAGGATGTCGCCCCACGTGTCGGCGGTGCTGAACGTCGGCGTGGAGACGTTCTGGAACGTCGAACTCTGGACATTTCCCCAGCCGACGGCATTGTCGTTTCCGCCATTGTTGCCCGCATTGCTGAAAGGCCACCAGCGCGGCACGAGCGGCTGGTTGTAGGCCGCATTCATCAGATTCCAGTTTCGCGCATACCACACGCAGTTTGTCGTGGCACTGCCTGCGGTCCCCTGGCAGGGGACGACCGAGAGGGCGTCGGATCCGACCTGGAGCGCGCTGTCGAAATTGAGCAGGAGCGCGGTGTCGTCGTCCGCGACGCCCTGTCCGTCGGCGAGGGGGACGAGGAACTGGTTCACGGAGAGAGTTCCGCTCGAAAGCCTGACCTCGGCGATGTCGCCCCGGAACGTGCGGGTCTGGCGATACGGCTCGCGGCCGATGACAAGCGGGCAGGCGGGACGATCCTCGCTGAAGCCCCACCCCTGCCAGTCCGACTTGCGGACTTCGCCGAACTGGGTGCCGTCGAGGAACATGCGAGCGGCCACATTGGCGCCAGCCACGTTGAACGACATGGCGATGTGGTGCCATTTGCCGTCGTAGAGACTCGGCAGATTCGCGGCGTAGGACTTGGTGTAGTCCGCATTGAGCTGCGCCTGCGGGTAGGTGCCGGAGGTGTTCTTGTAAGTGAAGCGGCACCAGGGACGTCCATCATAGAGGGCGAGAATCCAGCCGGCCTTCTGGTCGCGCCCGAACTGGGCGATCGGGAACATCTTGCCGCCGTGGGAAGTGTCGCGGCCGGACTCGGCGTTCGGCGGCAGGCGAATCATGGCCTCGATGGTGAACTGCGTCATCGGGAGCGCCTCGTCGTAGGGGACGACCATGCCACCAGCGACGTTGGCCGCGTTCCACGACAGCGTTTTGCCGCTCTCGGACACCACGCCGGAAACTGGGTCAATCACGCGCGGCGCTGCGCCGTGAAAATGTTCGGTCACCTCCGGCATGTTGGCCGAATCGGAACCGAACGTCGTGTCGTAGGACTGGTCAGCGTTGCAGACGATCGACTGGATCGTGCCGTCGAACGTGCCGGGGTTGGCGACGTTGGGGACGCTGGCCCCCTCGCCGTTGAAGCGCCACCAGCCGACGACGTCGGCGGAGGCGGAAACAGCGCCAAGGACGGCAAAGCACAGAGCGGCGCCGATAAGAATGCGTGAGCGTGTTGTTTTCATGGGGTTCCTTTTGGTTGTGGGCTGAGGGGAAGATAGGCGCCGTCGGCGCGGAGGGCGGAGACGAGGATGCCGGGGTCGAGCGTCCGCGGGCTGGCCCCTGCGGCGCAGGACAAGGCGGCGGCGGTGCCGGCCGCCTGCCCCATGGCCATGCACGGCGGCATGACGCGAATCGCCGCCGCGGCGCAGGCGCTGGCGCTGACGCACCGTCCGGCCACGAGCAGGTTCTCCACCCCGCGCGGCACGAGGCAGCGATAGGGTACGCCGTAGAAGTCGCCGTCACGGACTTCAATGTAGAGCGTTCCCGCGGCGTCCGTTCCGCCGCTGTGCCAGTCGATGGAATTGGAGCAGAGCAGAATCGAGTCGTCCGGGACGCGCCCTTCGAGGATGTCGTCCCGGTCGAGGCGGTATTCGCCAAGCACGTGGCGCGTTTCGCGAACGCCCACGGTCTGCGGCAGGGAAAGGAGCCGGACATCCCGCGCGCCCGGCACGTAGTCGCGCAGAAAGGCGAGAATTTCACGGACCTGGCGGCGGCCTTCGGTTTCGGCGGCGGAGAGGGATTCGGGATTCGTGGCGTCAACACCGATGAGGCGCGAGACGTTGACGCTCCATTCGCCGTCCCGGACGCCGCGGTAGATGTTGACGTGCGGGCGCGGCAGCGTCCAGCGTCCCTCGGCGCGGGCCTTGGCGACGAGCGTCCGGAAGCACAGGCCGTCCTCCGGGTACTGCGCGCGAACGGCCTCGACGGTTGCCTCCGGGAGGCCGCCGATGCGGAAGAAGGTGGTGGCCGGCTGCATGGCGCCGCCGCGCGCCAGGTCGCCGAGTTCGCACGGCGCGTCGGCGCGGAAGGCGACATCGCCGTCGCCTGTGGCGTCGATCACGATGCGAGCCCCGATGCGCATGGTTCCGCCCTTCGTGGCGAAGGCGGCGCCGACGATGCGGGCGCCTTCCATGACCGGCTCGAGGAAGGTGGCGTGGAAGAGGGCTCGGACGCCCGCCTCGGCGCAGAGATCGTCGAGAACGAACTGCAGGGCTTCGGGGTCGAAGGGCGTGCAGTGGTCGTGCCCCCGGACGTGCCAGGCGGCGAAGGAGGTTCCGGCGCGAACCTGCGACGGGTGGATGGCCCCGCCGATGGCGACGAGCCGCTGCACGATTTCCTCGAACAGGCCGCGGACGAGCTGCGTTTCGCCGCGCCTGTCGTAGCAGGTCATGAACGGTCCCACCAGTCCGCGCGTGGCCATGCCGCCGAGGCATCCGCCCTGTTCGGCGAGAACGACGCGGGCGCCGTGCCGTGCCGCCGCGATTGCGGCGCAGACGCCGGCGGGGCCGCCGCCGACGACGAGGACATCCGCGTCGCCCGCAATCGTCCGCGTGCCGGGGGCCGGAGCGCCACGGGACGACTGCGGATCCTTGGTGAGCCGCCGCCATTCCGACGCGATAGGCGTCCCGGCGTTGCCCCAGCAGTCGAACGGGCGGACAACGAAGCGGATGTCGCGGTCCTTCGGGAGCGCCTCGCGGGCGAAGGCGCATTCGACTGGCGCGGTGTCGAGCGCCTCCGGCATGCAGAAGCCGGGAGAATAGACGCGCTTCTCCTGCACGATCTGCGTCAGGTCCTTGATGCGCAGCTCGGCGGCCACGGAATAATCCCAGGGGCGCGAAGAGTTCGATGTGGCGTGGATGGACGGAAACGATACGACAACCTGGCGGCGGGGCGCGGAATCGGGGCCGTTGCCGCGCGCGTTTCGGCGATGGCCGTCGTCGATTTCGCGCACCGAAACGGCGGAACCGGAGGCAAACTGCGGCGGCCGCGACGCCGCGGCGCGCGCGGCGAAGGAATATTTCGGCGCGGCGGGAGGCGGCGGAACGGTTGCTCCGTCCGCGAAAACAGGCACCACCCAGTCCTCGCCCAGCGGCAGTTCGCTCGCGATGTCGAAGCGCCGGAATACGATGCGGTCGGCGAAAACATCCATCGTCAGCCCCTGACGCACCGCGTGGATGTCGAACTTGTCCATCTCGAACGGCGGGTCGCGGTTGTAGTCGCCCACGGCGTGGCCGTTTTCGCGGCCGGGCAAGGCAAAGGCGAAACCACGCGCGCACGAGGCGTTCACCGCCGTGAACGGCCCCTGCCAGATCGAATGCTCGTCCGTGAGCGGGTAGTGCATGTGGCCGGAAATGGCGACGCAGTTGGGGTGGCGGGCGAGGATGCGTCCGGTTTCGTCGAGAGACGCATCGAACTCGCACTGGCAGACCGTGCCGGGGAGCGGCTCGTGCTGCACGAAAAAGAACGGACGGTCGCGCGGCAGGGAGGACTCGGCCGCTTCGAGAAAGTCCGGTGCGGGATTCTCCTCGGCCGGAACGCCGTTGGCAAGCGGAAAACGCGCCGGATTCTTCGAATACGTCTCGGCCGCGCGCGACCACCAGTTTACGAGGACGAATGCATAGCCCTTCACGGTCTTCACGCGCACCGGCGCGCAGGGTTCGCCGAAGAACTCGCGCCACCACTCGTCGCGATGGAAGAAGAAACTGTCGCGCTCCGCCTCCTCGCGGGATTGGAACTTGGCATCGGGATAGAAGAAACCATCGACGTCGTGGTTGCCGGAAATGAAGAGCCGCTCGACCGGGGCACCGTCACTGCGGCGGTCGTCGGGGAAGACCTTGCGCCAGGCCGCGGCGGCGGCCTCGAACTCGAAGCGGCGCGTCCAGGTGGTGAGGTCGCCGGCGACAAGGACAGCATCGACGCGCTCCGCGTCAAAACGGCGCAGCGCCTTCACGAACCACTCGTCGCCGGTCTCCGGCGGCGTGATGTGAATGTCTGTAAGGACGCCGACGCGCAAGCGTGGCGCATTCCCTCCCGGCAGCGGGCGCTTTGGAGCAATTGAGTCCATGTGTGAGATTCATTATGAACGAATTTCGCCAGCGGACCTTCAATTTTCGGCCAAAAATTTTCAATAGGCGTTTTTTTCGCGCCAAGCGCCCATCGACATCCCGAAGCGCGAACGGAAAAGCGCGTCGAGCGTACGGTAGCAGCCGAAGCCGCAGAAATCCGGAACGGCCGTGACCGGGGTGTCGGTTCTGAGAAGCAGTTCGCAGGCGGCGGAGAGGCGAACGGAGAGGATTTCCTCAAGCGCCGAATGCCCCATCGCCTCGCGGAAGCGACGGTCGAAGTTGCGGCGCGAAACGGAAGCGACATCCCGGGCCAGGCGTTCGACGAGTGTCTCCACGCTGAGGCCCGCGCAGGCCTCTGCGCGGATGATCTCGACGGCGCGCAAAATCCACGGCTCGCGACGTCCGCGCCCGGCGGTGGACAGCCGCCGTGCGACGAAGAGCGGCCCGACGGAGACGTTTTCCAAGCCCCCCAGGGCCTTGGCGGCGAGCCAGCCCATGCGCTCGAAATCCAGATGGATGGAAGTGACCGGCGTCGGGGCGTCCTCGCAGACTTCGGGGATGTCGCACGTGGAGCAGAGCGTCAGATCCTTCGGGATGTGGCGCCCGGCGGCGCGGGCGATTCGGGAAACGGCGACGCCGGCCGAGTCGCATGAGGCGAAAATGGCGGTTTTGGGCGGAAGAACGGCTATCCACGCGGCAAGGCGCGCCTCATGGCTCTCGGTTGCTTCGTTCTTTCCCTGAGGAAAGACCGCGCAGGAAACTCTGGCCCTGGCACAGCGGTTCTGAAAGGCCTGGATTCGGAGTTGGGACCATAAATGTGGGTTTCTATGGCCTATTGCCGCGAAACAAGCCGGATTGCCAAAGGAAAGTTCGCGAAAGGCACTGTCGGCGATTGCGGCGTCGTCCACGGAGACGTTTGTCGCAAGGCCGGCGATTTCACGGACGGGATATTCGATGTATGAAACTGGGATCTTTCCGAAAAGCGAAGGAGGGTATGCCTGTTTGCGCCCTGAGCCTTCCACGATAACGCCCTGCGGTTTGTTTCGGGCAAGAATGGATCGGACATTGAGACGTTCGGCACCGCGCCTGGGCACTACCACGACCTCCCACCTGCGCAACGCGGCATAGTGGCGGACGCCGGCGACCTTCCTCTCCTGAGCGGGATTCCCGACAGGAACGTCAAGGTAGAGAATGCGTTTTGCGGCAGACTCCGTCATCGTCGCGATTCCTACGGGCCATATCTTCCCGAGAATGCGGCGGCCTCCCGACCTGCGATGCGGCCAAAGACAAGAACTTCGGTGCCGGCATTGCCGCCGATTCGGTTGAGGCCGTGGATGCCGCCTGTCACCTCGCCTGCGGCGTAGAAGCCGGGAATCGATGAGCCATCAGGGCGCAGCACACGGCACTTGGTGTCGATTACAACGCCGCCAAGCGAGGTGTGCGGCGCGGGTGCGACGAGCATAGGC
>JAEEGH010018542.1_pt1 | contig 14692 bp, 13 predicted proteins | sample 9134181 | NCBI WGS metagenome assembly JAEEGH01 (sample SAMN16246544, study PRJNA631951) | gut metagenome | biome: gut microbiome; feature: rumen; material: DP-attached | host: Bos | place: Iran: Karaj | collected 2018-10 | reverse complement strand
TTCTTCAAGCCCGAGGAAGGAAAGGCCGTGCACACCCGCCCCGCCACGGAGGCCCTGGTACTGGACTGGAATATGCTGGGCAACGCCGAGCTCATTCCCGCCGGTCACCAGCTGGGAGAAGCCGTGCTGCTGTTCCGCAAGATTGAAGACGAGGAAGTGAACGCCCAGATTGCCAAGCTGGAAGCCATCAAGAAGGCCCGCGAAGAGGCCGAGGCCGCCAAGGCCGCAGAAGAAGCCGCCAAGAAGATTGAGCCCCAGAAGGCCGAAGTCACCTTTGACCAGTTTGGCGCCATGGATATCCGCACCGCCACGGTGCTGGCTGCCGAGCGTGTACCCAAGACGGACAAGCTCCTCAAGCTCACCATTGACACGGGCATTGACCAGCGCACCATTGTCTCCGGTATTGCCGAGTACTACAGCCCCGAAGACATACTGGGCAAACAGATCTGCATCCTGGCCAACCTGGCTCCCCGCACCATCCGCGGCATCGAGTCCAAGGGCATGATCCTGATGGCCAAGCAGGGAGATGGCAAGATGCGCTTCATCACGCCCCAAGAGGTCGTCACCAACGGCGCCCAGATAGGCTAGACGTTCCCCCTCGTGCGCAACTTTTAAGGAATTGACAGTTCCGCGCCGGTAGTTTTATAAGAATTGTAACTGGTCCCAGTCCGATTTTATCGTACATTTGGACCAGTTACTTTTTTTAAACACTACTGCCATGAAAAGAATTCTAACCGCATTAACACTGGCATCGGCCCTGCTGCTGGCCGCTCCCAAGGCGCACGCCTTTGGAGAAAAGCCCGATCCCGCAGGTACCATCCGCGTGGGAGCCCATTTCACTTTCGGTCAAATCAATGCCGGAGGCTTCGGCGCGGCTGTCGGCGGCAATGTCTTCGGGGAGTACGTCATTACGGACAAACTCTGGATCGGCCATCTGGCAGGAGGTCTCACCGCCGGCTATTCCTATCACAAAAACACCATACGGTACACGGAGTTCTCTGATTTCGGAGACGGCTGGGACGACCAGGACACCTTCAAAGAAAGCAGGATCTATTTTGCTCCCCGTGTCACGTACGGAATCAACATCCTTGAGAAACTGGAAGTCCATGTAGGCGTCATGGTGGGCGGCGGCCTGTTCATCAGCAAGAGCGAGTACGACTCGCACCCCAACAAGAGCGGCATGTTCTGCTTTGCCTTCATCAACGGCGTCCGCTACAGCTTCACCGACCACCTGGCCGCCCAGTTCGAGTTCAACCCCGGCTTTAACGCTCCCCTGGCAAACCTGGGTATCGTCTTTAAGTTCTGATAAATATTGATACTGCTTAGAGGTCCGCTGGAGAAATCCAGCGGATTTCTTTATCCCTGCGCCACCAGGTTAGCTGGCGTTTGGCGTAGTGGCGGGTGTTGGCCTGGATGTGGGCGATGGTGGTGTCCAGGTCGTATTTGCCGTCGAAGTATTCGAACATTTCGCGGTAACCCACGGTCTGAAGGGCCGGGAGGTCGCGGTACGGGAGCATGTGGCGGGCTTCTTCTTCCAGACCCTGGTCCATCATTTTGAGCACGCGGGCATTGATGCGCTCGTAAAGCTCCTCACGGGGACGTTCCAGGCCGATTTTTACAATCTCGAAGTCCCGTTCCTTGAACTGGCGGGTCTTGAAGGAGGAGAAGGGCTTGCCGGTATACATACTCACTTCCAGGGCGCGGATCACGCGCTGGCCGTTGGAGAGGTCCAGTTCTTCGTAGGAGACGGGGTCCAGTTCCTTGAGCTCGTTGGCCAGCACTTCCACGCCTTCGTCCCTCAGGCATTCCATCAGGTGCTCCCTTAACTGCAGCGGCACTTCCGGGAAATCGTCCAGACCATAGCAGAAGGCATCTATGTACAGCATGGAGCCGCCGCACATCACCAGGGTCTCGTGGCCCTGGTCAAAGAGCTGGTTTACCAGGTTCAGGGCTTCTGCCTCATAGATACCCGCCGTGTAGTTGCGGGTAATGGGAACGGTGCGGATGAAGTAATGCTTGACCCGGGCCAGTTCCCTTCTGGAAGGGACGGCCGTTCCTATTCTGAGTTCTTTGTAGATTTGGCGGGAATCGCAGGAGATTACGGGGGAGCCTACCTCCTGGGCGCGCTCAATGGCATAGCCGGTTTTTCCGACAGCGGTGGGACCCAGTATGATCTCAAGGCGCCGGGGCATAGACTATTCTTCGCCTTCGTCGTAGATTTCTTTTCCGTCTTCGTCTTCCTCTTCTTCCTCCTCGTCACCAAGATCTTCGTCGTCGAAGTCTTCATCGTCTTCTTCTCCGGGAAGGTGGCGCTGGGTTTCAGGAAGGTCTTCGAAGGCTACGTAACCGTTTTCGAATTCAATGGGGTTGGGACCCTTGGTCTCTGCCAGTACGGGGAAGTCCGGGAGGACTTTTACGCCTTCGGCCTCTCCTTCCACGAGGATGTTGACGCTCTTTTTGTTGGTAACGTCGTAGAAATAGACGAAGCAGTCTGTTCCGGCCTTTACGGCTTTTTCCAGGGAAATCTGGTCCACGGTGCCGGCGCCCAGGTCAAAGAGACCCCAGCGGCCCACTACGGAGCCTTCTATATCCAGGCCTTTGAACATAATGAGCTGGTCCTGGGGGAATTCCAGGTCTGCTCTGATTTGCTTATGAAGGGTGTACAGCGTTGTGGCGCCGTTCACGTGATAGACTCTGTAAAAACCCTTAATACCTGAAAGGGTGACTCTTAACTTGAATACCATACTTCAAATATACTGCTTTTTTCCGGTTCCGTTGCAAATTATCTTAAAAAACACTACTTTCGTACTGATGGAATTGCAAGACCAATATAAGAGCATCGAAGCCCCCTCTGAAGGCCTTTTCAAGGACAACGGTTCCCGCTTCATTGCCCTGGCCTATCCGGTGGAAACGGAGGAGGAGGTAAAGACCATCGTAGCCGGTCTCCGCAAGGAGTTCCACGATGCCCGTCACCACTGCTACGCGTACCGTCTGGGCTACAAAGGAGACGTCTGGAGAGCCTCCGACGACGGAGAACCCTCCGGCAGCGCCGGCCGCCCCATCCTGGGACAGATTGATTCCCTGGGCCTGAGCGATATCCTGGTTGTGGTGGTGCGTTATTTTGGCGGCATCAAGCTGGGCATCCCGGGGCTCATCCGGGCCTACAAGACTTCCACGGCAGATGCCCTCTCTTCGGCCTGTATCATTGAAAAAGTGGCCTCCAGGCACTTCCGCGTTACTTTTGACTACCTCTCTATGAATGCCGTGATGAAGGTGCTCAAGGATATGGACCTGCCGCAGACGGCCCAAAACTTTGCCGAGCAGTGCAGCCTGGAAACCCGCGTGCGGCTGGCCGCAGTTGAAGATTTTATGGAAAGGATGAAGAATACTGCAGAATTGGAAGAAATATAGGTTTTATCAATAATAATTATTAACTTTCGGAACTTAACAAGTAACAAAATTTAACTATTTATAACCATGTCTAAAAAAGTTCACGTCTTTAACGCCGGCCCCTGCCTTCTGCCCCAGGTGGCCATTGACAACGCCATTGCTGCCCTGAAAGACTTCAGCGGCACCGGCATTTCCGTCCTCTCCATCTCCCACCGCACCAAGGAGTGGGACGCCGTAATGGATGAGTGCCGCGCCCTTTGGAAGGAACTCCTGCACATCCCGGACACCCACGAGGTAGTGTTCCTCGGCGGCGGTGCCTCCCTGCAGTTCCTCTATGTGGCTATGAACTATCTGGAGAAGAAGGCCGCCTATCTGGACACCGGCGTATGGGCCCACAAGGCTCTGGTAGAGGCCCAGGGTATTGGCGAGGCTTATGCCATTGCCTGCTCCAAGGACAAGAACTACAGCTATATTCCCAAGGGATTTGACATCCCCGCAGACCTGGATTACCTCCACATCACCACCAACAACACCATCTACGGTACGGAAATCAAGAAGGACATCGATTGCCCCTGCCCCCTGATTGCCGATATGTCCTCCGACATTATGTCCCGTCCGGTGGACGTGAGCAAGTACACCCTCATCTACGGCGGCGCCCAGAAGAACGTGGGTCCTGCCGGCGTCATCTTTGCCATCATCAAGAAGGACGCCCTGGGCAAGGTTACCCGCCACATCCCCACTATGCTGGACTACCGCACCCACATTGACAAACTCTCCATGTTCAACACCCCTCCCGTGTTCAACATCTTCGTGATGAACGAGACCCTCAAGTGGATCAAGAGCATGGGCGGCGTAGAGGCCATCCAGAAGATCAACCAGAAGAAGGCCGACCTCCTCTACGGAGAAATTGACCGCAACTCTATGTTCGTGGGCACCGCCGCCAAGGAAGACCGTTCCCTGATGAACGTGTGCTTCGTGATGGCTCCCGGCAAGGAAGACCTCCAGGACGAGTTCTTCGCCTTTGCCAAGGAGCGCGGTATGGTGGGCATCAAGGGCCACCGTTCCGTGGGCGGATTCCGCGCCTCCCTGTACAACGCCTGCACCGTAGAAGATGTCCAGGCCCTGGTAGACTGCATGCAAGAATTTGAAAAACTGAAGAAATAATGAAGGTTTTACTCGCCACCCAGAAGCCCTTCGCCGCCAAGGCCGTTGAAGGCATCGTGTCCATCCTCACCGAAGGAGGCCACCAGGTTGTGAAACTCGAGAAATACGCCGAACAGGCCGATCTGGTAAACGCCGTGGCCGATGTAGAGGCTATGATCATCCGCTCCGATAAGGTGACGGAGGAAGTGATGGCCGCCGCTCCCAAGCTCAAGATTGTGGTACGTGCCGGCGCCGGGTATGACAACGTGGACCTGGAAGCCGCCACCAAACGCGGTATCGTAGTGATGAATACCCCCGGCCAGAACTCCAACGCCGTGGCCGAACTCGCCCTGGGCCTGATGATCTTTATGGCCCGTACGCAGTTCACCCCCGCCACCGGTTCCGAACTCCAGGGCAAGCGCCTGGGCGTCCAGGCCTACGGTAACGTGGGCCGCCTGGTGGGCCAGAAGGCCAAGGCCCTGGGTATGGAAATCTGCGCTCTGGATCCCTTCCTCACCGACGAACAGATTGTCGCCGGCGGCGCCCAGCCCGTCCACTCCGTGGAAGAGCTGTATGCTTCGGCCGATTATCTCTCCATCCACATCCCCGCCCTGCCCGCCACCATCAAGAGCATCGGCTACGACCTCATTACCAAGATGCCCAAGGGTGCCACGCTGGTGAACACCGCCCGCAAGGAGGTTATTGACGAGGATGGCCTGATGAAGGCCCTGGAGGAGCGCGAAGACCTCAAGTACGTGGCCGACGTGATGCCCGACAACTACGCCGCCCTGCAGGAGAAATTCGGCCCGCGCGTATTTGCCACGCCCAAGAAGATGGGAGCCCAGACCGCCGAGGCCAACGTGAACGCCGGCCTCGCCGCCGCCCGTCAGATTGTGGATTTCTTTGCCACCGGTAACTGTAAATTCCAAGTGAACAAATAATATGGTACGCGTAAAACCCTTTGCGGCCATCCGCCCGCCCAAGAACCTGGTTACCGAGGTAGCCGCCCCGCCGTACGACGTCCTCAATTCCGAGGAAGCCCTGGCTATGGCCGGTGAGAAGAGCCTCCTGCACATCACCAAGCCGGAGATCGATTTCCAGCCCATTGCCGGAGAGCACGAACAGCGCACCTACGACAAGGCCGTTGAGAACTTCAAGGCCTGGAAAGCCAAAGGCTGGCTGGTGCAGGACAACAAGGAGAAGTACTACGTCTATGCCCAGACTATGGGAGACCGTACCCAGTACGGCCTGGTGCTCTGCGCCCATACCGACGACTACGCCGAAGGCATCATCAAGAAGCACGAACTCACCCGCAAGGACAAGGAAGACGACCGTATGGTCCACGTCCGTATCCAGAACGCCAATATCGAGCCCGTCTTCTTCGCCTACAAAGACAACGCAGAACTCAACGCCATAGTGGCCAAGGCCGCCGCCGGAGAGCCCGAGTACAAGTTTGTGGATGAAAACAACTTCACCCACACCTTCTGGGTCATCGAAGACGATGCCACCATTGCCCGCATCACGGAAATCTTCACCAAGGACATTGACGCCTTCTATGTGGCCGACGGTCACCACCGCACCGCCGCAGCCGCCCGCGTAGGGGCCGAAAAGAAAGCCCAGAACCCCCACCACACCGGAAACGAGGAGTACAACTACTTTATGGCCGTCTGCTTCCCGCAGAGCCACCTGGCCATCATAGACTACAACCGCGTGGTGAAGGACCTCAACGGTCTCAGCACCAAGGATTTCTTCAAAGCTCTGGAAGAGGACTTCGTGGTTGAGAAAAAGAGCCCGGAGATTTACCACCCTTGCGGCCTGCACAACTTCTCTATGTACATTGAAGGTGTATGGTACAGCCTCACCGCCAAACCCGGCCGTTACAACGACAACGACCCCATTGGCGTACTGGACGTAACCATCCTCTCCAACCTGGTCCTGGACAAGATCCTGGGCATCAAGGACCTCCGTACGGACAAGCGAATCGATTTCGTAGGCGGTATCCGCGGCCTGGGAGAACTCTCCCGCCGGGTAGACTCCGGAGAAATGAAGGTAGCTTTCGCCCTGTACCCCGTGTCTATGCAGCAGCTCATCAATATTGCCGACACCGGCAATATCATGCCGCCCAAGACCACGTGGTTCGAGCCCAAGCTCCGCAGCGGCCTGGCCATTCACAGTTTGGACTAGAGCCGTTTATCAAACAAAAAGGGATGCATCGTCTGATGCATCCCTTTTTCAGTTTATTGGACATCTACTAGAGTCCCCAGTCGGAAGCTTTGAAGCTGGTCTTGGGGGCGTTGGGCACGTTGGGGAAGTAGGAGAAACCGGTGATCTTTTCCAATTCGGCAACGGTCATCATTTCCGTAGCGGTGACGGCCTGGCCCTTGTGGTCGTTGGTGTGGGTACGCACAAAAGCGGCGCACTTGAGATCATCGGCCGAAACGTCCTTCACGCTCTTGCCGGAGTTGCCGGCCTTGGTGCGAAGAAGGGCATAGTAGAACATAGTGGGCTGGGAGACGTCTCCCTCTCGGCCACCGTATGAGATCTTCTTGGCCTTGGCTTCCTTGCCGTAAGCATCCTTATAGTCCTTGAAGTAGCAGCCAATGACCACATACAGGGTGTCTTTACATTCCTGGCCCTCCACAAATCCTTCCAGAATATTCCAGCCGCCGTTTCCGGTGTTGAAACCACTGCTGAGCTGAGGGGCGATATTGGTGTGGTAGAACACCTGCTGGTTGGTGGCTTTGCTTACGCGACGCTCGGCCGACCCTAGCAGATGGCCACGGTTGCAGCCGCTGGAAGGTCCGGCATTGGCGCCTTCCCGATTGTACTGAATCTCCTTGGGGATTTTGGGATCCCAAGTGTAGGCATCGGTACGAGAAGTGTTTGCCGTGGAGTACATAGGGTGACGGGGAGCAGCTACCCAGTAAGCTACATGGTCTTCTGCACTGTAGCAGACGGTATAGTTACGGGCCTTTCCCGTGGGACCGTTAACATCCGGGCAGATATGCCAGGCGTAGTACTGATTGGCATCCTCCTCATTGACCATATAGTCGCCGTTGGACTTGATCTTCATTACCGGGAGTTCGGCCCAGCCGGGCTGGTTGCCGGCAGGCGTGGGCTGAGGCTGGGTCTGCTCCAGCGTCTGGAACGAAGTAACGGCACCGGAGAACGTCTGGATTTTATCCTTGTCATACAGGATTACATAAGCCCTGTAATAATAGGTCTTATTGTCTCCCAGGTTGTCAATGGTGGCCGAGAAACTGGTCTGACCCAGGTTCCAGTCTGCCTGCTGGGTGTGTCCAAGTTCAGTGGCCGACTCTCCCCACTCGAAACCCACTTCACGGACCAGGCCCACAGCATTGCTGAAAGAGGCGTTGAGCGTGGCGGAAGAGACGGTTATCTGAGTGGCTGCTCCGGTAGATACCGTAACGGACAGTTCCTTCTGGTCTTTCCCGCAGGAAAGCAGGCTGGCCACGAAGGCAAGGAGGATGAGCATCTTTTTCATATTAGTAACGGTTGAGGGGACGGCCGGCGGTCATCATATGCACCTTGCGCTTGACCTCTTCCAGAACCTGCTGGTGAGCGGCGAGCTCGGCGGTCTGGGCCTCGGTGGGTTCCTTGGCGGTGAGGGCGGCAAAATGCTCGTTGGACGAAGCCAGGACGGCATCAATGAGCTCTACGATGGCCAGCATATCCTTCTGCTCGAAGCCGCGGGAAGTGATGGCCGGCGTGCCAATGCGGAGACCGCTGGTGGCAAACGGGCTGCGGCTGTCGAAGGGCACCATATTCTTATTGACGGTGATATCGGCCCTTACGAGCTCCTTCTCTGCCACACGGCCCGTCAGATCCGGGAACTTGGTGCGGAGGTCAATGAGCATAAGGTGGTTGTCCGTACCACCGGAAATGATCTTGTAGTCTTTGTCAATGAAGGCCTGGCACATAGTGGCGGCATTGGCCACTACCTGCTTCTGGTACTCCACATATTCCGGCTGGGAGGCCTCGAAGAAGGCCACGGCCTTGGCGGCAATCACGTGCTCCAGCGGACCGCCCTGGATGCCGGGGAAGACGCTGCCGTTGAGGATGGCGCTCATCTTCTTGATCTCTCCCTTGGGAGTGGTGAGACCCCAGGGATTGTCAAAGTCCTTACCCATAAGGATGATACCGCCGCGCGGTCCGCGCAGGGTCTTGTGGGTGGTGGAAGTAACGATGTGGGCGTATTTGACGGGGTTCTTGAGGAGCCCGGCGGCAATGAGGCCGGCGGTATGGGCCATATCAATCCAGAGGATGGCACCCACCTTGTCTGCGATGGCGCGCATACGCTCATAGTCCCACTCACGGGAATAGGCCGATGCACCGCCGATGATGAGCTTGGGCTTGCACTCGAGGGCCTTGCGCTCCATCTCGTCGTAGTCTACGCGACCGGTTTCCGGATTGAGGCCGTATGCCACGGGGTTGTAAAGCAGACCGCTGGCATTCACGGGAGAACCGTGGGTAAGGTGACCGCCCATAGAGAGGTCCAGACCCATAAAGGTGTCTCCGGGCTTGAGGATGGCCATGGTTACGGCCATATTGGCCTGGGCGCCGGAGTGCGGCTGCACGTTGGCATACTCTGCATCAAAGAGGGCGCAGAGGCGGTCGATGGCCAGCTGCTCAATCTGGTCCACTACCTCGCAACCGCCGTAATAGCGCTTGCCGGGATAACCTTCTGCATACTTGTTGGTGCAGACGGAACCCATGGCGGCGAGAACCTGGTCAGAAACATAGTTTTCGGAGGCAATCAGCTCCAAACCGGAAGACTGGCGCTCCTGCTCCTTCTTGATGAGGTCAAATACTTGAAGATCGTTTTTCATGAATAGTATATAATACTTTATGTTACTTTGAATCCCTTACTTAAATGGATTCACAAATATACGCTTTTTTGTTGGAAAAGCCTTACCTTTGCAGACGCATGTCACGCTTTCTGGTGAAATATAGAAAAGGGATCTTTGCCCTGATGACCATCCTGGTGATGGCCAGCGTGCTCCTTATCCCCAGACTCAATATCATCACGGATATGACCAAGTTCCTTCCGGACAGTTACCTGATGAAGCAGGGACTGGACGTGATGGAACAGGAACTGCCCACCTTACAGGGCCGAATGCAGGAATTCGGCGCCCTGTTTGCCGACGGCAACGACCTGATGCCCTCCGAGCTGCCCCGCATCCTGGCCATTGGCGTGGCTATGCTGTTTGCGGTGCTGCTGGTGATGTGCTCTTCCGTGATGGAAGTGGTGCTGTTCCTGGTTACCACCGGTTTTGCCGTGGCCCTCAATATGGGCACCAACGCCCTCCTGCCCGGCGTGTCCATGGTAACCAATATGCTTACTCCGGTGCTGCAGATGGTACTGTCTATGGACTACTGCATCATCCTGATGAACCGCTACCGGCAGGAAAAAGCCCTGGGCAAAGACAAGGAAGCCGCTATGGAAGGGGCCATCAGCGGAGCGGCATCGTCCATTCTGAGCAGCGCCTTCACCACCATCGTGAGCCTGCTGATGCTCTGCTTCATCAAGATCAAGATTGGCGGCGATTTGGGAATCGCGCTCTCCAAAGGCGTCACCTTCTCCCTCATCTGCAACTTCACCGTCCTTCCTTTCCTCATCATTGCCGGAGACCGGGCGGTGGAAGCCACCAGAAAGAAGATTCCCCGGCTGCCCTTCGGCCCCATTGCCCGCTTTCAGCATAAGTTCCGCTATCTCCTGCTGGTGCTCTTCATTGCCATCTTTGCCGGCTTTGCCTATTTGAAAAACAGAACGGTGCTTTCCTTTGCACCCAACTGGAACAGCACGGTCCTGAATGAGAAAGACGCCACCAGCAACGCTACCCTGCTGCTTTATTCCAATACGGACGAAGACGCCATCACGGCGCTGATGGATACGCTGACTACCGTTCCGGGCATTACCCGTACCTTGAGTTATCCGTCGCTGGTGCTGAGGCCCCGGACGGCGGACCAGATGCGGGAACTCTTTGCCGAATTCGCCCCCGAGGATGCCGGCGCCCTGCCCGAGGAAATGCTCTCCCTGGTGTACTACGCCCGCTTCCATCCCCAGCGCAGCGAGAGGATGAGTTTCCAGGAGATGATGGATCTGGTGGAAGACCTTTCGGCCCAGGGACTGGTCCCGGAAGGCTTTGACCCCAAGGTCCTGTTCCCGGAACCGGAGCCCGAACCCGAACCCGAACCGGCCATTGAGCCGGAGCCAGAACCCGTTCCCGTAAAAGAAGATACGTTAAAAGTAAAGGCCGATACTACCGTTTTGGTCAAGGCCCCGGACACCCTGGCCCGGGTCGTCACCGTGGACACGGTTGCCGTGACCCCCGAACTCGAACCCGACGGGGTTCTCACTTATGAGCAACTCACTGCGCCCCGTACGGCAGCGGAGATGGCCGCGTTCCTTGATCTGAACGCCAGCCAGGTCTCTACGCTGTACCGCCTGGCCGGCAAGCGCGGCAAAACTATGTCGGCCGCCGAGATGCTTACATATGTGCGGGAAAAGATTCTCCCCAACCGCCGCTACGCCGCCTTCATTCCCAAGGATGCCAAGGCGCAGATGGAGGAGATGGGGCCCAAGGTAGATTCCATCCTGGCCGCCGGGCCGCGCTTGGCCGCCAAGCTTGACACCGTTGCCCTAGCCCCCGTGGAGGCAGTTCCGGTGCAGGCCGATACGGTTGACGCAGTGCCGGTCGTTGCCCAGCCGGTTACCATCGCAGAGCCCGAACCCGTCGTCGAGGAAGAAGTTCCGCCCACTCCTATGGAGATTCTGGCCGAGATGGCTTTCTCTTCCGTGAAATACTCTTCGGCCCGGGTCTATGGAGCCCTTTCGGCCGCCGGCATTTCCGTTTCCAAAGACCAGCTGGACCTGCTATTCCTTTACTCCGGTGCCCAGAAGGGCTTTGACCCCACCTGGAAGATGTCTCCCGGCGAACTGCTGGACTTTGTAGCCGATACGCTCCTGGCCAATCCCACTTTAAGTGCCTTTGTACCGGACAGCTCCCGCACCCTCATCACGGAAGCCCGCGAAGAGCTTCTGCTGGGTCTGGGCCAGCTCAAGGGCCAGAACTTCTCCGGCGCCATTGCCCTCAACAACCTCCCGGTAGAAAGTGAGAGCACTTCAGTAATGATAGACCGGAGCAGAAAACTGGCCGATGAAAGCCTACAGGGCCCTCACTACTGGATCAGCGAGGCCGAAATGTACAGAGAGCTCCAGGAAGGCTTCCCTTCCGAGCTGCTGCTACTGACCGTCCTCACCGTGCTGTCCATCTTCCTGATTGTGGCCTTCAACTTCCGCTCGGTGCTCATTCCCATTCCGTTGGTGATGACCATTATGGCGGGCGTGTATGTAAACATCTGGGCCAGCGGCCTGGGCGGCAATACTATGTATTACCTGTCGTACCTCATCATCCAGGGTATCCTGATGGGAGCTACCATTGACTATACCATCCTCTTTACGCACTATTATCTGGAGTACCGGCAGAAGGCCGATATCTCTTCGGCCCTCTCCAAGGCCTACCAGGACTCTTCGCACTCCATCCTTACCTCCGGGCTCATCCTCACCATCGTTCCTTTTGTGATGCACGTGGTTATGAAGGATCCTATGATTTCCGCCATCCTCAGAAGCCTGTCCATAGGCGCTTTTGCGGTGCTCATCCTCATCCTCTTCGTACTGCCCGGCGTACTGGCCACCCTGGACCCGCTAATGAAAAAACGCAATGACCGATCGAAAACTGCTTAATATAGAACTGGGCCGGATTTCGGCCGATGAGTACCGTTCCGTGCGCCCCTCCAGCGGGGTGGTGCTGGTGCTGGACAACATCCGCAGCGCGCACAATGTGGGCAGCGCTTTCCGCACGGCCGATGCCTTTGGCGTGGACAAGGTCTACCTGGGCGGCATCTGCCCGGTTCCCCCGTCCCCGGAGCTTCGCAAAGTTGCCCTGGGGGCCGAAGAAGTGGTCCCCTTCGAGCACGTACGGGACGTTGTGGCTTTGGTGAGCAGTTTAAAGGCCCAAGGCTATACGGTTGTTGCCGTAGAGCAGACTGTGCATTCCGTGAAGCTGGATGCCTTCCGGAGAGACCATTCGGCCCGCTATGCCCTGGTCTTTGGCAACGAGGTGGACGGTGTGCAGCAGGCCGTGGTAGACGCCTGCGACTTTGCCCTGGAGATTCCCCAGCAGGGCACCAAGCACTCCCTCAACGTCTCCGTTTCCGTAGGCGTTGTCCTTTGGGGAATCCGCTGATTAGTATTCTACTTTATTGAGGAACAGGGCGTTGCCCGGAACGGACTCGCCGGCATCTCCGCGGGTGCCGCTCTCTATGAGTTCGGCCACCCATTCGGGGTCGTGTTTCCCTCGGCCCACTTCTATGAGCGTTCCCACTGTAGCCCGGACCATATTCCGCAAGAACCGGTCTGCCGCAATCCGGAAATACCAATAGCTCGAGGCCCCCGCACAATCTTTTTGTCTGAGGGGGCTCTGCCCCCTATTATCCCCCGCGGCCTCCGGCCGGGCGCTCTGCAGAGCGCCTTCATCAGCCATCACCTGAAGATGGGAAGGGGTATAGGGAGCCCAGAAGGCTTCGTAGACGGTGCAGATGGAGGTTTTGTTGTCAGTTCCCGTTTTTTCAAAGCACGAAAAGTCGTGGGTTCCCAGGAGGAACTGACAGGCTTTGTTCATAGCGTCAAAGTCCAGTCCGGGGTAGCCGCACTGCCAGGAATAGGCCCTCACGAAGGGGTCTTTTTGCCGGTGGATGAAGTAGGTATACTCGCGGCGTTTGGCACTGAAACGGGCGTGTAAATCATCGGCCACCGGAGAGACCGAATGAACGGCCACGCCGTGGGGCAAAATGGCATTTAATTTGTAGTTAAAGTCGGATGCCTCAAACGGCAAAATACCGTCCCAATCAAAGTGAGCTACGTAGTGGTAAGCATTGACGGCGGTATCCGTTCGGCCAGCACCGGTTACGGGGACCGGGCGGCCCAGCAGCCGGGAAAGAGCACTTTCCAGACACTGCTGTACGGAGGGCGCTGAGGGCTGGATTTGCCAGCCGCAGAAAGCCGAACCGTCATAAGAGAGGCAAAGGAAATAACGCATATGCAAAATTAACAAATTATATGGAATCTGTTAACATCAGAGAATTAAACGAGCGCATCCAGAAGGAGAGCTCCTTTGTAGATCTCCTTACCCTGGAAATGGGAAAAGTGATTGTGGGCCAGAAGCAGCTCATTGACAACCTGCTCATTGGTCTTCTGAGTGGCGGCCACATCCTGCTGGAAGGCGTTCCCGGTCTGGCCAAGACCCTGGCCATCAACACCCTGTCACAGGCCGTAGATGCCCAGTTCAGCCGTATTCAGTTTACCCCGGACCTCCTGCCCGCAGACGTTGTGGGTACCCTGGTTTACTCCCAGAAGAAGGAATCCTTCGAGGTTCACAAGGGCCCCATCTTTGCCAACTTCGTATTGGCCGATGAAATCAACCGTTCCCCGGCCAAGGTACAGAGCGCCCTGCTGGAAGCTATGCAGGAGCACCAGGTTACCATTGGTGACAACACCTACAAGCTGCCGGAGCCGTTCCTGGTGATGGCCACCCAGAACCCCATTGAGCAGGAAGGCACCTATCCCCTGCCGGAAGCCCAGGTGGACCGTTTTATGCTCAAGGTGGTGGTCTCCTATCCCAAGAAGGACGAGGAGCGCCAGATTATCCGTATGAACAACACCGGAGAGTTCCCCAAGGCCCAGGCCGTGGTCAAGCCCGAAGACATTATCCGCGCCCGCAACGTGGTGCGTGACGTCTATATGGACGAGAAGATTGAGCGTTACATAGTGGACATCGTGAACGCCACCCGTACTCCCGCAGAGTATGGCCTCCCGGAACTGAAGAACTTCATTTCCTACGGCGGTTCCCCGCGTGCCAGCATTTCCCTGGCTATGGCAGCCAAGGCCTACGCCTTCATCAAGCGCCGCGGTTATGTGATTCCGGAAGACGTCCGCGCCGTGTGCAACGAGGTCCTGCGTCACCGTATCGGTCTTACCTATGAGGCCGAAGCCGAGAACGTAACCCCCGAGCAGATTATCGAAAAGATCATTAACGCCGTCATTGTTCCGTAATCCGGAGCGAAGCGACCCAGGGGG
>JAEEGH010018541.1_pt1 | contig 14695 bp, 10 predicted proteins | sample 9134181 | NCBI WGS metagenome assembly JAEEGH01 (sample SAMN16246544, study PRJNA631951) | gut metagenome | biome: gut microbiome; feature: rumen; material: DP-attached | host: Bos | place: Iran: Karaj | collected 2018-10 | reverse complement strand
GGCCGTCGACTTCCCATCCCTCGAGGACGTGTTCATCCGCCGTGAAGACTAGAGCAGTACAGTTCCTCTTCTTCTTCGTCTGCACGGTCTTCGCGGCCGCGCTTCAGGACATGTGGCCCGTCTTCGGCGGGGCGAAGCCCCCCTTCCTCCTCGCACTCGTCCTCCACTGGACCATTGCCGACCGACCTACCAACGACTCCGAACGCCACCCATCGCGGAAGCGTCCGTTCTACGCCGCCCGCTGGATTCCCGTGGCCGTCTTCGCGGGCGCGCTCGAGGACGCGTTGAGCGGCTTCCCGATAGGCTGCGCCACCGGCTTCTTTCTTCTCGCCGGCGTCTCCATGCGCTTCATGCGCTCAACCGCCGCCACCCTCTCCCCCGCGGCCTTCGGACTCCTTGCGGTGACGCTTGCCGCCCCCCTTCACGAGCTGTGGCTCGCCGTGTGGGGCGTCGCGGGCGACGATCCTGCGCCGATAATACGATTCTTCGCGAGCGCCATCCCCGCCGCCCCTGTGGGCGCAGTCACTTTCTTCCTCATGCCGCGCCTTGAGAAGAACGTGGGATTCGAAGGCCCCGAGGCGATCGGAGGGGACGCATGAATCCGTCCCGCTGGTTCATAGCCGCGCTCGGCGCGGTGTTCGTGTTCGGCGAACTCGTGCTGGGCATTTCCCTATTCCGCCTGCAGGTTCTCAACGTTGCGGAGTCGCGCGAAAGCCAGGCCATCCAGACCATCCGCCGCGTGCGCGTTCCCGGCAGGCGCGGCCGCATCCTCGACCGCAACGGCCGTGTGCTCGCCGAGTGCCGTCCAAGCCGCTGCATCCAGTGCAATCTCGAGGAGTTCCAGCGCCGCGGCGCATCGTCAAACACCGTCGCCGCAGTTGACGCGGCAATCGACGCGCTCTCCCGCGCTCTTGCGATTCCCCGCCAGATATCCGCGCGCGAGATCGCACGCCACCTGCACACTGCAAGCGCGATACCCCTTGTGGCGTGGCAGGACCTCGACGAGGCCACCTTCGCGCGCTTCTGCGAGCGCTCCCACGAGTTCCCGGGCTTTGCCGACCATGTCTCCGCCGAACGCACCTACCCCTTCGGGTCCCTCGCCGCGCACGTATTGGGCTACACGGGCCGCAGCGATCCAGAGGGATTTGAGAACGATCCAGTGTACTTCAGCGAGAAGGAGATGAAGGGACGCGACGGGGTGGAGAGCTACTACAACCGGTTCCTTTCGGGCGTGACGGGAGAGAAGCGCGTGACTGTGGACGCACGCGGATTCCGTCCAACCCGTGCCCACAAGAGCATCATGGACGAGGCGGAAGACGGCGACGTGGCGCCGGCCAACGGGCTCGACCTTGCCCTCACGCTCGACATAAGGATACAGGCGTCGCTCGAACGCGAGCTCGAAGGCGTCACCGGCGCGGGCGTGGTGCTGGATCCGCGCGACGGCGCCGTGCTGGCCCTCGCAAGCGCCCCCACATTCAACCCCAACGAGTGCGTGCCCACCCTCACGCACGCAATGTACGCCACCCTCACGAACGCCCCGGCCAAGCGCGGGCAGAACCGCGCCATCTCCGAAGGCTACGCCCCGGGCTCCACATTCAAGCCCATCACCGCCCTCGCCGGCCTCGCCACCGCGTGGATGCCCGAGGACGAATACAACTGCCAGGGAGTGTACCGCCTCGGCGACCTGCGCCTCCATTGCTGGGACCGCTACGGACACGGCTCCGTCAACCTGAGCGAGGCCATCGAGCAGAGCTGCAACACGTTCTTCTGCAACCTCGGCACGGCTGTCGGCTCCAACGCCGTCATCACCGCCGCGCGGGCCTTCGGCCTGGGCTCGCGCACCGGAATCGACATCGGCGGGGAATACTCAGGCGTGGTGCCCGACGATGAATGGAAATACCGCTGGTACAACGAGCACTGGTATCCAGGCGACACGTGCCAGATGTGCATCGGCCAGGGCATGCTGCTCGTGACGCCGCTCCAGATGGCAGTGGTGGCCGCCACGCTCGCGAACGGCGGACGGGTGTACCGCCCATATCTATACGCGCGCAAGGAGGGCGCTCACATCGCCTCGGCCGTGCGGCGCATTCCCTACGAGGACGACGCAATAGACCTTGTGAGAAAGAGCATGAAGGCCGTTGTGGAAACAGGCACGGGACGCGCCATCCTCGTGCGCACCGAGCAGGCGCAGAAGCCCGGCGAACGGCGCCGCCGCGTCAGGCTGCAGGTGCACTGCGCTGGCAAGACGGGCACGGCCGAGATCGGACGCGGCGAGACGAAGCGGAAGAACACGTGGATAATCGCCTTCGCCCCATACGAGAATCCGACGGTGGCGATCGCAATGCTCGTGGAGCGAGGAGAATCAGGCGGCAAGACTGTTGCGCCGCGCGTCCACAACGTGCTCGCGGGGATATTCGGCGAGGAGGAGGTGACGGGCGGCCGCCCGTCAGTCCATTACTACGAGGGGAGGGACTAGCAGATGATCGCGGCGTTCCTTTCCAAGCTCAGACGCACCGACTGGGTGCTGACAGCATGCATGACCTGTCTAATAGCAATGGGCACGGCGTTCATCTGGAGCGCCTGCAGCACGCGCCAGATAGCCGTCATCCAGAACATCTGGCGCGTCCACGCCGGCACTGCCGCATTCGGTCTCGCAATCTACTTCACGCTCGCCGCGATCGACTATCGCAGGCTTTTCGCCTTCGTGGCCATACCCGCCTATGCCGGCGCGCTCGTGCTGCTTGTGGCGGTGCTGGTCGTGGGCGCGGAGATCTACGGCGGCAGAAGGTGGCTGTGGTTCTTCCAGCCAAGCGAAGTGGCGAAGCTCGCGGTGATCATCTTCATAGCGTATCTGCTGGGGCGCGAGGGGCGCAGGTCCTTCAAGTGGTTCGTCGCAGCGGGTGCCGCGTTCGCCGTTCCCGCCCTTCTCATACTCAAGGAGCCGGACCTCGGCACGGCGCTCGTGCTGGCGCCGGCGGTGGTGGTGATGCTGCTCGTGGCGCGCGTGTGGACTAAAGGACTCGTTGCGCTGCTAATGGTGGCGCTGCTCGCCGCAGGCCTGGTGCTTGGCACCGTATATGTCGCCGAGCGCCAGAACGACGAGGCGCGCAAAGCGCAGATGTACAGCCGCCTTCCCCTGAGGGAGCACCAGATCAAGCGATTGAAGGTGTTCTTGTTCCCGGAGAGGGACCTGAAGGGAACGGGATACAGCCAGCATCAGCTGCTCATCTCGATTGGCTCAGGATCCGTATGGGGCAAGGGGCTGAGAAAGGGCGAGTTCAAGGCGCTCGGGTATCTGCCGCAGTCAGTCTCGATGAACGACTTCATCTTCGCTGTGGTGGCGGAGGAGAGTGGGTTCATCGGCAACCTGCTGCTGCTCGCGCTTTATCTGGGCGTTCTGCTGCCATGCCTTCGGATCGCCTTCAAGGCAACCGACGAACGCGGCCAGCTTCTGGCAGCAGGCGTGGCCACGCTCATCTTCTGCCATGTGTACATCAACATCGCAATGTCCATCGGGCTCATGCCCATCACCGGCCTTCCGCTGCCCTTCATCAGCGCAGGCCGTACTTTTCTCATAGTGCTGATGGCCTCGCTCGGCCTAGTGCAGAGCGTGGCCGTCCACAACGAAGAAATCGCCGAAACCTAGAACCTATCAAACTCTCAAACCTTCAAACTTTCAAACAAACTTACAACCGAAAGGAACAGACATGTCAGTGATACAAACAGTGGTAAACACAGTCAGGAACTGGCTGAACCGAAACAAGATCAAGCGAGAGATACTCGTGAACGTCGAAAAGCTCGAGACGCGCGTGGCCGTGATGGAAAACGGACGTCTCGAGGAGTACATGGTGGAGCATCCCGAGGACGAGCGCCTCGTCGGATGCGTCTTCAAAGGGCGCATCCAGAACCTACAGGACGACCTGCAGGCGGCGTTTGTGGACATCGGCCTGAAGAAGAACGCATTCCTCCACTACTGGGACATGCAGCCCGACGTGGACGCCTTCCTCGACGAGATCGACGACGGCAGCGACGACGATGCGGACGACAAGTCCTCTGGCAAGAACGGCAAAAACGGCAAGAACGGCAAAGGCAAGAACAACTCCAAGCGCCGCGGCAAGCCCCCGCGCCTCACCACCGAGGAAATCCACGAACGCTTCAAGCCCGGCACCGAGATCATCGTGCAGGTGACGAAGGGCCCCATCTCCACAAAGGGACCGCGCGTGACCACCAACCTCTCCATTCCGGGACGCTATCTCGTGATGATGCCCGGCACCAAGACTCGCGGCGTCAGCCGCAAGATCGGCGACGCGGAAGAGCGCAAGCGCCTCAAGAAGATTCTCGACCGACTTCTCCTGCCCGACGACGTGGGCCTCATCGTGCGCACAGCAGGCGTTGGCGCCAAGGGAACCTCCTTCGCGCGCGACATGCGCAACCTCCTGCAAAGCTGGCACGAACTGCAGGGCAACGTGAAGAACCTGCGCACGCCATGCTGCGTGTGGCAGGAGCCCGGCCTCGTGGAGCGCGTGGTGCGCGACTGGCTCACCGAGGACATCGACAGCGTTGTCGTGGACGACGAGAGCACCTTCGAGAAGCTGCGCGACGCCACGAGCCGCATCTCCCGCCGCGCACGCGGCAAGGTGCGCCGCTACGACGGCGCCGAGAACATCTTCGAGCGCCTCGGCGTTGAACGCCAGCTGCACGACGCATTCAAGCGCCAGGTGCGCCTGAAAGGTGGCGGCTATCTCGTGATCGACGAGACGGAGGCTCTCATCGCGGTGGACGTGAACACCGGCCACCACAAGTGCAAGGGCACGCAGGAGGAGGCGATTCTCGAGGTGAACCTCGAGGCCGTGGAGGAGGTCGCCCGCCAGCTGCGCCTCAGGAACATCGGCGGACTCGTGGTGCTCGACCTCATCGACATGAAGAGCCGCAAGCACCAGAAGCAGGTGTACCGCGCGCTCAAGGACGCGCTCAAGCGCGACCGCGCGCGCACCAACGTGCTCGAGATCAGCGACCTCGGCCTCCTGGAGATGAGCCGCCAGCGCCACGAGGAATCCATCCTCTCCATGCTCAGCAGCACCTGCCCGTGCTGCGGCGGCCACGGCGTGGTGAAGAGTCCGCTCGCCGTCTCCATCGAGCTCCAGCGCCAGCTCACGTCCCTCCTGCGCAAGGCCGACGCGGAGAAGCGTCCGTTCGTGCCGAAGATCGTGATTGCCCCCGCCGTGATGCAGCGCCTGCGCACCGAAGACGCGCAGATTCTCGCACAGCTGCAGGCACAGTTCAACACGAAGCTCACGTTCGTCTCGGAACTCCACCGCCATCCGGAATCGTATTCTATACTGGACGCGGAGAGCGGACAAGTGCTATACTCTTCTGGTGCCGGGAAACCGGCCGTGTGACACTCAGCCCGCAAAGCGAACAAAAACAATGAAAAAGACACTACTCTTTCTTGCCTCGCTCGCCACGCTCGGCGCTCTCGCAGCCGAGTCGAGCATGCTGGACCTTCTTGCCCCCGAGTCTAGCATGCTGGATCTTCTCGCCCCCGCCCCCCTTCCCCAGAAGGCGAAGGGCCAGCACATGTCGGGCAAGCTCGAGGTGACCGGCAAGTACCTGCAGGGCGGACTGAAGGACGGCGCGCTCCTCGCCACCGGTTCCGTCACAGCCACGGCAGCGCCGTACCGCTTCTTCTCGGATCGCGTCTCTCGCAGCGTGGCCGGCATCTATGAATTCGGCAATCCCGCCAAGGCCACCACATGTTCCAACGACGTGGACCACCTTCACTGGGATCTCCGCGGCGACTTCACATACATCCAGGACAGGGCCGTGCTCGTCAAGAACGCATGGCTAAGGTACATGGACGTGCCCGTTCTCTGGGTGCCAATGTGGTACTACCCGCTCAACACCGACTACGGCCTGCGCGCAATGCCTGGCTACCGCTCGCGCTGGGGCGGCTTCCTGCTCACAAAGTACGTGTACGACCTGATCAACGACGGCTCAAAGGACGGCTACTCCCTCGGCGCGTCGTCCTCTGTGGACTACCGCACGAAGAACGGCTTCGCCGTCGGGCAGTCGCTGCGCTGGAATCTGCAGGAGTTCGGCAAGGGCAAGATTTCGGGCTACAACGCCTGGGACGACGACTACGACCGCTACACCCGCCGACGCTGGAGCGGGCACCACCGCAACTACCAGAACTGGGGCAGCGACGTGGACCGCCGCCGCTACCGCGTGGTGCTTGACCACAGCGCTGAGCTCTCGCCCAACGACGACCTGCGCGTGCACGCCACATACTTCAGCGACTCGCACATGAACCGCGACTTCTTCGACAAGGACCACCGCCTCGAGTCCCTCCCCTCCAATGAAGCATGGTACGAACACCGTTGGCTCTCATGGGCCGTTGGCGGCAGCGTATCCGGTCCCATCAACGACTTCTACGGCGGTACCTCGCGCCTCCCCGAAGGCTGGGCCAACATCGCCCCGCAGCCCATATGGGACCTCCCCGCCAACTACGAGTCACAGACGCGCGCCGGCTACCTCAACCACGACTACGCCCGCTACGGCTCGCACGATCCGATGTTCCGCTACGTTCCATACCTCGGCGAGAGCGGACGCGGCGCCGACTACCAGGCGTTCCGCATGGACACCGCGCACCGCGTGACCGCGCCCTTCAAGCTCTGGGACGTTCTTGCCGTCAATCCGCGCGCCGGATACCGCGGCACCTACTGGAGCGACAGCGGCTCGCGCAGCTCCGAATACCTCAAGGCCTCCGGCGATGCCCTCTTCCGCCACATCTGCGAAGTCGGGTTCACCATCTCCGCGCGCGCGACAGGCTGGCTCAACGACTCCTGGCGCCACACCTTCGAGCCGTACATCGACTACTCGTACCAGAACGCGCAGCTCTCCTCCGGACGCAGCAAGCGCCACTACGTGTTCGACAACTACGACAGCTCTGTCGACTGGCTCGACCAGTTCGGCTTCGAAGGCCGCGGCCTCCCCACCAGCTGGCACGGCGTGCGTCCGGGCATCCGCAACGTCCTCCAGAGAACGGACGAGCAGAACATTCTGCGCACCATTCTTGATTGGGACGTCTATGCCGCCATCCCCTTCGAGACGATGACCCCCTACAAGGAAGGCCCCCTCGCCGGCTACCCCGACACGGACGAAGACCCCAACTACAGCCGCAGCGGACACCGCCAGGCCGTGCCTGGCACGCGCATCCGCTGGCTGCCCACCCGCGACGTCACGTTCTATACCCGCGCCGAATACGACTGCGAAAACTCCAAGGCCGCCTACGCCGACATCTTCTTCCGCCAGCGCCTCACCGACACCTTCGCGTGGCACGCCGGCTACATCGGCCGCGACCACCGCATCTGGAACTACCTTCCCAGCCTATACGATCGCTGGAACTACGAGTACTCAAACGTGGTGCAGCTCGGCTTCGAGCACACCGTGTGCGACTGGTTCGCGTGGTCGCCGTACATCCGCTACGACTGCCGCCGCAACGACCTCGACGAGGTTGGCTCGTGGTTCGACCTGATGACGGACTGCATCGGCTACCGCTTCCAGTTCGCACACGAGACCTCGTACACGCGCGTGGACGGATCGAAGGAGGAATGCGACAACCGCTTCTACTTCTTCATCTACCTTCGCGCGCTCGGCCCAGGCTCAATGCTCGATCTCGCCCGCTTCTAATCTTGCCGCGCTGGCTGCAGACTGGCAAATGAGGCAGAAGAAGTCAGCGGCTATGACGGCCGCGGAAGTCGCGCACGAGGCCCAGGAGAACGTCACGTCCGAACGCGCCCATCACCGCGAAATAGACTCCTGCGCCCACAACGACGTATGCTGCCATCGCGGCCATCTCGCCAGCAGTGCCCGAACTGGCCAGGCCCGCGCATAGGGCACGTAGCCCCACGAGCGCAGCGGCCATCGCGGCGCAGGCCGCAAGCATCAGCGCCACGGGACGCGCCAGGTGGCGCCAGCCGAGCGAACCGTTGCGCTGCCGCGCCACATGCGCAAGCCACGCACATGAAATTCCGGCGCAAACCACGGTGGACGCAGCAAGCCCCACATGTCGCCACTCTACAGGCAGTCCGAATACAGCCGCCACGTTCAACGCCGCATTCAAAAACACCATCCGCACCGATATTTTCAGGGGCGTCTTAAGGTCCTTCTGAGCCTGGAACCAGGGCGTGAGCGTCTTCTGTACGCAGAAGAACGCGAGTCCGATCGAATAGCAGGCGACTGCGCGCGCCACGCGCACCACGCCCGCGTCGTCGAAGCGTCCACCGTGGTACACAAGGCGCGTCATCTCCGGTGCGAGCACCACCAGCGCGACTGCCGCGGGCAGCACCACGAGCAGCATGTTGCGCGTGGACGAAACGAACGCAGCGCGCGCGCCATCCTCGTCTCCACGCGCGAAGAATCCGGAGAGCGTGGGCAGAAGCACTGTGCCGAACGCAGTGCCCACGATTCCAAGCGGCAGCTCCATCAAACGGTCGGCATAGCCGATCACGCCTGCCGCCCACTCGTTCGCCTTGAGGGCCAGCGCCTGGTCCAGCATGTAGTTGATCTGCACCGCGCCTGCACCCACGCATCCAATCGCCATGTTGCGCCACACGAGGCGCACGTTCTCGCTGCGCCAGTCCTTGAAGGATGGCCACGGCGGAATGCCCTTCTTCGCCATCGCGCGCATCATGAACGCCATCTGCAGAAATCCCGCCACGAGAATCGCAACGCATATCGCGGCGACCTTCCCGCGCACGTCAAGCGAATCGCCCACGACGAAGAGCAGCACCGCGAGCGCGACTATCCACACGATGTTCAGTATGCTCGGCATCAGCGCCGCCGCCGCGAAGCGTCCGAACGAGTTCATCACGCCCATTCCGAACGCCGCCGCGCAGATGAACAGCATGTAGGGAATGAGCAGTCGCAGATACCGCAGCGTAAGCCCCCACTTGCCGGAGAGGAAAGCGTCGCCGCCGCACCAGAAGGCACCGCCTATTATGCACCATGCGAGGATGACTCCTGCGGCGAGAATGAGCATCGTCATCGTCATCACCGCGCGCGAGAGGCGGCGAGCGCGTTCAAGCGATGCGTCGGCCTCAAGTTCGCCCTTGAATACTGGCACGAAGGCAGCGGTTAACGCGCCCTCGCCGAACATTCGCCGGGCCATGTTGGGAATCGCGAAGGCGACGGTGAAGGCGCTCTGCTCCACGCCGGCGCCCACGAGGCGGCTCTGAAGCATCTCGCGCACGAGGCCGAGCACGCGCGAGCAGGCGGTGAGAAACGCGACTACGGCGGTGTTCTTAAGTATGCTTGGGCTTGACATTGCAGATGTGGTCCACTGCGGCGGCGAAGTTCTCGGCGCCCTTTAGGATTTCTATGTCCACGCGCAGGTAGTAGCATGGCACGGGAGTCGTCTCGAAGCGGGGGAAGCGAACGGCGTCCTTCTCGGTCGTTATGAGCGCGTCGGCATGAAGGTCGGCGGTCTTGTTGAGCGCGTAGAGGATTTCCGAGGAGTCGTAGCGGTGGTGGTCCGCATAGCGCTCGCACCAGATCACCTTCGCGCCGAGCTTGCGCAGGGAGTCCTCGAACCCCTGCGGCACGGCGATTCCGGAGAGGGTGGTGAGCGTCTTGCCCTTGAGCCATTCGAGCGGCAGTTCCTCGCGGCTCCACACGTCCTTGAGGAGGCGCGGGGCATGGCGGCACTCGATGATCTCGGCCTTGTCGTTGTGCTCGCGGATGCGGCGGATGACGTCGGCGGAGTCGCCGTCGCTCTTCGTGACGAAGATGAAGTCGGCGCGCGAGATGTGGCTGGCGGGCTCGCGCAGCACGCCGCGCGGCAGCATGTGGCCGTTGCCGAAGGGATTGGTCTTGTCGACGAGCACCACTTCATGCGTGTGCTTGAGGCGCTGGTACTGGAAGCCGTCGTCGAGGATGAGCGTGTCGCATCCGAAGCGGGAGATCGCGTAGCGGCCGGCCTTCACGCGGTTGCGGTCCACTACAACGCACACGCCGGGAAGGTTGGCGGCGAGCATGTAGGGCTCATCTCCGCCAGTCGCGGCGTCGAGGCGGATGCGCTTGCCGTCGGAGACGACGAGAGGCGGCTCCACCACGTCGGAGAACATGCGCTGCCACCACGGACGCTCCTTGCGGCGGTAACCGCGCGAGAGGATGGCCACCCTACGCCCGGCGGCGGAAAGCTCGCGTGCGAACTTCTCGGTGACGGGCGTCTTGCCCGTGCCGCCAGCAGTGACGTTGCCTATCGATATCACCTGGCAGCCGAGCGGGAAGCGGCGCAGTATGCCCACGCGGTAGAAGAAGTAGCGCACCGCCACCACGGCGCGGAACACGCATGATATTCCTGAGAGCAGGGCAAGCACCATGCGCATTCCGGTCGGCTGGTTCTGGTCCGCCCCGGGCTGCTGAATCACCTTCACGAGCGAATGCTCGAGGCGTTCCACAAAACTGACCTTCTGCCGCTGCACGTCTGAATCTCCCCTTGTTCCGCGCGCGTCACGTCATCTGCGCGCACGCCGTGCGGACGCCGCCTCGAGCGCCTTCTCGCAGTCCTTCAGCTCTTCGGCGTATATGCGCGCCTCCTTTGCCACCGCGGCGTTCTTGCTAGCATCGAGCGAGGCGAGCGCGGCAAGCGCGCCCTTCACGTCTGCAAGCGCCTTCTTCGCGGCATACGGCGTCTTGGGGTCGAAGTCCCTGTACGCATCAAGCGCGGCGCGCGCCTTGGCGCACTTGGCGACATCCGGATCAGCCGCGAGCTCCTTGTACTTGGCCTCGCACTCCTTCGCCTCCGACGGCCACGTCTGGCGGAACTTCGTCATCGCCGCGAGCGCGGCGGCGGGGCGCTTAGTCTGCAGCCGCTCCATGTCCTCCTTGAGCGCGTCGTGCGTTTCGCCTATCGCCTTCAGCAGCGCGGCCGCCTCCTTTGCCTTGGCGTCGGTTCCCTTTGCGGCGGACTTCAGCTGCCGCACGGCTCCCTCGCAGGAGCGGCCGAGCACCAGCTGCCTTGCGAGCGACTTGAACTTCACCGGCGTCACGCCTCCGCAGAGATCAGTCGGCGAGGGCGTGTCGCTGAGCGCGTTCACCACCGCCTCAAGCGCCCCGCGGTCGCTACGGCCGGAATACACAATCTTGCCGCGCGCATCGACAACGTAGATGAACGGAACGCCACCGCCATTGTCCGGCTCGCCTGCAAGTCCTGCGCCCTGATATATCGGATACGTGAGGCCGTGCTTCTTCACAAGCTCCGCCACGGCTTCGGCATTGCGCCCCTGTCGATGCGAGCCGAGAAGCACGAACGGCTTCGTCTTGAACGAATTCCATATCTCCGCCATGCGGGGGAGAAGCTCGATGCACGGGCCGCACTTGGCGCCCCACTCGTCCACCATCACCACCTTGCCGCGCAGGCTCTCCGCGTCGAGCTTGCGCCCGGAGTACCAGTTGTCCTCGGAAAGCCCATTCCACTCCACGCCGGCGCTCGCGACGGCGCAAACCAGCGCGGCCGCCGCGAAGACACTTCTTCTAGTCATCGCTCTCTTTCCTTTCAAGATACGAAACTCGCCCTTCCGCAGGCGACTCTTTGACTTGTCCTTTTCCATTGCGGACTACATTATACCAAAAAGACGCCGTAAGTTGCGCACAAAACTTGCTTTCGTTTCGCATGACGCGCGCCGCGTATCACATAGTCAAAACGACCAGGCCATGAATGCGGCATTGACAAGCAAATGGAAATAATGTAAAATTGTTAACGCTGAAAACAATTGTTAGTCCAATGGGGGTAAAATGGCAGACGCATCAGAAGAAACTCGGCCCATCGACGAGCCTCGAAGGCCAACGCTGCGCGTTGGCATCGCAGGGCTTGGAAGAGCGGTTTTTTCCGGACATCTTCCGGCGCTTAAGGCGCTGCCGGAGCTCTACAGCGTTGTTGCGGTGTGCGACCTGTTGAAGGAACGGCGCGATCTCGTGGAAAAGGACTTCCCCAACGTTCGCACATACAGGCGCGTCGAGGACATGCTAGATGATCCCGACATCGACCTCGTGGACGTGGCGCTTCCCTCCGCGGAACACGTGAACGTGGCGATGTCCTCGCTCCAGCGAAACAAGTGGACGCTCGTGGAGACGCCTCTCGCCGTCTCGCAGGACGACGCCAAGATCCTCCAGGCTGCGGCAGTCAAGACGCGCGGCAAGCTCGTTGCATACACGCCCGGGCTCTTCTCGCCCGACTTCCGCCTCGCACTGAGCCTTGTGGAGGATCCCCGCCTCGGCGACGTGTTCGAAGTCCACGTGCGCCACCAGGACTACGTGCGCCGCGACGACTGGCAGAGCGTGAAGCGCTGCCTCGGCGGATGCGTGTGGCACTCCGGTACGGACGCCGTCCTCCAGGCGCTCGCCCTCATGCGCTCCCGCCCCGCTCAGCTGTGGAGCGAGCTCAAACGCGTGGTGTCGCTGGGCGACGCCGAGGACTTCGCCCACATCGTGCTCAAGGCCCGCACCAACGTCTCGGCCGCAGTCGAACTCTGCGGCGGGCGTCTGGCGCCCTACGACCCCTCCTTCACGATCTGCGGCACGCGCGGCTCCTTCTCCGTGGCGCCCGGCGCCGCAGAAGGCGTCATGCACGTCATAGACCCTGCGTTCCGCTTTCCACGCCGCCGCTCGAGCGTGCGCACGCCGCCGCTCTGCGACATGCACGAGAGCTTCCCGATAGTGGACATCCCCTGCGCGCTCCCGCCCGGCACAGACACCGGCCCAACCGCGTTCTGGCGCGCGCTCTACGCGACGATCCGCACCGCTGCCCCCTTCCCGGTTGCGCTCGACGATGTGCTGGAGACAGTACGATACCTCCAGATCGTAAAGAAGGCCTCTCCCTTCTCCACATGAAGCGACGCGCAGAGCGCCGAGAAAAGCACTTGATTTTTTCGCGCGAAAGGAGTATTCTACTCCCATGAAAGAAAGCACATAAAGCAACAAGACGGACTAGCAGAAAATGGCAGACGAAATCTCATTTGTTTCATTCGTGTGCAGCGCCTGTTCCCAGGAGCTCGAGGCGCCTCGCGAAACAATCGGCCAGACGGTCGAATGCCCGGCGTGCGGTGCCCACATCCTCGTGGCGCCGCCCGCGCCCGCACCCGCGCAGCAGCAGTCCACCCAGGCGCAGCTTGACGCCATGAAGTCGCGCACTATCCGCATCGAGCTGGGAGATCTCTAGGCCCGCCGGAGCCATGCCGTCCGCCGTTATGATCATCGCCTCCACACGCGTCCACTCGGACGTGCAGGAGATCTTGCGCATCCAGGACACCGCGGCCTCCCTTATCGAGCAGGGCCGGGCCGTGGATCTGCTCGTGCCGCGCACGTGCGCCCTGCTCTCGGCCGCCCTCGCCCCAACCGTGCGCGTCTTCACCGTTCCCGAGTTTCCCTTCTGCGGCGACCCTCCGCCGCGCGCATCCCTGCGCCGTTTCATAACCGGCTCTCTCATGTTTCTGCGCGGCGTTGCGCTCGTCTCCCGGCGCGACTACGCGGCCCTGCACGGCATGAACGACGGCGCCATCGTGGCGAAGGCCATCGCCAGGGCCTCGCTGCGCCGTCTCCCGTATGTGGCGGAGTTCCACCTTCCGTTCGCAGCTCCCGGCCTCAGACGCGGCATACACACCGCCATCGCCCGCGCCATGGAGCGCAGCGCCTTCCGCCACGCGGCCGCGGTAGTGCTGCCCGACGAGGCGACGCTCGCGTGCTTTCCCCCGCGCCTGCCGAAGGCGCGCGTGTCGCTCATTCCAGACCCCCATTCAGAAATAACGCCAAACGCCTTCACGCTTGGCGAATTCACCGCGGCCCTCGCACATCTCTACGACTACATCCTTCGTCCACAGCAAGAGAACTAGCAATGTCCAAGACCACACGCAAAAGCCTGCTGAAACCAAAGAAAAAGAAGAAATCCAAGGCGCCGCGCTCGCTCGCCCGCCGCATCGCCATAATCGTCTCCTGCGCCGTCATGGCGACATTCGCCGCGCTCTGCTCATTCGGCGTCGCCTACGTGCGCCATTCTCCGGAGTGGCTTGCGGAACACCGTTCGCCTCTCACAATGCCCCTCGAATACCTTGGCGACAGAACGGCGTTCATCACGGACGGTCTTGGCTGGACCGGACACGACTGCGTGTACGAATTCGACGAACCCGCCCCAGGCGGACAGGTTCTCTTCGCCGGCGCACCCGTCCGCATCGGCGCTCCCGCCCCTTCTGACCTCGTCACTCTCGACCGCGGCGACTTCCTCATCGGCTGGTCCCCCTCCCTCCGCCGACCCGTCTGGGCCGCATACCATGTGCCGCGCGACGCCCGCTTCGAAAACAGCAAACGCCCCGCGTTCCAGAAGGACCGCTCCGTTGCAACCTCACCCATCCCCGGCGACTACCGCAACACCCCATACGACCGCGGCCACATGGTGCCCAACCGCGCCATCGTCACGCGCTTCGGCCCAGACGTGCAGAAGAAGACCTTCCTCATGACGAACATCGCCCCGCAGCGCCCAGCCCTCAACCGCGGTCCCTGGCGCGAGATGGAGCAGCGCATCTCCGACCTCTGGACCCAGAAGTACGGCGAGATGTGGGTGATCGTTGGCGCGCTCTCAACCCCATCCTCCACTTCTCGCGAAAGCCTGCCAGGCACCTCGGTGAACGTGCCCGAGAAATAC
>JAEEGH010018540.1_pt1 | contig 14695 bp, 7 predicted proteins | sample 9134181 | NCBI WGS metagenome assembly JAEEGH01 (sample SAMN16246544, study PRJNA631951) | gut metagenome | biome: gut microbiome; feature: rumen; material: DP-attached | host: Bos | place: Iran: Karaj | collected 2018-10 | reverse complement strand
ACACGCTGATGGTGGAATGGATCCCCGCCCAATCCGGAGCCTCCACCGGCTACACGTTGGAATATGGTCCTGACGGCTTTGTGCCAGGCACCGGCACCGTCGTTTCCGGTATTACCGAACCGCGTTATCGGATTGCAGGCCTCACATCCAAAACCAAATACAACTTCCGTCTGACATATCCTTGTTCGGGTCCTTCACAACCAGTGACCGTCTCCTACACCATTCCGGAAGCAGCCTTATGTATTGACATGCGGGACTTGAACCGCCCAAACATCATCTGCTCCTACGGTGGATACGGGGTCAACAGCAATCCTTACGAACATGTGGGTATTATGGCAAACCATCATAGCGTCGTTACCCGGCAGAGTTTTGATCCCTACACTGGCGGTCTGCTACAAACGATTCCTGACGGCGAGACCTACTCCGTGAAATTGGGAAATGCCAAACCTGCAGAAAGCGAGAGTATTTCTTACACCTTCACAGTGGACACGTCTGTGGCTGACATCATCCTGTTGAAATATGCAGCCGTCATGGAACTTCCTAACCACACACAGATCAACCAACCCCGCTTTGACATGGAAATTCTGAACCAAAACGGGCAGATTGTGGACCCCAACTGTGGACAGGCCCAATTCATTTCCAGCCAATCCTTGGGATGGAACGAATTTCATTATCGTACGGCATCCAACATATACAACAGCACCCAGCCCCGGTATTTGTCGCACGATGTGCTTTGGAAAGACTGGACCAACATCGGTTTCAACGTTTCCGCCTACCACGGACAACAGATCACCATCCGCTTGACCAACCGTGATTGCGGAGAGGGAGCCCATTGGGGATTTGCCTATTTCAATCTGGGCTGTATGAAGCAGAAACTGACGGTAGAACAATGCGGCGAGGCGGCGACCAACACCTTCACTGCACCGGCCGGCTTCAATTACAGCTGGTACTACACGGATAATCCGGGGACGATCATCGGGACGGGGCAATCCATCACGGTGCCGGTGGATCCTACGAAAACACTTGCCTGCGAAGTTTCGGATTTGGAAGGTCAGGGTTGCGGATTTCAGCTACAAGGCGTACTGAACCCCATCGTTCCGGAATCAGACTTCGACATCGTTCGCACCCCCTGCAGCCGTCATTACTCCTTTATAAACCATAGCATCATATCCAACGGCACCGCCACACCATACGCCACCGAGTGCGAGAGTGCCTATTGGAACTTCGGCGACGGGACCTCTTCCCAAGAGTACAACACCACGCACACCTATGTGCAACCGGGCACTTACACGGTGACATTAGTCAGCGGCATGAACCGGGACGCTTGCTTGGACACACTCCTGAAAACCCTTGTTGTGCCGGTGGACACCACTGACTTCCGCGATACGGCCTGCACAGAATACTGGTGGAACGGCCAGCGTTACGATGCAGATGGCGAATACATACAGCATATTCCCCGTCCAGGTGGTTTGTGCGATTCCATGGTCACCCTCTACCTCACCATCTATCCTGAATACGAGCGCCACGACACACTTGCCCTCTGCGGTAGCGATTTGCCCTACACATACGGCGACACTCTTTTACCCATTGAAACACGAACCGGCGACTACCCCGTCCTATTCCATTCGGCACATGGCTGTGACAGCCTCATCCACCTGCATCTCACTGTGAATCCCCCCTACTCCACCCGCGACACCCTCTTGGCTTGTCCATCCCAATTGGCAAACGGCATTGCCTACGGCGACAGTCTATTCTCCACCATCGGAGAGCATCCTGTGATGTTCACCAGTGTGCCCGGCTGCGATTCCACCGTATGGCTCACCATCGTGCCGTTATCCAACACCTACGACACTATACGGGTGGACACCTGCGATGTGTTCACGTGGACAAATGGGCGCACCTACACGCAAAGTGCCAGCGACATGACAATGCTCACCAATGCCGCTGGCTGCGATTCCATTGTCACTCTTCTGCTCAACATTCGGCACTCAACTCATAGTATTGATTCGATTGCCGCTTGCGGGTCATACCGATGGATAAACGACAGTCTCTATACAACCAGCACAAGCACGTCCACATTCACGTTGACCAATGCGAAAGGCTGTGATTCTATTGTAACATTACATCTTACAATAAATCCTGTTTTCGAGCACACCGACACCGTCATGCTGTGCGGGAGCGATTTGCCCTACACATACGGCGACACCCTTTTCCCCATTGAAACACGAACCGGCGACTACCCCGTCCTATTCCATTCGGCACATGGCTGCGACAGCCTCATCCACCTGCATCTCACTGTGAATCCCCCCTTCTCCACCCGCGACACGCTGACGGTATGCCAAAGCCGTTTAGGCATTGGGATCCCTTATGGCGACAGTTTGCTCACCGTGGAAGGCACCACGCCGGTCCATTTCCTCAGCGGGCAGCAGTGCGACTCCACCGTATGGGTCACCTTGGAGCTGCCCGCCGAAAGCCACGACACCGTGCGGGTGGACACCTGCGACCTTTTCTCGTGGATAAACGGGCGCACGTACACGCAAAATGCCAGCGACACCGTCGTACTCACCAATGCCGCTGGCTGCGACAGCATTGTCACGCTTTTGCTCAACATCCGCCATAGTTCTGCTGGCACAGATTCCGTAATCGCTTGCGGATCATTCCGTTGGATTGATGACAGTCTCTACACTGAAAGCACATCTGCTCCCACCTTCACGTTAACAAACTCGGAGAACTGTGATTCTGTCGTCACACTGCATCTCACCATCCACCCCGAATACCTCCACAACAACATCCTCCACATCTGCCGTGCCGACCTGCCTTACATCTTCAGCGAACGATTGACCATCCCAATCGGGGCAACCTCCCAGCAGTATCGTTTCAACGACACCACCCAATTGGGCTGCGACAGCATGACGGTTGTCAACGTTTTCATCCATGAAAATCCCCATGACCATCAATATCTTACCCTTCCCGACAGCGCATTGCCCCATTACTATCAACCTTTGGATACCATTTTTGAAAGAGGATCCCATTCCGGCGATTACCCGTTTCACTTCATTTCCAATACATATCCCTATTGCGATTCGGTAGCGGAATTGCACCTCACCATCGAATTATGGGCGCAGACATTCGGCGGCATCAACACACAGTGTATGCCTGATGCGCAGCATCCTTGTAACGGATGGGCCGCCGTTAATGTGCGGGGTGGTCTTCCGCCCTACAGATACCTGTGGGACGACCCTCTGCACCAAACCACGGACACGGCCTTCAACCTTTGCGAAGGAGACTATCGTGTGACCATTACGGATTCATTAGGAACTTCATTAGTAAAAACATATCATGTAATCAATTACGTTTCCGACACAGCTGTTGTTTTTGACACCACTGGTACAAGCCAAATACCCTATTCATATCACGGTTACACCTTCCAACAGCCCGTAAACGATACGCTCCTCACCATCCAAAACAGCCAAGGATGCGACAGTATTGTGCGTTATTCACTTTACATACGACCCAACGACACCCTTGTTTCGGCTTGTACGCTGTGCAACGACTTCCCCATTGAATACGAAGGGCGTATCATATATCATGCGGGGCAGACCGTGGATTCCATTCTGCAATCCAACGAATCTTACCTCATCCGCATCTTCCAGGTGGACACATTCCAAACACAACGAAGCATCATTTACGACACTGCCTGCGCCCCGTACATTTGGAACGGACAATCCTACACCGAAAGCGGCATCTATCAAGCCACCCTGGTTGGGGCTAACCATTGTGACAGTGTGGTCACGTTGCGTCTGACCATCGTTGATTTCCCGAATCCCATCAACAGCATCCAGATTCCGGACATCTGCATAGGCGACACCGGTATCATCACCATCGGGCACAATCCAAGCAACAACATCTATTTTGCCTCCGAGGAGGATGCCCGCATCAGCTTGAGTGAAACCACATTCCTTCCCGATGGACAATATTGTAACAACAGCTGTGCCTATCAATCGACCATACATTTCACCAACTTCCCCGCCACCTCCGTCATCCGCGACGTGAACGACATCCGCTACGTTCGATTAAATTTGGAGCATACCTGGGCTGGCGACCTTTATATCAAAATCACGTGTCCCAACTCACAAGCTGCCGACATTCTCAAATTTTCCAGAACCATATCCGCTCCGGGAGACAGTCCCTGCATTCAGAACATCGGTGCAGCACACCGGGGTTGGCAGACAGCGCCCAGTGGCCAAACAAATGCGGAAACAAGCACCGATTTTGGTATTCCAAACACAAATGACCACAATCCTGCCTGCAATGCCAATGTGAATCCTCCCGGCACAGGTTGGAATTATTGTTGGTCAAATAACACCAACCAAGGATATCTATACGGGAATACAAACTCACCGAATGACGACATTATTTACAGGGATGCCAATGTTCAACGGGAAACATTCTGGGGATTTACACTATCCGAACGTTTCAGGACCTCCGACATTGCCAACGGCACCCATTTCTACAAACCGGACCAATCATTCCAAAGCCTGGTAGGATGTCCTCTGAACGGTGACTGGACAATTACAGTCATTGACGGATGGGAACAAGACAACGGCTATCTATTCAGCTGGGAGTTGGCGTTGACCCCCGAATTGCTGAACGTTTCACACCATCCCATCGACAGCACCACCCTGTCAGGTCCGTGGAGTGGCCGTCTAAACGATTCCACCTATCAGGTAACACCGCCCGCCACCATTACTCAAGACACAACGATTAACTACCTCATCTCCGTTTTCAGCGACCACAACTGCCATTTCGACACCATCGTCAGCATATCATACAAGGCTCCGAAGACTACCGATCTTTACGACACCGTTTGTCGCAACGAACTCCCCTACCTTTGGTGCGGTGACTCTCTGCGGTTTGCAGGAGTATATCCGTACCACGGCACACCGCTTCAAGCCTCCAACGGTTGTGACAGCACCGTGACGCTACACCTTACCATTCTGGAAGTCACCGGTAGTTTGGTAGTGGAGCAATTGGGGCAGGGTGACCTGCCGCACAATTTCAACGGAGTTGTATTCAACACTGCCGTCAGCGACACCGTCATCATCATACCCAACAGCAAAGGATGCGACAGCCTCATCCATTATACATTGCAGATATTTGACAACACAGAAGAGAGTATTGACACGACGGTCTGCCAGAAAAGCCTGCCCCTGACGTGGCGTGGGCATACTTTCACCCTGGCGAACAACATCGCCACAGACACAATCATCAATGCCAACCACTCCTACCATATTGTCCATTACCGCTTGCATACGTTCCCAACCCTGACAAGCAGGTTCACGCATCCCATAGCCGACATCTGCGCCGGCCACACAGACAACCTCGCTATTGGCACCAATGTCTCTGCAGACATCCAGATACAATATTCTGGCATGTCCACTGTGATGCCCGTCATCAGCGACATAAACATGGCTGGACCTTGGCTTTCGGGAGCCAACGGGAATTATATCATCCAACCGCCGTCATCCTTGTCTGTTGACACAACTATCGGATACCAGCTTCACGTCACGGACGGACACACCTGCGGATATGATACTACATTCTTCATCCATTTCACAACATCTATCACCCTTTCCCAGGCCGACACATTCTGCTTCGATGCACTTCCCTACATCCATTTTAACGACACCATCCGGGAGCCGGGCACCTATTCGCTAACCCCAGAGATTCATCCAGGCATTGGCGGTGGCTGTGACACCATCCTGCACATCAGCGTCACCATATTAGATTCACTCAATCCGATTGCATCGGTCAACATACCGAGCATTTGTGCGGGCGACACAGCCGTAATCACCATCAGCTACAATGCCAATGCGGAAATACAGCTTTTCCAGCCCAACCACACCATCTATTTCCCCGATCCAATCTTCCTACCCGATGATTTGGATTGTCCGATTTACGGCAACATCTATCGTTCGCCCCTCATCATAAACAACGGTCGGGACAACGCACAGATACGCAATGCCAACGACATACGCTTCGTGCGCCTGAAAATCGAGCATTCCGCTATCGAAGACCTCCGCATCCTGCTCCGTTGTCCAAGCGGAAATACGGCTGTCATGCTGCCATCCCGCTTGTACGACGGATGGCCGGGACAAGACCCGAGAGGCTATAATTCACCCTTCCCAAACATCGGGCGCATCAACATAGGGGTGGCCAACCGCATTATGGAGACCACAAACTGCAATCCTGCAACCAATCCCATGGGAATACCGTGGAACTATGTATGGTCAAACAACACCGACCAGGGGTACAGTTATGCCGGAGGAACATACGGATATCTTTACGAAACCCCCAATATACATTTCACACCCAATCCGCTTTGGGACAACAGCTACAACCAAGGCAACTATTCATACAAGGTGGATTCCTCTGACGTACACGCCGGGACCCAATTCTACCATCCGAGACAATCGTTCCAACAATTGGTGGGCTGTCCTGTGAATGGGACATGGCAGATTCAGGTTGAAGACAGGGAAATTAATGACAATGGCTATCTTACCGAATGGGAACTGACGTTAGCCCCCGACTTGTTCGCTAATACAGTCTATTCCATTGTTCAAAAGCAGTTGGTTGGCCCATGGGTGCAACCGTTATCGGACAGCACTTTCCAAGTGACACCACCCATAACCCTGCAGAACGACACCACCATCCTGTATCAGTTGACCACCATCAATGAATTCGGTTGCCGTTACGACACGCTGATTGCCCTGCAGTTCAACAAACCGCGTCGCAGCGACATCACCATCTCAGCATGCGACTCCCTACGATGGAATGACTCCACCTATACCACAAGCGGCACCTACAGCATCGTCCGAACAGGGGCCAATGGCTGTGACAGCACCGCCTATCTGCACTTGACCATCCAACAAAGTCTGCGGGACACCATACGGGACACCATCTGCATCGGCAATCCGTATGTGCGGCATGAATTCAACCTGCCAGCCAGCACAAACAACACCGTTGGCACCTTCACGCATTTGCGGCGACATGACAACCCTGACGGATGCGACAGCATCATCACCCTGCTGTTGACGGTGAACGACTACCCCACCCTTGTCACCTGTGGTGATACCGTCATCCTCCTCGGAGGAAGTGCCTCTTTATGGGTGACAGGAGCCGACTCTTGCAAATGGTTGCCCAGTGAAACGCTGTCGTCGGTTTTCACCTTGCAGACCACGGCCACCCCTTCACAGTCCACCCTTTACCACGTCATCGGCTACAACGGCAACTGCAGCAGTCATGACAGTGTGCAAGTGCTCATCAATCGTGACATTGATACCAGCATCTGCCAAGGAGCACTGCCCATTGTATGGCACGGCATCACCTTCACCGACACCCTACCCAAATCGACCATCCTTTTCAACCCCAACGGTTTGGACGATGCCATCACCATGCACATCAACTACTTCCCAACCCAAGACACCCTTGTTGCGGACACCATCATTGAGAATCTCCTGCCTGCTATCAGCAACGGATTCCCCTTCTACCGAAACACAGACACCCTCTTTGTGCTGACGGACCATAACGGTTGTGACAGTCTCGTCCACTACTCGTTGCGTGTACTATGGAACAGCGCGGACACCCTCACCGACGAGGTTTGCCGCAACGAACTGCCATTCATCTGGCAAGACACCGCCCTCTACGAAAACAGTATTGTGGTAAAGAAGCTACAAGCGGCTGACGGCACCGATAGTGTCATCGTCTTCCAGCTGACGGTCCACAACAGCTACGACACCACGATCACCGGCCATCTGTGCGAGGGCGACGAATACCACACCAACGGGTTCGACATATACGCGCAAGAGACGATGAAGGCAGACACCCTGCTGCGCGTGCGGCAGATGCAGACCATCAACGGTTGCGATTCCATCATCCGGCTGAACGTGAGCGTCACCCACGCACACCCCGTCATCACGCCGTTGAGCGGGGACTTCTGCTACGGGGCATCCGAAATCCTGAGTGTGGACGACAGCTACACGGACTACCTTTGGAGCACCGGAGAGACCACCCCCAGCATCACGGTGACAGCGCCGGGAGATTACACGGTGACGGTCATTAAGAACAACTGCAGTGGCACGGACCATTACCGCATTTCGCCCTGCGTATTCAGCACATATCTGCCCAACGCCATCACGCCCAGCATCCTCGATGGGAATAACGATTACTTCTGTTTGGATGAGCGGACACAGAACTTGATTGACGATGAACACTTCAACATCCGCATATTCAACCGTTGGGGCGACCTTGTCTTCTACTCCAACGACAAAGCCTTTAAATGGGATGGTTCATACAACGGAAATATCTTCTACAATAATATATATGTATATAAGATAACCTGTTACGACAAGAACGGCGAACGTCACACCTTGAAGGGGACCATCACGGTGCTGTAATGGAAGGGCTAAACCTCTCCGCAAAGATCTTCGTCAATGTCATCTTTTACAATGTTTCCTTTCAAAAAGTATCGATTACGAAATATTTTTGATGAATTTCTGAGTGGCACCATTCATACGAACAAAATAGATGCCGCCCCTTAAATTGGATAAGTCAATGTTGGGATGACTTTTCAAAACACTCAATATCAACAACACAGTTTTGGAAAAAACATAATTCTCTGAAAAAATCATCCAATATTATTTTATTCAGAAAAGATGTATATTTGCAGCGTTTATGAATAATGTGAAATGAACCGCATCCATATTAAAAAACCGTGGCATACGGCAAAATGTTTTATCCTCCCCCTGTTGCTATCCATCACCTTGCTGGCCTGCAAACAGATACGCAGCGAGCGTGAACCGCACTGGTTCAAGCAGAACTATGCTGCGTTCAATAACAGGGAATACATCGAGTATTTCACCCAGCGCGTGAACGATTCGATGCCGGACATACCATACCTGAACGTTATCCAAGACTATTATAAGGAAAACGCGGCACCTATCTGGACGTACAACGGGTTCCAAGAGCACAAAATCGACACTCTGCTCCACTATTTCGACCTGTCGTGGCAGCACGGCATCGGGCGCAACTACTTCCAATACGACAGCATCGCTGCCATCATTGCCGGATTGCGAGAGAACCGCATCGAGGATGGCGACCTCATGTCCACGCTCTTCCGGCTGGAGATGATGCTCGCCGGAAACTATCTGCGCTATGCCAACGCCCTCGCCTTCGGGGCCACCGATCCCAAGGTGGTGAACGGAGGCAAATGGCTTTACGAAACCCAATACGCCGACTCGTTGTTTCTGCACCAAGCTCTGGTTTCCAGCGAGAACACACCAAAATCGCTGCGGGTCATGCAGCCCAACATGGAGCTATACGCCCTTCTTCAAGAGGAGCTTTGCCGCCTGCATGAGCTGAAAGACACCGCCTTCACGCGCATCCCGCAGATGCACGTGCGTCAGGGACAAGCCAACCGCCATCTGCCCAAAATCTGCCAGCGGCTCCGGCTTACCGGCGAACTTCCGGAGACCTTTCCGGACACCACCCTGCTGACATCGGAGCTGATAGCCGGCATCAATCTATTCCGTAGCGACAATGCCATCCCCGAAAGCGACTCTTTAGACAAGGAGACCATCGAGAAACTGAACCGTCCCATCGCCTACTACCAAAACCGCATCGCCGCCAACCTCGAACGACTGCGCTGGAATGTGATTCCCGAAAAGGGCGAGAACCGCATTGAGGTCAACCTGCCCGACTTCACGCTTCAGGCCTTCATCGCCGACACAGTCGCCTTCAAGACACGGATATGTTGCGGGAAGACACAAGCCCCGGGCGAAGGGCGCAAACGACACGGCATGATCATGGCATACAAGGCGGAAACGCCCCTGCTGCACAGCCAAATCAACCGCATCATCCTGAACCCGGAATGGAACATCCCGTACGACATCATCAAAAACGAATACCTGCCGAAATTGCGGAAAAACAACATGGCGGTCATCAAACGCGAGCACCTGTACGTCATGAGGGGCGGCAAGCAGGTCGTACCGGACTCCATCGACTGGAACAAGGTCAGTTACAACAACATCCCGTACCGGCTGATACAGTCGTCGGGGCGGTACAACGCCTTAGGCCGTATCAAATTCGATTTCCCGAACAGCGAGTCCGTCTATCTGCACGACACCAACAACAAAGGAGCCTTCAAACGGCGGAAGCGCACCTTCAGTCACGGCTGTGTGCGTGTGGAAAACCCCTTCGCGCTGGCCCATGTCATATACAAGCTCAACGACTTTGACACGCTCACCATCGAGCAATACGGCATCCTTGTGGGGAACGCACCCACCACGGAGAAGGGCGAGAAATTTCTGGAGGAGATGCAGAAACGGGATTCCATACGATACGCCCGCCTCACCGACAGCGAACGCATGTTCTACCGCAAGCTGAAACCCACTGGCATCACCTTGAAGAAGAAGATGCCCCTCTACATCGAATATTTCACCTGCTTCGTGCGGGAGGATGGTCGTATCCAATACCGCGAAGACATTTACTACAAGGATTCCAACATCCTGAAGAAGACCGCCAATACTCCTTAAACTTTCTAACATTCTTATTTCTATGGAAAACGACAACATTCCCAACTGGGATGACATGCTTTGGAAAGAACGTTTCGCTATCTCCCAGCATCCCATGAACTACGTCGCCCTGAAGCAATTGCGACAGCAAGTCTTTTTCAACACCATACAAATCGTAAAAGAGGGCCGCTACATCAGCCGGAGCGGTCGGGAGGTCGATCCCGCCTTCAACACGGACATACATGTGCAGACGCGCTACTACCGAAAACACCTCACACCGGAGATCACTTCCCGACCTTACTCGAACACCGTCACAGTGGTGCAGGCCGACACACTCGTATGCGCCCGGCAGATGCTCGGGGAGCTGCACGAGCCGGTATGTGTGCTGAACTTCGCCAGCGCCACGCACCCGGGCGGAGGTGTGCAGAACGGGGCCGCCGCCCAGGAAGAATACCTCTTCCGCTGTTCTGACTATTACCGCTCGCTCTTCCAGTTCGTTGACTTCGGAGCTCTTTACCAAGTACCGCGTTCCTCGTCCAGCTATCCCATGGACCGTCATTTCGGGGGCTGTTACACACCCGACGCGACTGTCTTCCGGGATACCGAAAGCCAAGGTTACGCACTGTTGGATGAGCCCTGGAAGGTCAATTTCATCGCAGTGGCCGCCTTGAATCACCCCACTTTGCATGTTGTGGGTGGCGAAAAGAGAATCACCGACAACCTCATCCCAACCGTGCGCGACAAGATGCGCACCATCTTCCGCATCGCCATCGACAACCGGCAGCACAACCTCGTGTTGGGGGCTTTCGGATGCGGGGCATTCGCCAATCCGCCCAAGCACATCGCCGAGCTCTTCCGCGAGACCCTCGCCGAGCCCGAATTCAAAGGTTGCTTCCAACATATCACCTTCGCCATCAAAGGCGGGCCAAACGGCGGTAACTATCTACCATTCAAAGCTATACTTGGATAACGAAGCATATCAAAAAAATTACTACTTTTGCACCGTTTTTTTAAAATAATATTTTTACTGTAAGTAATTTTGCTTCAATATGAATTATGCACTCGTTACCGGTGGTTCCCGCGGAATCGGCAGAGCAGTCTGCCAAAAACTCGCCGCCATGGGATTCCCGGTCCTGATAAATTACCAGTCCAACCGTGATGCGGCTTCAGAGACGCAGAAGATCATCGCTGAGGCGGGCGGCGTGGCCGAGTTATTGCCCTTCGATGTGTGCGACAGCGAAGCCGTGGACCAGGCCATCGACACGTGGCAGGCCGCCCATCCCGACGATTATATCGGGGTGCTGGTCAACAATGCAGGCATCCGGAAAGACACGCTGATGGTCTTCATGCAGAACCAGGACTGGCAGTCGGTGCTGAACACCACCCTCAATGGTTTCTTCTACACGACGCGCCGGCTACTCAAGGGTATGATCGGGCACCGCAAGGGACGCATCATCAACATGGCCTCTCTCTCCGGACTGAAGGGACAGGCAGGCCAGACCAACTATTCGGCGGCCAAGGCTGCCCTGATCGGAGCCACGAAGGCATTAGCCCAGGAAATCGGATCGCGCAACATCACCGTGAATGCTGTGGCACCCGGTTTCATCCAGACCGACATGACCAAGGATTTCAACGAGGCCGACTTCAAGAAGATGATTCCCGCCGGACGTTTCGGCAAGCCGGAAGAGGTGGCCGCTCTGGTCGGTTTCCTTGCCTCGGACGACGCCGCCTACATCACCGGAGAGGCGATTTCGATTAATGGGGGGCTTTACACCTAATTAACAATTAACAATTTACAATTAACAATTTGCAATTAACAGTTCATAGTTAAAAAACAAAATGAGACGTGTTGTCATTACGGGAATGGGTATTTACTCTTGTCTGGGGAAGAATCTGGACGAGGTGACGAAGTCGTTGTATACCGGCAAGTCAGGCATCGGCATTGATCCCGCGCGGGTGGAGTACGGCTATCGTTCACCGTTGACGGGCATTGTGGAACGTCCTCTGCTGAAAGGCGTTCTGGACCGTCGTTCCCGCGTATGTCTGGCCGAGGAGGGCGAATACGCCTACATGGCCACAGCCGAAGCCTTGAAAAACGCTGGCATCGACATGGACTATCTTGCCCAGAACGAGGTCGGTATTTTCTACGGCAACGACTCTTCAGCCAAGGCGGTCATTGAGGCCCACTCCACAGCCATGCAATACAAGGACACCCAGATGATGGGTTCCGGGGCCATTTTCCAGTCGATGAACTCGACGGTAACCATGAATTTGTCCACCATCTTCAAGTTGCGTGGGGTGAACATGACCATCAGCGCGGCTTGTGCCAGCGGGTCGCACGCCATCGGCTTGGGGTTGCTCTTCATCCGTAACGGGATGCAGGATGTAGTCATCTGCGGTGGTGCGCAGGAGACCAGCTACCTCTCCATGGGCAGTTTCGACGGCATCGGGGCGTTTTCCATCCGCACGGACGACCCCACAAAGGCCTCGCGTCCCTTCGACCGCGACCGTGACGGGCTGGTGCCCAGCGGCGGTGCCGCCACGCTGATTCTGGAAGAGTACGAACACGCCATCCGGCGCGGCGCAACCATCATCGCCGAGGTCGCCGGATACGGGTTCTCGTCCAACGGGGCCAACATATCGCAGCCGAGCGACCACGGGTCGGCCACTGCCATGCGCCGCGCCATGCAGGATGCCGGCGTGATGCCAGCGGACATCGACTACATCAACGCACACGCCACCTCCACCCTCCAGGGCGACGCCTTCGAGGCCATGAGCCTGCAGGCTCTGTTCGGCGAATGCCACACCCCCATCAGCTCCACCAAGGCCATGACCGGCCATGAGTGCTGGATGGCCGGAGCCAGTGAAGCTATTTATACCACTCTTATGGCTATGAACGACTTCATTGCCCCGAATATCAATTTTAAAGCTCTTGATGATAATTTGCCCAAAATCAATGTGGTAAATACTACCGAGCAAAAGCATATAAATATTGCTCTTTCCAACTCTTTTGGTTTTGGCGGCACCAACGGAGTATTAGTTTTTGATTATTCAAAGAGTGAGCGGCGCGTGCATGGATAATAATTTTTCTATCCCCGCGCTTATTCCGCAGCGGCCGCCTTTTTTATTTATTGAGCGCATAGAAGAGCTTATGCCGCAAAATGATTGGGCCGTAACCAGTGCACTTTGGCCGGAAAACTCTTTGGCCAGGGGGGAAGACGGCGAAATTAAAGAACCTTTTATCATTGAAGCGCTGGCGCAAACGGCGGCTCTTTTTGTGGGCGCTAAAAATGAAGCCGGCGGTGAGCCGCCTATCGGCTATTTGGCCGCTGCCGGCGATTTTCACTTTTTAGCGCCGCTGCCTAAAAATGAGCGCCTTTTTTTTAAAGTAAAAACCGTGCGCGAACTGGGCGCTTTTTTGGTTGTTGCTGCCACTTGTGAAGCGTTAGGTAGCGCTCTTGCCGGCGGTGAGCTCACCTTTTATCTGGACAAAAATAATGACAACTCTTAAATTTTTTCCGGTAAAAATAGCATCTTATGAGGCCATTACGGCACTCGGTGATACAGCCGGCGGCTCGTTTTCGGCTTTTATGGCCGGCGAGAGCGGCCTTAAGTATGAGGAATCATCACCTTATCCGCTAGCTAAAAGTGCCTTTACCAGCGGAAAAGATAGAGCTTATGAAATGGCCTTAAAAGTGGCCAAAGAAGCTCTTAAACCCCTTCCGGAAAGTGAGCTTAATAAAACCGCGCTCCTGCTATCCACTGCCAAGGGTGAGGCTCTTTTGCTTGAAGAGGCTATAACTAACGGCGTAGCCGATAAAGATATTTTCCCCTCCGAGCTTACAGCCAAATTGCAAAAAGCGCTTAAGCTTAATCCTTTAACTTATACTGTTTCCAACGCCTGTGCTTCCGGTCTTATTACCCTGGCTCAGGGAATGCGCCTTATTCAGGACGGCGATTTTGACCATGTTTTGGTGGTCGGCGCCGATTTAGCCTCCGATTTTGTGGTTTCCGGCTTTGGGGCTCTGCATGCGCTTTCCGCTGATTTTACCCGCCCTTACGATAAAGAGCGCTGCGGTCTTAACTTAGGTGAGGGGGCGGCGGCTATTCTGCTCACGGCCAGT
>JAEEGH010018537.1_pt1 | contig 14697 bp, 12 predicted proteins | sample 9134181 | NCBI WGS metagenome assembly JAEEGH01 (sample SAMN16246544, study PRJNA631951) | gut metagenome | biome: gut microbiome; feature: rumen; material: DP-attached | host: Bos | place: Iran: Karaj | collected 2018-10 | reverse complement strand
TCATTCGTCGCGACTCCGACAGCATCGTCCGTGCCGGTATGGAGAACTGGGGCAAGCCGAAGCGCATGCCTCGTAGAGGCGATGTCGCCAAGACTTTGGCAGGACTGTCTCCTGACTCCTGTCTCCTGTCTCCTGACTCCAGTCCATTTATCCTCATGCTCCAGCACGATCCCACCGCATGGCGCGAGAAAATCCTGCCCCAGTGCCAGCCACAGCTGACGCTCAGCGGGCATACTCACGGCGGACAGTTCCAGCTGTTTGGTTGGTCACCGGCAGCGTTGTCGTATGAGGTCTGGGGTGGCTGGACTTACGAGGGTCGCTGCGCACTGTTTGTGTCTACGGGCTTGGGAGCGCTCATTCCCTTCCGTCTGGGCATACCTGGCGAAATCGTACAGATCACGTTGAAGAAGAGAAGTTAAAGAAGTTACGGAAGTTAACGAAGTTAGAGAAGTTAAAGATATGAAGCGGATTCTATATTGTGTTTATCAGATTTTCATTGCTATTCCCGTGACCATCGTGATGACTATTTGGACGGCCTTCTTGGTGGGAGTGGGCTGTACCATTGGCGATGGCCACTATTGGGGCTACTATCCTGGACGCTGGTGGGCGCGCACCATCACCCGGGCTTTCCTGTTGCCCGTCAATGTAGATGGACGTGAAAACCTGGAACCCAACCAGTCGTACGTCTTTGTATCGAACCATCAGGGCGCCTTCGACATTTTCCTGATTTATGGCTTCCTGGGCCGTAACTTCAAGTGGATGATGAAGCACCAGATTAACAAGATTCCCTTTGTGGGCTATGCCTGTCGTAAGTCGCACCAAATTATGGTCGACAAACGTGGGGTGGGGAAAGTGCGCCAGACTTACGAGGCAGCCCGCCATATCTTGGAAACGGGCAACTGCTCAGTTGTTGTATTTCCTGAAGGAGCACGTTCGTTTACAGGTCACATGGGAGCGTTTAAGAAAGGTGCCTTTGCGCTGGCCGATGAGTTGCAGCTGCCTGTTGTGCCGCTGACTATCAACGGCTCGTTCCAAGTGATGCCACGCATGAAGGACTGGCACTTTGCCACGTGGCATCCGCTGTCGCTGACCATCCATCAGCCAGTCTATCCAGTAGGACAGGGAACTGCCAACGTGCAAGCCACCATGAATCAGGCCTACGACAGCGTGATGTCGTCGTTGGAACCAACTTTTCAGGGCTTTGTCGAGAATCCCGATCAGTAAGCCCCCCCTTCGTCTCCCCCGAGGGGGAGTGACCTAAAGCCTCCCCTCGGGGAGGTTTGGTGGGGGTTGCTATCCTTTCTTTACTCCGACGATGTTGGTCTTAGGGAGTTCGCGGTTGCGCTTGTTCACTACCGTGACGACAGCTTGAGCCAGATTGATGAAGGCCAGGCCTGTGGCCGTATCGCTGTTGGTGGCGGCAGGTTCGCCGGCATCGCCACTCTCGCAGATGCTCTGTACGAGCGGAATCTGCGCCAACAGGGGAACGTTCATCTCTGCTGCCAGTTGCTTGCAACCCTCTTTGCCGAAAATGAAGTATTTGTTCTCAGGCAGTTCGGCGGGCGTAAACCAAGCCATGTTTTCCACCAAGCCGAGAATGGGTACATTGACTTTCTCGTTGCGGTACATGTCAATACCCTTGCGGGCATCTGCAAGTGCGACCTGTTGAGGTGTGCTGACGATAACGGCGCCTGTAATGGCCAGTGTCTGCAGCAGGGTAAGGTGAATGTCGCTGGTGCCTGGAGGAGTGTCGAGAATAAAATAGTCCAATTCGCCCCAGTCGGCATCAGCAATGAGTTGCTTCAGGGCACTGGTAGCCATACCGCCACGCCAGAGAGTCGCTGTGTCGGGACTGACGAAGAAACCGATAGAGAGCATCTTGACACCATAGGCTTCGATGGGACAGATGAGGTCGCGTCCGTCCACCTTGACGGCATAGGGACGCTCGTCCTCGACGTGGAACATTTTGGGCATCGACGGACCGAAAATGTCGCAATCGAGCAAACCGACCTTATATCCTAAACGAGCCAACGCAATGGCGAGGTTGGCCGAGACGGTGCTCTTGCCCACGCCACCCTTGCCAGAACTGACGGCAATGATGTTTTTGACGCCCGGCAGCAATTGGTCGCCCTTGGGACGGGGCTTGGACTTGAATTCAGTTTGGATCTCCACCTGGATGGGAATTTCGGTGGCAGAGCCACCGAACACACTGGCACAGTGGTATTTGATGGCCGCCTCGGCAGCTTTTACCGTCGACTTCAGGAAGGGATCAGTGTCGCGGGGGAATTCCAACGCTACCGTTACCTTCCAAGGTTCGTCCTCTGCGGAGGGAGCAGCAATGGCGGGCGTATCGGCCACCATGCCGCTCTCTACGAGGTTTTTCTTCGTGCCGGCATACGTTACCGTTGCCAGCGCGTCCATAATCAGTTTTGGATATATTTTCACTGTTATCTTTCTTTGAAGCTTGAGACGTTCTTCCAGTCTTTGTGAGACAGATAAACGGCTGCACTGCCACGCGGGATGAGGAAGATGGGAGCAGAACCCTTAAACGTGCTCTTCGATATGCTGGGAGGAGCAGAGGTGTTGAGCACCACCGTCTTCAGCGACGGACACTTGGAGAAGGCTGAACCGCCAATTCTCTTCAGTGCTGCCGGCAGTTCCACGATGGAGAGCATGGTGCACTCCTCGAAGGCAGAACTGCTGATCTCCTTTACGGCAACCGGGAACGTCAGAGAAACGAGACTGGTGCACTTGGAGAATGCAGCCTCGCCAATGCTTGTCAGCGCGGGAGGTAATGTAATCTCAGACAGTGTCGAACAACCCTGGAAGGCCTTGAGGCCAATCTTGCGGACGGTATTCGGGATGGTAATAGAACGCAGACTGCTGCAATTGCGGAACATGTCAGTGGTGATTTCCGTAATGAGGCCGTTGATGGCCACACTGTCCAGTGAGGTGCACTCCTCAAAGGCACTGGTGCCGATGTTATTTACCAAGTTGGGGATAATCATCTCCTTCAAAGTCGTACATCCTTCGAAAGCATGAGAGCCAATCTTCTTCAGTCCATCGGGTAATGTGATGGCTGTCAAGTTCTTACAGTCGTTGAAAACCTCGTTGCCCAAGACCTTCACACTGCTGGGAATGGTGATGGATGAGAGGCTGGTGCAGTCTTTGAAAGCGTCATTGCTCAGTTCGTCGAGGGAACCTTCGAGTGTAACAGTCGACAAAGCCTTGCAACCTTCGAAAGCGTTGACACCTATTTTATTAATGTTCTTGAGCGTAACGGCTGTGAGGCTGGTGCAGTCCTCAAAGGCGTCGTTGCCTATCTTGCGGACTTTTTCCATCTGTATGTCCGCAAGGGCAGCGCATTTCTTGAATGCGGCGTTGCCAATCTCCGTGACATCTTCGGGAATCACCACATTGTTCAGGACTTCACAACCAAAGAACGCCTCATTACCGATGACGGTGAGGTCTTTCGACAGGGTGATAGAAGTCAGACTCTTACAATCCTTGAAGACGTCAGCTTCCAATAGGCGGACACCTGCGGGTAATGTCACGGTGGTGATGGACTTACAATCTTCGAAGGCATTGGCCTCGATGGCCTTCAGACTCTCAGGCAGGGTAAAGTCGGTCAGACTCTCACAATCCTCAAAGCACGACTTGCCGATGATGAGGAGCGTCTGCGGAAATACAACATTCTGCAAGCTCTTGGCACCAGCAAAGAGGCTAGCGGGCAGTTCACCGTTCTTGGTCTTCAAACCGTCCTTGCCTTCCACGATAATGACGTCAGCAAGGTCGACGGATGTCACCAGACACTCATTAGGATTTTTCTTGTTCGTCTTTGTACGGGTGACAATCTGTTGCAGCAGTTTCAGATCTTGGCCGTTGAGGGGACCACAGATTTTCAGCTCCGAAATAGTAAAACGGGTAGATTCAGGGAGCTGGGTTGCTAACTTGCCGACAGAGTCGACCGTGATGGTTTCTGCTGCCGCTGTGAAGAACATCGGAAGCATGGCCAATAGGATTAAGATGTGTCGTTTCATATTTTATGAGTTTAGAGTTTAGAGTTTAAAGTTTAGAGTTTATTTCGCTTTGTCGAGTGAACTGCGCTTGGTGCGGTGATAGGAGCGGTAGTCGTCGAGTTCGATTTCAACGTCGGGCTCTACCAGTTCTCCGTCGTGAGGCAGACAGAACTTCATATACTTGATGTTCAGACCACGTGCTATCCACATCGACTCGTAATACGTTTGTATGGAGGCGGCAACGCTGTCTTTAGGCGCTGTCGCATAGAGGTCGGTGGTCTTGATGAGCACGGGCAAGTGGTTTTTCTCGACCAGATAGCTGGTGTAGGTGAAGAGGAAGTTGGAATCGGTCTTCAGATGGATAAAACCGCCGTCAGAGAGGAATTTGCGGTAGCGCTCCAAGAACCAGGTCGAGGTGAGACGCTTGCGGGGGTTCTTCATCTGAGGGTCACTGAAGGTCAGCCATATCTCGTTGACTTCCCCTTGCGAGAAAAAGCGGTCGATGATCTCGATATTTGTACGCAGGAAGGCTACGTTCTTGAGTCCTTCGTTCAGTGCCTGTGTCGCTCCACTCCACATGCGGGCTCCCTTGATGTCGACTCCGATGAAGTTGACGTCGGGGAACATCTTTGCCAGTCCTACGGTGTATTCGCCCTTACCGCAGCCCAGTTCGAGAACGATGGGACCGTCGTTATGGAAATAATCCTCATGCCAATGACCCTTTAGGTCAAAGGGCACGTGTTCCACTACCGAATAGGGGTATTGGAACACGTTCTCATAAGTTTCCATATCGGCGAATTTCGCCAGTTTGCCTTTGCCCATTTTCTAGAAATTCTAGTCGTACTAGTATTACTAGATGTACTAGTCAATGACAACCGTTGTCCAGCCGTGCTTGTCCTCGATCTCGCCGTACTGGATGCCACGCAATGTGTCGAAGAGTTTCTTTGACATCGGACCGGGCTTGTCGCCAAACGAATAGCGCTTGCCAGTGTCGAGGTCATCGATATAAGAAATCGGTGAGATGACGGCGGCAGTACCACAAGCACCAGCCTCCTCGAAGGTCTCGAGTTCTTCCTCGGGAATCGGACGGCGCTCAACCTTCATGCCCAGATCCTCGGCCACCTGCATCAGCGACTTATTCGTGATAGAGGGCAGGATAGATGTTGACTTTGGTGTGATATAAGTGTTGTCCTTAATGCCGAAGAAATTGGCAGCACCACACTCGTCCATGTATTTCTTCTCCTTAGCGTCGAGGTAGAACTCGCAGGCATAACCCTTCTCGTGAGCCAGATTGTTGGCAAACAGAGAGGCAGCGTAGTTACCACCAACCTTATATTTACCAGTACCCAGAGGAGCCGAACGGTCGTACTCGCGAACAATCACGTAAGGATTGCTCGAGAAACCACCCTTGAAGTACGGGCCTACGGGAGTGACGAAGATAAGGAAGCAATATTCCTTGGCGGGATGGACACCCACCTGAGCTGATGTACCAATCAGCAACGGACGGATATAGAGCGTAGCACCACTCTCGTAAGTAGGGATCCACTCCTGATTCAGGCGTACCACCTTCTTCACCATCTCACAGAACAACTCAGTGCTTACCTCGGGCATCATGATGCCACGACAGGTGCTCTGCAGACGAGCTGCATTTTCCTCCATACGGAAAACGCGCACCTTGCCGTCCTTGCAACGATAGGCCTTCAGACCCTCGAAAGCTTCCTGACCATAATGCAGGCAGGTAGCAGCCATGTGCAGGTTCAGATACTCGTCGGAGCATACTTCGATTTCGCCCCATTTGCCGTCGCGATAATAACAACGCACGTTGTAGTCGGTCTTCATGTAGCCAAAAGAAAGGCTACCCCAATCTAAATTCTTCATAATGATTATTTTTATATGCCTTTTGTTTTCATTTTGTGCGCAAAAGTAATCAAAATATTGCGCTTATGCAACAATTTCGTGCTAAAAATGCCTTATTTCTCGTTTTTCTTATTAATTTTGCAGCCAAAATTAGTTCTGAGGTAGCATGAAACGACTATTCTTTCCCTTAATCCTTATGGGATTACTGGTGTCTTCCACCTTGGTGGCACAACCTAAACGTGGTAATTTCCAAAAGGGTGATTATGGTTACCTTTATTGTCACATGAACGATCGCGGACGGGCTTGGACGGCCTATGCGCTGAGTCGTGACGGATTCCATTATCACGACCTGTTGAATGGTGATTCCATTTTCAGCGATTACGAAATGGCGGAGATAGAGGGTGCCACGCGCGATGCCTATATATGTCGTAAACACGATGGCAGCGGCTATCTGATGGTGACTACCGATATGAACGTAGGACGTTTCAAGGATTTGAAGAAACAGGCCGAATGGGACAATTATGGCATCAATCTGTTGCGCTCTGACGACCTGATTCATTGGGAGTCGAAGACGTTCGACTATCGTAAGGGACTGAGTATTTTCTGCAATTCTGATGCGGAAAGCGTCTATAAGGACTGGACGACCATCAACCGCGTGTGGGCACCACAAATTATGTGGGATGGCGACTATGTGTGGCCTGATGGCAAGAAAGGTGGCTATTTTATCTACTACTCGATGTGGAACCGCGCTGAGGAACAATACGACCGTATGTACTATTCTTACGCTGATGAGACGTTCACCCAACTGACGCAACCCAAACTGCTTTTCGACTGGGGCTACGCCACCATTGATGCTGATATCAATTGGCTCGACAGCGACCAGCAATGGCACATGATGATTAAGAAGGAGGGGGGCAAGTCAGGCTTGTTTACAGCTACTTCGAAAGAGCTGACAGGTCCTTGGAGTGAACCCGTCGAAGATGACTATGTTAATTTTGAAGGCAATAAAAAATGTGAGGGTGTATCTGCTTTCCAGTTAGCAGGTCACGACGACTGGGTTATTGGCTATATCGAGTATTCGTCGCGTCCTCGCAACTATCGTCTCTGCTTGGCAGACAAGTATATGCGCAACTTCCAGAAGCCTCGCAATATAGAGGGTGTCAACCGTCCACAGCACGGCTCGTTCCTGCGGATTACCAAGGAGGAATACGACCGCTTGCAGGCCTGGAGCGACGGCTATGAACTGGCCACCATGAAGCCTAATAGGAAGAACCCTGTCATTCAGGGCCTTTATGCCGATCCAGAAGTGCTCTATTCTGAGAAAGATGGCAAGTATTATCTCTATCCCACGACCGATGGGCAGGAAAATTGGGATAATCACGATTTCCGGTGCTATTCAAGTACTGATTTGAAAGAGTGGAAATACGAGGGCGTCATCTTCGACCTGAAGACCGACTGCCAATGGGCTAAGCGCAAGGCGTGGGCTCCCTGCATCATCGAGCGGAAGGTCGGTAAGGGCAAGAAAGCAAAATATAAGTATTTCTATTATTTTGTGGGAGAGAACCAGATTGGTGTTGCTGTAAGCGACCAGCCTACGGGTCCTTTCAAGGATGCATTAGGAAAACCGCTGGTACCGAAAGACCTGCCTGTGATGAAGAATGGCGGTGCGACGATAGATCCTGACGTGTTTCAAGACCCGCAGACGGGCAAATACTATCTGTATTGGGGCAATGGCACGATTGTTTGTGCCGAACTGAACGACAATATGACCAGTTTCAAGGGTGAGCCGACGGTGATTCTGCCCCGTAAGGATAAGGCACGCTATAACTACAACGAAGGAACCTACGTGTTCTATCGTAACGGACTCTATTATTTCACTTGGTCGGAAAACGATACGCGTTCGAAGAACTACCGTATCCGCTATGTCATCAGCGATTCGCCTACAGCGTTGGTTCGTAATGGCCAACCTGTGACAGCGGCTGAGAAGACCATCGTCCTGCAACGCGATGACGAAAACCAGATATTCGGCACAGGTCATCATGCCATTCTGCAAAAGCCTGATACAGACGAGTGGTACATCGTATATCATCGTTTCCAGCGTCCGCGTGGTGCTAAACTCGACTGGAGTGCAGGTTACAACCGCGAGGTATGCATCGATCCGCTGACGTTCGATGCCAATGGGCAGATTCAGCCCGTGAAACCTGGCTTGTAATGAAAATACCTATTGTTTAACATACCTTTCGGGATAGGTGTTCTATTCCCGCTCGGCCTGAATCTTTTTGATTTCTTCTTCCGTTTTGGTCAACTTGTCCTTGCAGAACTTGATAAGTCGCTGTGCAGTCTTCAGCTGCACAGCGAGTTCATCTATATCAAACTCGTTGGACTCCATCTTGCGGACGATGGTCTCCAATTGGGCCAAAGCCTCTTCGTATTTCAGTTCTTCGTTCATATTTTTAATGCATAATTAATAATGCATAATGCATAACTCTTAATTCTTAACTCTTAATTCTTAACTACGGAACGTATAGTTCCCTTTTCTACTCTTGTCTCTATTTCGTCGCCCGCTATCAACTCCATGGGGTCGCGCACGGCCTTCCCGTTGTGCAGCGTGATGCTGTAGCCTCGTTTCAGCAATAGTTGGGGGTCAAGGCCTTGCAACTGGATGGAAAGGCGTTCTAAAAGGTGTTTCTGTTCGGACAATCGACGTTCGATGGCTACGGGCAGCCGGCTTTCTAACATCTCTGTCCGATGACGTGCATCGCTCAGTTTCCGCAGGGCGAGGGTAGGGATGAGTGTCGAGAGTTGGCTAATGCGTTGCTGCTGATAGCGAAGACGTTCACCCACATATTGGCTGATGAACGTCTCGGCATCGGTGATTCGTTTCCAGACGCGGTACATGTGATCGATGAGGAAAGCCGCAGCAGCAGTGGGCGTTTTGACCTTTGTGTGGCTGACCATATCGAGAATGCTTTCGTCGCGGTCGTGTCCGATACCCGTGATAATAGGCAGCGGGAACTGGGCTACGTTCTCGGCCAAGGCCAGCGTGTCGAAACCGCTCAAGTCGGCTGTGGCACCGCCCCCACGCAGAATGACGACGCAGTCGAATGAGGGGAGTCCCGTCGGAGAACCGACGGGAACGGTGGCGTAGATTTGGTTCAGGGCACTGATGATGGATTGTTCGACCTGTTCGCCTTGCATAATAGCAGGGAACAGCGTCACCTCGAAGCGGAAACCATAGTCGTTGTCTTCTAACTGACGACAGAAATCGCCATAGCCTGCAGCAGACTCTGCGGAGATGACTGCGATGTGTTTGGTGAATGTGGGTAGCATCAGTTCGCGTTGCAGGTCGAAGACACCCTCCTCCTTCAGCTGGCGGATGATTTCCTGGCGCTTGCGGGCCATGTCGCCTATCGTGTATGTGGGGTCGATGTCGGTGACAATCCACGAGAATCCATACGCCTCGTGATATTGGGCATAGACTTGCAACAACACTTTCATGCCGGCTCTCAGCGGCTGGCCTGTCACACGTTCGAAGTACGGCTTGACCATCGTCCATGTCTGTCGCCAGCACTTGGCTGAGGCTCGGGCCACAGGAGTATTCGACCTCTCGTCCTTTTCGATGAGTTCCATGTAACAGTGCCCACTGTTTTCACGACACTCCGACAACTCGGCCTCGACCCAGTATTCATCGGGCAGAGCGGTCTCAATGGCGTCGCGAACCATCAGGTTCAGTTGGCGGAGGGATAGGTGGGGCGTATTCATACGAGCGGATTAATGGGAATCAGAAGAACTGCGGGCGTTATACATGCCAATCTGGTAGGCACGCCAGAAGTTGGGCATTCCGTAGCCGTAAATATTGTCAGGGTGGTCGGCATTACTACTGGTTTGCCGAACGAGTTCTATCATCTCCTCAGCAGTCTTGCCGGGCATAGCCTGCCACAGACAAGCCATCAGTCCGCAGACGATGGGTGCAGAGAACGAGGTGCCCATGTCGTCCATGATGGCCCCACGACCATTGACCAGTCGTGCAGGTGCTCCCATCGCGACGACATCGGGTTTTACGCGCTGGTCCTGCGTCGGCCCTACGCTGCTGAAGGGTGCAATCTTATGCGACGCGTCGTCCATAAATGCACCAACGGTCATGATGTGATCGGCATCGGCAGGAACACCGATTTTTTTGAATGTACCCATCCCTAAGTTGCCTGCTGAATTGACGAGTACGATACCCTTGCCTGCCAGCATAGACGCCGAACGGCTGATGAATGCCGTCTGCCCGTCGAGTTGCCACTGTCGGTATGACATGAAACTATGGTCGTATTCGTGATATCCCAACGACGAATTGATGAGGTCGCAGCCTACGGAGTCGGCAAATTCCGCTGCCATCGTCCAATAGTCCTCTTCTACAGCCTGTTCCGTCTGTTGGTCCTCCGAACGCAGCAGCCAGTAGCTGGCCTTAGGTGAGGTGCCCATGTAGTAATAGGGAACGTTGATGGCCATTGCCGACAGCACCTTGGTGCCGTGATCGGTCTCAGCATAAATGCTGGGCGACTGCGGATACACGAAATCCCTCATGCCGCGAATGTCAACACGTTGGAATGCTGGTATGCTGTTCACGTTCTTGAATCCTCCGTCGATGACGGCAATCATCATCGTTTCACCGCGCAGTCCGATATCGTGCAGTCGATCGCCCTTGATGGTTTTGATCTGTGTTGCCGCCGTGCCATACACTTCTCCTTGTACACTGTCGCGCTCTTCGAAATGGTCGCGATACTTAGCTTTCAATGCTGTGGGCGATACGGAATCGGGTGCTATCCACACCAGTTGGCTGCTCTTGACACATGCCAGTTCGTTGATGGCGTGTATTTGTGTCGAGTCTTTCATGCGAACGAGAACGGTGTTCTGCCAACGGCTCTGCCCGATGATGCTGACGTCACAGCGCTCGATGAGGCGCACGTAACGATAGCTGACGGGCAAGTCGGTTGAGTCCACTTTCAGCCCCTGGCGCTTACGGCGTTCCACACTGCGGCGCGACAGGAAACGCGTGGGGTGATCCAGACTATAGCCAGTTCCCGCCTTGTCAGTCAGATATATACGATAGATGAATGACGGGCCGTCCTTGTAACGTACCCGTCGCGTGGTCTCCTGCTGTCCTTCGGCCCATGCACCGCAGACCATCCACGTCAGCATGATAGTGGTCAGTAGTCGCTGAATCATGGCTGCAAAATTAATGGAAATTTTCCACAACTCCAAGCGAAATCCATTTTTCTTTATAAAAGACGTCAAAACATTTGGTGGTTTGCACAATAAGCAGTAATTTTGCACATTATTTATATATATGGACAACAAACAAGCTGCATTGGAACTGGGGACGAAGCCCGTGGGCAAACTGCTGACGCAATATGCACTGCCGGCTATCGTCGCTATGTCTGCCTCTTCGCTATATAACATCATCGACCGCGCCTTCATCGGACAGGTGGTCGGCCCTGAAGCCATTGCCGGCTTGGGCATCACGTTTCCCTTCATGAACCTCAGTGCGGCATTCGGTGCTGCTGTGGGCGTGGGTGCGTCGACGTGTATCAGTGTGAAACTGGGCCAGCACGACTACAAACGTGCTGAGCAATTATTGGGCAATACGGTGACGCTGAATCTCATTGTGGGATTCTTGTTCATGGTCATCTGTCTGCTGTTCCTTGACCCCATTCTGCGTTTTTTCGGAGCCAGTGAAGTGACGCTGCCCTATGCCCGCGAATTCATGGTTGTCATTCTGTTAGGAAATATGGTGACGCACATGTACTTCGGCATGAATGCCGTATTACGTGCTGCGGGAAAGCCCCGTCATGCCATGTATGCGACGCTGTTCACGGTGGCGTGTAACATCGTGCTGGTCATCGCCTTTGTGTGGTGGTTCCGCTGGGGCATCCGAGGGGCTGCCTTGGCGACGGTAACCTCCCAGACGCTGGCCCTGTGTTGGCAAATGTGGATATTCTCTGACAAGAAGGAACTGTTGCATTTGAAGCGTGGTATCTATCGTCTGAAGTCGCAATTGGTCAAGAATATCATTGCCATTGGCATATCGCCGTTCCTGATGAACGTCACCTCGTGCATCATCGTCATCTTCATGAACAATCAGTTCGTGCGCTATGGTGGCGATATGGCGGTAGGCGCCTACTCGATAGCCAACTCGGTGGTCATGATGTTCTTCATGTTCGTCATGGGTATGAACCAAGGTATGCAGCCCATCGTGGGTTACAACTACGGTGCTGAGCACTACGACCGCATGTTCCGTTGTCTGTGGCTGACCATCGCTGCAGCAACGGCCATTCTGTTAGTTGGCTGGTCGCTGTCGATGCTGTTCCCACGGCAGATTGCCCGCATCTTTACCACTGACGAAACGCTGATAGCATTGGCAGCACGGGGTATCAAACTCGACATGCTGGTGTTCTTTGTGGTGGGCTCGCAGGCCGTCATCACCAACTTCTTCCAGTGCATTGGTAAGGTAAAGATTTCTATTTTCCTCTCGCTGTCGCGCCAGCTGATTATGCTGTTGCCGATGGCTTACGTCTTCCCGCTGTTCTGGGATTTGGACGGTGTGTGGTACTCGATGCCCGCCTCCGACTTCGGCTCGTTTGCTATGACGATACCGTTGCTCGTTTGGTATATGAAAAAACTCAAAACTCATGGAAAATAATAAGCATATCATCATCTGTGTGGGTCGCCAGCTGGGTAGTGGCGGCCACGACATCGCGCGTATGTTGGCACTCGACTTCAATGCCAAATACTACGACCAGGAACTGCTCAATCTGGCAGCCAAGGAGAGCGGCATCAGCGAGAAGTTCTTCGAGCAGAATGACGAGCGTCGAGGCATCTTCCGTTCGCTGTTCCACATGCATGCCTCGCATGTTGGCGACAACAATCTCTACAACAACGATTTTTCGCAGGAGAACCTGTTTAAGTTCCAGAGTGACGCCATTCTGAAGGCTGCCGACGAAGGCTCCTGTGTATTCGTAGGCCGTTGTGCCGATTATGTCCTGCGTGAACGGACGGATGTGGTGAGGGTCTTCGTATCTGCTTCCAAGCGTTTCCGCATCGACCAGATTATGGCCAAGCTGAATGTGGATGCTCCTACTGCCAACAAGTATATCAAACAGCGTGAATCGCAGCGCTCTTCCTACTACAATTACTATACAGGCAAGAAGTGGGGTAGTGCTGAATCGTACGACCTCTGTATCGATTCCAGCGTGCTGGGCTTGCAGGCCACTGAGCGGTTCATTGCCGATTTCGTTCGTAAACGCTTCAATCTATGATTGTGCTTCGACACCTGTTGCTGTTGCTACTCATGCTGGGGGGCGTGTCGTCCGTTTGGGGCGATACGACGTTGGTGCATCGTGTAGAGGCCGACGTGGTGCCGAGTCGGGTGATACCCACCAACCGCTATTTGCGTGGGGCGAATCCTGACGGGGTGAAGATCAATACCTCGATGCTGATGCGCCTGAAGTATACCCTGCAGCATGCGGGCAATCCTGACGATGTGGCCGCCTATCATGGTGTGGGTGTGGGCATGCTGTTGACCAACCGTCAGCTGGGCACACCGCTGATGGCTTACGTCGTGCAGGGAGCACCCATTGTGAACCTGTCGCGTAAGGTGTCGCTCAACTACGAGTTGCATCTGGGCCTGTCGTTCGGTTGGAAGGCCTATAAGGAGGTGGATAACGAGGACAACCACGTGGTGGGCTCTGAGGTCAATGCCTATATCGGTGCCGACGTCTTCTTGCGCTTCATGTTGAGTCGCCGGTGGGACCTGAATGCAGGTATGGGGTTTGCCCACTTCTCGAATGCCAATCTGGAAATGCCCAACGAGGGCATCAACAATCTGGGTGCCCGTGTGTCGGCAGCCTACTATTTCAATCGCGACGAGACCATCAGCCGTGCGTCTGTGTTCAGCGCAGCACCGCTGCCGCCAGACAAGCGATGGGTGACCGATGTGGTCGTTTATGGTGCGTGGAAGAAGAAGAGTCTGGCCTTGCCCGCCACCTTTGGCTTGGGCGGATTTCAGGTCAGCCCCATGTATCGCGTCAATCGTGCCTTTGCGGTCGGTCCGTCACTCGATGGTGTCTACGACCATAGCGTGAACCTCGAGACGGACGATGTCGACGGCGACAGGCAGTTGGAGTACGAAGCGCCCCGTTGGACGAAGCAAGTGGCGCTGGGTCTTCAGGCTCGTGCCGAACTGACCATGCCCGTATTCCGTGCCAGCATGGGCATCGGACATTACTTTGGAGGTTTCTCTACCTTCTACGAGACGCTGGCCTTGAAGGTCGATGTGACGCGTCACCTCTTTCTGAACATCGGCTACTGCCTCTACAACTACAATTACACAAACAACCTGATGCTGGGCATCGGATATAGATTTGGCTCATGAAGAAAATAGGAATCATCAGCGACACCCACGCCTATTGGGACGACAAATACCTGCACTACTTCGAACCCTGCGACGAGATATGGCACGCAGGCGACATCGGCAGTGTCGAGGTGGCTGAGCGGTTGGCGGCATTCCGCCCGTTCCGTGCTGTCTGCGGCAATTGCGACGGAGGCGACCTGCGACTGATGTATCGCGAACTGAACCGCTTTAGGATTGAGGATGTCGACGTGCTCATCAAGCATATCGGCGGCTATCCGGGCAACTACGACTACTCCGTGCGAGGAATGCTCTATGCCAATCCGCCACAATTGTTCGTGGCAGGTCATTCGCACATCCTCAAAGTGAAGTTCGACAAGACGCTGAACATGTTGCATATCAACCCTGGGGCTGCGGGCTTGCAGG
>JAEEGH010018534.1_pt1 | contig 14701 bp, 14 predicted proteins | sample 9134181 | NCBI WGS metagenome assembly JAEEGH01 (sample SAMN16246544, study PRJNA631951) | gut metagenome | biome: gut microbiome; feature: rumen; material: DP-attached | host: Bos | place: Iran: Karaj | collected 2018-10 | reverse complement strand
GTTGAGATCAGGCTGAAGGAGAAGGGCGGTTATCTCAGCCAGCTTGCCCTTGCGGACCTGAGCAAGTCAAATGAGCGTTCCGATTATCCTGAGCTCGATGACCGTGGCTTCGCGAATTTCAGGAAGGTCACCACAACCGGAATGGGTGATTGCCTGTACCGCTCCAGCTCCCCGCTGAATGATGTCAACGGCAGGGACACCTATGCCATGAAGGCCCTTGAGGACTCGGCGGTGAGTGTCATAGTCAACATCGAGGAGGATAAGGACATTGCCCAGGGACGTCCGGCATTTGAGGGCTCTTATTACTCGCGCCAGAATGCAGCCTATTTCCGTATGACGACTGATTTCATGGGAAAGAGCAATAACGCTCCGCTGTGTGATGTCTTCCGCTTCATGGCCTCGAATCCGGGAATCTACTGCATCCACTGCAAGGAGGGAAAGGACAGGACAGGCTTTGTGACAGCGGTCCTTGAGCTTCTTATGGGTGCCACCATGGATGAGGTCATAGATGACTACATGGTCACATACATGAACTTCTACAAGGTGGAGAAAGGCACAGAGCAGTACTCATACATCTCGAACCTGATCACGGATGAGCTAAAGGCAAACGGAATATCTGATAATGGTTCTCTCCAGGAACAGACTGAGCAGTTTCTGAAGGGATTAGGTCTTACCTCCGAGGAGATCTCCGCGCTTAAGGACAATCTCTCAGCCAGGATATAAGAGGGCAGGCAAATGATACAGGACATAGCACCGAGCAAGCTCATAAACAGTTTCGCCTCATTCGAGATCAGGGAATCAGACAGCCTCTTTTTCTTTGATGATTCAGGCAGGGCCCTGGTTGGAGGAACCGAAGGGATGATGGAGATCCCGAAAGGCAGTGACGCCCCCGCTCAGAAGGCTGTCTATCTTTTCTCGATAGACGACACCAGGTACTTTCTCGCGGAGGACTGCCATGATTTCTCAAAGGAGGGTTTCAGGTATCTCTCAATCAGGGAGATCAGGGATGTCTTTGAGGGAAAGGAGGTCTTTGCGGCGTTCACCGCCTATCACCTCTGGCGCTGGTATGCGGACAACAGATTCTGCGGCAGATGCGGCTGCAGGCTGGACCATGACAAGAAGGAGAGGGCTCTGAGGTGCCCTGAATGCAACAACGTCATCTACCCCAGGATCAATCCGGCTGTCATAGTCGGGGTGACCAAGGGGGACTGCCTCTTGATCACCAGATACCGCAGCGGCTACGGCCACAACGCCCTTGTGGCAGGCTTCACGGAGATAGGTGAGACCCTGGAGGAGACGGTGGCCAGGGAGGTGATGGAGGAGACCGGAGTCAGGGTGAAGAACATCCGCTACTACAAGTCACAGCCCTGGGGCATGGCCCAGGACATACTCGCGGGTTTCTTCTGCGAGGCTGACGGGGACGCGCAGATCCACATGGATGAGAACGAGCTCCGCTATGCGCAGTGGGTGAAGAGGGAAGAGATTGAGCTTCAGCCTAACAACCTGAGCCTGACCAATGAGATGATGAGGATGTTCAAAGAGAGGTTAGCCTGAAGCTGTCATCCACCAGTATCATCACTTCCTCATCGTGAAGACTTTCATTCAGTGCAACGGAGATCCAGAGCCTGTGGTTCATGTGGTAGGCGGGGAATACTCCGTTGATGTTTCTGATCCGGTCGGCATCGTATGTGTCAAGCTTGAGGTTTATCACGTCAACAGGGGTCCTGTCGTTGTTCTTCAGCAGTGCCCCCATCCTTATGTTCATTATCAGGCCGAACCACTTCCTGCTCTCCGCGTGCCTGAAGACGCCCGCGGCGTTATAAGGGTCCTCGTCCCACGGGAAATCGGGAATGACGTTGTACCGCTCCTGTATGAGATCTGTTATGCGGTTTGCCTGGTCTGAGGCGAACAGGACATCCCTGCAGCATCCTGATGCGATTTCCTCCAGAAGCATCCTGTATGCGGTTCTGACTGAATTGACGTAGGCTCCGTTGAAGTTCTCATGACGCAACTGGACATAGTCCTCGTCGTTCATCACGTCAATGACCCTGCCTGAGACTGAGCCGTCCGCCTTCACGGTGAGGACAGAACGGAAGCTTCCGTCCATGAAATCGCTTTCCAGGACCATGTCTTTCCCGGCCTCCTGGAATCCGCTTTCCTTCATCAGGGAGGGTACAAAGCGTTTGCGCTGGAAAACCTGCTGCTCTATTTCCATGAGATTGATGTTAACACATATAATCTCATTGAGGAATTGACCTGTGTATGATAATTTAAACTAGATGAAGAAACGGCTTGCTTTGTTTTTGTGCCTTTTGACGGCAATCTCTCTTTTTGCCTCGGATTTCTTAGGTGATTTCAGCAAGAGGGAATCTTACATACCTGATCATATTGTCTTATCGACAGGAAACGACCTCTTCAACTTCGGCATCTCACGTAATGATGATGACCAGCTCTCGTATTCCTTCGACTTCCAGCTGGAGGCTCCGCTGTGGTACCTGCGCTTCAATGCGAACGGAATCACAAACAGGGGATGGCGTGACGGATGGGACATGGCCGACTATTCCAAGCCGTTTAATCCCGGCGCTCATGTGATCAGGGGAAGGTATGACTCAATCGAGACTGTCCTTGGAATGAAGCTGAGACCGGTCGAGGATGATTTCTACGTCCATCTCTATCCTGAGATCGGCTTTGCCCTGACAGGCGACTACGGCTGGGAGTGGGGGCAGAACGTGATCCATAAGATCATGAACATCCATGAGGTGGTTCTCCCTTACGACAACGCAGGGGAGAGGAACGTCCATATGATGATGGACCTGCGCGCGAATCTCGGTTATAAGATCTACAACTTCGAGAGGACCAGCCTCATTGCCGAGGTTGAGGCCTCCACAAAGAACATCATAGGCTTCCAGTCGGAGAACCAGATATTGGGCAGGGTCTCCGTGTCCACCATGACACATGACCTGATCGGATTCCATGTGGGCTACATGTATGCCACGGACCTCGGAGATGACACAAGCTACACACAGGATCTCTATATCCGTTACCTGAACGGCCTCAGGGCCGGCTTCACCGTCGACACCGGCATATTCTTCGTCAAATACACATGCAGCCCGATGAACAATTACGGATACGGGTACCTGGGCTTTGACGTCATGGAATTCTTCAAGCCCAGGACCTGGGAGGAGAGCGATGCCTTCATGCGCTTCTCCAGTGCCGGTTTCTATGACCGCAGCTACAATTACATCTCTCTTGGCATCCCGTTTGCAGGGGATTTCGCCTTCATGGTCAAGAGCTCCTATCTGGGAGGCGATGCCATGATCCCGAAGCAGGAGGCTTCTGAGGACCTGAACAAGAATGTGAGATTCAAGCGTGATTATTCATTCTTCACCGCAGGCATCAGGTACAATCTCCCTGAGCTTTTATACGGCTATGTCACTCCTTTCGTGGAGCTGACTGCAGGTCTTCAGATCTTCAGGATCTGGGTACTGAACAACCAGCTTGATGATGAACATCTGATTGTAAAATTCCCGTCATACAAGTTTGATCTTGACAACTATTACGGGCTCATCAGCTTCGAGGGAGGTCTGACACTCCTTCCTGAGAACCTGCTGGTCTTCGGGGACACAAGCGCTCAGATTGAGCTGTTCGGTGGGGTTAACGTGATCTTCGGCGGCAGCACATGGGAGCTTTCTTTCTACAGGTTCCTCCACAGGTGGCTGGAAGACATCGATTATCCCCTGGATGACATGGGGACAGACGCACGCTTCATCCCTTATTTCGGATTCGGGGTAAAGTTGGGATTCGACCTGTGAACAACATGTGATTTGTGGTATAGTTCGGGTAAGTTTACGGAGGATGAATGGGAAAAGTTGTTGACAAAATCAGGAAGAGAAACGGGAAGATCAAGCTTCATGCGCTGACGCTTGAGCAGGACATCCGTTACAGGGGACCTCTCTCATACAGGGAATTCAAGATCTTCGGATGGGCCTGTATCATCCTCAGTCAGGTCATTGTGATGATGACCCTTGGCGGGAAGGTCAATGCCGATCTGGCTGTGCGTCAGGCAGGTTGGAAACAGGTTCTTATGTGGTTCTCGGATCTGGCACTTCCGTTCCTGCTCATGTCAAACTTCGCAATCATCCTTGACAACCGCAAGAGCTACAAGGATCAGATCATCTCAAACGGCATACTGATGGTGTCCATCTTCCTGCTGTTCGTCATCCTGTTCTACCATTTTGTGCTTGGCTCGCTTGCCGCCCTTGGTGACGGCACCGTGAATTTCATACAGGTGGCGAGGAAATTCTATCATTCATCATCTTCTTACGGGTTCTTCTGCTTCAACATCTTCGTCGACCTGTTTCTGTGCACGCTTTTCATGTTCTTCGTGAACTACAGGCCAAGCCGCTTCTTCCAGGGAAAGAAGATCATCATCTTCAGGCTTTTCGCCATCCTGCCTATCGCATATGAGATCGGGTCATTTGCACTGAAATGGCTGTCAGCAGGCGGTGTCATACGGATTCCGTTCATCCTGTTCCCGCTTCTGACCGTTAAGCCCCCAATGACATTCTTTGTCTTTGTTATCCTGACATTATTCGTCAAGAGGCGTGAGAGAAGATTCATCAAGCAGGGCGGCTCCTATGATGATTATCAGCTTTTCCTTCAGACAAACCGTAACTCATTCAGCTTCTCCGTTCATGCGACAATCGTTTTATTCATCGCAGGTCTCCTGGATCTCATTTTGTTCGTGCTGCTTCCGTCCTTCCAGCTTATTGCTGCCCAGTCTGCTGCCATGGATGTGATGATGGTTGAAGGAGGCTTGAATTCGGCAGAGGCCTATGCGGTGGTTAACGGCATTGACATGGATATGGCCATTTACAGTTTCATGAGCCGTCTTTATGCAATCGGAGTAGGAGAGGCTTATTCGCTGATTCTGATTGCACCTCTGATGCTTCTGTTCTCTTACACAAGAAAGCGTAACAACCCGGTCGTTGACTCCCTTATTCCGGTTGTGGCGATTGTGCTCATCCTCCTGGTCTATCTGCAGAGTTTCTATCAGATCATGCATGTGCTGCCTATAAGCGGCAAGATCAACTTCCAGGAGGTCATGGATACCTTTGACTCCGCACTGGATATGATTCCGCAGATGCTCACGGCACAATAATGGGAGATGAAGAAATGAAATCAATCAAAGAGAAAGCCTGGTATCCGTATGCCGTTGCCGCATGCATCGCAGTGGTGCTTTTTGTCTTCTTAAGCAACTTCCTGAGCATCTGGGGTGCGGTCAAGACCTTCTTCGGGTTCTTCAGGATCGTGATACTGGGCTGCATCATCGCCTTCATAGTGAATCCTCTCTCCAAGCTTCTGGCAAGGACGGTCTTCAAGAAGGTCAAGAAAGACAAGGGCCGTCTGGCCATGTCAAACCTTGTCGCATTCATCATTGTCATCCTGTTCATCGTGTTCTCACTTGTCATTGTCATACCGCAGCTGATTGACAGCGTGCAGAAATTCCTTGAGAACCTGCCTGTGTACAGGGATACCATCATGGGATGGCTGGATAACGCGGGAATCACACTGGAGTCGCTGGGGCTGGGCTCTGATGAGGCGGAGGAGGTTGCCAAGCTGGAGGCATCCTCGCTTCTTGGCAACATCGGCCAGTATGCCGGTACAATAATGTCAACGACGGTCAACGTCGGAAAGGTCGTGTTCAACTTTGCCGTGGCATTCATGATGTCAATGTACATCCTCGGAGCCAAGGAAAGCCTGAAGAAGGGCTGCGGGAGACTCCTGAAGGCCATCTTCGGGGAGTCCAAATACGGCGGGGTCTGCACCTTCCTTCAGAAGAGCAACGCAGTGTTCAATTCCTACATAGTGTACAACCTCATTGACAGCCTGATCATAGGAACGCTGAACGCAATCTTCATGCTGATACTCGGAATGGACTACATGGGGCTGATCTCCTTCATTGTGGCGCTTTTCAACCTGATTCCGACATTCGGACCTCTGATCGGCGGAGCCATAGGAGCCTTCATCCTGCTTCTGGTAAGACCTCTGCATGCTCTGATCTTCCTCGGCTTCACCGTGATACTGCAGCTCTTTGACGGATATGTCCTGAAGCCCAAACTCTTTGGTGACTCACTGGGTGTCTCCGGACTTTGGATCCTGGTCGGTGTGATTGTCGGCGGAAAGATGTTCGGAGTGGTCGGAATCCTCCTGTCAATCCCGGTTGTGGCTCTCATCGATTTCCTGTATTCAAACTACCTTTTACCTGCGCTTGAGAGAAAACGGGGAATCAAACAGCTTCAGGACAATTGATTTGAGTCCATGAAAAAGGGTATAAATTAGAACATATAATAGGAGTTATCCAAGATGTTGAAAATTGATAAGAGATCTGAGGGAAAGAACGTGGAGATGGCACTGTCAGGAAGACTTGATACAACTACAGCTCCTGAGCTTGATGCTGAGCTGAAGGCTGTATTTGACGGCGCTGAGACCCTCACATTTGATTTCACTGATCTTGAATATATCTCTTCAGCAGGACTCAGGGTCCTGCTCTCGGCCCAGAAAGTCATGAGCAAGAAAGGCTCAATGAAGCTCACACACGTCAGCAAGAGTGTGATGGATATCTTCGTTGTAACCGGATTCTCTGAGATTCTTACAATCAACTGATCAGCCTGATGGAAGACAGTGTCCGTTATCTTCTTGATCTGGCCATAATCCTTTTCTCTGCAAAGCTTTTCAGCATCGGCGGTAAAAAGATAGGAATCCCTGAGGTCGTAGGGGAGATACTTGCCGGACTGCTGCTCGGCGGCGCAGTGCTGGGCATTGTCAAGGAATCTGATTTCCTTGCGAAGCTTGCTGAGATCGGCGTGATCATGCTGATGTTCGAGGCAGGACTGGGCACAAATCTCAAGGAGTTGAAGCAGTCCGGGCTAAAGGCCACACTGATAGCATGCATGGGAGTTCTTGTGCCGATCATCCTGGGAGCTCTTCTGTTCATGTGCTTCTACGGGTTTGACGCACCGGGCTCAGAGCGGTTCAACAGGGGTCTTTTCATCGGGACCATAATGTCCGCCACAAGCGTGAGCATCACAGTTGCCGCGCTAAAGGAGCTGGGAAAGCTCAATGACAAGGTGGGGACAACAATTGTCAGCGCAGCCATCATAGATGACGTGATAGGGATCATCGTCCTTACAGTGGTGATAGGGCTTGCCGGGAATGACGGTTCGGTGAATGTTGGAAGCGTCCTCCTGAAGGTGGTCCTTTTCTTTGCAATCGCAATCGGGACTGGATTCCTTGTCTTCAAGGGTATGAGCTGGCTTGACCATAAATTCACCCACCAGCGCAGGATCCCCATAATCAGTCTCTGTTACTGTTTCCTTCTTGCATATCTTGCCGAGACATTCTTCAATATCGCCGATATCACCGGAGCATACGTGGCCGGAGTGGTTCTGTGCAACCTGGCCGACCGCGATTACATCGAAAGGCGCATAGACATAAGCTCTTACATGATTTTCGCTCCTATCTTCTTTGCGGGAATAGGATTGAAGACAACATTCGGAGCCATGAACACCACGCTGATCCTTTTCTCCGTCTGTTTTGTCGTTGCGGCTCTCCTGGGCAAGGTGATCGGATGCGGTCTCTGCGCAAGGACCCTGGGCTTTGACGGGAAGGACTCTCTCAGAATCGGGGTAGGGATGATGACGCGCGGAGAGGTTGCCCTGATCACGGCTCAGAAAGGTCTTGCGGTGGGATTGCTCACAGCTGAGTTCTTCACGCCTGTTATCCTTCTGATATTGGTCAGCTCCGTGATAACTCCGATTCTCCTTAAGAAGCTCTACCGTGGTTCAGACGAGGCATGAGATGAAATACGAATACAGGAAGGATTTTGAGGTAACTTATTCACAGGTCGACAGATGGCTTGACCTTGATCCCTTCAACGCAATACTGATGGTCCAGCAGATGAACACCCAGTTCTTCAAGACCTTCAGCTGTGACAACATCAGCTGCAAGGAGAGAGACAACGCCCTCTGGGTCATCACAAAGACCCGCATCCATTATGAGAGAACCCCGAAGATGGGTGACAAGATCAGCGGAGTCACGGCGTCGATAAAGACCCATGGCTACAAGACTGAGCTGGACTCCTCATTCAAATACAGTGACGGCTCTGTCGCATTTGTTGCCAGACAGGAGCTTTTCGTCATTGACGCCACCAGCAGGGAGCCCAGGAAGATCGATACCCTCAGATACCCTGAGGACATGGATTATGTGACTGAGACGCTTGCGCTTAAGTTCTTCAGGATCAAGGAGGAGCTCGGGGAGGAGAGTCTTGTCTATTCAGACAGATACAGGCTCACTGACATAGACTACAGCAACCACGTCAACAATACCGTTTATGTCCGTTATGCCATGAACGCCCTGTCTCCTGATTTCTTCGAGAAGCGGATGATAGTGGATTTCGAGATACAGTACCGCCACGAGTGCTATGAGGGCCATGAGCTCTCCGTCTACAAGGCAGAGCTCGATGCCGACACCACGGACATCCAGATAAAAAGCGACGGCAACATCGCCATTGATGTGCGGATTGTGAGCCGGATGCGGTAATCAAGGGCAGAGGTGTTGATATGAGGGAGAAGCAGAAGGGGTTACTTGTAATTACAGCAGTCTATATCGCCGCATTCGTAATCGGAGCAATACCGTATTTCCGCATTGATGACATGCTTGCGGCATCGGCTCTGTTTACCGCCGTTGCCACCGTGGTGGTGTTCATCTCATCCTGTGTCTTCTCAGATGTGTCGATGTACGATCCCTACTGGAGCGTTGAGCCTCCTGTGATAATTGCCCTGAACATGGTCAGATACAGGCTTTACGGCATTAATGCATGGATCATCCTCTGTGTTGTGGGACTCTGGGCGGTGAGGCTTACGGCCAACTGGTACGCCACATACAGGGGAATAGGGCATGAGGACTGGAGATACGCCATGTACAGGGAGAAATGCAGTCCTGTGCTGTTTGTGCTTTTGAGCTTCTTCGGGCTTCATTTCATGCCCACCGTGGTTGTCTATGCCTCCCTTGTCAGCGGGCTTCTCGCAATCCGTGCGGAAAGCTTCTCCGTCCTCTCAATCCCGGGGCTGGCTGTCATGCTGCTTGCCGTTCTCCTTGAGCTGGTCTCTGACAGGGCAATGCACCGCTTCCTTGAGTCTCACAGGGGAGAGGGCCGCACATGCGACCTCTCCGTGTGGAAGTACTCCAGGCACCCCAACTACCTGGGGGAGATGTCTTTCTGGACCGGCATGTTCCTGTATTTTGTCCCGCTTTATCCGTCCACGGCCTATTACGGGCTGGGCTTCCTGACAGTGATAGCCCTGTTCCCTCTGGTCTCCATCCCAATGATGGAGAAGCACAACATGCAGAGGCGCAAGGACTATGCTGAGTATATGAGGCACACCTCAAGGCTCCTGCTGCTGCCGAAAAGGCATTAACAGACCGGTTATCATAAAAAATGCAAAAATACCCTTGCGTCATATATTGCTTGTTACGTAGCGTCATGTCCTAGAATCCATGGCAGAGGAGGAAAAGCTATGTCGAAATACACGACGGGAGAACTTGCAAAACTCTGCAATATCACAGTCCGTACAGTCCAGTACTATGACAGCCGGGGCATCCTTGTTCCCAGCGAGCTATCCGAAGGGGGAAGGAGACTCTATTCAGAAGACGACCTGAACCGGATGAAGGTGATCTGCTTTCTGCGGGAACTGGATCTTCCGATCAATGCCATCTCCCAGATCCTTCAGGAAGAGCATCCAGAGAAGGTCATATCTCTTCTGATTGAGAATCAGGAGAAAGAGCTTTCGGATGAGGTCTCTGAGAAGCAGGGAAAACTGGATAGGCTCCGTGAGCTGAAAAAGGGACTGAAGGGCAAGGAGTCATTCTCCCTCGAATCCATCGGTGACATGGCAGTTATTATGGACAGCAAGAAAAAACTTAGGAAAATGCACTGGACAATGCTCCTGACGGGGCTTCCGGTCACCGCACTTCAATGGTTCTCAATCATCTTCTGGATTGTCAGAGGTATCTGGTGGCCGTTCATCGTCTGGGTCATTGTGGCAGCCTCATGGGGCGTTCTGATCAGCAGGTATTATTTCAGACATGTCAAGTACATATGTCCGGAATGCCATGAGATATTCAAGCCAAAGCTGAAGGAGGCTTTTTTTGCAAATCATACTCCTACAGCACGTAAGCTGACCTGCACGGGATGCGGTCACAAAGGTTTCTGTGTGGAGATCTGGGGAGGCGATGAGAGATGAAGGTCTTTGAGAATATAGTCGTCGGGAAAAGCAGCATCCCGTCACTGGTCATCACAGTCATCCTGATGGTCGCTATTCCTGTCGCCTCATTCATCTTCTGGCGCATAAGGCACAGGAAAGAGACGAATCTCGGCTATCTCATCGCAGGAATCATAGGCTTTCTCGTTTCTGCACGTGTACTGGAGCTTGGCGTGCATTACCTGTGCATCATCTCCGATAATCCTGTCTCCAGGTTCATCAACGGAAACACAATAGCCTATGTGCTTTACGGGATAACCATGGCAGGTGTCTTCGAGGAGTGCGGAAGGTTCATCATCCTCAGATTTATCCTCAAAAGGAACCGCACACGGGAGAATGCCGTCATGTATGGAATTGGCCATGGCGGAATTGAGATCCTTGCCGTGATCCTGCCTTCCATTATCATGTATCTGGTCATTGCGGTGTTCTTCTCTTCCGGAGATGTGGAAAAAGCCTTGAGCGTGCTTAGAATCAATGAGGAGACTGCTTCATCCGCACTTCCGTCTGTCATTGCGGCAGCTTCTTTTGACTTTCCGCTGATGGCAATGAACGTCCTTGAGCGCCTTCTTGCGATGGTCGCCCATATCGGATTCACAGTCATTGTGTTCTACGGCATCTGCAGCGGGAGAAAGGTCTTTCTGCCAATGGCGATAATCCTTCACATGCTGATGGATACCTTCCCGGCGCTGTATCAGAGAGGCGTTGTCCCGCTCTGGTCCGTGGAGGTCTGGGGAGCTTTCTGTGTTGCCTTGATAGCGTTGATAGCAATCAGGCTTTACAGGTTGAGACCTGCAGAGTGATTCATTCAAGTGAATTCAGGAAGTCGATGATAAGCTTGTTAGTGTCGATTCCTGTGACTCTCTCTGCCGACCAGGAGTGACGCCCGTCTGTCACGTACAGGAACCATACACTGCACTCTGAATCCTTTGAATAGTATTCTGTCAGTGTTGAGTTTTTACCGATTTCAATGACTTTCATTGAGTCAAGGCCGTTTGCAGAGGTGTAATACCCAATCACGTCCTCGATTGCTGGGTAGGCAGAGTATCCGGCGCTCCCGTCACTGAGTTTCGGAATCACATTGTCCTTCTCCCCGGCAATCTGCAGCAGACTTGATGTGCAGACATCTTGCCTGCTGATCCAGCTATTCTGAGGCATTGTACCTGCCACTGATATCACTGCCGAGAAAGTATCAGATGCCTCCAGGGCAAGGCGGTGGCACATGAAGGCCCCGTTGCTGAATCCCGCGGCGAAACAACTCTCCGGATCAGTATGGAAACTCTCGGAAATGAATGCGGCAAGGGCCTTGAGGAATCCGAGATCATCATTTCCGGTTTTCCTGCCCTCATGGTTCCATGAGACCGCTGATGTGGGGTCTTCTGGCTCCGGAGCTCCTGTGACATAGACTACGGTATAGCCTTCCGGGCATGCGGACTCGTGGAAGAGGGTGTCCAGCCTGAAGCTCTCAGCAGTCCCTCCTGCGCCGGGCAGCATTATCACAATAGGTGATCCCTCCGCCTTTTCAGGGAGATCGACAATGAAGTCGTGCCTCACACCTTTGTATGTGCACTCATAGCGGCCGGAGCCTGTGGATGATATGTCCTCAAGATAGACCCGTGCGGTTGAGCAGCATGACATTGAGAGCAGGATGGCAGGCAGGATAGCCGCCAGGAGGATCAGCCTGCGCACAATGATCAAAGGACAGGCATCGAGCGGCCGGATGTCTTCAGGGCCTTCTCGTCAAGCTTGTCATCATCCAGGACGAGACGTCCGTTGATGAAGACCTTCTCGATTCCGAATGCCTTCTCCTGGTCCGGGATTCCGCTTTTGACCTTTTCCTCATCAAAGACCGTCAGGTCCGCGTAATAGCCTTCCTTCAGGTATCCGCGCTCCTTGATCATGAACCTGTCTGCCACGGCTCCTGTCATCTTGCGGACTGTATTGGGCAACGTGTCTCCGAGGCCGGTGACCGCATCCTGGAGGAACTTGGGGAAGCAGTCGTAGATGGCCGGGTTCTGGACTCCGAAGTCCTCCACCCAGGCATCGGTCATGTAGAGGACGTTGTCCTTGTGCTCAAGGTCACGGATGATCTCGGGAGTGGAATAGGGCCCCATGTTTGCACGGCCTGCGAAGTTGCTCTTCTCACAGAGCATCAGGTATGCGTTGAGGTCGGAAAGGCCTTCTTCCTTTGCGATCTGATGCACGGTCTTGCCCTCGTAGCGCTCCAGCCCTGGCCCCATATAGGCTACCAGGATATCGTTGAATGTGAATCCGAGCAGGATGCCTGATGCCTTGATCACTGCGAGCTTCAGCCTTGAGATAAGGCTCTTGCGCTGCTTGGGGTCCATTCCCTGATACCATGCGGGCAGAATCACTGGGATTGATGTGGTGCCCACACACTCATGGTAGATGTCGAACATGAGGTCTACGCCGCTGGCCTTGAGGTCATCGAACATCTTCAGAAGCTCATCCTTGCACTTGAAGCTCTTGGTTCCGATGAAGATGACATGTGAGTACTGGAGCTTCAGAGGAGTGCCCTTGGCTATCTCCACCAGCTCATCCATTGCCCTGAGAAGATGGGGTCTGCCGAATATCTCCGGGTAGGCCATGGAGACCTTTCCGAGCGCACGGGCATGGACTGTCAGGGGCTTGTTGTATTTGACACAGAGATCTGCGACCTTCTTCAGCTCATCAGTCCCCGCATAGAGGCCAGGAGTGTACATAAGGCCTAGCGAGAGACCTGCGGCTCCTCTCTGGAGGGACTCCTCGAGGATGGTGAGCATGTGCTTCTCCTCTTCCGGTGTGAGGGGCCTGTTCTCGTTGCCGCCTGCAGCAGCACGAGCGGAGCAATGGCCGGCGAGAATCGCGATGTTACAGGGCATGTTCTTGTCGGTGGCCTTGAAGTACTCGTCCGGCATGCCGTATCTGCCGGTGGTGTCCCTGAAGCCGAAGATTCCTCCGCCCAGCTTGTCCGTATATGGATTGTCCTTGTCAAATCCTATGGCGGAGATTCCGCAGTTTCCTGTGATGAAAGATGTTATGCCCTGCCTTATGAAGGGGCTGAAGTAGGGAAGAGGGTCCTTCCTGATGGCGAACCAGTCGTTGTGCGAATGGGCATCGATGAAGCCTGATGCAATGGATTTACCGGTCAGGTCAATAACATTGTCCGCCTGATCCTCGATATTCGCTGCAATCCTTGCAATGCGGTCATCCTCAACGAGAATATCGGATACATAGGGTTCCGAACCTGTTCCGTCATAGATTCTGGCGTTCTTAAGCAACTGTCTCATATCAATCCTCCATGATGCGCCGTCGCACACGATAGATTGTACCCCAGATTACGGCTGATTGATACTTTTTCTTATTTTTTTGACCGTGAAAACAAATCGAATGGGAAAAACTGGTTCTTCACGGAAAGTTCGTGGATGAAAGACGGGAATTGAAAAAGAGAGCATATCTGGGCTCTGGGTCTTTGCAATAACATTAGCATACAATGAAAAATGGTTTCAGAGACACTTGAATGATCACCCTTGAACGATAAACAATGGCAATTCTCCCAATTTCTCAATTATGTTCGTAATTTATGTGCTATCATTAGCTAATGAATGTCATTATAATGAAAAACCTATGATGGAAACTGTTGTTCTAAGATACGGTAATACAAATACTTATCTGATAAATGGGTCTGCCGGTGGCATTCTGGTCGATACCGATATGCCAGGAACAATAGGAGCGTTTTTCAAGGAAATCAAGAGGCACGGTATCCGGATCAAGGATATTTCATTTGTCATGGCCACACACTATCACCCGGACCATATGGGATTGATCAGTGAATTGATGGATATGGGAGTCCGGCTCCTCCTTGTGGATATCCAGAACAGTCACATACATGACTGGGAGACAAAGATCGGTTCCAAGCCGATTGACGGTGAATCAGCCAGAATCATTTCAATCGATGAGAGCCGTTCGTTTTTGGGAGAACTCGGAATCCACGGGGAGATGATCCATATTCCAAGTCACAGTGAGGATAGCGTCGGAATCATGCTGGATGACGGGACATTGATTGCCGGTGACCTCTCTCCGATTAGTTACCTGCAGAGCGAACCGGAGGTCTCCCAGCTGAGGGATGACTGGAATCTGATTCTGGACCATCATCCTAAACTGGTATTGTTCGCCCATTCCAACCAGTTGGTTTTCTGAGGTAATGACAGCTGGACTGATAGCCTCTCAGACTTGCCGGAGTCTTGTGTGGCTTTTTCCCATGCAAGCCTCTAATTTCAATGATGGTATTCAGGATGTATCATGAAAAAAGAAAAGCACCTTATTCATCATTTTTGATTAATATATGGGTGAGACCATATCATATCAATCATATTTGAGGT
>JAEEGH010018533.1_pt1 | contig 14701 bp, 10 predicted proteins | sample 9134181 | NCBI WGS metagenome assembly JAEEGH01 (sample SAMN16246544, study PRJNA631951) | gut metagenome | biome: gut microbiome; feature: rumen; material: DP-attached | host: Bos | place: Iran: Karaj | collected 2018-10 | reverse complement strand
AGCTGATAATGGCATCCCTAAGAGCCAATACCACGATGCCGCCCACAAGCCCCAGTATAAATCCCAGGGCCGCAAAGGTATATCCCTGTTCTTCGGCTTTATCATACTCTCCTTCACCAAGTGTGATACCTGTGATGGCACAGCTGGCCTGACTGATACCCTGATTGATGACCGTAGCCATCTGCATTACCACGGTTGTGATGGAGTTTGCAGCCACAAAGGCTGCTCCTATATGTCCCATGACCACAGCCACGGCGGAGTTGCCCAGTCCCAGAAGCGTATCCGACACAAGTACCGGGATGGCGATGCTGACGTATTCCTTCACCAGATCCCCGCATTTCATGGTAAGGTCTTTGATCCTAAGTCCGATATTCTCATCTTTTGAGAGCATATAACCAACTGTTACACAAAACTCTACCACTCTGGCTATAAGTGTACCGAGAGCCGCACCGTTTACGCCCATCCTCGGAGCGCCAAGATGTCCGAAGATAAATACCCAGTTAAAGAATATGTTGATAAAAAACGAGCTGACACTTGAAATAAGAGGAATATGTGCTCTTCCTACGCTCCTTAGCAGAAGACTGGAAGTAAGTGCATAACCATTTAAGAAATAGCACGGAATCGAGATAAGAAGATATCCTGTTCCTGCTTCAATAACTTCTTTATCGGAGGTGAAAAGACCCATGATAGCCTCAGGAGCAACGGCTGTTGCTATGGAGAAAAGGGTCATGACCACAAGCTGGATCCTGATCATTATATTGACAGACTTTTTAAGACTTTCTTTATCGTCCATCCCGTAGAATCTGCTGGTAAGCACACTGGCTCCCATGCCAAGTCCCATACACATGATCTGAAAAATTGTAATAAAATTGTTGGCCAGTGTCGCACCACTCATTGGTGCTTCACCAAGCTGCCCCAGCATGACATTGTCGGCCATATTAACTCCAACCGTGATCAGCTGCTGAAGAGCTATTGGCAGTGCGAATGCAACAAGCATCCTGTAAAATTGCTTATCCCTAACAAAAAGTTTCATTGAATAACTCGTTCCTTCTCCAAAGTAATATAACCACGATATCATCCACGCCTCTTCAAATCAAGTGAAATGCTAAACTGCGCCAGTCTTTAGTTTCATTAAGAAAATGTTCATCACTTATAGACCATAATTTATTCAAACAAAAAGACATCTCAGGACATTTTAAGTTCCCGAGATGCCTTGTCTTTTTATTAATTCAATTATCTTCCGTTGACCCTGAATGGACATCCAGGGAAATAGTAATCTATAGGTGTTTTCTTTTTAACCCTATCCTGTTTATTAGTAAATACTACTCCTGTAGCAGATAAAGAATCCACAGTGCCGCTGAAATCTCCAAGATTATTAGACTTATCAAGCATACACGCTGCAAAATACAGTCCCACTCCAATTCCTACCATCAGGCTAAGTATAAATACGATCACTTCCATAACCATCAACCTCCGTTTTGTCTCTTACTTACATAACTCGTGAGACTTGATTCCGTTGTAAGCCTTATAGCATTAAGTACCTTCTTAAGCTTTTGGATTCCGGCGCCAAGCGCCATAAAGGAACCGATAATTATTGAAACTATAAGTTTTCCAGTACTACTACTGCTGCTACTGCTACTATATGCTCCTGAATTAAGCAAAAGAGCTCCGAAAATAGTCATTGCAAGAATGGTTATAATAAGTGCAAGTATAGACACGACAGCAATAAAGCGAGCTTTATTCCACGGAACTCCGCCAACGACCTTACCCGTCTGACCATTTACAAGTATCGTATATGGTCTGTTATTATATCTGAAGGTCAAGAACCATGCAGGAAGCATAGCTTTCATAGGTTCCTGTTTAACAACAAACTCAGGATTCTGACTCACGATCTCCTTGCTCGAACCCTTGACTGACTCAAACACCGCTTCATTAAACAGTACTTTGGATCTGTTAGTTGCTGTATTACATGCTTCTCTTGGATCAACATCAGTTACATCAGAATAAAAACCTGTCAGATAGTTCACATTAAAATCTCTAAGACTGGTCATATTATAAGGTTCCAGCTTAACACTCGTATCATCACTAAGCTTTCGGGACGCATCTGTTGTCATACGGTCAAAAATGCAGTAACCACTCCTAAGAGAATATGTGGTATGTTTACTCTTTCCACTTCCAACTTCAGATTTAACAACCATAGAATCTCTGTAAGCTACGTTGGTTATATAGTAAGGAATATAGATTCCTCTTAGCATTTCTGTATGGAAGTTCTTGATCTCGTCAGGAATAAAGAATCCGGAATTAAGTTTCTTTCTGATGAGCATCTCCGCCTGCTGCTTTGTTATCATAAAAGGAAGGATCTTCTTAGGCTTTTTTACCTTTGCAACTCTGGAAAATACAACATTAGGGCTTCCACAATATACACAGAAGGTTGAAGCTTCTACACTATTAACAGATATCTCTGCGCCGCAGGCACTGCATCTGTAGATCTGGCATTCCATATCCTCCTGGTCGCCGCCGTATATCTCGCTTTCTAAAACCGGGCCTTCCTCATGATATCCGGGCTTAACCTGGTATTCACTTACATCAAAAGTACTATCGCAGTAATCACAACGCATGCGATTAATTTTAGGATCATATACAATTCTTGCTCCACAATTTTTACAGGACAGTATCATATCATCATCTCTTTCTATTAAAAATCCTTTTTCAAACGATTCAAATGATAAAACAAAAAGCATTGAAATAACAGTATTTCGGATAAATAAACATATTTATCGGATAAACAGTTTTCGTAAACCCGCTTCCTCGCTGAGGCCTGTCTGATCTTAATATAAAGTGGAAAAATGCATTAATTTTAAAAAGCCAGTGCTGACACTGCAGCACTGGCGTGTGATTGTTAACTTATGAGGAAGGTAATAATCTAAAAATGCTTAGTTAACAGAACATTCAATTGTTTCTCCAATTGAACCATTGCCCTGAACTCCAAATTCAACGCTCTGTCCTGTTGCAATTGTAGAGTTCCATTCTACAGGAGTGATCACATAGTAATCGCCCTGCTCGTCGATGTTAACATTCCAGCTTGCTGAAATTGTAACATCGCTCTTCTTAACTTTTACTGTCCATGTATTAACTGTGCTGCCTGTGTTGCTTACTTTGAAGCTAACCTGATATCCGCTGCCCCAGTTATTGATTGAATAGGAAACGCTAAGTCCTGTAGCTTCAGGCTGAGGATCTGGAGTTTCAACAGGAGTTTCTGTTGAACCTGACTCTTCAGGTGTCTGTGTTGAAGAAGAGCTGTCGTTATTTACTTTCTCGAATACCCACTGCTGGTTTGTTCCGCCATTGTATGACCACTGGCAAACATTTGTTCCATCAGCTGTCTTCTTCTCATAAACATCGAGATACTTTGCAGCGCTTGTACACTTTGTTCCGATTGTGTAAACACCGCTTGTGCCTGTAGCCTTAACTACGAACTGCTGAGCTGTTCCGCCGTATGCACTGTAGATACCTACATTTGTGCCGTCATCTGTCTCGCCGTTAGCAACATCAAGCATTACATTGCCAAGCTTATTTGTAAGTGTGATGTATCCGTCTGATGTATTAGTAACATACCACTTCTGAGCATCAACTCCTGAACCGGACTTGATAACAACATTCTTCCAGCCATCTGCATTATCTGCATCAACTGTAAGGTACTTCTGTGAAAGTGTGTTCTTGATGTAGTACCAGCCATCATCAATGTGTGCTGTCTGGTTAGGATTTGTTGTTGTGCCTGTTGATCCGCCAGTAGAACCACCTGTTGAACCGCCTGTTGATCCCTGACCAAATACTTCTGTATAAGCCTGGATTACCTTTGAGTATGCAGGCTTAGCATTACCTGGTGTTCTGAAAAGAAGTGGAGCTGCATTGCTGATCCATGTTGTCTGATCTGAAAGTCCCCACCATGTTACACCTGTGATCTTTCCACCACTCTTCTTGATAGAGTTGATGTTCTTGAAAAGATTGTATGCATAATTTGCAAGATCTGTATCACCCTTGTTTGTGATATCAAGCTCTGTGATCTGAACTTCAAATCCTGCATTTACAAAAGACTTAAGAGCTGTTGTGTAGTAATCTACTGAAGGGAAGTTTGTGCCAAGGTGTGACTGCATACCTACACCTGCGCAAACCTTCTTGCCCTGGTTGATGTAATTAACAAGTGTGATTACATCATTAACTTCCATGTATGTATTGTAATCATTATAGAAAAGTTTTACTGAATCTGTAAGTTTGAAATACTCAAGTGTCTCATAAGCATAATTGAATGCTTTCTTTACATAAGAAGCATTAGTCTTATTGCTTCCATAAACTGCTTCCCAACCTGAGTTCTGTGCATGAAGGATCTCGTTAGCCACATCCCATGCATATACAACACTGCCGTACTGGCTTGTGTATACATGGTTCATAACAGTCTTAACGTACATCTCAAGACGAGCATCCATTGTTGATGTGTTAACAAATCCGCTACCGCCATTGAATCCGTTTCTGAAGAACCATGAAGGAGTCTGTGAGTGCCATACAAGAGTATGTGCTCTCATCTTAAGACCATTCTGATAACAGATCTTCATAACTTCATCTACTGTGTTGAAATTGATCTGAGGTACATATTGTTCTTTGTAATTATCCGGGATGTAATAGCCCTGATTCTTAGCCTGAGAAACTGAGATAAGTTTTGCTGAGTTTCCAAGAAGTGCATCAGGCTTCATCTCATTCTCAAGAGTGATACTGTTGTAATCTTTCTTGAGAGTTGCAAGAGTATTTGCATCTCTAAGCTGATAAAGATTGATACATGTTCCTGAATAACCGTAAGTATTGCCGTAGGTGTTAAGAAGTGTTTCGCCTGCTGCACTTGCATCAACGTTGCATGTAAGACCTATCGTACATACAAGAACAAGCATAAGCATTATCTTAGCGACAACGCTGTAACACTTTTTCATTGATTTTGTCATTTGTGTTTTCCCCTTCTTTTGTCATTAATACCAGAACAATAAAAAATATTTATTTCTGATACACCTTCTTCTCCCAAAGCGCCAACCTAAGCGCTCAACCCCCTGGAACAATATTAAGTTTTCTGTGCTCGAGCACCCTCATTCTAGCAATTATCACAGTTGCGCACTTCCCAAAAATTGCGACTTTGTTTACAATTATTGCGATTATTGTAATATACCCCTTGACAAATTAAATATTTTTCACAAATACGAAATAATTATTTGAATAAAATGCACAAAAAGGTAGCTGAAACGCTGAATATATCTACAGTTTTGCAAACATGTATTTTTGTTAAGCAAAACTTGACAAATATTATTTATTTAATATAATATATACAATTAGTATATTTCTATACTTCCCTGCATGAAACTTTCATATTTAAAGTTTCAAGAAACAATTACACCAAAAAAATCAGGTTTTGCATAAATGCAAAACCTGATTTTTTGTAGTCGAGGCGACAAGATTCGAACTTGCGGCCTCTGCGTCCCGAACGCAGCGCTCTACCAAACTGAGCCACGCCTCGATAATATATATTATACTCTCTAAAGAGCGCTAATGGTTATATATAAACGAAAGGATACTGCACTGAATGGGTGGAACAATATAAATGGTGCTGCAGTGCGACTGTAAATCATCCGAAGTACATGAAGCCCGCTTTGAAATCCTTTCGGTTTTGCTGTGAGTCATCAATAAATCAAATAAAATACCATTCAAAAAACATCCATCTCAACAGCATTATGAATAATACAATAACAATATCTGTAGTGTCAAGCACTTTTTCTTAAAAAACAATAATTTTTGTACGCAGCCCGATACTGCGTACAAAAATAAGTGTTCATTAAAATCAGGTACCCTTAAGCCCTATCACTTAGTCCAGTCTTCAAACTCCTTGTCCGTGCACTTTACAAAGTGAGTGCCGCTCACAAGATGCTCTGTACCCTTGTTGTAGTCTATACCTGAAGTCTTGTAATCGTAGTTTATTGCTTCGCGGTTTTTCTCAAGTTCAGGGTTAGGGATTGGTATCGCAGACAGAAGGCTCTTTGTATACGGATGAACCGGATTACTAAAGATCTCATCTGTTGTCCCTGTTTCCAAGAGGTGACCAAGGTGAAGTACTCCGATCCTGTCAGAGATATACTTGACCATGGAAAGGTCATGAGCTATGAACAGATACGCTGTCCCTAGCTCTTCCTGGATATCCTTCATAAGGTTTACAACCTGCGCCTGAATAGAAACGTCGAGTGCTGAGATACATTCATCTGCTATTACAAGCTTTGGATTTAAGATAAGGGCTCTTGCAATGCCGACACGCTGTCTTTGTCCGCCTGAGAACTGGTGCGGATAACGGTCTGCATGCTCCTTGGCAAGTCCTACCTTTTCAAGTATGGCTTCAACCTTTCTATCTCTCTCGCTCTTTGTTTTGCAGATATGGTGGATATCAAGAGCTTCTCCAATGATATCCTTGATCTTTTTCCTTGGGTTAAGAGAAGCCATGGGATCCTGGAATATCATCTGCATCTGGGTCCTTAGGCTTTCCTTCGTTTTACCATTTAGCTTTCCTGATATGTCCATTCCGCAGAAGTTTATCTTGCCTTCTGTCGGATCATAGAGTCTTATTATACTTCTACCTATAGTAGATTTACCTGATCCTGACTCGCCAACAAGTCCGTAGGTTTCGCCGGGATAGACTTTAAAGCTGACATTCTCTACAGCTTTAACCGTATAGGTCTTACTTACAGGAAAATACTGTCTTAGTCCCTCTACTTCAAGGAGAGGCGCTGCGTTATAATTTGCTGCCATTTGCCTGTGCCTCCTTTTTCATTCTTTCTATTCTTGCTTTAAGCTCGTGTGGCATATCAACCTTTGGAGCTCTCTTATCAAGAAGCCATGTAGCTGCAAAGTGAGTATCTGTTACCTTGAACATTGGCGGCTCAAGCTTATCGTCAATCTCAAGAGCATAAGCATTTCTTGGAGCAAAAGCATCACCATTTTTCTCATGAAGAAGGTTTGGAGGTGATCCCGGGATCGTATAAAGTCTGTCGTCATCTGTTCCAAGATCAGGCATAGCTGACAGAAGTCCCCATGTATAAGGATGCTTTGGATCATAGAAAATCTCGTTTATATTGCCAACTTCTACTATCTTACCTGCATACATAACGTTTACATAATCAGCGACTTTAGCTACAACACCAAGGTCATGTGTTATGTATATTACCGCAATACCTCTTTCCTTCTGAACCTTCTTGATAAGCTCAAGGATCTTGGCCTGAATATTAACGTCAAGAGCTGTTGTAGGCTCGTCGCATATAAGAAGATCAGGATTACAGGAAAGTGCTATAGCAATAACAACTCTCTGTCTCATACCACCTGAAAGCTGGTGTGGATACTGCTTCATTCTCTTTTCAGCATCTTCTATACCAACCTCTTTCAAGAGCTCAATAGCTCTTTTGCGAGCATCCTTCTTATCAATCTTATAGTGCCAGATCATACCTTCTATGATCTGCTTGCCTATAGTCATGGTAGGATCAAGGCTTGTCATGGGATCCTGGAATACCATTGCCATCCTGCGGCCGTTGATATGCTTTCTAATCCACTTCTTGTCCATCTTGAGGATATCAGCTTCCTTCCACGTAGCCGTTTTATCCTCATCAGGGTTATAGTCGATTCCGCCCTTATTATCACGGTATCTGTAGATGATCTGTCCTGAATTAACGGTAGCATTCTTGGCAAGGATTCCCATTGCAGCACGCATTGTTACTGACTTACCTGAGCCGGACTCACCAACGATGGCAACAGTCTCACCCTGGTACAGATCTATATTCACGCCGCGGATCGCATGTACATCTCCTGCAGTTGTCTTAAAGGTGATGTCAAGATCTTTGACATCAAGTATTTTTTCTTTTTTCTTATCTTCACTCATGTCAGGTCACATCTCCTTTAACTTAGGATCAAGAGCTTCTCTGAGCCCGTCAGCAACAAGGTTGAAGCTCAGCATCAGAAGAGCCATTACAACGATAGGCGGGATGATCTGATAAGGATGAGTAGTAAAACTGTTAAATCCTTCAGAGATCAGTGATCCCAGTGAACATCTTGGTACAGGAATACCAAGTCCTACAAAAGAAAGAAATGCCTCTGTAAAAATAGCTGTAGGAATTGAGAACATAACCTGAGTAATGATAGGTCCGATTATATTAGGAAGAACTTCACTAAAAATGATATGCATGTTACCTGCTCCAAGAGTTCTTGATGCAAGTACAAATTCCTGCTCTTTGAGTTTGAGCATCTCAGCTCTGGCTATTCTGCTCATTCCAACCCACTCAGTAAGCATAAGCGCTATGATGATCGTGATCATACCAGGCTTAAATACAAGAAGGAGAAGCGTAACTATTACAAGCCTTGGAATGCCGTTGGCAATCTCTAAGATTCTCTGAAGGACCATATCGACCTTACCGCCAAAGTATCCTGAGATAAGACCATAGCTCATTCCTATGATCATGTCGATTATAGCTGCCGCAACTGCGATTATCAGTGAAACCTGAGCACCTGACCATGTTCTTGTCCAGATGTCTCTTCCAAAGTTATCGCTTCCAAACCAGTAGAAAGTATCTGCAAGCTTTTTTTCAAAATAGTAGTTTACAACCTTGGTTCCTGATGTTGTCCTGATATTCTCATGTCCGTCAAAAAAGCCTGTGTTCTCGATTATAGGAATTCTGGGCGCGAGATTTTTGAGCTCAAGGTTCTGACCTGAATAGGTGTACTCATTCATCACAGGTCCTACGAATGCAAAGAAGGTAATAACCAGTACAAAAACAAGTCCAAGTACCGCACTCTTCTTGCGCCAGAACCTTGCTACAACCTCTTTCCAGAAACTCTGGGATGCAAAGTTTGTATCTACAAAATCATCACTGCTTTTTTTCTTAAGTTTGAAATCCGCCTGCGTAGGGATGTAGGAATCCGACTTTACAACCCGGATATCAGATTCTTTTTTTAATGCTGCTTCTGACATATCAGTCTCCCTCCTTTGCCACACGGATTCTCGGATCGATCACACCGTAGAGGATATCAACTACGAGCATGATGCCAATGTACATTGCTGAATATATAAAGCTAAGAGCTATAACCACGTTATAGTCATTAGACTGGATTGCGTTTACAAGTAGCGAACCAACCCCGGGAATAGCGAAGATCTTCTCAACAACGAGTGAACCTGTCATAAGATCAACAACAAGGGGCGCCAGAACTGTAATGATCGGAATAAGGGCATTTCTAAGTGCATGTGCAAAGACAAGCTTGTTACCTGAAAGTCCCTTAGACTCAGCCAGCAGCATATAATCTGATCCCAGTACTTCTATCATTTCTGCTCTTGTGAATCTTGCGATCGAAGCCATGGTGAACATAGACAGTGATACTGAAGGCAGTACGCTCGATCCTATGACGTCTTTAGATGAAAAGAGCATCGGGAACCAGTCAAGCTTAAATCCAAATTGATAGGAAAGTGCCAGCGCAAATACATATGAAGGAACAGATACACCGATTACTGAGATAATTGTAGCGATCGTATCCCAGATAGTATCTCTTTTGAATGCTGCAAGGAGTCCCAGAAGAAGGCCTACAACAGCACCTATAAATACAGCTGCGAATCCAACTCCTATTGATATAGGAAGTCTTGAAGCAATAAGCTGTGTGATAGGAGTATTCTTGGAAATCTTATAACTTACTCCAAGGTCACCCTTAAACATATTGATTACGTAGTGGAAAAACTGAATTACTATAGGTTTATCAAGGCCATATTTGGCATATAGTGCAGCTCTTTGTGATTCATTGAGCTTCTCATCATTAAATGGTGAGCCCGGCATCAGCTGCATAAGAATGAAAAGAATAAGTGTAATAGCCAGTAATGTGAATATTGCTGTTACTACTCGTTTTAATACGTATTTTTTCATATCCGCCCCAAAAGAAAACGCGAAGAAAAGTAATGAATCACTACCCTTCTTCGCGCAGCAATTTTTTTTTAGTTTTTAGTTGCGTTCTTGTAAACTCTGTTAAGAGCTACCGGATGGAACTCAATTCCTGAAACATTTGTAGAGATAAGCTCTGCATTGCACTGTGTATAGAGAGGGAAAATAACTGCCTCGTCCATTACGATCTTCTCAGCATCGTAAAGTGCCGACCAGCGAGCCTGTGCATCCATAGCTGTAGCACCTGTTGTACACTCAGCGATGATAGCATCATACTCGGAATTACTCCAGAAACCATAGTTGTTGGAATTGTTAGTAACCCACATGCCAAGGTATGTCATAGGATCTGCATAGTCAGGGCCCCAACGTGTAAGACCAAGTTCGAAGTCGCCATCCTGCATACGCTGTACTCTTTCCTTCTTAGGCATCTGCTGAAGTTCAACAGTAAGACCTGGAAGTGTTGTCTCGAGCTGCTCCTTAACAACCTGAGCTACCTTGATAGGAGCATCATCAGCATCGTGGATCATTGTGATAGTGATCTCTGAAACGCCAAGTTCTTCAAGCCCCTTGTTCCAGTACTCAAGAGCTGCATCAGCATCATACTTACATACATCTGAGAACATCTCCTGATCTGCAGAGAAGTCTGATCCGTCAGGGCCTGCTGCAAAATCCATAGGAACTGCTGTATATGTAGGAGCTGAACCATCCTTAAGTACGTCTGTAGTGATAGCTTCACGGTTAAGTGCCATTGTGAACGCGTAACGGATGTTGAGGTTCTGAAGCTCTTTAACTTCCTTGATGTTAGGGCTGATGTACCAGAGGTATCCTGCACCGATTGCCTGGAATGCAGCATCATCTTTAACCTGATCAACCTGCTCACCGTTTACAAGGGTTGTATCAAGATCGCCGCTCTGATAACTCATAAGAGCCTGCTGTGAATCCTGGATTACCTGATAGTTAAGACCTGCAAGCTGAACAGAATCTGCTCCGTAGTAATCAGGGTTCTTGGTAAGGTGGATAGTTGTTGCTGCAGGCTGATAATCATCGAGAACAAATGCACCATTAGAAAGTGTTGTCTCAGGGCTTGTAGCAAATGTATCTCCGCAGCTTTCAAAGAATGCCTGGTTTACAGGATAGAATGTAGGGAAGTACATAAGACTAAGGAAATAGCTAACAGGAACATTGAGCTTAACTTCAAGAGTCTTGTCATCAACAGCTGTTACACCAAGTTCTGACTTGTCCTTGGTTCCGTCAATGATCTCCTGTGCATTAACGATCTGACCGATATCGCTGAGCATATAAGAATACTCAGAAGCAACTTCAGGATCTACAGCTCTCTGCCATGCAAATACGAAATCTGCTGCAGTTACAGCTTCTCCGTTGCTCCATTTAGCATCGTTTCTAAGGTGGAATGTGTATGTAAGACCATCTTCAGATACATCTACGCTCTCAGCAATAGCATTAACAGCCTGTCCGTCTGCATCCATCTGCATAAGACCATCTGTATAGTCTGCGATAACTTCGAATGATGTACCATCTGTTGCCTGCTGAGGATCAAGTGATTCAACAGGTGTTTCAAGCATGATATTAAGATCTGATGAACTGTTTGCACCGCCATTTGGAGTTGAACCAGAATTGTCCTCGATTGTATTTTCTGTATCTGACACTCCGTTTACAGCAGAACTTCCGCATCCAATCACACTAAGCGCAAGGGTTGACGCCAGCATGACTGATAATAACTTCTTCTTCATAATCGTCCTCCTTTATTATTATATACATGTATACAATCTGTGATTTATAAACATACTAAGCGCATAAATACGCGAATGTCAACAAAAACTTTTACACTTTAAAGTGTTTTTGCTTAGACGCGTTTAATCAATAGAGCGCAAGACCTTGATTTCACTGTATTTCTGGGTTTTTGAAATTTTTTCTAAAAAAATAAAACTTCGCAAATAAAAAAGTCTTTTTTATATTTGCAAAGTTTATAACTTAGAAACAAAAAATCCCACGCAATTTGCACTGCGTGAGATTAAATAGTTAATTATTGATTATTTTCTAGATCAGTGTCATAGACACCTTTGACCATCTACAGAAAGTTGTTTCTTCAGACTATAGAATTATATCTCATCAACTACCTGGAATATAACGAACTTCAGGTAGTATGATGTATCATTAGCCCAAAGGATAGGATGATCAGGTCCCTGCTGGCGGAACTCTATCTGGCGAAGGCGCTTATGAGCATCCTTGGCAGCTTCCTTTATCGTCTTAAGGAAGAGGTCCTCATCCATAAAGTGTGAACATGAACATGTTGCAAGATATCCGCCATTTCGTACAAGGCGCATACCTCTTATGTTGATCTCGCGGTAGCCTGTTACAGCCTTTTTGATGGATGCACGTGACTTTGTAAATGCAGGCGGATCAAGAATCACAACATCGTAAGATTCTTTGGAAGCTTCAAGCGCAGGGAGAAGCTCAAATATATCTGCGCACTTATACCCTACAACGTTCTTATCAGCATCCTCGTCAGGAAGGGAACCATCTTCAAATTTCTTAGCAGTAAAACCGTTAAGCCTTGCATTCTCCATAGCCTGATCTATTGCAAGGTCAGATGCATCAACAGAAAGAACAGACTTAGCACCCCCTGCCATGGCATTAAGACCAAATGATCCTGTATGTGTGAAGCAGTCCAGTACCTTGGCATTTCTGCATATAGGTCTTATTGACATACGATTAAGCTTCTGATCAAGGAAGAAACCTGTCTTCTGTCCATCCTTAACATCAACGATATACTTAACGTCATTTTCAATTATAGGAACATTGGTATCAAACTCTGTACCTATGAAGCCTTTGACGCGTTCAAGTCCTTCAAGCTCACGAACCTTGGCATCACTTCTTTCATATACTCCTCTTATAGTGATACCGTCCTTTTGAAGAACTTCTTTGCATATATCTATGATAAGCTCTTTCATCTTGTCAGTTCCAAGTGCAAGAGACTCTATTACCAGACAATCATTGAATTTATCTATAGTTATGCCCGGAAGGAAATCTGCCTCTCCGAATATAAGACGGCATGAATCAGAAGTTACTCCTTCATATCTGAAAAGGCCATCTTCAAATCCGTAGATATCTTTTCTGTATTTCCAGGCATTCTCAACCCTTGTTCTGATAAGGCTTTCATCAACCTTGTTGTCCTTCTTTCTTGACATAAGACGGACTCTGATCTTGGAAACATTATTTATAAAACCGTATCCCAGGAAGAAGCCATCGAAATCGTGAACTTCTACGATATCACCATTTTCATACTCTCCTGTGATCTTTGCTATCTCATTATCAAATACCCAAAGGCCACCTGCCTTTATAGTACGACCCTCGCCTTTTTTCAAAATAACCTTTGCATCTGATATGGAAAAAATATTACTCATAAAAAACCTTTCTGTGCTATATTGGACAAAAGAATAATTGCTTAGTGCTTATTCTAATAGCATTATAATGTTGTAGATGTCAAAAGTAAATTTGAAGCTCTATGGAGGATTATCATGATCCAGGATATCGCACCATCTGTTTTTCACAATGAATATAGTGACAGAAAGCCGCAGGAGGACGACTACGTCTTTATCTTCAAAGGAAGAGAGATCCTTGTTAAAGATGAGGATGATAGCATCACCTGCCCCAAGGTATCAGATATCGGAGACGATAAACTCCAGTTTCTTTTTAGTATCAACAATAAATTTAACTATCTGTATCTTGGAGATGAAGAGATAGAGCCTGAAGGCTTCCGCTACGAAAGCATAAGGAATTTAAGGCGCACAGACAACAAGCTCCTTGCCTTTGCAGGTATGACAGCTTATCATCTCCACACCTGGTATATGAATAACCGCTTCTGCGGAAGATGCGGTGCAAAGACTATTATCTATAACAAAGAACGCGCCCTCAAGTGTCCTTCCTGCGGCAACATTATATATCCTCGCATCTCTCCTGCAGTCATCATAGCTTTGACAGATGGCGACAAGATCGTAGTCACAAGATATGCCGGCAGAGAATATAAGGGCCTTGCCCTTATTGCAGGCTTTTGCGAAATAGGCGAGACTGCAGAAGAAACTGTAGCAAGAGAAGTCATGGAAGAAGTCGGCCTTAAGGTCAAGAACGTCAGGTATTATAAGAGCCAGCCCTGGGGATTTGAATCAGATCTCCTTCTTGGATTCCACTGCGAGCTTGACGGCGACAGCACTATAACCATGGATGAAAGCGAACTTAAGACCGCTGAGTGGATAGGCCGCGATGAACTTGAAGAAGACACAGAGCATGTAAGCCTTACGGCTGAAATGATGATGGCATTTAAGCATCATAAGTTTTGATCAGTGCACGCAAGCTCTATAGTTTATAAACATTATCAGAAAAAATATCAGATTTTTTGAAATTTGATGTTGACACTAAGATGATATTGAGGTAATATATCTCTTGTCGCTGCGAGATGCGCGAGCGGCAAACTGAATAAATGCGATAGTGGCGTAGTTGGTAACGCGCGACCTTGCCAAGGTCGAGACCGCGGGTTCGAGCCCCGTCTATCGCTCGCATAAAACGAAAAGCACATCCTAAAGGATGTGCTTTTTGTTTTAGTGAGCGGCAGAGGAGCCGCTCACACGCGGTGCAGGATTCGTATCTCCGCTTCGCTCCGGTCGTCGCAGGACCGAGGTCCCCCGAACGTCGTG
>JAEEGH010018532.1_pt1 | contig 14701 bp, 13 predicted proteins | sample 9134181 | NCBI WGS metagenome assembly JAEEGH01 (sample SAMN16246544, study PRJNA631951) | gut metagenome | biome: gut microbiome; feature: rumen; material: DP-attached | host: Bos | place: Iran: Karaj | collected 2018-10 | reverse complement strand
ATTACAGGTTCACGATCCGTTCCGCCACCTTTTCAGGATGGTCGACAAGCAGTTGCCCGTGATTCATGCCAGGAAACACCTCGACGTGTGTGTCCGGGTTGAGCCCGCAAAGGTGCCTGGCCTGCGGCTTGGCTACAAAGGCCTCCTTGGTGCCATAACAATAGTGGATGTCGGCTCCGTGGATGGCATCAAGCCTATGTGTATAAACGTCCTTGTATCCGTCCCTGACGGCCTTGCCCTTGCCGGAAGGCCACACTTTCCTGCATTCATCCAGCAGGACATCGAAATAATGGGAGTGGAACACCCATTTCCAGAAACCCGTCCAGTGGTAACATGTCCAGACATTGAAACTCTGATAATAACGAAGCGGATCTACGCTCCATTTAGGTAAGGGCAACAAAGGTGCAGCGTCCATTATTGCGTGGTCGATGACAATCTCATTTCGCTCCAGTATCCTGGAAAGGATCTTTCCTCCGAGAGACAGGCCATAAGCGACATTCAGATGGCCGCCCAGGTGCTCCTGGACGTAGGCGATCGCCTTGGCTGCCTGGTCGTCAACTGAAGTAAAGCAGGACTTCTCTCCTATGAGGAAGCCGTCCACGCCTGCAGCGATGACAAAAAACCTGTCCTCCAGGAGTTTGACCAAAGGAAGAAAAATCTCGTGGGAAACACCCAACCCCGGCAGAAGCAGCAGGCAGGGATTATTCCGGTCTCCGTAAGTATTGAAAGTCATCGCCTGAACGAAATGGGTCTAATGAGTGTGCAATAAAAAATTTACGATTTTGTTTCGTATGGAGCAAATCACAGTTGCGGGGACCACAGGGTCCTATAAAACTCTGTCACGGAGACTGCCACATCTTTCCGCTTTCTGGAGATCAGATGATTCTCGCCTTCAATGATCACCAGTTCTGACTGGTCTCCATAAGTTTTTACGAATCTCTCGCTGCACCACATGGGGACTATGTTGTCATTTGTCCCGTGGATGATCCTCACAGGGCCTTTATATGATGATGCTGTCCCATAAATATCCAGTTGCTGTGTCGTCAGAAGGTATTCCCGTCCCAACTTCATCAGCCCCCAGCAGCGGATGAACTCCGGAGGATCCTTGGGGTCGAAACGGGCATTGAAGAACTTTCCTCCCTGGCAGGCTTCCTTGATGACCGATCCCGGTGCAATCAGTATAACCCCGTCCGGAGCGGCACCTTCGTCAGCGAGCCGACCGGCGGTCATAGAGGCTATCACGCCTCCCTGCGAATGTCCGAGAAGGCCTACACCTTCGACGTACGGCAAGGCATTGACATAATCCCAGACAGCCCTGGCATCTGCAAGCTCTTTTTCTATGGTCATATCCTGCATGCGCCCGGCACTCTTTCCGTGACCGTCGAAGTCAAAACGGATGGACGCTATCCCCGCCCGGGCAAGGCTTTTTGCAAATGCTGGCATTGGATTGTAATCCTTGCTGGAGAAGATGCCATGCATCAGGATCACCATCGGACATTGGTCTGTTGTTGGGTCAAACCCTTCGGGCAAAGTTACTTTATAGGCTATCTCGCCTTGAGGACCTCGAATGGAGGCTTTTTGTGCTTGGCAACCCGACAGGAACAGAAATCCGATTATTGTTATTATTAAAGAATAACCAAACCGTCTCATATAGTCGTTTTCATAATAAGATATACAACTAAATCCTCTCAATCTTCGCGCCAAGGCTGTTGAGTCGGAGGTCGATGTACTGATAGCCGCGGTCGATCTGGTCGATGTTGTCGATGATGCTGACGCCTTGGGCTGACATGGCGGCGATGAGCAGGGCGACACCAGCACGGATGTCGGGCGAACTCATGCGGATGCCTCGCAGGGCGTGATGATGGTCCAAACCGATGACATTGGCTCTGTGGGGGTCGCAGAGGATGATCTGAGCGCCCATGTCGATGAGCTTATCCACAAAGAACAAACGGCTCTCAAACATCTTCTGGTGGATCAACACGGTGCCTTTAGCCTGGGTGGCCACTACCAAGATGATACTGATCAAGTCAGGGGTGAAGCCGGGCCATGGAGCGTCGGCGATGGTGAGGATACTGCCGTCCATGAAAGTCTCCACCTCGTAATGGTCCTGGGCAGGAATATAGATGTCATCATTGCGATACTCCATCTTGATGCCGATGCGTCTGAACATCTCAGGGATGATGCCCAGTTGCTCGATGCCGGCGTTCTTAATAGTGATTTCGCTCCCCGTCATGGCTGCCATGCCGATGAAGGAACCGACCTCGATCATGTCGGCCAATAATCTATGTTTAGTGCCTTTCAGCTTGCTCACGCCGGTGATCTTCAGTAAGTTGGATCCGATGCCTTCAATCTGGGCGCCCATGCTGACCAGCATCCTGCAGAGTTGTACCAAATAGGGCTCGCAGGCGGCATTGAAGATGGTGGTTTGGCCTTCAGCCATCACGGCGGCCATCACGATGTTGGCGGTACCGGTCACAGAGGCCTCGTCCAACAGCATGTAACAGCCGTGTAAACCGTTGGGAGTGGTGGCTTTCTGTACGATGCCGTCGTTGTTGAAGATGGCGCCGAGTTTCATCAAACCGATCACGTGGGTGTCCAAACGCCGACGTCCGATCTTGTCGCCGCCGGGCTTGGGCATGTAGGCCGTGCCGAAACGGGCGAGCAGGGGGCCGATCATCATCACGCTGCCACGCAAACGTGAGGCTTTCTGGATGAAGTCAGGGGTCTGGAAATAATCGAAGTCGATGTCTTTGGCCTGCAACGACACCACATCAGGCGTATTGCGCACCACCTTGACGCCCATGCCTTTCAGCAGGTCGATCAAGTTGTTGATGTCGAGGATGTTGGGCAGGTTTTCGATGACGACTTCCTCGTCGGTGAGGAGGCTGGCGCAGATGATCTGCATGGCCTCGTTTTTAGCACCTTGAGGGACAATCTCACCTTTGAGTTTGCACCCTCCTTCAATCCTGAATGATCCCATGGCTTATTGGAGTTTGCGTTTTTTATATGCGGGGTTGTTGGGGTTGTTCATGTCGGCCTTGAGGTTCGACTGTTTCTTCTTTTTCTTTTTGCCGCCTTGTTTTTGCGACAGCACGGGCTTGGTGAGGACGTCGTTAGTGCCGTTGAGTTTGGTCTCGTCAGGAAGCACCAGACGGCCGTTCGACATGGCTTTCAGGTCGTCGATGATCTGTTGGTCGTTGACCATGTTGCCACTCCATTCCATGAAATTACGCTTCATCTGGTTGGCGATGGAATAAGCTAATGCCTGACGCATGTTGTCGTCTTCGCGCTCAGAGGCGATTTCAATCATCTTGGCCATGTAATAGCCATAGTGACCGTATTTGATATCATGGTTCTGGTAACCGACACGTTGTGGCTTGCTGGCCTCGTTCATGGGCTGAGGAGCAGGGAAGGGGCTGTCCACGTCAAGCTGGTAGTCGGAGATGATGTAGAGATGGTCCCAGAGCTTGTGGATGTAGTCGTCAGACTGTTTCACCTGGGGGTTCATCTGTGCCATCACTTGGATGATGAGCTGGGCGGCTTCAGTGCGCTTCTGCCGATCCTCGATCTCCATCAGGTGACGGATCATCTCTTGCATGTTGCGACCGTATTCCGAAATGATGATCTGGCCGCGTTCGGTGTTGTATAGCAATCCTTGTTTGTCCATATTAGATGATTTTTAATTTTGCAAATTTAAGCATTAATTGTTTGGTCCCGGCACTGTCGAAATGCACTGTGGCTTTTTTGTTGGCACCTGCGCCGTCAATGGAGATGACGGTGCCTTCGCCGAATTTCTGGTGCAGCACACGGAAGCCTTCTTGGATGAGGTCGGGGTTGGAGGCCTCAAAAGGTCCGCTCGGGGTGTTTGGAGTTGGAGTGTTGGTGGCGGCACTAACCTTAGTAAAGCCATGCTTCTCGGGGTCGGTGATTGTTTTTCCAGCTTGAGGCTTGCTTCCGGTGGAGCCATAACCGCTTCCACTCGTTCCATATCCGCCTCCGCTGGATCCAAAACCCGGTCTGCGTCCCCAGCCGCGACGTTCTTCGTCGAATGATGAAGTGCCGTGGAAGGAGGCTTTCTTGGGTTTGTCAATGAGCTTCTCATCGATTTCCTCGATGAATCTCGAAGGCTCGCTTAGCGTCAGGTTGCCATAGCGATAACGGGTCTCGGCGCAACTCAGGGTGAGTTTGGTCATGGCACGGGTGACGGCCACGTAGAACAAGCGGCGTTCTTCTTCCAGCTCCTCGCGGGTGCTCAAACTCAAGATGCCAGGGAACAGGTTTTCTTCCATGCCCACCACGTAGACGTAGGGGAACTCCAATCCTTTGGCGGAGTGGATGGTCATCAGGCTCACGCAGTCCTCGGTGGTGTCATCCTTCTTCATCTCGCTGTCAGTGAGCAGGGCCACGTCCTCCATGAAACGCACCAGGTCGACCTGAGCGGCTTCGCCAGTAGTCTCGTCCACCTGCTGGTCACTGAACTCCATAATGGCGTTGAGCAACTCCTCAATGTTCTCCACACGGCTGATGCTCTCGGGTGTGTCCTCTTCCTTCAGAAGTTTGATGATGCCGATAGTGTTGGTGATATGTTTGGCCAGCTCAAAGGCGTTCATCTTGCCTTGCAGGCTCTGGAAACTCTTGATGAGCACCACGAAATCACGAACCCTGTTCACCGTACCCATGTTGAAGTCTTGCGGGAACTGGTCGTTGGCGATGCATTGCCAGATGGAGGTGTTGTGCTCGTTGGCGAACACCATCATGCGTTCGACGGTCTTCTCGCCGATGCCGCGTGCGGGGTAGTTGATGATGCGCAGCAGCGACTGCTCGTCCTCGGGGTTGATCACCATGCGGAAATAGGCCAAAAGGTCTTTGATTTCCTTGCGGTCGTAGAACGAGAGGCCACCGTAGATCTTATAGGGGATGTTCTGCTTGCGCAGGGCGGCTTCCATCGATCTCGACTGGGCGTTGGTGCGGTAGAGGATGGCGAAATCCTTGTTGTTGAGCTGCCTAGACATCTTGTATTGGAAGATGGAGTTGGCCACCAGGGTGCCTTCTTCCGAGTCGGTGGCGGCATGCAGCAGGGTGATGAGCTCGCCTTGCTCGTTGTCGCTCCACACGCGCTTCTTGATCTGGTCTTTGTTATGGGCGATGATGCTGTTCGACGCCTCGACGATGGTCTTGGTGGAGCGGTAGTTCTGCTCCAATCGAATCAGCTTATAATCGGGATAATCGTTCTTGAAATTGAGAATATTTTGAATGTTGGCGCCGCGGAAGCCGTAGATGGACTGGGCATCGTCGCCCACCACGCAGATATTCTCGAAGAGAGCAGCCAAACGGCGAACAATCAGATATTGTGCGAAATTGGTGTCCTGATACTCGTCAACCAAGATGTATTTGAAGTGGTTTTGGTATTTGTAAAGGACGTTAGGGTTGTCGCGGAGCAACACGTTGGTGTAATAAAGGATATCGTCGAAATCCATGGCGTTGGCGCGATGCAGACGCTCGTTATACACCTTGAAAATCTGGGCGATCAACGGCTTTTTGGCCTTGTTGTCGGTTTCCTGGATGTCGGGATCCTTGGCGTAGTCCTCCGGTGAATAAAGGCTCGACTTGGCGGCGGAGATGCGTGCCAGTACTGACTTGGCGGGATACACCTTGGGATCGAGTTGCATCTCTTTCAGGATCAAGTTGATGAGCGCCTTGGAGTCGTCGGTGTCGTAGATGGTGAAGGTAGAGGTGAAACCGATATATTGCGCCTCGATGCGGAGGATACGGGCGAAGATGGAGTGGAAGGTGCCCATCCACACGTTGCGGGCGTCGTCGGCGTTGACGAGCTTCACGATACGGTCTTTCATCTCACGGGCGGCCTTGTTGGTGAAGGTCAGCGCCATGATCGAGAAGGGATCCACGCCTTCGGAGATCATGTAGGCGATGCGATAGGTGAGGGCACGGGTCTTGCCCGAGCCGGCACCGGCGATGACCATCACGGGACCGTTCACCGTGGTGACGGCTTCGCGTTGGGGTTCGTTAAGTTGGTCGAGTATATTGGACATTTTACGCTTTCAAATTAAGGTGCAAAGATACACAGAATTTGTTATTTTTGCAGACCCAAAACCGGTTATTTGAAAAATTATGAAGCAACTTTTCTTCACCCTTATCGCCATCTTTTTGGCATCTAACCTGATGGCCGTCAACGTATGGGACGGCAGTTCCGAACCCTGGACCAACGGCAGCGGCACCGAAAGCGATCCGTATCTGATTGAGACAGCCGCCAATTTAGCTTATCTCGCTGAAAAGGTCAACGAGGGCTATCAGGCCCAAGGCTCAGCAGTCTTCAGACATACTTACTTTCTGATGACCGACGATTTCGACCTGAACGACATCAACTGGACGCCAATCGGTAATGTCAATATGAATATGGAAGGCTATTATTTTGCAGGCATTTTCGACGCTTGGTATCATAATATTGATCATCTGAAGATCCAGTCGAGTGCCGATGTGTGTGGCTTGTTTGGAGGTCTTGGTGGCGAATGGGGTGGTATCATTGGAGAAAATGACTTCGGACAGATCAGGCATCTGTCGGTAACCAATGGCAACATCACTTCCACAGGTACCGGCGCTGGTGGCATCGTAGGCGGTATGGCTGACAATGCCATGCTGTTTCAGTGCAGCTTTTCGGGCACCATCACCGTGAGCAACAACGGATCTTTCTGTGGCGTAGGCGGTATTGTGGCGCTTGCGGCTGAGTACAGCGTCGTTGAAGAGTGCTCGTTCTCAGGAAGCATCAACGCAACCAATAATGGTGGCTTCACTGCGGCAGCGGGCGCTGGCGGCATCGTCGGAATAGCGATGAATAAAGCCCAGATTAAAGAATGTTATAACACAGCTACCATTACGGCTAATGCTACTTTATTGAGCGTGGCGGCTGGCATACTTGGAGCCACCTTGCAGGAGAATGAAGTGAGCATTGAGAGTTGCTATAACGTGGGAACCCTTAATGCTTCTACTAAAGGTGGTATCTTCGGCATGGTCAGCCCTATCAGCCCGACAAAAGACGAGTCCTCGCTTTCGGTTACCAACTGCTATTTCCTGAATACCTGCGGCGGCACCACGGCTTATGGCACCAGCATGACTTCAGAAGAGATGCGGACTGAGGAGTTCAAGAATACAATCGACTACTACGCTCATGCATACGTGATGGACAATGGCACCAATAACGGCTATCCCATCCATAGCCTTTCCGATTACAAGGTTTGGGAGGCAAGCGACATTACCGCTACTTCAGCGAGACTCTCGGCTGACATTCACCAAGGCAATGGTCACTTTGTGGAAGCCAAGTTCTCCTATTACGATATGGACGATGGAGCAATCAACGAGATGTATAATGTGATTATCGATGTTGAAGATCATGTTGAACTTCTCATTGAAAACCTTATTCCTGACACTTTGTATGGCTATATGCTATCGTTAAAGTTCGATGATGGTATTCTTTGGGTTAGCTCGCCACGCTATTTCTCCACCGAGTCCAATGTGGCAGTGTCGTCATTCGAGGCTCCAGCGGTTTTGGTTTATCCCAACCCTGCCACGGATTTTGTTCAAATTCAAGGCGTTGAAGCTACCGAAATTCAAGTGTTCAACACGTTGGGTCAGCTGGTAAAGACTGTTCAAGGTTCCAATGAAGTGAATGTCAGTGAATTGCAGGCTGGAAACTATTTGCTGAAGATCACTTCAGCTAAGCCGGAAACGCTATACGTTCTACCATTATCCAAACATTCGCATTGATAGCGGGTGCGGCGTTTCGGACCTTTTTTGAATCTCATGCCGTTGCCCAATTGGAAGACGGCTCCTTCGGGGATGTCGTCCACGGTTAATGGCTTGTCTCCAGAAGGATTGGAGTCATAGCGTTTCATTACCTTGGCGAGATTGGCATCGGCAGTGGAACTGGCTTTGATATGCTGGAGATGCCGTTTCAAGGCGATGATGATGTCTTCAGGAAAGATCTCGGGCTTCAGATAGGGTAGGAGCAGCTGCGCGAAAGTCTGCTTCCACTCTTCGCCATGTGGCTCCAATCGGCGCCTGGGGTAATTCACATAGACCATGTAATGGGCGAACTCATGCACAAAAGTCACCAGCATCTGATAAGGGTTGAGGTCGCCGTTGAGGGTGATGCAGCAAATCCCATTGATGCCTCTTGGTGGACGGAAATCGCCTAACTTTGAGTTTCTTGGCTTCTTGAACTTCAGCTGGAAACGCGACTGCGCATAGGCCTCCGCCACCATGGGGACGGCAGCGGCTGGGAAGTAACGTTGCAGGATTTGAAGCTCTTCGTTTTTCATGTCGCAAAGATACCGCTTTTCAAGAAAAAGAATTACTTTTGCACCCCTAAATCAAAACAAGAACATTATGGCAGTACCTCAAATACCCACTTTGCTGCTCACCGGCTACCTCGGCAGCGGCAAGACCACACTGGTAAACAAGATTCTTAACAACCGCAAGGGCATTAAGTTTGCCGTCATTGTCAACGACCTCGGCGAGGTCAATATCGATGCCGACCTGATTGAAAAAGGTGGTGTCGTCGGTCAGGGAGACGACAGCCTGATGGCCCTTCAAAACGGCTGCATCTGCTGCACGCTGAAGATGGATTTGGTGAAGCAACTGAGCGAGATCACCTCCATGCGTAAGTTCGACTACATCGTCATCGAGGCCAGCGGCATCTGCGAGCCGGAGCCGATCGCCCAGACACTCTGCACCTATCCCAGAATGGGCTATGAATACTATAAGGATGGCCTTGCCCGTCTCGACTGTATCGTCACCGTGGTGGATGCCTTGCGTTTGCAGGATGAGTTCTCCTGCGGCGAGAACCTCGTAGGCAAAGCCTTGAAAGAGGATGACCTCGAGAGCCTCGTGATCCAACAGATTGAGTTCTGCAATATCATCCTGCTGAACAAGGCCTCCGAAGTCTTCGACTCTGAACGCGGACGCATCAAGCAGATCATCCGTGCCTTGCAGCCTAAGGCCGAGATTATCGAGTGCGACTACTGCGACATCGATTTCGACAAGATCCTGAACACCCGTATGTTCGACTTCGACGAGGTGGCTACCTCCGCCACTTGGATCCGTGAAGTTGAAGGCCATAACGAGCCGGAAGATCATCACGACGATGATGACGATGATGACGATCACGATCACGAACATCATCACGATCACGAAGAGGGTCATCACCACCATCATCACCATGATCACGAAGAGGGTGAAGCCGAAGAATATGGCATTGGAACCTTTGTCTATTTCCGCCGTAAGCCCTTTAACCTCGCTCGTTTCGATGAGTTTGTGGCCCGTAAGATGCCGCGTAACGTGATCCGTGCCAAAGGCATCTGCTGGTTCAAGAACGAGGACGAGGTGTGTTACATCTTCGAGCAAGCAGGCAAGCAGGTGCAGCTCCGCAATGCTGGTGCCTGGTTTGCCACCATGCCTGAAAACGAGCTTCGCGAGATGATGGCACAAGATGAAGGCTTGCGTCGCGACTGGGATGAGACCTATGGCGACCGCATGCAGAAGCTGGTCTTCATCGGCCAGCACATGGATCAAGAGGCCATCACCAAGGCTTTGGATGAGTGCTTGACTGAATAAAAAAGGCTCCCAATCGGGAGCCTTTTTTGTTTGGATTCATCAACTAATTACTTACAAAGGTCGGCTTCCGCCTTGTCGTATTTTGCCTTTACACCTTCGGCAATTTCGTCGAGTTTGCCGAGTTCTTCTTCCGTCATTCTGTCGCCCTCAGAGTAGTCTTTGAACAATGGGAGATTGGTCAGGAGATAGTCCATCGTGCTTTTGAGATCCTCGCAGGTGTTGGCTTTCTTGATGTCTTTCTCCATCTGCTTGTAGACGGCCTTGCATTCCTGGAATTGCAGTGTTCCTTTGCCGTCGAGTTTCACGCTGGTTTCAGTGTTGTCACCTTCATCGGTGGTTTTTTTGTTTGAGTTGCCGCCGCATGAAGCGAATGCCATGACGATAATGGTCGCTAGAGCAAGAATAAGATTTTTTTTCATGATAATTGAGTTTTAGTTAGTTATTGTTTGATCAGCTTTTGGGTTGTTGAACCTTGAGCTGAAAGAGTTGTTACAAAGTAGATTCCTGCGGGGAGAGATGAAAGATCGAGACGAAGTTCGTTATGGTCGGCAGCAATGGAGATGAGTCGCTTTCCTGTGATATCAGTCACGGTAACCTGTCGCAAGCTTTGTGCTTTGATGGATACGAAGTCAGAGGTGGGGTTGGGGAAGAGTTGTTGCTCTTCGGTAATTTCAGGGGTCTCAGTGGTGTCAGGTCCCACGGTCACCCATAGGGTGAGCATTCGCGTCACGCAGTCGCAACTCACGGTGAACATGATGTCCATAAAACAGACGCTGCCCAGCTCGGTGTCGGGCTTGAGCGTTGCAGTGCAGGTGCAATGCACCACCTGGTCGGCAACGGTGGGGAAGGAGCTGTAGTTGAAGCCGTCTTCAGTGAAAGAAATGTCATTGAAATAATCGGTGTAAGGCGTCATGTAAATATGCAAGTCCTCGTAACCGGTGTTTTGAACGTCATATTCAATGGTGATCTGCTCTCCGGGCATCATGAATGCGTCAATTCGCTCAGGGGTGACTTCAAGGTTATACTTTCCGACCATGTCCACCAAAATGTCATCAATGGTGAGGCAATAGGCGCCTTCGTGGGCGATGGCGTGAATGCCAAAATACTGGTAATCGACGGCAATCGTCTCGATGTATTCTGAAAAACGCTCATACTCTCCGCTGCTCACCGTCTTGGTGAATAACAAGGTGGTCATCTGGCTGGTCGAGGGACCGCTGCCTGCCCAAAACTCAATATCGTATGTTCCGTCTGAAATTCCCCAGAAATGGTAACGGTATTTGAGCTCGTCGCTCATGTACAACTCCATGAACATCCACGAGTCAGTGGCCTCGGTAAAGGCATACCAATTGCCTGAATGGGCAATGCGGTTGTGATCCTTCTCAAGGTAGCCGCTCAACCAGGAATTGTCTTCGCAAGTCCATCCAATGGGGACGGTATTGTCGTGGTTTCCGTATTCAAATCCTTCAATGAAGACGCTATCGGCGAAAACAAAAGATGTACTTAGGCAGATGAGTAGTGCGAGGAATAGTTTTTTCATTTTTTTTAGTTTTAAAACGCAAAAATATCAAAATTTAAAATATTTACTAAATTTGCCATATAAATTGTTTATAAAATGGGACAAAGCAGTATCAACAGGTTGGCTGATTACATCATCAAGATTGCGGGTTTGGCGGCCATAATCGCCATTTGCTGCATTTTTAGTAATGTGCTGGTTTATATTCTTAGCGCCGTGGTGGTTTCGCTGATTGGGCATCCGATTGTGCGAATCTTCAGAAAGATCCACATCAAGAAGTTGCATATTCCTGATTGGATATCGGCGTTGTTGACCATTCTCATCATCGTCGCCATGTTGGCGTTGATCATTGCTGTGATGATTCCTATGGTGATGAACATCATCAACGAAGCCTCGGTGGCAAGCGATTCGACTGTTTCGGGGACGAGCTGGATTGAAGGTATCAACCAGTGGCTGATCGGGATTTTCCCTAGCCTGGGTCCGGACTTCAATCTGATCACCTCGCTGTTGAAAGTCCTTTCTGACGCTTTGAGCTTCAGCGGTGTGACAGGCTTTGTGGGATCGGTGGCCGGTGTAGTCGTTGATATTGTCGTCGGCGTGTTCACCGTGTCGTTCATTTCATTCTTCTTTCTGAAGGATGAAACGCTTTTCGGAAGGATTATCTGCGCTTTGGTGCCCAATAAGATTGAGCAAATGGTGAGCAAGACGCTCGACGAAATCAGACAGCTGCTTTCACGTTATTTCGTCGGTTTGCTGTTGGAAATGTTGGGCGTCGCCTTGATCAACTTCCTGGGGATTTGGCTTATCGCGCGTCTTGATGTCAGCTATGCCCTTGGTATTGCTGTCATCGCGGGCATCTTGAATATCATTCCTTATATCGGTCCTCTTATCGGCGAGGTGATTGGCGCACTCTTGGGCATGATTCTGAAGGCGGGTATTCCAGGCATCGGACTGGATGTGAATGTGTGGCTGTTCGGTCTCATTATCTTAGCCATCATGTTGGCGGTTCAGTTGATCGACAATTTCGTCTTCCAGCCTTTGATATACTCTACGAGCATCAAGGCTCATCCGTTGGAGATCTTCATCGTCTTCTTGATGGCTGGTCATATCGGTGGCATCGTGGGCATGCTAGTAGCTATCCCAGCATACACCGTGATCCGTGTCATCGCTGTCCGTTTCTTCTATCGCTTCAAGATCATTCAACGGCTTGTCCCTGACCTCAGCGAGGAGGATAAGCTCATTGAAAGTATTGAGTGAGTTGAGAAATCAAGCAAACTGGATTTTACACCGACAAACCTCGGTGTCTTGAAGTGTGTTTTGATCTGTCTTCACTAACCGCACGCAATAGGTCTGTTCGCCTGTTTGTTCCCTGTAAAAGCTAAGCTTGTCGCCTTGATGCGTCTCGGCTACGTAGGCGATGTCGAAACGTTTGATCCGATGCTCGCGGTACCACGAAATGTCCCATAAATCGATGACGTGCTCGATGTACTTAATGGAATTGACGTGTCCGTTGATGTCGATGTCGTGATAATACACGTCGATTGTGCGGACCAACTCGGCGTTATGATCCATCTTTACACGGTCGCCTTTCTCGATGGGACATGGTTTTTCGGTCTCAATCCATTGATTGATAGCGCCATCGTTGATGGCGAAGATGTCGGCTGGTTGTCGTGTCTCTGTGTCGATCATAGCCCAGACGGATCTGCCGTAGCCATAGACTTTACCGTTGTTTTCGGTGATTTGAAAGTTGCGCTGGGTAAAGAATCTCATGGCGCTTTCCACCCAGGTTTCGACGGTGAAGCGCTCGTATTGAGAGGGCATTTCGGTCATTTCGATGGATAGTCTTGACAGTACCCAGGATCGATGGATGGTCATGAGGTATTTCATGCCGAAGCCACGGTCGGTAGAGTGGAAGTCGGCTGCATTAAGCAGGTCGTTGCCCAGATGTCCCAGACAAAGTCGTCCCGAGAAGTCGCAATGGAACGGCTCGGCAATGAATTCGTATTTTCCTATCTTTTCCACTTTTAACTTTTAACTTTTAACTTTTATCTCTTATCTCTTATCTATTATCTTTTTAGTGAAAGCCTTCGAATCGCCCCAAGCGTTATACAATACCTTGTGCCCGATGGCTGCCAATCTTACATCCAAGCAGGTTTGGCATTGGTCGGGTTTGTCTTTGACACAGGCCTTGTCAGGGTAGATGAGGTAGTTCTCCCGGAACTCATTTGGCGTGAGGTTGGGCATGATGACGTTGGCCCCAACGGCAATAGCTTTCTCTCGACCCATCGGATCGACTGTTTGGTTAGCAGTGGCGGCCACCATGTTGATTTCTGGCATCATCAGGCGGAGTATGGCGATCATCTTGAGCGTCAGCTCCATGCGTTTCTCAGCGGTCGGAATCTGGTCTCTATACTGCCAAAGCGGCGTGTCAGGGTGGGGGATGAAAGGTCCCATGCCCACCATGGCTACGTCTTTCTGCTTGAAGAAGAGCAGGTCGCCAGCGAGGTCGTCGAGGGTTTGGAAGGGGAGGCCTACCATCACTCCGGTGCCAGTCTGGTAGCCGAGTTTCAGCAAGGTGTCAATGCAGTTCAATCGCGTTTTGAAGTCGTGTTTGGCATCATGCGGATGGATCTTATAATAGAGTTCTTCGTTGCTTGCTTCGATGCGTAGCAGGTAACGGTGCGCGCCGGCTTCGAACCACTCTTTGTAGACCTCTTCGCTCTGTTCGCCCAACGACAGGGTGATGCCCAAACTGCCATTGTCGATCTTCTTGATTTCCTTGACTAAATGCATGATTTTGTCGGTAAAATCCTTGTCGGAGCGTTCGCCGCTTTGCAAGGCCACTGAGCCGTAGCCCAGCTCATGCGCCAGCTTGGCGCACTCAATCACTTCCTCGTCGCTGAGCTGGTACCGCGTGAAGTTTGGATTCTTGCTCCGTACGCCGCAGTAGAGGCAGTATTTTGTGCAGATGTTGCTGTACTCGATGAGGCCGCGCAGATGGACGTAGTTGTCCAGATGCTCGAACTTCACCTGCAGGGCACGGTCGAAGAGCTTCTTCTTGTCGTCGCCCTCAGCAGCTAAAAGGAGCTTGATCTCTTCTTTGGTGAGGTCTTGTTTATGTAGGATTCCGTCGATGTTCATGTCGGGTCAGATTGAGGGAGCAAAGATAAGGCTTTTGATAAAATGATGAGTAACTTTATTTTTCTGACAAAAATTCCTATCTTTGCTTCGCAAAAATCGAAGCAAATGAATAAACCTAACACTGAAAAGGAATTTCATGCTGTGCTGGCTACCTGCCGCAAGCTCTATATCGATAAAATGAAGGACTACGGTCCGGCCTGGCGCATCCTGCGCTCTACCTCCATCACCGACCAGATCTTCATCAAGGTGAAACGCATCCGTACCCTCCAGACCGTGTCGGAACACCTCGTGGACGAAGGCATAGAACCAGAGTTCATCGGCATCGTCAACTACGCCGCCATGGGCATCATCCAACTTCAACTCGGCGTGGTGGACCAACCTGACCTTACCTCAGAAGAGGCTACCAAACTCTACGACAAG
>JAEEGH010018531.1_pt1 | contig 14701 bp, 16 predicted proteins | sample 9134181 | NCBI WGS metagenome assembly JAEEGH01 (sample SAMN16246544, study PRJNA631951) | gut metagenome | biome: gut microbiome; feature: rumen; material: DP-attached | host: Bos | place: Iran: Karaj | collected 2018-10 | reverse complement strand
GTTTTGCGTTCTTGATAATCGGGAATCCGATACCGTCTTCTTCTTTTTCGAATTCAAAAGTTCCGACGATTGTGATGGATGCGCCTTCGTCAGGGTAATCGTTGGGGTATCTGCGGACTTTTGCGGTCTCAAAGGCTAGCCCTTGTGAGCAACAAGCGAGAGCGTCCTTGATGACGCAACCGAAAAAACGTCGGCCGGTTTCTTCGTCTTGATAGCTGGAGAAAGCTCCCTTCATTTTGATGGTTTTGCCGATGAATTTTTTGGGCTCCGTAACCATCTGGAAAACCATGGAATAGACCATGGTGCTGCTCATTTTTGTGAGGTCTATGTCAACGCGGTTGGTGGAAACGTTCCCGGCGGCATTGCTTGCACTTGCAAATGCGAATAAGCAAAGAACGGCAACGATTAAGGTTTTAGAAAAAATTTTATATAAATTACATTTGTCCATTCCCATTCTCCTATTTACGTTTTTCTATTGCGAATGAAACTTGTCAAATAACAAATCAAAAATGCGACAATGTCCATGGCGACAATCGTAGAACCCACGGGAGTTCCTGCGAGAATCGCGACAAGAATCCCGACTAGCGAACAAATGACTGAGATGATAGCGGCAGCGACTGTCACCGAGAAAAAACTTTTGAATACCCGCATCGCTGAAAGTGCTGGGAACACGACCAACGCAGAGACGAGCAACGCACCGACGAGATTCATCGCAAGAACGATGATGACTGCAATGATAATTGCGATGAGTAGGTTGAACAAGATAACGTTTACGCCTGTGGCCCGTGCGAAATTTTCGTCAAATGTAATTGCGAAAATCTTGTGGTAAAAGAGTACGAACGTTATGAGAACGACAATCGAAAGGGCTACGCAGAGGTAAACGTCTGTGGGCTTGATCGTCAAAATGGACATGGAGCCGAAAAGCGTTGTGCAGACATCGCCTGCGACATTTGCCGAAGCCGAAAATATGTTCATCAGTAAATAACCGATGGCAAGTGCACCGGCAGAGACCATCGCGATTGCTGCATCCCCCTTGATTCGGGCATCTTTCCCTCCGCAAAGGAGCAGGACTGCAACGATGATTGTTACAGGCAGAATGATGAGCATGTTGTTCGTAACCTTGAGAACGGATGCGATGGCGAGCGCTCCGAAGGCAACATGCGAAAGCCCGTCCCCAATGTAAGAATATCGTTTTAGAACAAGCGTTACGCCTAAAAGCGAGGAACATAGCGATATGAGTGTTCCCACGACAATCGCATAACGAACGAAAGGGAAGTCGAGATAGAAGAAAAGTTGGTCGAACATTGCTAAGTGTTTAGTGATTAGTGGTTAATAAACGGGTTGCTATAGTCGTGTCATGCCCGCCACTGGGCGTGCATCTCCGTTATTGTGCTATTTCGTTGAAATTCAATATTCGGGTGGAGTTGTTGCGGGCGGCTTCGACATCATGCGTGACCATTACGATAGTCATTTTCTTTTGTTCATGAAGATTTTTGATGATGTTGTACATGTTCTGCGATGATTCGGGATCGAGCCCGGTAACGGGTTCGTCCAAAAGCAAAAGCCTTTCGGCGGCACATAATGCTCTCGCTAAAAGTACGCGTTGCTTTTGTCCTCCAGAAAGCTCGCGGAAGCAGGCTTTCCGCAAGTTTTCGGTTCGTGTCAGTGCCAGACATTCGTTTGCTCGATTCCGGAGGGCGCTACCGTAAAACGGCAAGAGCAGGCTTTTGCCTTGGAATGCCGAAAGCACGATTTCTTCGACGGATGCGGGGAAGTCTTTTTGTGCAATCGTGATTTGCGGCAAGTAGCCGATTTGGTTACGCTGTAGATTGTCGCGGAGTTCAATTTTTCCTGCTTTAGGATGCAGTACTCCGGCAAGCCCGCGTAAAAACGTCGTCTTTCCGCAGCCGTTCCTGCCGATGATGCAGAGATAATCGCCAGCGTTGATTTCGTAATTGAAACTGTTGACAACGTTCTTGTTGCCGTAACCGAGCGTTAGATTGAGGCACTTGATCATATTAATTCAAAGCCTTTTTCAGAATTTCTAAGTTTGTTTGCATTATCGTCAAATAGCTTTCGCCTTTGGCAATTTGCTGTTCTGTTACCGATTGCATCGAATTGATGGTGAGAATTTGTGCGTCTTTCGAGTTCTTGCTTGCGGCAAGGACTGCGCTTGCGATTTTCTTGTTCCCTTTTTCGATGGTGAGGATTGCCGGGAGCGAGTCGGAATCCATCTTGTTTGCGAGGAAAGCGATTGTCTCAAAGCTTGCCTCGCTTTCGGCGGAACAGCCCACAAACGCGGCATAATACTTAATACCATAATCGTCCACCAAATAACGAAAAGGAAATCTGTCGCCAAAGAGAATTGTCTTGCGATGAGCACTTTCGATGGCTTTGCGGTAATCTCCGTCAAGAGCCGTGATTCTTGCGATGTAGTCGGCGGCGTTGTCCTTGTAGGCAGAGGCGTGGGCCAAATCGAGCTTGGCCAATTCTACCGTAATTTTTTGTACGAGAATTTCAGCGTTTTTCAACGAGAGCCATACATGTTCATCATTTTCGACTTCTTCATCGTGATGATGGTGGTGTTCGTGTTCTTCTGCGTGTTCGGCGTGATGCTCATGTTCGTCTTTGTGGGTCACTTCGGCGGGCTCAGCGACCTTATTGTGTTCGTGTTCTTCTTCAGCTTGCATGTCTTCGACAATTTCTTCAGCCTTGACGCGGTCGCCAAGTGCTGTCATCAAGTTGATTTCGGAACGCCCCTTTTTCGGAGTGGCTTCAAGAGCGTCTTTAATCCATTCGTCGGATTCGCCGCCTACATAAATGACCATGTTTGCGCTTGCGATTTTTGCGATGTCTTGCGCGGTGGGCTTGTAGCTGTGTAAATCTACGCCGTTCTTGATGAGTAGCGTGAGTTCTACGGAATCAGCACGTTGTCCGAGAATTTCTTTAACCCAAGCGTATTCCGGGTAAATCGTTGTGACGATAGAAAGCTTAGTTTGTTCCGGCTTTTTGTCGGAGGTTTCGTTGCAAGCAACGAGCGAAAAGATTGCTGCCACGAAAACGGAAAGCAGCAAAGAATAAAATGAAACTTTTTTCATTTTTGGAATCCTTTTTTTTGAATGAAGTACCATTGTGATTATGGACCCTATCGCTGCGGCATCTCGCCTTGCTCCAGGGTGACATGACAATCTGAAGAAGATTTGTTTATCAGTGGTTTTGCTTAATTCAATAAAAGGATTTTTTGCGAGACAAGCGTAATCGGGCGTAGGATAATGACTGCGAAACGTACGAGCTTGAAGAGAAAACAGCGACAAATCAAATCAATCGGTGTCGCGACGAGTTCAAAGCAAAATACCGAAATCAGGTCGAGACAATGATGGATGTGGTGGCAAGTGTGGCAGTGTTCGCCATGACAATGATGTTCAACGTGACGCTCCGTATAAATGAGTGCCAAAACGACAATCAACTTGTCAAAAAAGTGAAACATTAACGACTCCGCTTGCTGCAAACGGCACAATGGCCTAGTAAAACCGATTGCTGCTGGTCAAGGACAAAGCCGTTCAGACGTTCGATGGAATGTTGCAAAAGGCGGAGCGCAGGTCCTTCCAAATGGAAAAACTTGCCGCAGTCTTTGCAGACAAGGTGCATCTTGGACGCACAACGCCCCGGACCTGTGTAGCGGTATTGGAGTTCGTTGTTTTTTTCGGCACCAACGATTTGCACCATTCCTGCTTCTTCAAGCCTGGCTAAATTTCGGTAGATGGTGCTCAACGAAACTTCGGGCAAACTTTGTGCGATTTCGGAGGCTTTGAAAATGCAATCAGGATTCTTGGCTATATAGTCCAGAATCATTTGACGAGTCTGTGTTTTATATTCCGTTTTAACCATCGTTTTGAAAAATGCAATTCATTCCCAAATTGAAATTTAGTCAATTTGAGAATGATTGTCAAGTGTGCGGCTAGGCGATAGCACGTTCATCCAGGCATTTTTCCAGTTCAAGAAGAATTTCGTCTTTGTTGTAACCCTTACCGATGAACACAACTTGGTTTTCTCTATCGCCAAATCGGGAATCCCAGTTTTCCTTGATTTCGGGATTGCTGTCGATGTACGATTGCTTCACGTCTTCGCGCAGTGCGTCAATCCAGTAAGAAACGGGCATCACCGACGAATTTCGTCCGGCCTGTTCGAAAAGTTGCACGTCGCGGCTGCAATCTGAGAACCAGATGTAGCCCTTGGAGCGGATCAGCTGCGTAGGATAGCGGTTGTTCACGAATTCCATGAAACGTTCCCTGTTGAACGGTTTGCGGGCTTCAAAGACGAATGATGAAATCCCGTATTCATCGACGCAACCGCTGCTTGAACGTCCAGGGTTTTTGAGACTGTTCATGGCCTTTTGGATTGCGGACGACGAATCGATTTGCCCGTAATTGAAGGGCTTTTTCGTCAAGATTTTGTCAATGTCGATTTCTGCGTTGACCGAGCGGAAAATTGGGGCTCGCGGCTGGAAATCACGAACAATCGTCTCGACTTCCTTGAGCTGGCCTGCCGAAAGTAAATCGCACTTGTTTAAAATGATGAAATTGCAGAATTCAATCTGATCGACGATTAGCGTAGAAATTTCTTCGTCGCTCAAATCGTATTTTTCGGCAAGGCTATCCCGGACTTGCTTTTTCTGCTTTAACTCGCTGAGGAACTCGCGATAAATTCTATCGGCATCCACGACTGTGACGATTGAAGTCAGATAAACATTCGTGCTCGGATTGTCGTCTTCGTAAGCGAGGAAACTTGCGCTGACCGCCCCCGGATCGCTGATACCGGATGCTTCGACAAATACGACTTCAATGGAATCGAGTTTGGAAATTTTTTCGATTTGCTGAATGAACTCATCGCGCAGCGTGCAGCAAATGCAGCCGTTCTGCAGTTCGAACATCGGGCATTCGGTGACGTTGGAACCGTTCTTTTTCAATATTTCTGCATCGACGTTGATGCTCCCCATATCGTTCACGATAAGGGCGACCTTTCTCTTTTCTTGCTTGAGAATGTTGTTCAAAAGCGTTGTTTTGCCAGAACCCAAATACCCGGTAATGAGGATTACCGGCTTCTTATTCTTTTTCATAAGAATCCTTTATATTGAATGTGAAATTATAATTTGCGAATCATTTGCAAATTCAAATATAGCACAAAAAAGAAATTCTGGCAATAGGAAAGGAGATGCCCGATCAAGTCGGGCATGACAGCATTGAAAAAATTTTGGCAATATGCAAAAATTCCCGACATTGCTGCCGGGAATCTTTTGTTCTAAGGAGGAGGTATGAAAAAGTTCAAAGTGCGCTTTGCGTTAGCACAATCGCTTGTTAGGCGATGGTGATCTTGCGGGCTGCGGCCTGAGCTTTCTTGGCGAGATCGAATTTCAAGATGCCGTTTTCCAACGAAACCTTGATGTTGTCTGTATCGATATCATCGGCCAAGCGGAAACTGCGTTCGTAAGTGAACTTTTCGTCCTTGCGGGCGCGGGTGGCCTTGACGGTCAAGATGTTCTTTTCGACCTGGATGTCCAAATCTTCTTTCTTGACGCCTGGAATTTCGACTTCAAGCGCGAATCCTTTTTCAGTCTCGTAGTAGTCGGCCTTCGGCGTGTAAGTGCATTCGCCCTGTGCGTTTGCGGCGTTCAAGCTGTCAATGAAGTTCTGGATACCATAGAAAGCGTTCGGAATAATCTGTGTGTTCATCATAATTTTAACCTCTTTTTGTTGCGGGCTCGTCGTTTGCGTTGGCCCTTTTGTTTTCGCTATACCTTAAGCGAAAGCCGTGCCAACTTTTCCGAAAACGTGTTGAAAAAGAAAAATTTTTGGAGAAAAATGTAGCGCGTATGCAAAAATTGCCGTTTTTTAACGAATTTCGGCAAATTTTGGATTTCGAAAAACGCTTTCCTGAACAGGTTGTACCGTTTTTTCTGTCTTGTCGTGGGATGTATTTCATAAAGAAGCGGTGGGTGTTTCGCTTGTGAAACGTTCGATAGAACATTTTGAAATAGGAGAAAAAATGAGGTTTTTGCCCGCTTTTTCCTCTTGCTATTACAAAAAGTTTTGTCTCGCTATAGGTTTTCTCTATAAGAAAGCCGTTTTTCTTAAAAAAAATTATAATCTAGCAGTTTTCCCTATTGGTTTTGTAGGATTTGATTTTTAAATTATGCACATCAAACGAACGAGGCACCCCGAAAGGGAAAAGCCTGGAGGATTTCGCTATGCGATGTCGAATGTGTAACCAAGCTGAAGGTGGGCGGGCCTGATACCGCCAAAATTTAACGCTCAAGTTGAGCAAACCTATTAACAATCGCGTTGCCCGACGCCAACAGTAACAAAACGATCGGGCGACTGCGATATTTCTTGCCAAGTGCAAAAAAAGGATTTAAACAATATGACAACACAGAACAAGCTCCATTTCGAAACTCTTCAGCTCCACGTTGGTCAGGAACAGGCAGACCCGGCAACCGATTCCCGCGCAGTTCCTATATATCAGACCACTTCTTACGTGTTCCACAGCGCTCAGCACGCTTCTGACCGTTTTCACCTGAAGGATGCTGGCAACATCTACGGCCGCCTCACCAACACCACGCAGGACGTTTTTGAAAAGCGCATCGCAGCTCTCGAAGGCGGTATCGCAGGTCTCGCAGTCGCTTCTGGTGCAGCAGCCCTCACCTACGCCATCACGGCTCTCGCTCGCAAGGGTGACCATGTTGTCGCACAGCGCACCATCTACGGCGGCACCTACAACCTCTTGGAACACACGCTCCGTCCGTTCGGCATCGACACCACTTTCGTGAATACCCGCGACCTGAAGGAAGTCGAAAGCTCCATCAAGGAAAACACGAAGCTCGTCCTTATCGAAACGCTCGGCAACCCGCACTCTGATATCCCGGATATCGAAGCGATTTCTGAAATCGCCCATAAGCACAAGATTCCGGTGCTCATCGACAATACTTTCGGCACTCCGTACTTGATTCGCCCGCTGGAACACGGCGCAGACATCGTAATCCACTCTGCAACGAAGTTCATCGGTGGCCACGGTACGACTCTCGGTGGCGTGATTGTTGACGGTGGCAAGTTTGACTGGGCTGCATCTGGCAAGTTCCCGCAGTTCACCGAAACGAATCCGAGCTATGGCGTTCCGTTTACCGCTGCTGCCGGCGCTGCTGCTTACATTGTCTATATCCGCGCAATCCTCCTCCGCGATGAAGGCGCTGCCATTTCTCCGTTCAATGCATTCCTTCTGTTGCAGGGTACGGAAACATTGTCCCTCCGCCTTGACCGCCATGTGGAAAACACCAAGAAGGTTCTCGAATTCCTCTCCAAGCACCCGAAGGTTGCAAAGGTCAACCATCCGAGCTTCAAGGATCATCCGGACCACAAGCTTTACGAACGTTACTTCCCGAACGGTGGCGGTTCCATCTTCACGTTCGATGTGAAGGGTGGCCAGGCAGAAGCCTTCAAGTTCATCGACAGCCTCAAGATTTTCAGCCTGCTCGCTAACGTCGCCGACGTGAAGAGCCTCGTTGTTCACCCGTACACCACGACTCACTCGGAACTCACTCCGGAAGAACTCGCCGCAGCAGGCATCTCTCCGGCAACGATCCGTCTCTCCATCGGTACGGAACACTACGAAGATATCATCAACGACCTCGCACAGGCTCTTGATCAGATTTAATTATAAATAACAAAAGGATTCTACCATGTCAAAAATTTATGCATCTGCTGACCAGCTTATCGGTCATACCCCGCTCCTCGAACTTTCCCACATCGAAAAGGAAAACAATCTCCAGGCTAAGATTGTGGCAAAGCTCGAATATTTCAACCCTGCCGGTTCTGTGAAGGATCGTATCGCCAAGGCCATGATTGACGAAGCCGAAGCTGCTGGCAAGCTCAAACCGGGTTCCGTGATTATCGAACCGACTTCTGGTAACACGGGTATCGGTCTTGCTTCTGTCGCTGCCGCTCGCGGCTACCGCATCATCATCGTGATGCCGGAAACCATGAGTGTCGAACGTCGCCAACTCATCAAGGCCTACGGTGCAGAAATCGTTCTCACCGAAGGTGCCAAGGGCATGAAAGGTGCAATCGCCCGCGCTAACGAACTCGCCGCCGAAATCAAGGACAGCTTCATTCCGGGACAGTTCGTGAACCCGGCAAACCCGGCTGCTCACAAGGCTACGACGGGTCCGGAAATCTGGGAAGATACGGATGGTAAGGTCGATATTTTCGTCGCAGGTGTCGGTACTGGTGGAACGGTCACAGGTGTTGGCGAATTCCTCAAGTCTAAGAATCCTAACGTGAAGGTTGTCGCTGTCGAACCGGAATCTTCTCCGGTGCTCTCCAAGGGCGTTGCAGGTCCGCACAAGATCCAGGGTATTGGCGCAGGCTTTGTTCCGGATACCTTGAACACCTCCGTCTATGACGAAGTGCTCCCGGTTAAGAACGAAGACGCATTCGCCGCTGGCAAGGCAATTGCCAAGGCTGAAGGTATCCTCGTCGGTATCTCTTCTGGTGCTGCTTTGCATGCTGCGGTTGAAATTGCTAAGCGTCCGGAAAACAAGGGCAAGACGATTGTCGCGCTCCTCCCGGATAGCGGCGACCGTTACCTCTCCACTCCGCTCTTCGCTGACTAAGCGATTAGATAAAATTTGTTCGGTAAGTGCTTCGCGGTTCCATTCGCCGCGCAGTAGAAATCGAAAAAACATTGAGATGACACATTATTGAGTGAAAAACGCTAGAAGGTTCCATTCGCCTTCCTAGCGTTTGTTTGTGTTTTATACGATGCATTGTCATCTCGGCCCTGTGCCGGGATCGCCAATTATAAAAAGAACGGTTTAAAAATGTCACAGAAAAAGCGTGTCGCTGTTGGATTGTCGGGCGGTGTGGATTCCGCCCTTTCGGCGTATTTACTGAAAAAGCAAGGTTACGAAGTTGTCGGCATGACGATGGCGACGTGGGACGGCTCCGTGAAAATGCCTGCGGTCGAAGGTCGCGAAGGTTGCTATGGCCCGAGCGAAGACAAGAATATCGAAGAAGCAAAGCTCGTTGCTGAGCGTCTCGGGATTCCGCATTATGTTGTTCCAGTCGCCGAAGATTACAAGCGGGAAGTTCTTGACTATTTCCGTGCAGAATACCGTGCAGGGCGAACGCCGAATCCGTGCGTCCGCTGCAATCAAAGCATCAAGTTCGGAGCTTTGCAACATGCTGCTCGCAAACTCGGGATTGACTTCGATTACTTTGCGACGGGGCACTATGCGCGACTCGATTTCAAAAATCCGGATGTTCCGTTCTTGTACGAAGCGCTAGACGAGCATAAAGACCAGACATACTTTTTATCGAGACTTTCGGCAGAGCAACTTTCCACTGTAATTTTTCCGCTGGGCGGAATGCAGAAGGCAGACGTGAAAGCGCTTGCTAAGGAAATCGGCTGGGACGATTTTGCAACAAAGCGCGAAAGCCAGGATTTTATCGAGTGCGGCGATTACTCCGTGCTGTTTGACGAAAGCGACAACGTTCCCGGAGATTTCGTCGATGTGAACGGTAAAATTCTCGGAAAGCACAAGGGCATTGTACATTATACGATCGGGCAGCGCAAAGGTCTGAACATCGGCGGGCAAGCGGAACCGCTTTACGTTGTGGCGATTGATGCGCACCACAATCAGGTGATTCTTGGACCGCGAAGCGCATTGAGCTGCACGGAGGTTTCCGCTGTTGATTTGAACTTGATGGTTTCGGAAACTTCTCTGCTTTTGCAACAACCGCTCACGGCTCACATCCGCCTCGGGCATAAAGGTGCAATAGCAAGGATTACGGAACTCGACACTGCTGCCGGTACCATCAGCGTGCGTTTTGACGAACCGCAATTTGCATCGGCTCCAGGGCAAGTACTCGTGCTCTATGCAGACAAAGGCGTGGTCGCCAGTGCGATAATCGGGAAGTAAAGGAATCAAATTTCCAAAAGTTCTTGCCCGATTTTACGAATTTCTTCACGAATAAGCTTTTCCCGTTCAGCAGACGGCTTTTTGGAGCCGTTCATGTACGCCGCCATCAACGATTGCTGTATTCCTAGCCGCCTTGCCACCTCGGACATATTAAGCGATTTAAATTTCGCCGTACCATGTAACAGATGTGCCTGCGGTTCAAAAATGCTATCGTAAGAGAGATCTTCGTCTATTTCATCCCAGCGCAAGCCACCAAAAGACAATCTGAAAGCGGCACGTTGTTCCGCACTAGCAGAACGAAGTCGTTCCGAGTCACGGAATTTCAAAAGGGCTGTACGCCCGTCCTTTGCCGTAAGCAAAATTCCGCCCTTCACGAGTTCAGCGCTTTCGATGTCTCTTTTATGCATATTATTTAAGCAATGTCAGCATTTATATCTACTTTGAATTTAGGATATAATTTTATATCCGTCAATATAGTGTTACGTTTTTTAGAAGCTTTTGAGCCTTCCATATTCTTAACACGCTTTTTTCGGAGATTTGGCCTACTATTTTTTGTAAAAAAGAAAAATCCCACCCCATTGGGTAGGATTTTTTTTCTAAGAGATAGTTGGCGAGAACAAGTTTAGAATTTGAGTCAACTCTTTCCAATACTTTTTAAGCCCATTTCGACTTATTTTTTCTTTTTCACATGCTGCTATAAATACTTTTTATAGCACTGTTCAGTGCGAATCTATTGCTCACGTAGAAAAAACAATTTTTTTGATTTTCACACCTGCTTTCATATTGTTTTTCTCTATGACGCTTTTTAAATTTTGCCCGTACTTCTTCAACAGAGAAGTCAATGAATTAAACACACTACAGAACGCTAGGTAACCGTTCATCTTTCTTTTATATAAACTAACCCGGTGCGCCGGGAGTTTAGCCTCGTGGGATTTTTTCTACGCGGTTTATCGATTCTTTTGTCTTGTGAGGTTTTATGGCAATCAATCAAGAAAACGTTTTTAGAGAGCATCCTTGTTTCGGTGCGTGTAAAAATCGAAAAGGGCGTATCCATTTGCCTGTTGCTCCGGGTTGTAACATTGAGTGCCGTTTTTGCGACCGTCGTATTAACGAAGACGCACAAGTCCCAGGAAATACAAGTAAAGTCATTAAACCGGAAGAAGCGTGCGGTTACATTCGTAAGGCGTTGGAATTTGTGCCGGAACTTACTACGGTAGGGATTGCGGGCCCTGGCGACACGCTCGCGACGCCTTTTGCACTAGACACTTTCCGACTTGTCAAAAAGGAATTTCCGCAGTTGATTCGTTGCATGAGCACGAATGGGCTTTTGCTGAATGACAGGGCGGACGAAGTCATTGATGTGGGTATCGATACGTTGACAGTTACGGTGAATGCCGTTGACCCTGAAATCGAGGCGATGATTAACGCGAGGATTTTTTACCACGGCAAGACTTATACAGGCGTCGAAGCCGCTGAAATCTTGATTCACAACCAGCTTGAAGGCATTCGCAAAGTGGCAAAGAGCGGAACACTTATCAAGGTGAATACGGTTCTTTGCCCCGGTATCAATGATAAGCATATCGAAGATGTCGCTGCGACTGTTCGCGAAGCGGGTGCAATTATATACAACATTATACCTTTGATTCCGCAGAACGGATTCAAGGATATTCCGGCTCCAAGTCCGAAGGCGCTTGCGATTGCCCAGGAACAGGCCGGCGTTTTTATCAACGTTTTTAAACATTGCGCCCATTGCCGTGCCGACGCTGTTGGTGTCCCTGGCGTTTATGATGTCGGTGCACAAATCTACATGGATCGCATCCGTGTAAAGGAGACTTTTTCTCATGGCTAAATACAAAGTAGCAGTTGCCACGAACGATGGCGTGAATGTCAATGTCCATTTTGGGCATGCGGCGGCTTTTGACATTTACGAAGTCGATGACGTGAGCGGAAAATTTGAAAAGGTTGAAGTCCGCGTGAAGCCGGAACATTGCGACGGCTCGTGTGGAGATGGAGCGTGCGGGCGACAAGAAGTTGAACATTCGTCGATGTTTGCCGCTGCAAAAAATCTTGCTGATTTGGATTACGTCCTTTGTCAACAGCTTGGACCGCAGGCGATTCAATCGTTGGCACGCTTCAACGTGCGTGCTTTTGATATCGCGCTCCCCATCGATGAAGCCATCGCCAAGATAAATTTATATCGAAAAAAATTAGCCGAGCGCCTTTCAAGGATCAAAGGATCGCAGAATAAAACGTTATAAAGATTTTTTCAAAAAAAAATTGAAAAACAACTTGACGGAAGAAATTTTTGGTTTTATATTTATACCTACCAATTTGATAGGAAATTAAATGAGTATTCAATTTGCCAGATTTTGTTGTTCGAGCGACCGATGTTGACGGGCGCTTATTGCGGTATTGAATAATTTTCTCGCCCGTGTAAGGATATCCTGCACGGGCTTTTTTATGGGCTTTTGCCCACAACTCAAAATTTTTAGGGAATAAAATAATGGAAAGTTTAACGGCAAAATTGTGCGCATTTGCTCGTGCCTGGCATTCATCACAACCAGACCATACTGTTTTCAATGACTTTTTGGCGTTGGACTTTATGGGGCGAGAAGAATACGATAAAGTCTCAAACTTTATCTTAAAGCGTTTTCCGCAGGAATCGGAAAATTCGGTGGAGTTTTTCAATCGAAAATATTTCCTCCCGATTGTACTTTCGCGAAGCCGCTTTGCGGAAGATCGCGTGAAACTTCAAGCGCAGTCAGGGAAAATTCAATACGTGATTTGCGGAGCGGGTGTCGATACGTTCTCGTTCCGCAATAAAAATCCGAATGTCGAAGTTTTCGAACTAGATTTGCTGCCGACACAAAGCTACAAGAAAAAACGCATTCGAGAACTCCAGTGGAATGTTTCGAAGAACGTCCATTTTGTTGCGGTAGATTTCAGCAAGGATCGCATTGTAGATACGCTTGTTGAAAACGGTTTTGACCGTAAAAAGCCGACTGTTGTCAGCATATTGGGTGTTTCGTATTATCTGCCATTGACTGTATTTGCTGAGACGATTCGTCAGTTCTCGGAAATTGCGGCGACAGGAATTTCGATAGTCTTTGATTACTTGCAAAAAGAGGCGTTCTCGGATTCTGTTTTGCAGTTGAAAAAAATCGTTGCCGATTGCGGCGAGACGATGGCGGATGGTTATCGCGACCGTGAAGTTTTTGATGTGCTTGAGCGCAACGGTTTCAAGGTCGATGAATTTCTCGGCGAAAAGGCGTTGCAGCAGCGTTATTTTATGAAGGGTCGCCTCAACGCTTTTGATTCTGTGCGCTTAGTTGCAGCGGTAAGGTGATTATAGAAAATCTTTATTGCCAGTCCCAGAAAAATAGTATAAATGAATCTCTTGCCAAAGCGAATCGTATTATCTAAATTAAGCCTACGAAAACGATAGGAAATAAAAATGAATTTTCTTTTCAATAATTTGAATCTTATGTGTTGTTGTCGATGTCGGACGGGCATCTAGTTTTTAGGCTATACTTTTAAACAGATTCCCGCTCGGTTTTATGTTCCGCAGCGGGATTTTTTATTCAAACAAATTTTAAACTACAAAGGCGCTAGCTCTTAATAGCGTCATAGGAGATTTTTATCTTATGTCAAATTCCAATTATATCGAAACAAAACTCATTCACGGCGGCATCGATGGCGACAAGGTAACAGGAGCTGTCAACGTTCCCATTTACCAGACTTCCACTTACAAGCAGAATGGCCTTGGCGAAAATACGGGCTGGGAATATTCCCGTACGGGTAACCCCACGCGTGCGGCGCTTGAATCGCTGATTGCGGAGCTCGAAGGCGGCGTTGCTGGTTTTGCGTTCGCTTCGGGCATGGCTGCAACATCAACAGTCCTTTCGCTTTTTAAGCAGGGAGACCGCATTATCATTTCGAGCAATGTCTATGGCGGCACCTTCCGCGTTTTAGACAAAGTGTTCAAGAATCTTGGCATTACTTACTCCATTGAAGATACTACGGATTTAAAAACACTCGAATCGAAAATTACACCCGATGTGAAAGCATTCTTTGTCGAAAGCCCTGCAAATCCGCTCCTTACCGTGACGGACTTGGCCGGCGTTGCATCAGTTGCAAAGAAGCATAATATTTTGACGATTGTCGATAACACGTTCATGACGCCATATTTGCAGCGTCCGCTGGAACTTGGCGCCGATATCGTGGTGCACAGTGCGACAAAGTATCTTGGCGGTCACAGCGACTTGGTGGCGGGCCTTGCCGTAGTCAATTCCAAGGAACTTGCCGAACGCCTCGCATTTACGCAGAATGCAACCGGTGCGGTACTTGGACCGTTTGATTCGTTCCTCTTGATTCGCGGCATCAAGACGCTTGGCGTGCGTTTGGATCGCCATACCGAAAATGCCGAAAATATCGCTCGTTATCTCGAAAAGCATGAAGCGGTAAAACACGTTTATTATCCGGGACTCCCGACGGCTCAAGGTTACGAAATCAACAAGAAACAAGCCAAAAATGGCGGCGCGATGATTTCGTTTGAACTCCGCGAAAATTATGACATCAAGAAATTCTTCAAGGCATTGACGCTTGTGTCGCTTGCCGAAAGCTTGGGCGGTGTCGAAAGCCTTGTATGCCACCCGGCCACGATGACGCATGCGTCTATTCCAAAGGATATTCGCGAGAAAGTCGGCATTACTGACGGACTGATTCGCTTGT
>JAEEGH010018529.1_pt1 | contig 14702 bp, 15 predicted proteins | sample 9134181 | NCBI WGS metagenome assembly JAEEGH01 (sample SAMN16246544, study PRJNA631951) | gut metagenome | biome: gut microbiome; feature: rumen; material: DP-attached | host: Bos | place: Iran: Karaj | collected 2018-10 | reverse complement strand
GGCGCCCGCCGCGAGACCTTGGAGACCTACATCAAGCGCCTTGAGAAGCTGGAGGAGATCGCCAACTCCTTTGACGGCGTGGACAACTCCTACGCCATCCAGGCCGGCCGCGAGGTGCGCATCATCGTGAAGCCCGAGAAGGTCAGCGACGCCGACACGGTGCTGCTCGCCAAGGACATCGCCAAGCGCATCGAGAACGAGATGGAGTACCCGGGCCAGATCAAGGTCAACGTGATCCGGGAGACCCGGACCATGGAGCTGGCGAAGTAAGGAACCTATTGAAAGCTTACGTTCCTTTTCTTGAACGAAAAGGAACCGAAAAGAACTTTGAGAAGGGGGCAATCGTTATGGCGAAGCCCCCATTATCTTCTTAAGCTTTTCTTTTTGGGCGACTTTTTCTTTTCACTGAAAAGAAAAAGTCGCAAAAAAATAAAGGAATACTAACATGAAATTCCCCATCGCCGACGCCCATTGCGACTTTCTCTACGGGGCCATGGAGTATGGCTACGACATCAACTCCCTGCGCCGGGATCAGGTGATCCACCTCCCCTACATGCAGCAGGGGAACGTGAAGATGCAGTTCTTCGCTTGCTGGTACGACGCGAAGCTGAAGACCCCGCCGCTGCAGCAGGGCCTGACCATGGTGGACTGTTACAACCGGATGCTGAAGAACAACCCCGTCTTCGTGCCCTTCACCCGTGACTTCGACCCCAGCGGCGACAAGATCGCCGCGGTCCTCACCATCGAGGGCGGCGAGGTCTGCGAAGGGAGCCTGGCTATGCTCCGCATCTTCAAGCAGCTGGGCGTGAAGACCATGACCATGACCTGGAACGACAACAACGAGCTTGCTGGCGCGGCCCAGGCCAGAAGGCAGAAGGGCCTCACCATCCTGGGCCGGGAGATGCTCCGGGAGATGAACGACGTCGGCGTGGCTCTCGATGTGAGCCACCTGTCGGATCAGGGCATCCGGGACGCCCTCGAATTCTCCACCCGCCCCATCTTCGCCTCCCACTCCAACGCCCGGGCCCTCATGGACGCCCCCCGGTGCCTCCCGGACGACCTCATCCGCGACATCGCCCTTCAGGGCGGCGTCATCGGCGTCAACTTCTACGGCCCCCACCTGGCGCCCAAGAAGACGGTGGCCATCGAGGACATCGTAGCGCACATCCTCCATATCGTCAGCATTGGCGGCGTGGACTGCTGCTGCTTCGGCTCCGACTTCGACGGCATGAGCGTCTACCCCAGGGACCTAAAGAACAGCTCCGACTATCCCGCCCTCTGCGAAGCCCTCCTCAAGGCCGGTTTCAACGAGGAGCAGGTCTCCCGCATCGCCTACTGGAATTTGCACCGCTATCTTTCACAATTCGTTTGACAACAAAAAACCACCCAAACGGGTGGTTTTTAATTGGCAGGGGCAGAAGGACTCGAACCCTCAAGAACGGTTTTGGAGACCGCTATGTTACCATTACATCATGCCCCTTTATTCGCTGGCAACGGATGAAGTATAGCACATCAGCTTAGCCTTGTCAAACAAATTGTGCAAGAAATGGCCGCTGTTCTTCGGTTTTCCGGTTGAATCTGTTCGGGTTCCTTGGTATTATTGAAAAAAGAAAACCCAGGAGGCCCCTATGCAACCCGTCTTCGAAACCGAAAACATCTCCTTCGTCCGGGTATCGGAATCCCTCCTGCCCGACTACCTCGCCATGGTCAACGACATCGACCGGGTGGCCCGGTTCATCGGCCGCCGCCTGGACCCCATCCCCGCCGAGAAGGAGCGCCAATGGGTGCGGCAGAAGCTGGCCGAGCAGGCGGTCCTGTTTTCTATGCTCGAAAAGAAGACCGGCGCCTTCATCGGCAACATCGAGCTCATGGACGTGGCGAACGGGGCAGGGGAGCTGGGCATCGCCATCACCGCCGCCATGCAGGACAAGGGTTACGGCACCGAGGCTATCCCCGCTATGGTCCGCTACGGCATGGATACCCTGGGCCTTCGCCGCATCTTCCTCAAGGTTTACCCGGACAACGCCCGGGCCATCCGCGTGTACGAGAAGTGCGGCTTCCGGGAGTACGACCAGACGGCGGACGACGTGTTTATGGAGATCGTCAAATGAAAGATATTTCCAAGCTGGCCCTAAAGGACCTGCAGCCCTCCCAGTTCTATATCTCCGAGAAGAAGCTGGCGGACGTGGAAGCCTGGTTCCATCCGGCGGACCTGTCCAATTTCGAGCCCATCCCCGTAAAGCTCCTGGACGGCGTTCCCGTCATGACCGACGGCCACACCCGGGCCGTGGCGGCCCTGCGGGCGGGCCTGGACCGGGTGCCTCTCGTCTGGGACGAAGACGAGCTGGACTGGCGTCTGTACCGAGCCTGCGTGACGGCCTGCCGCCGCTGCGGGATCGGTTCCCCAGCGGACCTGCTGGGGCGCATCATATCGGCGGAGGCATATGCCGAGCAGTGGGACGCCTGGTGCGACCGGCTCCATGCGGATATCGACGCCGGCGTTATCGAAGTGGTCCCCTACACCAGGGCGGATATTCCGGACGTGCTCTCCTTCGAGCGCCGCCTGCGGGAGGAGGAAGCCGACTGGGGCTGGGTCATCGACGACGCCTATATCGCCCAGGTTCAGAAGAGCTTCGAGGGCGACATGTTCCGGGACGCCCTATCGTTTCTTGCCTATCTCGACGGGCAGGCGGTGGGGCGGATCGACGCGTGCCTGATCCGCAGCCACTTCGACGGGTCCACCAAGGCCTATCTCGATTGGATCTGCGTCATCAAGAGCTATCGCCACCGGGGCGTCGCCCAAGTCCTGCTCGCAAGGCTCCGGCAGGAGCTGAAGGCTCGGGGCGTGGACACCCTCATCGCCCTGACGGCCAGCAACGAGGAGGCCCAGCGGTTCTACAAACACGTGCCCGATTCCATCCTGCGGGACACGGGCATCTGGATCGACGTATAGACGAGGCGCCCATGCTGCACATCATCACGACCTATGCCGACCTGGACGGCCCCCGGCTCATGGCCGTCTACGCCGAGAGCAACTTAGAGAACACGGACTATTTCTTCCCCGACATGGCGGACAAGGCCATGGCGGTGCAGAAGGTGGAGGAGGGCTTCTTACAGTTCCTGCGGGATGAATTTTTCACTGGCCCCGGCCCCGGGTACTACGTGCTGGAGGAGGCGGGGGCCTGGGTCAGCGCCCTGCGGCTAAGCGAGGTGCAGCCGAAGGTGTTCTACCTGGAGGCCCTGGAGACCCGCCCCGACCGTCGGCGGCAGGGCTGCGGGTCCCGGCTCCTGCGCAAGGTGACGGACCATCTGAGAAGCCAGGGCCCCTTCCGCATCTGCGACTGCGTGAGCAAGCGGAACGAAGCGTCCCTCCGCACCCACCTGGCCAGTGGCTTTACGATCGCTTCCGACGTGGGTCACGACTACCTGCGGAACGAGGACGACCCCTGCGATTACAGCTTAGAATACCGATATGAGGGGGAGCCCGCCCATGGATAGGACTGACATCCTGAACAAGCTCCGGGCCTTGGACTGGCCTAAAGAGGACTATTGGGTGGTGGCGGGCGCAGCTATGGTCCTGCACGGTCTGCGGGCGGAAACCCGCGACCTTGACCTGGGCTGCACCACGGCCCGAGCCGACATCCTGGCGGCGGCGGGCGTGCCCTTCCGGCATATGGACGACGGCAGCGGCCGCTGGCTCACCCTGGACGGGGAGGTGGAGGTCTTCGAGAATTGGCTTTGTGATCGGACGGAGCTGGTGGAAGGGGTGCCCGTAGTCTCCCTGCAGGGCCTGCGGCAGATGAAGGTGGCCCTGGGGCGGGAGAAGGACCGCCGGGACGTGGCTCTGATCGACGCTTTTTTGAGGACCGGCCCGGCTATCCAAGGCTGACAGCCCTTGCGTTTTATCCTCGGACCCAATATACTGACACATATGGACAAGAAAACCCAGATAAAAGTCCTCCTGGCGGCCATCGCCTGCCACGCGGCCTGGGGCTTCAGCTTCCTGGCCTCCCGCAAGGGCCTGGACGGGGCCCCGGTGTTCGTGCTGTTGAGCCATAGGTTCGGACTATCCTTCCTGGTCATGAACCTGCTGGTGCTCCTGGGCGCGGGCAAGCTCTCCCTGAAGGGCAAGGCCCTGTGGAAGCCCCTGCTGCTGGGACTCATGGAGCCGGTGATCTACTTCTTCGGGGAGCAGTACGGCATCCTCCATTCCAACACCGTCTTCTCCGGGGTCATGATCGCCATGATTCCCATCGTGTCCACCCTGGCGGCGGCTCCCATCCTGCAGGAGAAGCCCTCGGCGGGGCAGCTCTTCTTCTGCCTCCTGTCCGTCTGCGGGGTGGTGGGCATCGGCTTTATGAACCGGAGCTCCGGGGCTCTCGATTGGATCGGCGTGGTGGCCCTGACCGTAGCGGTCCTCTCCGCTGGGGCCTACACCCTCATCGGCCGGGGCATCTCCCGGGAGTACACCCCCTTCGAGCGCACCTATATGATGATGGGCGTGGGCGCAGCGGCCTTCACGCCCCTGGCCCTGGTCCAGACCCGGGGCAGCGTGGCGGCCTATTTCCAGCCCCTCGCCCAGCCCGCCTATCTTCTGGCCATCCTGTTCCTGGCCTTGGTCTGCTCCGTGGCCTGCTACTTCCTCTCCGGCTACACCATCACCTACATGACTGTGGCCCGGGAGACGGTCTTCTCCAACCTGACCACCGCCGTTTCCGTCTTCGCCGGGGTGATCTTCCTCCACGAGCCCTTCACCTGCTTCGGGGCCCTCTGCTGCCTGGTGATCTTCGTGGGCATCTACGGGGTACAAAAAACGGCGCCGTGAGGCGTCGTTTTTCTCTATCTGATCCTATAGGAGCAGGATCCCGGCTTCTTCACATGCCCTTCTGGTCTGCTCGTCCCAAAGGCTGCTCTGGACCTCGCCGATGTGGCAGGTGCCGATCATCAGCATGCACAGCCGGCTTTGGCCGATGCCGCCGCCCATGGTCAGGGGCAGCTCACCGTCCAGCAGCATCCGGTGGAAGGGAAGCTTCGCCCGCTCCGGGCACCCGGCCGCCTCCAGCTGGCGGGCGAGGGCAGGGGGGTCCACCCGGATGCCCATGGAGGATATCTCCAGCGCCTGGCCCAGGACCCGGTCCCACATGAGGATGTCCCCGTTCAGCGTCCAGTCGTCGTAGTCCGGCGCCCGGCCGTCGTGGGGCTGGCCGCTCTTGAGGGGGTAGCCGATCTGCTCCAGGAACACGGTCCCGTGCTGTCGGACGATCTCGTTCTCCCGCTGGCGGGGGGTGAGAGCGGGATACATATCCTCCAGCTCCTGGGTGCTTAGGAAGAACACCTCCCGCGTGAGGTCCATGGGAAGGCTGGGGAAAGCCACGCTCAGGGCGTCTGCCGTCTCGCACACCGCGTCCACGATGGCCTGGACCGTCCGCCGGAGAGTGTACTCGTTGCGCTCCTCGGGCCGGATGATCTTCTCCCAGTCCCACTGGTCCACGTAGATGGAGTGCAGGTTATCCAGCTGCTCGTCCCGGCGGATGGCGTTCATGTCCGTGAACAGACCCTTGCCGGGCCTGAACCCGTATCGCTTCAACGCCAGCCGCTTCCATTTCGCCAGGGAGTGGACCACCTGGCCCTCCACGTCCACGGCGGCGATGTCGAAGCTCACGGGCCGCTCGTAGCCGTTCAAATCGTCGTTGAGACCGGAGTCTGCGGCCACGAACAGCGGGGCCGACACCCGCCTCAGGTTCAAGGCGCTGCCCAGGTTCACCTGGAAGCTGTTTTTGATAAATTCGATGGCCCGCTGCATTTCGTACACGGACAGGGGCGACCGATACCCCTCCGGAATGTACACCTGGCTCATACCGTTTCCTCCTCGGGAAAAATGCAGAATTCAATATAATATATGATCCACTCTCTTGTCAAGCCCCTCGGTGACAGAGGTTGCGCCTTTTGGTGCGCTGTGGTACAATGCCTCTGTCGTTTTTGGAAAGGAGGATGGACCCATGGCCCGTGAGCACAGCAAGGTTTGGATGCCTCTGGACAATGCGGCCCTGATCTTTCCCGCCATCCGCCGCAAGAATTGGAACAACGTCTTTCGGGAGTCCGTGACCCTGACGGAGGACGTGGACCCGCAGCTCCTGCAGCGGGCGGTGGACCAGCTCATGCCCCGGTTCCCTTCCTTCTATCTTCGGCTCCGGCGGGGCGTGTTTTGGTACTATCTGGAGGAGGTCACGGCGCCGCCCCGGGTCCAGGAGGACTATGCCTACCCCCTGACCTTCATGACCGGGAAGGAGATGGGCCGCTGCTGTCTGCGGGTGCTCTACTATCGAAACCGGATCGCCGTGGAGTTCTTCCACGTGCTCTCGGACGGCGGCGGGGCCATGGTGTATCTCAAGACCCTGACCGCCCGGTATCTTTCCCTGCGCTACGGCATAGATATCCCCGCCACGGATGGGGTCCTGGACGTCCAGGAGCCGCCCGCAGCCGAGGAGCTGGAGGACAGCTTCCAGCGATACGCCGCCGAGCATCCGATCTTCTGCCCCGAGACGGAGGCCTATCGGCTTCCCGGCAAGCGGGAGCTGGGCCGGTTCAATCGCCTCGTCACCGGCGTGATCCCCGGGGACGCCCTTCCGGCCCTGGCCCATCGGTACGGCTGCACCGTCACCGTGCTGCTGGCGGCGGTCATGGCCCAGTGCGTCCTGGCCATCCAAGCCGAGCAGGTGCCCAGGAAGCGGCAGAAGCCTGTGAAGATCACCATCCCCGTGGACCTGAGGCGCCTCTTTCCCAGCAGGACCCTGCGCAACTTCGTCCTCACCGTGAACCCCGGGGTGGACCCCCGCCTGGGGACCTACACCCTCCAGGAACTGTGCGACGCCTTCACCCACCAGCTGGCGGCGGAGGTCACGCCTCAGCGCATGGCGGGCCGCATCGCCCAGAACGTGGAGCCCCAGCGGAACAAGCTGTTGAAGGCGGTGCCCGTCTTCCTGAAGACCCCGGTCATGCGGGCGGTCTACGATCGGCGGGGGGAGCGGCTGGGCTGCCTCAACGTCTCCAACCTGGGGGTGCAGAAGCTCCCGGCGGCCATGGCCCCCTATGTGGAGAGGATGGAGTTCATCATCGGCGTCCAGTATTCCTACCCCAACAACTGTTCCCTCATCACCGCCAACGGCGTGACCCTGGTCAACATGATCCGCAGCACCGAGAGCCCCGAGCTGGAACGGCGGTTCTTCTCCCGGCTGGTGGAGCTGGGGGTCCCCGTGGCCATCGAAACCAATGCGTGAGCAAAACTGACGAAAAAGGAATGTGATATAGATGTATTGTGTGCGTTGCGGCGTCCGCCTCCAGGAGGGCGTGAAGGCCTGCCCCCTGTGCGGCACCCCCGTGTGGTGCCCCGAGGCGGGGGAGAGGGGCCCTGCCGCCACCTATTCGGACCGCTATCCCGTCTACAGCCGCCAAAAGCGGCTCACCGTCATGGCCTCTTTGACGGTGGCGCTGCTGGCCGCCATGGTGGCCTGCTTCTCCATCGCCCTGAACACCACGGGCCAGATGGGCTGGTCCTTCTACGTGATCGCGGGCACGACCGCCTTCTATCTCGCCTTTCTGCTGCCCCTGTGGTTTAGGCGGCCCCATCCCATGATCTTCGTGCCCGTGGCCTTCCTGTCCCTATGCCTGCTGCTGTTCCTCCTCTGCGCCTACACGGGCGGCCGCTGGTTCTGGACCTTCGCCTTCCCCCTGACGGGGCTTTTGGCCATCCTCACCATCGGGGCCGTCGCCCTTTATCGGTACGTGAAGCGGGGGACCATCTTCATCACGGGGGGCCTTCTTATCGCCATCGGCGGCGGCTGCCTGCTGGCGGAGCTGTTCCAGCATCTGACCTTCCAAACGCCCATGTTCTCCTGGTCGCTGTACGCGGCGGCGGTGTTCCTCCTCTTCGGCGGCTTTTTGATCCTGGCGGGGATCGTCCGGCCCCTCCGGGAGCACCTGGAGAGAAAGTTTTTTATCTGATTCCGCGGGGAAAAAACTTCTTGCGGCCTTCTGTTAACAGAATTGACAAACTTTCGCTTTTGTGTTATAAGGTATGTATGTTTGCGTTGGCGGTTTTTGCCCCCGGCGCGGATAAATACAAACGATAAAAATGGGAAAGGAACTCCAAGATGAAACTCTCCAAGATTCTGGCAATCGTCCTGGCGCTCGTCATGGTCTTCGCCCTGGTCGCCTGCAAGTCCGGCACCGAGACCAAGACCGAGGAGCCCGCAAAGGCTGCTGTCAAGGTCGCTATGATCACCGACTACGGCGATATCACCGACCAGTCCTTCAACCAGACCACCTACGAAGCCTGCAAGGCGTTCTGCGAAGGCAAGAAGCTGGACTTCCAGTACTACAAGCCCGCTTCCGACTCCGATGAGGATCGTATCTCCTCCATCGAGAAGGCCATCGACGACGGCTTCAATACCATCGTGATGCCCGGCTACGCCTTCGGTCCCGCCATCAAGGCCACCGCCGAGAAGAACGCTGACGTCAAGTTCATCGCTCTGGACGTGAGCGAGTTCGATCTTGGCTACGAGGGCGCCATCCCCGCCAACCTGTACAGCGCTGTGTACCAGGAAGAGCTCTGCGGCTACATGGCCGGTTACGCGGCTGTGAAGCTGGGCTACAAGAAGCTGGGCTTCCTGGGCGGCATGGCCGTGCCCGCCGTGGTCCGCTATGGCTACGGCTTCGTGCAGGGCGTGGACGCCGCTGCGGCTGAGCTTGGTCTCACCGACGTGGCCGTCAAGTATGCCTACGGCAACCAGTTCTACGGCGACGCGGACATCACCGCCGCCATGGACGTCTGGTACGGCGCTGACACCGAAGTGGTCTTCGCCTGCGGCGGCGGCATCTTCACCTCCGCTGGTGAGTCCGCCAAGAAGTACGGCAAGAAGGTCATCGGCGTGGACGTTGACCAGGCCGGCACCATCGACGGTCTCTATGGCGAGGGCATCACCGTGACCTCCGCCATGAAGGGCCTGGCTGCCACGGTCAACACCATGCTGGGCAAGGTCGTGGACGGCACCTTCGAGGGCGGCAAGGTCGAGACCCTGGGCCTCGTCTCCGCAGTCCCCGAAGAGAACTACGTGCAGATCGCCGGTTCCACCCAGTTCTCCGACAGCTTCACCAAGGACGACTACAAGGCTCTGGTGGGCAAGATGTACAAGGGTGAGGTGTCTGTCTCCAACGACACCACCAAGAACGCCGCCGACTTCGCCACTGTCATCACCGTGGACGATCAGGGCAACATCAAATAAGCTGTCTTTGATCTAAGGATCAAACCTAAGAGCAGACCTTCGGGTCTGCTCTTTTCGATTGACGGTGCCCCCCGCGCGTGGTATTCTATTGTATATACTGGGAAGAAAGCGAGGTAACTCCCTTTGGGTATCAAGTGTCCCAACTGCGGCGGCGGGATGGTCTATGATATAGGCAAGAAGCAGCTGGTCTGCCCCTACTGCGATACCACCTCCACGGTGGAGGCCTACCGGCTGAACAACGCCGCCGAATACGTGAACGACAACTACAGCGTGAACACCTACCGCTGCAAGAACTGCGGGGCGGAGCTGACCGCGCCGGAGGAGCAGACCGTGGCCTATTGCTCCTACTGCGGCGGCGAGGCCATGCTCCACGAGAAGCAGGCCGAGACCATCCGACCCAAGCGGATCATCCCCTTTGTAAAGACCAAGCAGGAGGCCATCCGGGCCTACGAGGCCGCGGTGAAGAAGGCCCTCTACGTGCCCAAGGAGCTGAAGGACGCCTCCTTCCTGGAGGGGTTCCGGGGCGTGTATCTGCCCTACTGGGGCATCGACGTGGACATTCCCCGTCAGGAGCTGACGCTGAAGGGCACGCGCACCTACACCCAGGGCAAGTACGACTATACCGAGACCTACGACGTGAGCGCCCAGGTGGGCGGACAGGCGGAGGGGGCCATCTACGACGCCTCCGCTGCCTTCGACGACACCCTGGCCGCCCAGATCGCCCCCTTCGACCAGAAGGGCGCCAGAGCCTTTGACGAGGCGTATTTGGCCGGTTTCTACGCGGATAAGGTGACCTCCTCCCCGGAGGTCTACACCACGTTAGCCACGGAGCAGGCGGCCGACAAGGTCTTCGATACCATCAAGCAGAAGGCGGGGAAGGTCAGCGTCTCCGTGCCCGCCAGCCGGGAGAAGCGGGTGGAGCAGATCGGCGCCAAGGCCACGGGCTACGAGGTGTCCTTGTTCCCCGTGTGGTTTTTGACCTGGCGCAGAAAGGACAGGGTGGCCTATTCGGTCATGAACGGCCAGTCCGGGAAGATCACGCTGGATCTGCCCGTGGACCTGAAGCAGTTCTTCCTCTATTCGGCCGCGGCGGCGGCGGTCCTGTTCCTGGTGCTGAGCCTCCTGCCGGCCTTCATCCAGCCCATGACCATGGCGGCCCTGTGCGCCGTGCTGCTGGTGCTGTCCGGCCGGCTCCTCAACGGGGAGCTGAAGCAGATCCGGCTCCAGGAGCGCCACACCTACGACTATGGCGACAACTCGGGGGAGAAGAAGGGGAAGCCCAAGGCGAAGGCCGTCTCCTGCCTGGGAACGGGGCTGGCGTACGTGTTCTACGGGTTGACGGCGGCCCTGGCCTTCGGCACCACCACCGGCAGCGACGGCACCGTGGGCCCCGCCTTCCTGCTGGCCCTCATCGGGCAGATCGTCTTGAGCGTGAAGCTCATCCGCAACGCCGCCGGGGCCAGGAACAAGTCCGGCATAGTGCCCGCCCTGGTGGCGCCCATCATCCTGGCGCTGGGGACCTTCGTGGGCATCAACCCCGAGGTGTTCCCCAACGACGCCTGGTACTACGGCCTGGCCACCGGGTGCCTGGCGGGGATGCTCGTCAACGCCCTGTTCGTCATCGGGCGGTACAACGATCTGGCCACCCGGCCGGTCCCCAATTTCTTCAGAAGGGAGGGCGCCAACAATGCAAGGTCGTAAACGGTTCCTGGCGGCGCTGCTGTGCCTGTGCGCGCTGCTGATGGCCCTGCCCCAGAGCGCGCTGGCCGCGGAGACGGGGGAGAGCGCCTATCGGGTGGTCATCGACGACGAGGCTGACCTGCTCACCGAGGCGCAGGAGGCGGATCTGCACGCGATCATGGAGAAGGTGCTGCCCTACGGCAACGCCGCCTTCGTGTCCGTGGACCAGAATGCCACCACCACGGAGCGGCTGGCGGAGACGAAGTTCCTGGAGTTCTTCGGGGACACCTCCGGCGCGCTGCTCATCATCGACATGGACAACCGCTACATCCAGCTCATCGCGGACGGGGCGGTGTATAAGACCGTCAACAAGACCCGCTGCAACGAGATCACCGACAACATCTATCGGTACGCCTCCCAGAAGGACTACTACACCTGCGCCGCCAAGGCCTTCGAGCAGGTGACCAGGCTCCTGGAGGGCGGGAAGATCGCAGCCCCCTTCCGGTACGTGACCAACGCCTTCCTGGCTGTGTGCCTGGCGCTGATCGGCAACTTCGCCGTCATGAGCCTCCAGCGGCGCAAGAAGGTGGCGCCTGAGAACGCCCTCAACGTGAAGGTGGCTGTGAACACCGCCGGGTCCGTGGCAAAGTCCGCCATCGTGGCGGGCGTGGTGCTGAAGATGCTGTCCCAGCGGAAGACCAAGCACGTGGAGAGCTCCGGCGGCGGGCGTTCCGGCGGCGGCTTCTCGGGCGGCGGCGGCCATTCCGGCGGCGGCTTCTCGGGCGGCGGCGGCGGACACCGGTTCTAAGTTCTTATCCCACGATATAGGAGGCGTCCTTTGATCCACGGAAGAAAAGTCATCGGCATCATCGGGGGCATGGGCCCCATGGCCACGGCGGACCTGTTCATCAAGATCGTGGAGAACACCGCGGCCAAGACCGATCAGGAGCACCTGCACGTGCTCATCGACAACAATACGGACATCCCGGACCGCACCGCCTGCATCCTGGCGGGCAGCGACGCGCCCCTTGGGCCCATGGTGGAGAGCGCCCGGCGGCTGGTGGACCAGGGGGCGGACCTGCTGATTATCCCCTGCAACACCGCCCACTACTTCCATCAGGGCGTACAGGCGGCGGTGGACGTGCCCGTGCTGAACATGCCCCAGATATCCGCCCAGTACTGCGCCGACCGGGGCCTGGGCTGCGTGGGGCTCCTGTCCACGTCCGGCACCGTCCGGGCCCGGATCTACGAGCCCTACTTCGAGGCGCTGGGCATCGATCTGCTCCATCCCACGGAGGTGGGCATCCAGAACCTCATGTACCTTATCTACGACGAGATCAAGGCGGGCCGGACGCCCCACCCGGAGCGGCTGTACCCGGAGATCGTGGCCCTGGAGCAGCAGGGGGCCCAGGCCTTCCTGCTGGCCTGCACGGAGCTGCCCCTGGTCTTCCGCGACGGGGGCCGGGTGCCTTTCATCGACCCCACGCGGCTCCTCGCTCGCGCGGCCGTAGCGGCGGCGGGCGGCAAATTGAAGGAAGAATAGGGAAGGATTGAAATAAACTTTCCTCCCTGTCTTTTGTTATCTTCTTAAGCTTTTCTTTTTCCGCCGCTTTTTCTTTTCACCGAAAAGAAAAAGCGGCAAAATAAAAGGAGGCCTATATGACCATTCTCACCCAGCTCAACGCCCCGCCCATCTACCTCATCTGCGGCGGGATCATCGCCTTCGTGGCGATCCTGTGCGTGATCTTCCTCATCCGCGCCTGGCGGGCGGGCATCGCCCTGGGCATGGACAAAACGAAGATGAAGCGGGCCATAACCGCCAGCGCCACCTTCTCCCTCCTGCCCAGCGTAGGCATCCTCCTGGGCGTCATCGCCCTCTCCGGAAGCCTTGGCATCCCCTGGCCCTGGCTGCGGCTGTCGGTCATCGGCGCGCTGCACTACGAGACCCAGGTGGCCCAGGCGGCGGCGGAGCAGGTGGGCATGGGCACCCTGTCCGCGGCCAAGATGACGCCCGGCAGCTTTGCCACCATCGCCCTGCTCATGAGCATCTGCATCATGTGGGGCATGATCCTGTCCGTCTTCTTCAACAAGAAATACACCCAAAAGCTCACCGTCTCCCCGGAGAAGGCCGGCGGCGGCTTTGGGGACGTGGCCATGACCGCCATGTTCATCGGCCTGGTCTCCGCCTATATGGGCAGCTACATCGGCGGCTTCGTATCCGGCAACGGCCGCTTCACCTTCACCGGCGACTGGACGCCCATCATCGTGGCGGCGGTCAGCGCCCTGATCATGGCCGGGTTTGTGTACCTGGCCGAAAAGAAGCAGAAGGCCTGGGTGGAGAGCTTCTCCGTGGCCGGCAGCATGATCGTGGGCATGGCCGCGGCGGTGGTCCTGGGCTTGCTGGTGAAATAAGGAGGAGAGCTATGGAAAACAACAGGAACGCCAAATGGGCCGCCTATACCCGGGGCACCCATCGCATCGGCCGCATCTGCACCGTCATCACCCTGATCCTGCTGGTGGGCGCGCCCTTCCTCATGGGCACCTACCTGGGCGCCCTGCCCGATCTGGGGGCGGTGGCCAAAGCCTTCCTGGCCGTGGGCCTTGTTTGGACCGTGAGCAGCGTGGTGGAGTTTTTGATCTACACTCCCATGCTGGGCGCCGGCGGCGGATATCTCGCCTTCATCACCGGCAATCTGATCAACATGAAGATCCCCTGCGCCGTCAACGCCCGGGACATCGTGGGCGTCAAGGCGGGCACCCCGGAGAACGAGATCATCTCCACCCTCTCCATCGCCACCTCCTCCCTGGTGACCATCGTGGTGCTGGCCCTGGGCGTGATGCTCCTCATCCCCCTGCAGCCGGTGCTCCAGTCCCCGGCTCTGCAGCCGGCCTTCGACAACGTGGTGCCCGCCCTGTTCGGCGCCATGGCCTGCAAGTACTACCGCGGCAATCTGCGGATCGCCGCCGTCCCGCTGGCGGTCATGTCGCTGCTGTTCATCCTGGTGCCCTCCCTCACCGGCTCCACCAGCTTCATGATCATCCCCAGCGGCGCCATCGCCATCGGCCTGGCCTACCTCTTCTACCGCAGGAGCGCCTGTCCGTCCGAAGCGGAGGTCCGGTCATGAAGACACTGCTCTGGATCCTCCTGGCCCTTCTGGGCCTGCTGGCCGTCCTGGTCCTGGCCGCCCTGGTCCGCACTCTCCTGTCCGGCTCAAAACATTCGGAGTGGAAGGCGAAGATTCAGCCGAAGCGGGAGGGTCTCTACGCCGGAAAGCTATCCCGCATGGTCCGGTGCGAGACCGTCTCCCGCCGGGATGAGGATCAGCGGGAGAAGTTCCTGACCTTCCACAAGGTGCTGGAAGAGCTCTTCCCCCTGGTCCATCGGAACCTGGAGAAAACGGAGATCGACGGAAACCTGCTCTATTTCTGGAAGGGAAAGGGCAGCGACCGGCCCGTGGTCCTTATGAGCCATCAGGATGTGGTCCCCGCCGAGGGGGAGTGGCTCCACGAGCCCTTCTCCGGTGACATCGCGGACGGCAAGGTCTGGGGCCGCGGCGCCTCGGACACGAAGTGCTCCGTCATGGCCTTCTTCCAGGCTGTGGAGGAGCTGCTGGCGGAAGGATATGTGCCGGAGCAGGATGTTTATTTCTCCTCCTCCTGTACGGAGGAATGGGCGGGAGACGGATGCGGAAAGCTGGTGGATGAGCTGGAGCGGCGGGGCGTCCGGCCGTGGCTGGTCTG
>JAEEGH010018528.1_pt1 | contig 14702 bp, 7 predicted proteins | sample 9134181 | NCBI WGS metagenome assembly JAEEGH01 (sample SAMN16246544, study PRJNA631951) | gut metagenome | biome: gut microbiome; feature: rumen; material: DP-attached | host: Bos | place: Iran: Karaj | collected 2018-10 | reverse complement strand
CTGGGCGACTGCAAGATTGTGCTTGCGGAGAGTAGCGAAAACTTCGTGAAGGGCTTCTGGGAAGACTACCCCGGCATCTATGTGCCCAAGGGCAAGACGCTCACCATCGAGGGGAGCGGTTCGCTCGATGCCAGCAGCAACGGCTGGGGAGCCGGTCTTTGCGGCGGCTTCAATATGGACTGCGGCAACGTCGATATCAGGAGCGGAAGCGTCATCGCGACGGGCGGCAAGAACGCGGCGGGCATAGGGCTTGGCGAGGCCCGTGGCAAGAATACGAGCTGCGGGAACATCACCGTGGCAAGCGGAGTGACCAAGGTCTATGCGAAAGGCGGCAAGGACGCACCCTACAGCATCGGTATCGGCAAGGTGACGGAGGGCGGCCAAAGCTCGATGGGCACGATTACTATCGGTGGCAAGGTGACGGGCAACGTCTCGTGGAGCCCGTTTGTTTATCCAGGATATACCGTCGTGTTCGACAGGAATGGCGGCAACGGGAACATGGACGACCAAACGTTCTACATCGATTACGACCAAGCCTTGCAGGCCAATACGTTCACCCGCGATGGCTTTTCGTTTGCGGGCTGGAACACCGCGGCGGATGGGAGCGGCACGGCCTACGCGGACGGCGCGTCGGTGAAGAACCTCACGGAAGAGCTGACGGTGACGCTCTACGCGCAGTGGTGGTGGAACGGCGATCTCTCGAAACTGAAAATCAGGGGCGATTACGTCGCACGGGACGGCTACGTGCTCACCGGCACGCTCGCTAGCAATTCGAAGATCTCGATTGCTGACGGCGCCACGGTGACGCTAAAGAATGTGGTTATAAAAGGCGACAATAACTACAATTACAAATGGGCGGGGCTCACCTGCGAAGGCGACTGCAAGATTGTGCTTGCGGAGGGTAGCGAAAACTTCGTGAAGGGCTTCTGGGAAGACTACCCCGGCATCTTTGTGCCCGAGGGCAAGACGCTCACCATCGAGGGGAGCGGGAAACTGGATGTCATTGGGGGCGGCAAAAATGACGATTATACCTATAATTGGAACTATGGTGCGGCTATCGGCGGCGGCTATAAGATTCCGTGTGGCAATATCGTGATTGACGGTGGCGATATCACGGCAACGGCTGTTACTTATGCCCCCGGTGTCGGTTGTGGGTATAACGCGTCTTGCGGCGACATTACCATTACGGACAAGGTTTCCAAGCTCACGGTGGTTCGAGCATTGAATCAAAGTGGGTACCTTATCGGCAGAGGGTCAGGGACATCCTCTGTCGGAACTATCACCATCGGTGGCGAAAAAAAGAACTCTATTTCTGGAATTCAATTCACATATCCCCAAAAATCCTCCTATACCGTGGTATTCGAAGGGAATGGTGGTAGCGGCTCGATGAAGGAACAGGTCTTCTATCTTGGCAATAGTCAGATGTTGAGTTCCAATAAGTTTACCCGCAAGGATTACGTGTTTGCAGGCTGGAATACCGAGCCGAACGGCCGCGGATACATTTACTCGAATGGTGTGAATGTACTTGATTTGACAGACAAGGCGGGCGGCACGGTAACGCTCTATGCGCAGTGGCAAAAAAAAGGTGAATCCTTCAATCTGAACATATCCAAGCTGAAGAGCAACTATACCGTAGGGAATGGATTTGTGCTGAGCGGCACGCTCGAAGGCAAGTCCCAGCCCTATAGGATTTTGATTGCCAATAATGCTACGGTGACGCTCGATGGAGCGAGCATCAACGAGGAGGGGTATTATAAGTCCACGTATTATAGGTGGGCCGGTCTTACCTGTAATGGAAACTGCAAGATTGTGCTCGCAGAGGGGAGCAAGAACATTGTGAAGGGTTTTAATCCTAATGATGCTGGCATCCGTATATACAAGGACTATACACTGACTATCGAAGGAAATGGAAAACTCGATGTTGTTGGGGGGCGTGCTGCAGCTGGCATCGGAGGTGCGTTTGACAGTGATGTCGGCAATATTGTAATCAATGGCGGCACGGTTACCGCCACGGGTGGCGGAGATGGAGCCGGCATCGGTGGTGGTGAAATTGCTGTTGGAACCGGTTCTCCGGATCCTGTTACGAGGACAATTGGAGATATCACCATCAATGGTGGCACGGTTACCGCTACGGGTGGCACATACGGGGCCGGTATCGGCGGTGGCTATACAGGTTCGAATAGAACAACTTCTGTCGGCAACATCACCATTTCGGATAGGGTAATCATGCTGACTGCGACTGCCGGCAAGAATGCCCCCAACAGCGTTGGTAATGGATATGTGTATAACGGAGGCTCATCGTCAGCGTCTGTCGGCACAGTCACCGTCGCCGGAGTGGAGACCGGTCCCATCAATACCAACCCCTTCGTTTACTTTAATCCCAACATAGTCCTCCTCGACACTTTGACCAATGACTACACGGCAACGGACGGCAAAATATTGACGGGCAAGACTCCCGACTGCTACACGGTGACCATAGACAGGGTTCAGAAAAAATCGACAACCGTTACGCTGTGGAATGCGAATATCAGCGGGGGCATCATCACCGAGCTTGACGCAACGATTATTCTTGAGGGCGAAAACTATGCGAAAGGAAAACGCAACGAGGCGGGTGTCTGGATCCCGGTTCCGGGCTACACGCTTACAATCAAGGGCGAAGGCTCGCTAGAAGCTGTTGGCGGAGAAAATAGCGCCGGTATCGGCATTGGTGGATTCAATCGCCATTCTGGAGGAAACCTCGTTATTGAGGGCGGTTCGATAACAGCTATCGGGAGCGAGGGCTCTGCCGGAATTGGAACTGGTTCACATGCGACTAACGTTGAAATTGGCGACATAGTCATCAAGGGAGGAACCGTCAAGGCTGATGGTTTCGTTGGCATCGGAATTGGTGCAAATACAAGCGGTAGGATATCAATGGGTGATGTCCGTCTTTATCACGGCTTCAAGGAAATCGACGCGACCATTACGGGAAACCCGATTTACATGTACGGCGAAACCGACGTGACTAGCAACCCGAGCGAATACTTTGGTATTGACGGCTCGGTAACCCGCTCCCTGTATTCAATCCATTATGCAGAAAATGAACTGAATGGTACTGTCAGGGGAAACAATACTACGACGACAGGCAAGGCTTATGCTGGGGAAACCGTCACTGCGACACCCGATTTCGGCTACAGCTTCAAATCGTTGAGCGTCAAGGACGACGAAGGCAAGACGGTCGGCGTCAAGGGCAATTCGTTCGTGATGCCGCAGGGCGACGTTACCGTAAGTGCAAATTTCGTATCGAAGTACCCGATGCTCACATTCAGCGACAACGGCAGAAAAGTGACCGTCAACGGCACGTACGGCGATACGGAAACCTTCGAGCTCGACGAGGACATCAGTGTTGAGAGCGCCGTTCTCGACCGTACTTTCGTCGTTGCTGACGAAAGTTCAACCAAGCGCGCACGTTCCACCGTCATGCTGCCGTTCGATATCGCCGCGAAAAACGTTTCCGGCTTCAGCCGCGTGTTGGCGTTCAAGAGGATAGGCTCGTATACTGACCCCGAAACGGGGACGGAAAAGTCCGCGATGTACGTCAGCTACGTCTGGTGCGCCGAGGGCTATAGGGTAGAGAAGTGTCCGGAATCCGACGCTGTTTTGGAGGCGTACAGGCCCTACATCGTCGAGCTTGAGGACGGTCTCACGAAAATCTCGCTCACGGGCCCGGTGACGCTCAAAAAGACCGCAGGCATCAATACGGATAGACGCAGCGGAGACTGGGTGTTCCGAGGTATGCTACGGTACAAGAAGTGGGATGAGACTGCGGACAAGGCGCAGTTAACAGGCTGCAACGGGAAGAGCTGCATCTACGGCTATGCCGCTTCCGGGGACAAGAACATCCTTGGCCAGTTCGTCCGAATCGCCGCGGGCGCTTACATCTATCCGTTCCGCGCGTACCTCGGCTACGAGCCTGAGGAACAGCAGCCCGTCCAGGCCGTCGCCCCCGCGAACGCGTCGTACGTGCTGCGCCCCGACGTGCATGTACGCGGAGAGGAAATTCCCGAAAACATGGACGTCGTCGTTGACGGCGATGATGGCGAGACGACGGTCATCGGGCAGTTCAACACGCGTACGGGCGAGTTCCGCATGAACGGTGCCGCGACCAGGCGCACGTTTGACGTGAAGGGCCGCAACATGGGCGACAAGGCGAACAAGGCTCGCGGCGCGTACTACGGCAAGAAAGTTCTGAAGTAAACCGTGTAAGGTGATGCCGCAACAAGTGCGGCATGACAGCAAACGCATTGTCACCCCGGACTTGTTCCGGGGTCACCTTTTTATAACGTCATGGGGCGTAGCCCCATCCAGTTACAGAACTCGTCAAGACTTAACTGGATGCTTCGCGGTTAACATCGCTCAGCATGACGGCTTGCATTACTTTGTCACCCCGGCCACCCATGTCATCCCGGATTTATTCCGGGACGGGGTCACCTTTTACCCCCCAAAATACTTTATTTTGTACAGGTTCGTGATAAATTCATTGACTTTCGCGTTAGTTTTTAGTAACTTTTTTGTATGTTACGGGGTTAGGCCAACAAAGCCATATAAATGGGAGAGAGGTAATAAAATGTCCACCGACCGACTATTCCACCAGTTGCGCTCCGTCCGCATTGGACTCGCGCTTATCCTTGCACTGATCGCTGCGGCTTCCTCGTGGGCTGCCGATTACATCACCGATGTCATGGTTCTTGGCGGCGACAAGTCCACCATCAGCCAAATGAAGTCCGACTACGAACAAAAAGGGTGGATCTTCATCGACGACGACCTGAATGACGGGGCCGGGGGCGACTACGTTCACGTTCTCTACAAGAAGTCGAGCAGCTATTCCTCCAACGTCATCACCGATATCATCATCAAGACGGGCGAACACCCGGACTCCTACATCTTTAACGGTCGGACATACTACCGGGCTCCCCATGACGGCAGCGAATATTTCAAGTCATACGGCGGAAACCTGAACAGTGCAACGACCGTGTCGAGCAGCACGAATATGAGGCTGTACTACACGAAGGAGGAATTTTCCGATAAGCGCGCCGTTAGCAAAATCGCCTTTACCGTTGCCGACAACAACGAAACAAAGACCAAGGACGGCTACACGACCCTCGGCAGGAACGGGGCCGTTGTCGGCTCCGACGGCTCCGGGGCTCTTGACTTGAACGAAGGGGCCGGTTCCGACAGCAAATACATCTACATGCATATTTCTACGGTTCAGTCCGTGTTGGCCGGCGCTCTTAAATACATCAGCGATGTCGTGGTTTTCGGCGGCGAGAAAGATGATGTCAACGCCCTGAAAGAGCGATATGCTTCACAGGGGTGGGTTGTTATTGACCAAGACTTGAATGACGGAGCCGGTTCGGGAACGGACTATGTTTACCTGGCCTATAAGAAATCGCCGTTAAGCGAAGACGGCAACGGATTCATAACCGATTTCATCATCAAGACGGGGGACTACCCTGACTCCTACACGTTCAACGGTCGCACGTATTACCGGGCACCCAATTTCGGTAGCGAGCATTTTGAGGCTCACGGCGGAAACTTGAACAGTGGTACTGTGTCAAGCAGTACGAACATGAGGCTCTACTTCACCAGGGATGAGTTCCCCGATACGCGCATCGTGAGCAATGTGGCCTTTACCACAGGTTCTACAAACAAGACCTTACCTGGTTACACAACCCTTGGCAAGGATGGGGTTGTAGTCGGTAGCAACGGCTCTGGGGCGCTTGACTTGAATGAAGGGGCGGGCTCTAGTAGTGACTACATCTACATGCATTTTGCCACAGTTACATATATTAATCTCGTTACGTTTGTTACAGGATTTGATCATGTTATTGTAGCCCCTCAAGAGGTTGTTTTAGGTGATACACCGACTAGACCCAAAGACCCTGTGCGCCCAGGTCTCAAATTTATGGGTTGGTACACTTCTGCCAACGGCAACACTGAATTTGACTTTTCGGCTCCAGTCACTAGCAATGTTTCTGTTTATGCAAAATGGGTGCCGCTTTATAGCGTCACGTTTGTCACTGGCAACGAGAATATCTCCGTTCCCGCGCAAACTATTGTTTCCGGCGAAAAGCCTAACCGGCCCGATGACCCTGAGTTCCTTGGTTCAGAATTCCTCGGTTGGTACACGACAGCCGATGGTAACACCAAATTTGATTTTTCAACACCAGTCACAAGCGATACTTACGTTTATGCGAGGTGGAAAACTCTTTATTATATCGTTAAGTTCGTTTCTATCCCAAGTGTTTCTACCCCTAGCGCTTCTATCCCCATCGTCTCTATTCCTAGCATCTCTATTCCCTCGCAAACAGTAGCTCCAGAATCTACACCGACTAGACCCAGCAACCCAAAACTCCCTGGCTTCAAATTTATGGGTTGGTTCACTACTGCCGATGGCGACACTGAATTCGATTTTTCTGTTCCTGTTACCAGCAATACCACTGTTTATGCGAAGTGGGAAATTCCATACATCGATGAAAATGGAAAGGAACAAGTCAAACAGCCCAGTGAATGCTTCATGCTGACAAATGGAATGGAAACAGGTAATCTCCCTGGGGGATGGTATCTAGTTGTAGGTGATGTCAATTATTCATCTCAGATGTTTTCCTCCGGCGACTTGAATATCATCCTTGCCGATGGAGCAAGTCTTACGGTTAACGGTGAGCGTCACTCAGACATAGTAAGAGCAAAGAATGTCACCATCTATGGGCAAAAAAAACGGACCGGAAAAATGACAGTGACTGGAGGTATTCATGTAAATAATAAAGTTGTCTTTAATGGAGGGAACATATCTTTGCCTAATTCTAGCTATGGCATCAAATTTAGTGAAGGAATAGTATTTAATGGCGGCAATGTTGTGGTGAATGGTTCAATTGCAAATATTGAAAGTTTACAAAATGGCCTAAAAACAGTTGTTCTTGGTTGGAATAATCTCGAAGATCGAATCATGGTAAACGATTATAGTGGATTTTTAAAGGTTGAAATTGCTGATGGCCAAAACTTCAAGGACGAAAACGATATTATTTATTCTGGTAAGATGAGTTCGTCTAAAGTAGAAGGAAAAATACTTATGCCTAGTTGCGATACCGCTACCATCACATTTGTGACAGGCGTTGATAATATCGCCATAGCTCCACAATATGTTGCGGTAAACAAGATTCCGACTGAACCCGATGATCCTGAACGTATTGGTTATGAATTCATGGGTTGGTACACTTCTACCAACGGCAACACTGAATTTGATTTTTCAGCCCCACTCATTGATGATGTTACCATTTATGCAAGGTGGAAGTGGCTTCCAGACTTCGTTTTATGGAGTGAAATTCCATACGTTGATAAAAATGGAAACGAACAAGTCAAACAGCCTGGTGAATGTACTGTGCTGACAAATGAAACCGAAATAGACAATCTCCTTGAGGGATGGTATGTGGTTATAGGTGATGTCGAGTTTTCGTCTCAAATGGCTTCCTCCGGCAACTTAAACATTATCCTTGCCGATGTAGCAAGCCTTACGGTCAAGGGTAATCGTAATGATGTCATAAGAGCAAAGAACATTACCATCTACGGGCAAAAAATGCGGACCGGAAAACTGACAGTGACTGGTGGTATTTATGCGACAAATAATGTGATTATCAATGGAGGCGTTGTTTCTATGACTGACTCTCGCTATGGCATCACGTTTGGAGAAGATTTTGTGTTCAATGGAGGCTTTGTCACGGTGAATGGTTCTATTGCAAGTTCACAAAATGGCCTAAAAACAGTTACCCTTGGTTGGAATAATTCCGAAGATCGCATCATGGTAAAAGAGTATCGGGGATCATTTTTAAGGGTAAAAATTGCCGAAGATCAAGCGTTTAAGGATGAAAATGGTAATGTTTATTCAGGTTCAATGATTGCGACTAAAGTAAACGGCAAAACGCTTACCCCTTCAAATCCGTTGATTAGCATTCATAATTTAACCATTGCTGAAATTTCTGCACAGACTTATACAGGCTCTGCAATATGTCCTGACGTTGTTGTAAATGATGGTGAAACTAGACTTGTTTTAGGTAACGATTATAAAGTTGTGTGTTTAAACAATGTATCGACGGGTGCTGCTAATGTTGTGATTAGGGGTATCGGCGAATATGGGGGCATGGTCAAAAAAAACTTTGAGATTATTCCAAAGGTTTTGGCGAAATACCCCGCAATCCAAATTCTCGAAGACCAAAACGGTGTACGTGCCGTTATCAACGGAAATTACGGCGGTGGAGAAGATGAGTCTGAAACTATCAATATTCCCCAGAATATTGTCGTGGATAATGTGGAAATGACCCGTTCGTTCCCGACAGGAGTTTATTCGACAGTGGTACTGCCGTTTGACGTGAAAGTGTCCAATGATCAGAATAAAGCCAATGTCGGGGGTCTCATGGCGGCACTCCGCTATAACGGCATCAAGACTGTTGATGGAAAATCCTCTATCCGGATGAAAGTCGTGTGGGCAGCTGATTATGTAATAAAGGATGAAAAAAAAAATTGGGTGTTTTATAATGATACCGTCTTGAATGCGAACACACCATACATGGTGCTGATGAACGATGCAGCCTTTAATGTCAACAGTACGGAACAGGTAACGCTCAAGAAGACCGCCCCAGCCAATACGTCGATTGACGGATGGACATTCCGTGGCACCTGGGAATATAAGAAGTGGGGGGCTTCTGGGGTTGATCCGGAAACTGGTTGGGCTTACGGCTTTGCGGCATCCTCATCCGATGATGACAAAATCCAGGTGGGCGACTTTGTGAAGGTCGGTGAGGGAGCTTGGATTCGCCCGATGCGAGCCTACCTTGTCAAGGCTGATAAAGCGCAGGCACAAGGCATTCATGCGAATGGCGCTTACGTGATGCGCCCGTCGATTAGTCAGGAACTTCCTGAATTCATGAACGTGGTTATTGATCACGACGGTGACGGTGAACATACGACTGTCATCGGGCAGTTCAACATGCACACGGGCGAGTTCCGCATGAACGGTGCCGCGACCAGGCGCACGTTCGACGTGAAGGGCCGCAACGTGGGCGACAAGGCTAACAAGGCCCGCGGCGCGTACTACGGCAAGAAAGTGAAGGAGTAAACCGTGTAAGGCGATGCCGCAACAAGTGCGGCATGACAGCAATGAGAACGTCATCCTGAACGAATGTGAAGGATCCAGTTAACTCTTGATGTAACTGGATTCTTCCTCCCTCCGGTCGTCAGAATGACGGCTAAACGTGACTGGATGCTTCGCGGTTAACACCGCTCAGCATGACGGCAACATTTTGTTCTATATAATACATTTTGTGCTTTTTAAGCACGTTTTTCCGTATTTTCCATCGTTTTTTCTTCATTTTTTAAGTCCATTTTATACGGCACTTATGTATTTTTATTTACATGAAAAACTTATCCCAAATTCTTTTGCTTTTTTCGATTGCAGCGATGTTCTCGTCGTGCAATAATTCAACGTCTGGTTTGGAATCTATTTCAGAACCGATAAGTTACACTCCGGATGGACAATGTACGATTGAATTGTTGGACTCCAAGACGGACGAACAGTTGGACTTGCTGCGCACTTTTTGCGATACCATCTTTGTCCATAGTGTCATGGATGTTTATAAAGATACTGTCTATGACGATACTTTGATTACAGGCAACGAAAAATACACTAGTTTTATCTATTTGGACCGTAAAACGGATAAGTACGATACGCTTACCAATTTCACGGCTGAAAAAAGCGGGGACACAGGTCCGTGCGATAGTGTTCCTGTTTATTGCACTCTTGATTCTTCTGACGTTAAAAAGACGTTTATCTGCTCACAAGCTAGCATTTGTTATTCAACCATGCTTCTGATGAGTCAAACCGAGATCGTTAAAGCTCGTTTGCCGGATCCTGTAACAATAACGAAAAAATCTTTGTGTTCGCAACCGGGGTATCGCTGTGTGATTGATTCTGTTTATCACACATTCCATACGACATATCGAACTAAAACTCGTGACACAACGTTCCTGAATTATGGCCCAAAAGCTTGGACGGATTATGTTCCTGCCGTAAATGCGCCCGCGTTTGATACGGCTGCGTTCCGCAAAGCACTAGATACGTTGGATACGCAAAATGAAATTTTTGGAATGGATACTTTGTTTACAGGATATTCTGTTTCGGTGGAGGGTTTGCCGGACTGGGCTTCGACAAAAAAAAGGGATACGTGTATGGCTAAGGATTCTACAACGATTTGTATTATTAAAGTTACAGACACGTTTCGACCTTACGGACTCGCAAATACTTATCCAACGCGTTATTCCAAAGAGCCTTTCTACCTGACAAATTATCTTGAATCTCCTTTGGAAAAAGACACGCTTATCACTTGGAAATTGAAATACAGATATCTTAATGCTAACAATTTCAAAGAACCTGATACCCTGACCATCACGACGCTGTTTAAAGGGATTTAGCGTAGTTTTACCAACTAAAACTTTACTGGATCCTATCGGTCGCATACGCTCCCTCCAGGATGACGGCATGCGGTGCGTTTACAGGATCCACATTCTAAGTTTCCTCTGTATATTGCTATATTCATCGCATGCAGACTACATGTTCAATTTGTAAGAAAGAGTTTAACGACAAGGTCGGAATGTCGCCCTTGCAGAGCAACCTTGCCATCCGCGTCCGCAATAGAATCGGTAATATCTGCCCCGAATGTCGCGATGAAATTTGCAAGACCAAGCGCGGCCGCTGGAAGATGTTCTTCTACGATTTGAAAGTCGGCTTCTTGTGCTTCTGGTTCCTAGTGCCTATCGCCATTATCTTTATCGCGTTTACGCTGTATCTTGCGTTCTACGTGCTGTAAATTGAATAGGGAAGTAGGCGTTTTTGGGATAAAATCCTTGTTTACACCTGTAAAAAAGAGTCTCTTGAGAAATAATAACCTCAAGAGTTTTTTTGTATATATTAAATTCAAAAAGAGAAAAAGTTTCAAAACGGATCCGCTATGTTAGAAAATATCAAGTCCCCTGCCGACGTGAAAGCGCTGGATATCAAGAGTCTCGAACAGCTTGCCGCCGAAATGCGTACGGCTATCATTCAAAAGCTTTCCAAGCGTGGCGGTCACGTGGCGCCGAATCTCGGATTTGTCGAGGGCACGATTGCACTCCACTACGTTTTCGATTCTCCGAAGGACAAGATTGTCTATGACGTGAGCCACCAGAGCTACAGCCACAAGATGCTCACTGGGCGTGCGCAGGCGTTTTTGGACGAATCGCATTACGGTGATGTGACGGGCTACAGCGAACCGTCTGAAAGCGAACATGACTTCTTTATGGTGGGGCATACTTCCACGTCGGTAAGCCTTGCGCTAGGCCTTGCGACCGCACGCGATGTGTTGCGTGAGTCGGGGAATGTGATTGCTGTAATTGGCGACGGTTCCTTGAGCGGTGGCGAAGCGTTTGAAGGCCTTGACAATGCGGGCGAATACGCGACGAATTTTATTGTGGTTGTCAACGACAATGAAATGTCCATCGCCGAAAATCATGGTGGCCTCTACAAGTCCTTGGCAGAACTCCGGGCGACTGCGGGCAAGTCCGAAAACAATTATTTCAAGTCGCTTGGCTTTGTTTACAAGTACTTGGAACAAGGTAACGATATCGCTTCGCTGATTGAAATTTTCAAGTCTGTGAAGGATACAACGCGCCCGGTCGTGGTCCACATTCATACGCAAAAAGGCCGTGGCTATTCATTCGCCGAACAGAATCGCGAAGGCTGGCATTGGGCGGCACCGTTCAACATCGAAACGGGCGAAATCAACTGGGGCAGTGGCGAAAGCTATGGCGAAATCCTCGGTCTCTATTTGATGGCGAAAATCAAGAGCGATCCGAAGGTGGTCGTAATCCATTCCGCAGTTCCGGCGGGAATCGGCTTCCATGCGGCTCGTCGTAAGGAGGCTGGCAAGCAGTACATCGATGTGGGTATCGCCGAAGAACATGCGGTGGCGCTCGCTTCCGGGCTTGCGAAGGGCGGGGCAAAGCCTATTTACAGCACGCACGGCACGTTCCTCCAACGTACTTACGACCAGCTTTCGCAGGACTTGTGCGCAAACAACAATCCGGCGACAATCCTTGTGACGATGTCAGGCGCCGATGGCATGAACGATACGACGCACCTCTGCATTTTCGATATCCCGATGCTTTCGAATATCCCGAATTTAGTTTATCTATGCCCGACATGCGTTGAAGAATTCAAGACGATGGCGGACTGGGCGATTGACCAGACAGAACATCCGGTGGCAATCCGCATTCCGAATGCCGTACACCATAGGAGCGATATTTTCGAGAAGGACTACTCCGTTCTGAACAAGTTTAAAATTGTCCATCGCGGTAGCCGTGTGGCTTTGATTGGCCTTGGCGATTTTTACCAGCGAGCGGCGGCGGTGGCTCTTGAACTGCATCGCGACGGCATCGATGCGACTCTTGTAAATCCGCGCTATGCAACTGGCGTGGATAAGGACATGTTGCTGGATTTGGCGAAAACCCACGATGTATTTGTCACGCTCGAAAACGGCGTTGTCGAAGGCGGCTTTGGCCAAAAGGTAGCGACGGCTCTTGCCGAGACGAATGCGAAGGTGCTTGTACGCGGGCTTTCGAAGGAATTCTATGACAAGGTCAGCTTTGCCGACCTCTGCGAGAAGAATCGTTTGAATCCGTCGCAGGTCGCAAAAGACGTTGTTGCAGCCCTTTCGTAAAATCATCGGCTTCTGATTTTTGTATAATGTAAGCATGAAGAAAGCTAAAATAATCGTCATGATTATTCCGCTGGTGCTGCTCTTTATCGCATCGGCGGTTTATGTTTATTTTGCCAATGCCGAAGCCATGCGGGACGTGCAGTTGGACTGTACTTCGAAGATTGACGTTGACCCGGATATTATTGAAAAATCGCTGGCGCATGTCCAGACTGACATGGAACTTGGCGAACCCTATAAAGTCTATCCGATTGAGACTAGCCCTGACAGCCATCAGGTGTTCCATTCGACACTCATCGAATATCCGTTCAATAGCTCTCCGCGTGCGGATTCGCTGGATAATGTAAGCTTGCGTGGAATTGTTTTATACGTTCATGGTTACAACGATTACTTTTTCCAAAAGGAATTGGCCGAAAAAGCAGATTCTGCAGGCTTTGCGTTCTTTGCGATAGATTTGCACTATTACGGACGTTCGTATGTTTCGGATGAACCGCGTGGCGACATGCGTAATGTCAAGGAATACTATGCCGAATTGGATGCCGCGGTAGAACTCAGCAAGAAGATTGCCGTTGATGATTACGAAGAGGCGGAACACATCCCGTTTGTGATTATTGGGCATTCTCTGGGTGGTTTGATTTCTTCGCTGTACATGAATGACCGCAGTAGTGAATCCTTTACGGCGCTTGTTTTAAACAGCCCGTTCCTGGATATGAACTACAACTGGTTCTTGCGTAAAATCGCTTTACCTTTAGTTTCCGATATTGCTTTGTTCATGCCTGAGTTCTCGGTTGGGCCGGCAGGCGACCCGAATTACACCCATGCGTTGCTTAAAAGTGGAAAAGGCGAATGGGAATATAACGAAAACGTGAAGACAGACCTTCGTCCGACTCAATATCTGGGCTGGATCCGCGCTGTAATGAAAGCTCAAAGCCGTGTTCATTCCAAACTGGACATCAAATCTCCTGTGCTTGTAATGCGTAGCGATTGCTCGACAAAAAGCGATGAATGGAACGATGATTATTTGCGTTGCGACGGGGTTTTGAACGTGGAACAAATCGAAGAATGGGCTCCAAATTTGGGCGAGAACGTGACGACCCGGACAATTAATGGAGGTCTCCACGATTTGTACCTCTCTCGCAAGGATGTACGCGATAAAGCTTACCGTGAGACGTTTGATTTTATCGACTCACTCGTAAAGGAATAGCTGAAAAAAAGGCTTTGCAAATACATATCCGTTCAATACATCGAATAAAAACGATTATCTTTTTAATGAAATTTCAAGGAGTTCTATAAATGAATAAATTTTTGGCTATTTCTTTCTGTGCTATGATGCTTGCTACGGCTTGTAATTCTTCTGAAGAGCCCAAGCCGCAGGCTGTCACTAAAAAGGTGGAGGCTGTTCAGCCGGCTGCTACCGTTGTCGAACAGAAAGTTGCTCCGATTACGACGGTTGATTGGCCGAAGGCTTTGGAAATGCACAAGGCCGGAGCTATGCTTATCGACGTCCGTACGCCAGCTGAAGTGGCAAAGGGCGTAGCCGCACCAACCGCAGTCAACATTCCGCTTCAGGAAATGCCGCAACGCTTGAGCGAATTCCCGAAGGACAAAGATTTGTTGATTTATTGCCGCAGTGGCAAGCGCAGCATGGCTGCATCGAAGTTCCTCGTCGAGAACGGCTATACCCGCGTGTTCAATATCGACGGCGGAATCATGGCATTGCCGCAGAAGTAATTGCTTTCTGGATTCGTCATCCTGACCCCTTAGGGGAAAGGATCCAATAAAGTCTTGAAACGTCATTCAGAGCGGTTTTCTCTTATGACTCCCGAAATCACAAACTACATGCAGTACGCCTTGCTGCAATCGTTCTTTGCGATAGGCGAGAGCCGCCCCAATCCGGCGGTAGGAGCTGTCGTTGTCAAAGAC
>JAEEGH010018527.1_pt1 | contig 14703 bp, 12 predicted proteins | sample 9134181 | NCBI WGS metagenome assembly JAEEGH01 (sample SAMN16246544, study PRJNA631951) | gut metagenome | biome: gut microbiome; feature: rumen; material: DP-attached | host: Bos | place: Iran: Karaj | collected 2018-10 | reverse complement strand
CTCAGGCTGCCGCCGAGGTTCCCGCGGTCATCGGTGTTGGCGCCTGCCTGGATGCTTCCGTAATAGCCCTTACGCTTGTCCTTTTTCAGTATAATGTTGATGATTCCGGTTGTTCCCTCCGGGCTGTACTTGGCCGAGGGGTTTGTGATCACCTCAATCCTATCGATGTTCTCCGCCGGCATCTGCTCCAGAATCTGCCCCTGGTTGTCGGCGGTCAGGCCGGAGGGCTTGCCGTCAATCCAGATGGTCACGTTGGTGTTGCCGCGCAGCGAAATGCCGCCCTCGTTGTCAACCTCCACCGAAGGGATGGTTTCAAGCAGTTCGCTGGCCGAACTGCCCGACTTGGTCAGATCCTGCCCCACGTTGAAGACCTTCTTGTCAACCTCCAAGGTCATCTGGGACTGCTGGGTCACAACATTGACCCCTTTCAACTGCTTCGATAACGGACGCATCTGCATCTGCCGCAGGCGGACGTCCGGAGCAGCGGCCGTCACAGTGAAGTCTTTCGAAAGGGAATCGTATCCTGTATAGGTCAGCAGCAGCCGGTAGTTTCCGGCAGCCAGCCCCGTGATGCGGAAAGCTCCGCTCACATCCGTTATTGTTCCCTTCACCAGTTTGTTGCCCGGCTGCTCCAGCACACGGACAGTCACATATTCCATAGGCGAGGAATTGCCCTGGTCGGTCACAACTCCACGCACACTGCCGACATTCTGGGCAAAGCCGCACAACGGAAAGAGACAGCATGCAGACAGCAAAAACCAACGCCATACATTATTATTCATGGCTCAGGCGTTCTTCAGGATTTTGTCGATATTGTTCAGATCGGCCGCATACTTGGCGTTTGTCGCACGCTGGTTCTCAACCGCGCGGCAGGCGTGCAGCACTGTTGCATGATCCTTGTCGCCAGAGCGTGCGCCGATTTGCGCCAACGAAAGGTTGGTGTACTTTTTGGCAAAATACATGGAGGCGTGCCGCACCTGCACAATCTCCCCCTTGCGCGATTTTGAAAGCATCTGGTAGACGGGGATGTTGAAATAGTCGCACACCACCTTCTGTATGTAGTCGATGGAAATCTCATGGATGGTGTTCTGCACAAACTTGTCGATCATCTGCTTGGCCAGCTCCACCGTGATGGTTTTGCGGTTAAGAGATGACTGCGCAAGAATTGAAATCAGCGCACCCTCTATTTCACGCACGTTGGTCACTATGCGGTAGGCAAGGTAGTCTATAACCTCCTCGTCAATGTCGGTCACACCGATGTTGAGCAGTTTCTTCTTGATGATACGGACGCGGGTCTCCTTGTCCGGAATCTGCAGATCGGCGGAGAGCCCCCATTTGAAACGGGAGAGAAGCCGCTGTTCAAAGCCTGTCAGGGTGGAAGGCGACTTGTCGCATGTGATGACCATCTGCCGGTTCTCACGCTGGAAAAAATTGAAGATGTGGAAAAAAGCCTCCTGGGTCTTCTCCTTTTTCGAAAGGAACTGGACATCATCTATAATAAGAACGTCCAGCATCTGGTAAAAATGGATGAAATCGTTTATGGTCTGCGCTTTTGCAGCTTCAATGTATTGTTGCAGGAATGTTTCGGCATCCACATAGAGCACAGTCTTGTCGGGGAAGTTCACTTTGGTCTCCAGACCGATTGCATTTGCGAGGTGCGTTTTGCCCAAACCGACATCAGAATGGATGAAGAGCGGGTTGAAGGAGGTCTTGCCCGGATTCTTGGCGACCGCAAAACCTGCAGCCCTGGCAAGACGGTTGCATTCCCCCTCCACAAAATTGTCGAAATTGAGTTCCGGTTTGAGCTGGGAGTTTATGTTCATCGTCTTTAACCCCGGTATCACAAACGGGTTCACAATAGTGCGCCCCTGCTTCTCCGAATCGGAACCGGAGGAGAGCGGCGGCATGGCGGGCTGGTTGCTGCCCACCTCCGAAGAGGAATGCGGCAGGGTCAGGGTCTTTTTCTTCTTGCCCGTCTTGTCATCCAACATCACCACGCTGTAGGACAGTTTGCCGTCCGGTCCCATGACATGACGGACAGCGGTCTTTAACAATTGCCAGAAATTGTTCTCAATAAAATCGTAATAGAACATGGACGGCACCTGGATGGTCAGTTCCTGCTGCTTCAGCGAAACCGGCACCACGGGCTGGAACCATGTCTCAAAATGTTCAGGACTTGTGTTTGACTGGATAATCTTCAAACATTCATTCCAAATCGTCTGACAATTATTGTTTTCTTCCAACATTTCTACACTCCTGTTCTTTTATCCGTTTTTGAAATTTTATTTGTTCAATTTTGCAAAATTACTGAAAAAAAAAAAGTTATCCACCTGCTTCCTTTACTCTTCTTGCGATTGCAAAAATAACATAAAAAAGTGGAGAAAAAAAGTGCTGCAGAAAAAAAATGAAACTATTTTTTTGTAAGCGAATCGAAGTTTTTAACAACGCATTGTGAATAAATATGATATAAATAACTCATTGTATGAAAGTATTTTAAATGGTTCCAAAAAAAATTCCGCAAGAGCTCCCGACATATCCGGATTTCATGTACATTTGCAAAAACAAAATGCAGATGAACCGACACAAATACATGCAGGCTGCAATTGAAACGGCAAGACAAGGCATCCGCGACCACGCAGGCGGGCCGTTCGGCACCGTCATAGTAAAGGATGGATGCATTATTGCCAAGGCGCACAACTGCGTACTTCGCGACAATGACCCGACCGCCCACGGCGAAATCACCGCACTGCGGGATGCAGGGAGACGCTTGGGCAGCCATGACCTCAAGGGCTGTGAACTGTACACCACTGGAGAGCCGTGCACCATGTGCCTCTGCGCATGCATGTGGGCCAACATCGACCATGTCTATTACGGCTGCACCATCGCCGACAACGCGCTCATCGGCTTCCGTGACGCACAGTTCGATGAAAAGTTCGGAGGCCGCGAAACTTTCAGGGATTTCCTTATTCAACTTGACCGCGAGGCGTGCCTTTCCCTGTTTGAGGAATACCGCCAGATGAAGGATGCGCCCCGCTATTAGCGGCAGGCGTGTTGCCGCCCGGTTCCGACACATAACCGACAATCCGGATGCGCCGCTCCAACGCGGCCGCAACACTGTAGACCGAATTGCGCTGGTCATGCGGATTGTCGCTGACATACGGCTTGGCCTGCCTCCTGCCTTTCGGGTCACGCTCCATACGTAACTGTCCTGAGGCAATATATGGGACAAAAAAACCTCCCTCATACTCCAGCAGACTGTTCCACAAACTATATATACGCCGTGACGAGAGGTGCATGTTGTACTGGTCGGAATGGAGCGGGCTGGCATGGCCCTCAACAATCAGGGAAACACGGCTCCCACTTTCCAAATCCTCACGAAGCAGGGCGAAGAAGGCACGCAGGCGACGGTATCCATGCTCCAGCGAATCTGCAAAGAAACGGCGGATCTGCTCCCGCGCACTGTCCGCATCTGCCCCTTGCAACCCCTCGGAATAGGCCTCCATATATTTCGGACGCAGTGCGAGATACAAAGCCAGCGTGGAATGGTAATCCGAACACGTGGTGTCGCTTTCACACTTCGGGTCCGGCTCATCATTATGGAAATAGAGGGTCAACGGCAGCATCGAAAGTGCCTTGCGGGAAGACTCCGTCCCACCTTCCAACAGCTGCGGACGGCTGACGGTGTCGGTTGGAACAATGACACTGTCCCGCTTTTTTTCAAAATAATACAAATCGTTGCAGCAGACGGCATCAGTCAGCGCCATCTCCGAACGCCGGTTGGAGGCGAAATAGCCCTGCGCCCCTCCGGGAACACAGCAGAACGCGATGTCATTGGCTGGGGAATTCAGAGGATAGCCCAAGTTCTGCGGCGAGGATTTCCAGGCGTTCAGGCCTCCCTCCAACATATAGATGTCATACCCGCCAAGCCCGGGCAGGCCGTCAGAACTGAAATAAAGCCGGCCGGTTTTGGCATCGTAATGCGGGGTAAGCTCGTTTCCGGCAGTGTTCACAGTGCCGCCCAGGTTCACCGCAGACAAGAATGAGCCGTCCTCCTCCCGGACAGCATACCAGATATCAAGGCCGCCAAAGCCACCCTCACGGTCGGAGACAAAATACAGCACCTCCGTGCCATTGGCATCCGCCACGCAAGGCTGGCTGCTGACAGTTCCGGGAATATTTACCGGGGCGCCAAGACGCCACGGCTTCTTCCACTTGCCATCCGACAATTCCGAGGTCCATATTTCCGAACCGGACGCCACCGGCCCCGACACATCGCTCCGTGTCAGATACAGTCTGGTGCCATCAGCATTGAAGCAGAGGTGTGAATTGTGGTATCTCGGATGATTAAGCCAGGAGGGCAGCGGCCGCACACGGGACACGCCCTCCGATGAAAGCTCCGCCCTGTATAGACGCGCCGCATAATACCCATTGATGAAATCAGTCTGCGAATTATGCGTGACAGGCTGCAACGAGGTAAAATACAACACACTGTCGCCTAATATCAGGGGGCTTGTCTCAGAATACGGGGAATTTACCTTTGAAGGCATCCGGTCAAGCGAACAGTTTTCCGGGTTACGCACGGCCTCCTGCGCCCACGCGCAGGCCCCCACCTCCATTCGGGCGCGGGAAACATGCCCCACACGGTTGCCAGAAACATCGGCTGAACGCAGATATCGGTTGAAAAGCAACGCGGCCTCCCCGTACTCGGCATTGTTTTTCTTTATCATGGCAAGATTGAAGAGCGCTTCCGGATAATGCAGCGAATCCTGCCCCAGCACCCGCAGGTACATCACCTCCGCCTGACGGTATTCATACAGCCGCTGCAGGCAGTTTGCATACCGCCAGCAAACCTCCGTGGCCCCGGTCACGCTGTCCGAAAGGTAATGCTCATAGCAGGAGGCGGCGGAAATCCAGTCCGAAACCTCCTCAAAACAGGCTGCCTGGCGCAGAAGCGACTCCGGATTCTGTGCTGAGAGCGGAACGGCAAAGGCACCGGCCAGACATAAGTACAATATTTTAAAATATTTTTTCATCACCAGGTGGGACATGGTAAATTATGCCGCCGTATCACACGCGGCTGTTTGTATACATATTGCAGGCTGATCTCCACACCGCCCCGTCCGTGCGACGCTCTGCGGAGTGACGAGACATTGAAATCATAGCTGACAAGCAGCTGTATCTGACGCCATTCCCCTCCGGCAACAAAGTAGAGCGCATCCCCAAGACGGTAGTCGAGACCGCCCATGAGCCGGGTAAGCCCGCTCTTTTTGTCATACTGGAGCGCATAGGAGAAAAGCATGCCCCCCATGATTTCACTGTAGATGTCCTGCCGGCAGAAATAGAGTGCTGGCTGCAGCCCTGTGCCCTCCCCGCCCATCGGCACCATCACATGGAAATGCCCGGTACACTTGACCGGAAGCCGTATGTTATCGTCCTTCATCATGGACTGAGGAGGGCGGTTCAGATGCAGTGCGCTCAAACCGGCCTGAAAAACAACACCGAAAGGGTTTTGGAAAAACCACTGCGCCCCCCCTCCGATATCGGGATAGGAGAATGATGAGGAGGGGTACTGCTCCTGCGTGGGCAGTCCGGGGTCAAACCTGCCTTCACTGTACTGGTCGTCATGCGTCAGGTTTTCCGGATACATCCGTTTTTGGGCAAAACCCACCGTCACACCTAAGGAGACAAAGTGATTATTCCTGCGGTTCAATGCCTTGGCATACGACAGCAGGGCATTTGCCTGCAATGTGCTGTATTTTGAGTCACCGGCGCGGTCCGCATCAAGCAGCACACCGGCTCCGACAACATCCTGCTGCACCATACGTTTGACCACCGGCGCATCCGCCCACAACCCAAAAGTCTGATAAGGGACAGTAACTGCAAGCCACTGGTTACGGTAAGCTGTGCCTGCGCGGAAATCCCCGTTGAAAAAACCGGCTGAAGCCGGATTAATGGCAATGGGGTTCATCCAGAACTGGGAATGGTGCAGGTCCTGCGCCGACACGGGGAAAACGGCCAGCAGCAGGCCGAGCAGAAGCGCCCCGCCAACTAAAGACCCCAGTCTGTTACGCATTTCAGCCAATACACCCATAATACCATTCATATTGAATTTGCAAAAATAACACTTTTATAAATACTCCTGCCGCATTCCCGAAAAAAAAGCGGAGCGGAAAAAACAGACCGGACATCTTAACGGCACAATAAAACCGACGGAATGACGTTTTATTATTTTGAACATAAAAAAACATCGTTATGCTGACTATCGAACACCTGACAAAACGCTATGGTGACAAAACCGCAGTTGATGACCTCTCGCTACATATCGGAGCAGGCGAAATCTATGGATTCATAGGTCCCAACGGCGCTGGGAAGACAACAACAATCAAGGCCTGCTGCGGACTCCTGCAGTTCGACAGCGGAGAAATCCGTATCGGAGGGGATTCCATACAGGAAAAACCATTGGCCTGCAAGGCGCAGACCGCCTACCTGCCGGACAATCCCGACCTGTACGACTTTATGACCGGCACACAATACCTGCGCTTTATCGCCGACATTTTCAGGATACCCACCGACATCCGTAAGGAACGCATCGGACGGCTGGCCGGACTCTTTGAAATCACAGATGACCTCACACTGCCGATAAGCGCCTACTCGCACGGCATGAAGCAGAAGCTGGCCGTCATCTCCGCACTGATGCACGAGCCGAAACTTTTTGTAATGGACGAACCGTTTGTCGGTTTGGACCCCAAGGCCGCCCACACGCTCAAGCAGCTTATGCGCGAACTCTGCGACCAAGGCAGCGCCATCTTCTTCTCCACCCATGTTCTGGAGGTGGCGGAAAAGCTCTGCGACAAGATTGCCATCATCCAGAACGGCAAGCTCATCCGCTCCGGCAGCATGGAGGAGGTCAAAGGGGATGAAAGTCTGGAACAGGTGTTTCTTGAACTGGAGGAGGAGTCATGTTAAAAACCTTGTGCAGGCGGCAGTGGCTGCAGATGACCGCCTTTCTGACCACCGACCAGCGCAACGGGAAACGCCGCAGCCTCGGCTCCCTGCTGCTCTATGCCATCCTGTTCCTCTTTGCCTTCGGCGCCATGATTGCGCTCTTCTACAATGTCGGACGGCTCAGCTGCCGCCCGCTGCTGGACGCCGGCCTCGGCTGGCTCTATTTTTCGGCAATAGGAATGACAGCCATCCTTTTAGGATTGATCATCAGTATTTTCACCACCTATTCCGGCATCTATAACGCAAAAGACAACGACCTTCTTTTTTCTCTCCCAATCCCGCCACGCCACATACTGCTTACACGCATGGCCGGGAGCTATTTTCTCGGGCTGCTTTTTGAAGCGATGGTGCTTGTTCCCGCCTACATCGCCTACTGGCAGACGGGCGGCGTCACCGTGACAGGGGCGCTTTTCGCCCTTCCATTGCTGCTGCTGTCCGGCCTGCTGTCACTGACTTTAGGCTGCTGGTTGGGATGGGTGGTGGCTGCCATCGCCAGGCATTTCCAACGGAAAACACTCATCACCACAGTTATTTCCCTGTTTTTCCTGGCCGCCTATTTCTACCTGTACAGTCGCGGAACCAACGCGCTGATGGACGGTTTTATGGTCCACATGGAGCAGATTGGCGGACAAATCCGCAGCTCCTTCTACCCAATATACCAGTTAGGGCTTGCCTTTGAAGGGGAGCCGCTGCCCATGCTGCTGTTCAGCGGTGTGGTGCTGCTGCTGTTTTTTGGAACCTACGCGGCCATGTCCCGCTCCATCCTCCGCATCGCCACAACCCAAAAGGGCGGTCTGAAACGCAAGCAATACAGCGAACAGCAGGTGGCATCCGCCGGCAGTCCCAATGGCGCACTACTGCGCAAGGAGTTCAGGCGGCTGACCTCCAGCACAACCTACATGATGAACGGGGCGTTGGGCACCTTCATGATGCCGGTGGCAGCGGTGCTGCTGCTCATCAAAGCGGACACGCTTCAGGAATTTGCGACCCTGTTTCCGGCGGATTATCTTTCGTTGGGGCTTGCTGCCGCCATCGCCTTGCTATGCACCATAAACATGGTTTCCGGCTCCGCCATCAACATGGAGGGGAAATCGCTCTGGATTGTGCGCTCCCTTCCGGTCTCAGGCTGGCAAATCCTTAAAGCCAAATGGAAGCTGCACATGATCATCACAATCATCCCTGCAACGCTATGCTGCATCGCCGCCGGCATCGCCTTCCGCATCCATCCGCTGCTGGTGCTGCTGATTTTCCTTTTCGCCACCGGATTCTGCGGCTTCAGCGCAGCCCTTGGACTTGCAATCAACCTGTTGAAACCCAACCTGAACTGGACCAACGAGACCGCCGCTGTCAAGCAGAACTTCGGCAGCATGGTCTGCATGTACGCCGAATGGTTCATCCTGCTGCTATGCGCAGGCACACTGTATTTTTGGTACAAACTCATGCACCGGCTTCCGGACACCCGGCTGTTCCTGGCCATCGCTGCCGCCTGCTTCCTGCTGCTGTGCGCCGGGATGCTCCACCGTCTGAAGCATAAGGGGGTGCAACGGTTTGAAAAACTTTAACAGGAAAATATTACATACCATATAATAATATAGACTGACATGGAAAACAACTTCAAAATCCGAATTGACGAAATCGTGGAAGACCTGGGGAAAATCCAGGACCTTAACATCAAGATAGACATTCTCAACTACATGGAACAGCAGGCCGCCTTCCTGCTATGGCAGCTGGACGAGGAGAAACGGATTGACGAGAACATGCGCAACGTCTGAAATCACCAGCGGCGCGCCACAGTGACGACCTTTCGGCACCGCATCACCTTGCCCGACAGGCTCCAATACTCGAACAGCAGCACATAGGCTCCGGTCGGCGCCAATGTGCCGTTGTCCAGCACACCGTCCCACACAAGCATGCCCTCGGTTGCAAGCAGCCCGTTGTTCATCAGACAGCGCAGCGGCACCCCGTCCGGACGGCAGATCCAGGCACTGCCGCGCAGTGAAGGCTCCGGCAGCATATAGCGCACCACCAACTGGTCCATGTAACCGTCCCCGTCCGGAGAGAATATTGTGCTTTCAAACTGAAGCGGTCCGTTATCCGTCACATCCGACGATGTCAGGCAGGAGTTGGCGAGACCCGGTGTGGCATAACCCACAGACGATGCCGCCGAACACCAGTTGTCCTCCAGTTGTGTCGCGACCTCCGGAGAAATCCGCTCCAAACTGACACCCACATTGGAGGCCAGCAACGGATAGTGCATGTTTTCCGAATAGGTGAAATCGTCAAGAACACGCCCACTCTCCAACAGGATGACCCTGCCGCTACCCTGCGCATAGGATGGGAAGGCCGGCATCTCCACCATGTTGTCCGCCGCACAGGAATAGTGCAGGCATACCTTTTCCGCATCCTTGCAGAGGCAGGCATATTCGCCCGGAAAGAGCGGCCAGCCGTCCGCCGCCACCCGTTTCCCGGTATCCAGGCTGCCGTCACTTTTGACGGTGGACAAACGCAGCTGCTTCAAATCCAACAGTTTGTCGGAACGGTTATAGATTTCCACAAACGGCACACCGCCCGCCTTCGGATGGGAAAGCACCTCGTTAATGACCAGATCGAGGCTGTCCGGCTGCTCCAGAAGACCAAACCGGACAGGTTCGGAAACAACCGGTTGGGAATCGCAATCGCAAAGCGGCGCGGCCACCTGCATCTCATGCAGTTCCTTCGGCTGCAACGGTTGGAGCAGATGCAGCCGGACCGAACACCAGTCCGGACAGAGCTCAATCACACTGTCCGCACCGGGACGGCCGTCCACCAGATAGGCAGATGGGCTCCAAACATGCGCAGGGTGCAGTTTGCCTGAGAAAAACAGCCGGACCTCATGGCTGTCAGTACTCACCACACGCAAAAGCCTCAACGGTGCAGCCCGGACAACACCATTCTGCACCACAACCCTTCCAGGTGTGCCGCCGGAAAGGTCTCCGGAAGAGCGCCAGTTGCCCTTTTCAATGCAAGGATGCGCCAAATCGGCCATCTCCAGCGACCAGCCACCAGTCTGTTTGGCAGCCTCCTGCCATTCATGGCGATATGTGAAAGTGAAAACTGTCTCTCCTGAACCGTTGAGAAGTGAGAGGGTTTGGGAGCTGTTGTTCAGCGAAAGCGATGGGAGCGCGGCAACAGCACCGTAAGCCGAAAGGGCTGCGGTGTCCGACTTGGCGGCAAGCAACAGGCATGAAGCCGCCTGTAATGTGATTGCAGGAATGGCCTTTGATGAATTACCCACCTTCAACTGCCATCCCTCTATCCTGACAGGAACTCCGGAACGGTTGTACAGCTCCACATACTCCACCTCCGGCAAGCCAACCACAGGGCCAGGCTTGTACATCACCTCACTGATGACAACCGAAAGCGGCTGTGCGCACAGGGATTCGGTAACAGTATCTGTAAAAAATACAAATGCAAAAAACAGGGTACAGAACAGCACCCGTCCAAAACGGTTAATTTCCATTTCATTTCATTTTTTGTCCCCTGCCCGTGTCAAGGCAAAGGAACGGTTTGATTTACTGTCGTCAAGCCTCCTCGTCCTGTGTGGTGGAAGCAGCAGGGCCTTTTGCGACCGTCACATGAAGCACTCTCCCATTATACTCGGACTCGTTCAAGCCCTCAATCGCTTTACGCGCCTCATCATCATCATCCATCTGCACAAAGCCATAACCCCGGCTCCGATGCGTCACCTTGTCGTGAATCAGATAGGCATTGTTCACAGTTCCATACCCACCAAACAATTCGGACAACTCTTTCGGCCGCGTTTTTATCGGCAAATTTGCCACGAAAATAACCATAAAAAATAATTTAAGAAGTTAGAGAATAAAAAAATTCCACATAATCCTGATATTCGTTAAACATAATATGGGACTGTTGCACATAGGACAAGGCTGCAACGCATTATATTTGAGCGAAAGACGGGGGTCGAACCCGCGACCTACGGCTTGGGAAGCCGTCGTTCTACCACTGAACTACTTTCGCAATGCGCAAAAGTACTAAAAAACAAAACACCTTTGCCTTTTTTTTCGATTTTTTTTACTACAAATCATATAATATTAATCATCAATATTTTATAATACCCATACTGATTTTCTCAACCCTTCTTGCATGGCGTCCGCCTTCGAAAGCGGTCTGCAGGAAGACATCCACACAGGCCTCAGCCGTCTCCGCTGAAATGAAACGTGCCGGCAATGTCAGGATGTTGGCGTTGTTATGCTGCCGCGCCAGCGAAGCCAGTTCCGGATCCCAGCAAAGTGCGGCCCGTACCCCGGGATATTTGTTGGCCACCATGCTGACACCGTTGCCGGAACCGCATATCAGGATCCCTCTTTCCGCCTTACCGCACTGGATGTCATAAGCCAACGGATGTGCCACATCCGGATAATCCATACTCTCCTCCGAACAGGTTCCGTAGTCCTTGACACAAAAACCTGCAGACTCCAGCCTGCGTCTGAGATGCTCCTTCAGCACAAAACCCGCGTGATCGCTGCCAATCAGTATTGTTTCCATATTTGCCTCTTTATTTGAAACGATTTGCAAATATCGGCAAAAAGCAGATACCTCCGGAGGGAACATCAGGAAAAATTTTTCAAGGCAAATGCGGTTTTCGTATTCATTTTTTATGGAAATTTGCACCATGTTTGAAAATTGGGAGGAACAGGTCAGAAATGCATGCCGGATAACGGAAAACGACCATATACTGCTGGCGGTTAGCGGCGGTGTGGACTCTATGGTCATGCTGGAACTCTTTGCACGCTCATCATTCAAATTCGGAATCGCACACTGCAATTTCAAATTGCGGGGGAAAGATTCCTTTGCCGACGAACAGCTGGTCCGTGAAACGGCCGGACGGCTGGGTGCAGAATTCCATTTCATACGGTTCAACACAATGGCATACGCCAACAAACGCCACATTTCCATGGAGATGGCGGCACGCACGCTGAGATACTCATGGTTCAAGGAGATAACCGACTCCTTTGGCTACACCCATGTCGCCACGGCACACCACCGCGAGGACGCGGAGGAGACCTTCCTGCTTAATCTGGGGCGCGGCACCGGCATCAGGGGGCTGTACGGAATCCCGCCGACATCGGGCAACATCATCCGCCCGATGCGGTATTTTTCAAAGAACGACATTATTGGGTTCGCCTCAGAGCAGGGAGTCGCCTACAGGGAGGACGCCACAAACAACGAGGACATCTGCCAACGGAACATTGTCCGGCACCACATCCTGCCGGAACTGCGCAAGCTGAACCCCTACTTCGACTCCAACATGGACAAGAGCATGCGAATCCTGCACGCTCAAGGATCCATCTACTTCAACCATATAAAGGAGGTTGCCTCACAGCTGCTGAAACCGGAGGAATACGGATATAGCATCTCCCTGGAAAGAGTGGCCAAGCTGCCGTTTCCGGAAACATATCTTTTTGAGATACTTCACCCTTACGGGTTCAATATTGAACAGATAGAGACCCTGCTCAATCCCAACACCGGAGATAAAGGCAAACGATGGTTCAGCAAGAGCCACTGCATATGGAAATATGGCGACGACCTGATACTGCAACCGCAGCAGAACGACACGCCCGACTGCCACATTATCCGGCAGACACCGGATGGGCTGCAGCACAACTGCCCCTTCCTGCACTTTGAAATACAAACCAGGAACGGCACTTTTACCCCGGACAACAATGTCGCCTACCTCGACATGGACAAACTTATCTTCCCGCTAAAGGTCCGCTACTGGCAGGCCGGCGACCGCTTTGTGCCACTTGGAATGTTAGGCAACAAAAAGCTGAGCGACTTCTTCACCGACATTAAGCTGAACGGCGCGCAAAAGGAGCTCACCCCGCTGCTGTGCAACGGCAACGGTGACATCCTGTGGGTCATCGGGCACCGCATCGACAACCGGTACCGGATTACCGGAATAACCGCCCGTATGCTCGTCATACACTATTTCAAACCATGAAACAGATTGGCATCACAGGACCGATGGGTTCCGGCAAAAGTTTCATCTGTTCCATTTTCAATGAGGAATTCGGCATCCCTGTGTTTGACAGCGACGCTGAGGCCAAGGCCTGCTACGCGGAACCGGCGGTACGCACAGCGGTGCGGAACGCTTTCGGGCCGGAGGTCGTCCTGCCGGACGGCACAGTAAACCTGAAGGAGCTGTCACGGATTGTCTTCGCCGACGCATCACGCTTGGAGAGGCTCAACAGCATAGTGCACCCGGCAGTCATGCGGCGGTACCGTGAATGGGTCTCGCAGCAAACCGGAGCGCCCTACACCCTTTTTGAATCCGCCATCATTTACGAATGCGGCCTGGCACACCTTTTCGACGCGGTCATCCGGATTAGCTGCCCGGAATCCCTCTCCATCGCACGGGTCAAGGCACGGAACGGCTGGGACGAAGGGACAATCCGCCAACGTCTGCAAAAGCAGAATGGCGATGCCAATCCGGAAGAGTCAGCCGCCACAACATTCATAATCCGGCACGACAGCACATTGCCGCTGGAACAAAGCCGGAAGGCGCTGCTGCCGCAACTCACCCGCATCCATAGTGGAATTATTTCCCTGCCCATGCACAACAATCCCGACAAACCCACGTTACATTAGTCACATTACATTAATATGCATAAACATTTCTGCAAATGAAAACACTGCGTATAATTCTGATTTCCCTGCTGTGTGTCACAGGCATCAACATGACTGAGGCCCTCCCTGTCGATTCGCTCACCGCCAAAACTGTCGCCTGCCAGTTCATGCGGACACGCAGCGGTTGCGCACAATTGCAGCCGGAAGATTTCAGGCTTGTCTTCACCTCGGCACAACTTACCGGCAACAGTGCCAACGGCTTTTACGCCTTTAACGCCGGAGGCCGGGGATTTGTCATCATATCGGCCGACGACCGTGCCACACCGGTTCTGGCCTATTCCACATCCGACACGCTCCAGATTCCGGAAACAGGCGCTCCGTTCCGTGACATACTTGACAACTACCACGACCAAATCATCTCCCAGACAGAAAAGATGACGAAGGCGGCAGAAAACACCGCCTCACAATGGGAGATGCTGCGCACCGGCACCTTCACCATCTGTGCGCAGAAGGCAAACGAAGTGCAGCCGCTCATAACCACCCAATGGGACCAGTCGCCCTATTACAACATGTACTGCCCCTACGATTCCGCATGGCAGGGCCACGCCATCACCGGCTGCGTGGCCACCGCCATGGCCCAGGTAATCCGCTACTGGCAATGGCCGAAGCAGGGATACGGCACCTGTGCCTACACCCACTACAAGTACGGATATCTGCAGACCGACTACAGCAAAAACGGATACAATTACGCCAACATGCCGGAAAAGCTGAACAGGTATTCCTCCTCCGTCCAGATGGACGCGGTGGCGCGGCTTATGGCCGACTGCGGCATCGGCGTAGGCATGGGATACAGCCCGACCGGCAGCGGCTCCCAAGTACTGGAAGATGTCGGTGGCCAATACAGTGCAGAATTTGTCCTTCGGAACTACTTCGGCTATGTCAACGGGGAAGGTATTTATAAATACCTGATCCCCTCCATATGGCTAAAAAAGGTCCGCACCGACCTTGAAAACGGCATTCCACTGCTGTTCCGCGCCTCCAAGAGCGGCGAAGGCGGGCACTGCTTCATCT
>JAEEGH010018526.1_pt1 | contig 14704 bp, 18 predicted proteins | sample 9134181 | NCBI WGS metagenome assembly JAEEGH01 (sample SAMN16246544, study PRJNA631951) | gut metagenome | biome: gut microbiome; feature: rumen; material: DP-attached | host: Bos | place: Iran: Karaj | collected 2018-10 | reverse complement strand
GACAAACACCATCACCACCGAAGACCCCGTCGAATACAAGACGGCAGGCCTCTGCCAGATGCAGGTGAACGAAAAGATCGGCGTGACGTTCGGCGCGGGCCTCCGCTCCATCGTGCGTCAGGACCCCGACATCATCCTCGTCGGCGAAATCCGCGACCGCGAGACTGCCGACATCGCCATTAACGCCGCCCTCACCGGCCACCTGGTGCTCAGCACGCTGCACACCAACGACGCCGTCGGCGCCGTGACCCGACTCCTCGATATGGGCGTCGAGCCGTTCCTCGTTTCCTCCGCGCTTTACGGCGTGCTGTCCCAGCGTCTCGTCCGCAAGATCTGCACCGTCTGCGGCGGCTCCGGCTACATCGGAGTCCCGAGAGGCCAGAAGGGCGACATCACCAACCGCTGCAAGCGCTGCGGCGGCACGGGGTTCAAGGGACGCTCCGGCGTCTTCGAGCTCCTGACCGTGACGGACGACCTGCGCGCGGCCGTGATCCGCGAAGAGGACAGCAGCGTGCTGCAGAGCATCGCCGTCAAGCACGGCATGCGCACCTTGCGTCAGGACGCGGACGAAAAGGTCCGCCTCGGCATCACGACGATGGAAGAAGCCAACCGGTCCGTAGCGGACATGTAACGACGGGAGAAAAGCCGCATGGGTCTGTATAAATATTTGGCGTCCTCGGGGCGTGACAAGCCGGCCGAGGTGCTGATCGAGGCCGACAACCAGAACGAAGCGCTCAGCAAGCTCCGTTCCCGCCGCCTGATCCCGATCCAGTATCTCGGCGAAGCCTCGATGAATTCGGGCGGCAAGCTGAAGGTCTTCGGAAACAGCGGCATCGACACGTTCGCGTTCACCCGTCAGCTCTCCCCGCTGCTGAGTTCGTACATCCCGCTGGAACGCGCCCTGGCGATCATCGCCGAGGGCTCGGACGATCCGCGGCAGAAATCTTTCGTGAACAACATGCGCCAGGGACTTCACGAAGGCAAGAAGTTCTCCGAACTGATCCGCTCCCAGGGCTCGCTCTTCCCCGACTACTACGCGAACCTGATCGAATCCGGCGAAGAGTCCGGCTGCCTGCCCGAAGTGCTGGTCCAGCTCTATAAGTTCATGGGCGAGACGCGCGACCTGAAGGGGTTCATCGTGTCGAACTCGATTTACCCCTCCGTGATCCTGGGTATCGTGCTCATCGTGGTGATCCTGCTGTTCACCGTGTTCGTGCCGAAGTTCGCGAACATCTTCGCCGACATGGGCCGCGAGACGCCGCCCTCCCTGAACCGCCTGCTGGCGTTCAGCGCATTCGCGAAATGGGCGTGGTGGATCATCCCGCTGCTGATCGTGGCGGGCTGCCTCCTCTACATCCAGATTTTCGGCAAGAAACAGTTCGACTACGTGACGAGCAAGCTGAAGCTGAAGATCCCGCTGATCGGGCGCATCATCTCCGACCTTGAGATGTGCCGCTACATCCGCACGCTGTCGATCATGAGCGCGAACCACGTGGAGATCATCCGCACGGTGAAGATCGCCGGCCGCATCATCCACAATCCGGTCGTGGCGGAGCCCTTCCAGCCGATCGCCGACAAGCTGAAACAAGGCCAGAAGCTCTCCGCCACGCTTCAGGGCAACCCGTACGTGCCGCGCGAGACCGTGCCGATGCTCCGTGTCGGCGAGGAATCCGGCAACGTGAGCGACATGCTGGTCCGCATCGCCGACAACCTCGAAAGCGACACCCGCGCGAAGATCAAGCGTCTGCTGAGCCTGTTCGAGCCCGCGGTGATCCTGCTCCTCGCGTCGGTCGTGCTCCTGGTCGTCGTTTCGATCTTCCAGGCCATGATGGACCTGAACGCCGTCGAATGAAGCAAGACATGAAAACACGGTTCTGAAATCAAAATATCCAATCCATCAAAGGAGATACTCCCTATGAAAACGCAAAAACAACGCCGCAGAGTTACGCCGTTCACCCTCATCGAAGTCGTGGTCGTGATCGTGATCCTGGTCACCCTGGCGTCCGTCGCCACCCCGATGTACATGAGATATATCAAGAAAGCCAAGATCTCGACGGCAACGACCCAGATCAAGCTCATCGACGACGCTCTCCAGCAGTACAAGCTCGATGTCGGCACCTATCCGTCCGACCTCCAGGGCCTCATGGAAAATATCGACCAGTCCGAAAAGTGGGACGGCCCCTACATCAAGCCGAAAGTGCCGCTGGATCCCTGGGGCTTCGAATACCAGTATATCTACCCCGGCGAACACAACCGCGGTGAATTCGACCTCTACACCTTCGGCGCCGACGGCCAGGAAGGCGGCGAGGGCGAAAACGCCGACCAGAACAACTGGGGCGGCGATTCCTACAGCGACAGCGACAGCAACAACTACTGATCCGTTATCCATCATCCCCCGCAAGCCGGGAGTCCAGCGTGAAAAAGTCCAGACGTAATCCATTTACACTTGTCGAAGTCGTGGTCGTGATCGTGATCATGCTTGTGACCGGAGGGATCGCGATCTCCACCATGCGCACGGACTCCACAGCCCGCCTCATCCGAAACTCCACGAACGAGTTCCGTTCGCTGTGCTCCCGCGCCCGCTACAAGGCAATGGAGATGAGCGAGGACCGTCTGGTCGTGTACGTGCCCGAAGAACACATGTTCTATCTGGCGCGTCCCGTGGCGAACGAGGAGGAAGCGATGGAGTACGAGTTCGGATTCGTGATCCAGAAGACCATGAAATGGGAGCTGCCGGAGGAGTTCGAGCTCGCGACCGACAACAGCGACCCGATCGAGGTGTTCCGATTCTATCCGGACGGCGGCGCTTCCGGCACGTCGTTCAATCTGGCGTGCAAGGGCCATTCCGTGGCGATCGGAGTCGCGAAGCTCTCCGGTTCGGTCGTGACGTACGAAAGAGGCGAGGGCGAACAATGAAAGGCCGTGTCCGTATGCGGAGCGTGAAGGGATTCACGCTCATCGAAGTCATCATCGCCATCGGCATCCTGGCGATCTCGCTCGCCTCGCTCTTCCAGATCATCGCGTCCTCGCGCGCCCGCATCGCGAAAGCCGACGAGGGCTGGCATCACATGCACATGCTGACCCAGGCCGCGGAATACGTGCTGCTGCACGATTCGACCGTCGACGACATCGACGAGGATTTCTTCCCGTACAGGGACTACGAAGTCCGCATCAGTTACGAAGACGTCGTCGACGACCAGATCGACGAGGATTTCATGTCCATCGAGGGGCAGCTCCCGCTGCAACTCTGCACAATCGAACTCAGAAGCTTGAAGTCGACCGGCAAGGACACCGTCGGCATACTTGAAATCGAGAGGATCATCTACGACGATGAAGGCTTTGAACCGGAATAAGACTGGCCGGATTCGCCGCAGTTACTTCACTTTGATGGAGCTCGTCGCGGCGGCGGGCATCATGCTTTCTGTCGCGGGCATCATCGCGTTTGCCTCGCGCTCGTTCTTCCGCGCCCTGGCGTCCGCGGAACGCGTCTCCGCCCAGCTTCAGATCTACCTGAACATCGACCAGCTCATGGACGGCTGTTTCCGCAACATGATCCCGTTCAACTGGGAGACCACCGACGTGAACGACGACACCTTCCAGGTCTTCGACGGCCTGGAGGACAGCATCCACTTCACGACGCTGCGGCGTTCCTACGACGACATCGGCGGCAACCTGTTCTTCGTCCGCGTCTACGTCGAGGACGACGAGCTCATCGCCGAATACAGCAAGTTCCCGCGCCTGCCGTGGTACGACGACGATGAAGACCTGATGCCCTACGACCGCGAAGTCCTCGCCACGGACGTCGACGAGATCTCCTTCTTGTACGCCGGTGCGGAGGACAGCACGATCGTCTGGCTGGATGAATGGGACCGCGAAGAGTACGACTTCATCCCGCTGGCCGTGCAGATGACAGTGAAATGGAAAGACGGGACGGAGGAATGCTGGCTCCGCAGAACGGCCGCGTCCGGCGGCAACAGCGTGTACGGCGCACTTCAGGAGATCGACGAATGACGAAACGCAATATCATGAAACGCATCCGGCGCCGCGGGGAATCGGGCATCGCCCTGATCTCCGTGCTGCTGCTGATCGCCACCGGCTCGCTCCTGGCGCTGATGGTCATGTCCATCTCGAAGACCACGTCGTTCACCGTGATGCCGTTCCTCCAGCTCCAGCGCAGCTACTACGTGCTGGAAGGCATGGCAGCGCGCATCCAGTTCCTGATTTCCGCCGACCGCGAGCTCTACGGCAATCCGCAGCAGCTGAACGTCGACAACTACAGCGAATACGACACCGACCGCTATCTGCCGGACGCCGTGCCGCATTACATGGACTATTACGGCACTCCGATCGTCTTCACGATCAAGGATGCCGCCGGTCCGGTGAACCTGCAGGGCACGAACTTCCAGGGCGCGCTCCAGCAGTTCCAGAACTTCGTCGACGAGGAAAACGACTTCACCGATCTGCTGGAAGTCCTCAATTACCTCATCACCGACTACATCGACACGGACGATTCGCCGACCGACACCGACAGCTGGGAGGCGGACGAATACGAAGAGGCGGGCATGGCGCCCCTGCCCCGCAACGGCGCGATCACCGACCGCAATGAATTCGCCTACATCCCCGGCATCACGGACCTTTTCCCCGTCGACCAGGACGGCCGCCTGTCCTACATCCGCCTGATCCCGCCCGCGAACGCCGGCGTCACGATCGACGGCAACCCGGATATCTTCGGCGTGACCGACGAATGGCTCTATGACGCATGCGACCTGGATCAAAGCGATCTGGAGGACCTCAAACAGGCCATCGCGGATTTCCACTCCGTCGACCGCATCCCGCTCTCCGAAAGCCTCTCTTCCGATTCCACCGTGATGACGAAGATCAACAACTACGTCCGCTGGAACGCCTCCGGCGTATACACCGTCATCATCCGCCCCGCCGTGACCGACGAGTACGGCAACGAGCTGGAGAAGAAAGTCCCCGGCAGACGCCTCGTCTTCACCTACACCCCCACGGCAGTCTCCGGCGCCACGAACGGCTTCGTCCAGTTCTACGAGTGGATGTTCTTCTGAGCTGTCGGCCGCAACGATTTGGCACCCCCTCCCGCGTGTGCGCGAGCGAAGCCGCGCACTACTGTAGTCAAGGGCTTGCCCTTGTGCCGTCGCGGAGCAAGGCACTATATCGGCACACGAAGTGTGTGCCGTTGCGAAGCAAGGCACTATTTTGGCACACGAAGTGTGTGAAAAATCGCGAAAAAAACGTTTTCCGGCTTGATTTTTCCCGGATTCGAGGATATAGTAAATAGAACACAAACCATGGCGTGATGGTCGAGCGGCTAAGGCAACGGTTTGCAAAACCGGTTCTGGTGGGTTCAACTCCCACTCACGCCTCCAATTCGCCCCCTCCTTGAGGCGACAGGGCTTCCCCCTCATTTTCCCTGCCGCCTCTTTTTTATTTTTCGGGAAAAGAAGCCTCCATTGTCGCAGAGCCATGCCGGCGCATCTTCCTGTCCCTCGAATTCGCCTCAACCAGAATCCGCCCGGAACATGAATGACCGAACTTACATCGCAATCGACCTGAAATCGTTTTACGCCTCGGCGGAATGCGTCGACCGCAAGCTCGACCCGCTGACCACGAACCTCGTGGTCGCCGACCTGAGCCGGACGGAGAAGACGATCTGCCTGGCCGTGTCCCCTTCGCTGAAGGCGGTCGGGATCCCCGGGCGCGCACGCCTGTTCGAGGTCGTGCAGAAGGTCCGCGACGCCAATACGGCGCGCCTGAACCATGCCCCGAACGGGAAGTTCACCGGCAAGTCCAGCAGCGCCGTCGAACTGAAAAAGAATCCCTCGCTTGAGCTGGACTACATCGTGGCGGTGCCGCGCATGGGGCGCTACATGGAGGTGAGCTCGACGATCTACGGCATCTATCTCAGGCACGTCGCGCCGGAGGACATCCAGGTGTATTCCATCGACGAAGTGTTCATCGACGCGACCGCGTACCTGAAACGCCTCGGCATTGCCGCCCGCGAGTTTACCATGATGCTGGTCCGCGAGGTCCTCGCCGAAACGGGCATTACTGCCACCGCCGGGATCGGCACGAACCTGTACCTCGCCAAGATCGCCATGGACATCGTGGCAAAGCACATCCCCGCCGACAAGGACGGCGTCCGCATCGCCGAGCTGGACGAGCGGAGCTACCGCGAAAAACTCTGGGCGCACCGCCCTCTCACGGATTTTTGGCGCATCGGACGCGGCTACGCCCGGCGGCTCGAGTCGCGCGGGATGCGGACGATGGGCGACGTGGCGCGGATGTCCGTGCGGAACGAGGATGTCCTGTACCGGATGTTCGGGGTAAACGCCGAGCTCCTCATCGACCATGCGTGGGGCTGGGAACCCTGCACGATGGCGGAGATCAAGGCGTACAGGCCGGAAAGCAGCAGCGTCAGTACCGGCCAGGTGCTGAAGGAACCGTACGCGTTTGACAAAGCGCGTCTCGTGGCGAAGGAAATGGCCGACATGCTCGTGCTCGGCATGGTCGAAAAACACCTCGTTGCCGACCAGGTCGTCCTGATGGTCGGGTACGACACATCGAATCTCGCCACGCCCGAACTCCGGGCGAACTATACCGGCGCGACCCGGATCAACCATTACGGCCGCGAGGTGCCGAAAGAGGGCCACGGCTCGGTCAATCTCGGCAAACACACGTCATCGTCCCGGCTCATCGTCGAAGCCGTTGACGCGCTGTTCGGGCAGGTGGTCGATCCGGATTTGCTCGTGCGCCGCATCACGGTCACGGCAAACCACGTCCTGGACGAGACCGCTGCGGAGCTGCCGCCGGACGACGACGAACAGCCCGACCTTTTCACCGACAGCGCGGAGGCCGCCAGACAAAAAGCATGGGAGAAAGCCGTTGCCGACCGGGAAAAACGGCTTCAGCATACCATTCTCGACATCAAGCACAAGCTCGGCAAAAACGCGATCCTGAAGGGCATGGACCTGCTGGACGGCGCGACGACGAAGGAACGCAACACCCAGGTCGGCGGCCACAGAGAGTGAATCCCTGCCAATATGGACGGCAGATTGTGTCGCATCAAAGAATATTCCGTATTTAATGATATAATAAGAATGGAGTCGAAATGCAATCCGTCGATCTTTCCGTCATGCGATAACGGGCGATTTGTCATGTTGCAGCGATTCATTGTCAATGAGTTGACGAAGTGACGGATCAGTTTGACGGTTTGTCCGTCAATTCCATCTGTCTTGCTATTCTCCGATATGCGATTTGTTTTGTTGTTATAAAAAAGGAAAAAGAAAAAGCAAGCTTTGCTACGCATGTTGCTCCCGCCCCCTTCCCGATCCGGGTATGAAAAAAGCTCTCCGTTTGACTGGAGAGCTTGAGTGCAACACACATAGTGTGCTGATACAGTGTCCGGCTGCGCTCGGACATGGACAGGCGGACGAACCGCCCATCCGGTAAAATGAAGCTTACTCGGCTTTGGCTTCTTCGGCCTTCGGGGCTTCTTCAGCTGCCGGAGCTTCTTCCTTCTTCGCCTTGGCCTTGACGGGCTCGTTGAGGAGCTGGATCAGGCACATCGGGGCGGAGTCGCCTCTGCGGGCGGGCATGTGGATGATGCGGGTGTATCCGCCGGGACGGTCCGCGAAGCGGGGTCCGAGTTCGTCGAAGAGCTTCTTGAGGACGAGCTTCTTGGTCTGGGCAAATTCGGACGGGGTGTTGATTTTCAGCTTGGCGTAAGCGAGACGGCGCTTGTGGTCGCCGCCGGCCTTGGCCATGGTGATGAGACGTTCCACGAAGCGGCGGAGTTCCTTCGCGCGGATCGTGGTGGTCTGAATGGATTCGTGTTCGATCAGGCTGCATGCGAGATTGACAAGCATGGCCTTGCGATGGCCGCAGTTGCGGTTGAGTTTAGCAGTATGTACGAGGTGGCGCATGATATTAGCCTTCCGCTTTGTTCTTCACGGCCTTGGCGCGTTCGGCCTCGGCTTGAATAGCGTTTTCGAGTTCTTCGGAGAGGGGCATTCCGAGGGAGAGGTTCAACGTGGCAAGCTTTTCCTTGATCTCGTCGAGGGACTTCTTGCCGAAGTTGCGGTACTTGAGCATCTTGGATTCCGTCTTGAGGCAGAGTTCGCCGAGGAGCTTGATGTCCGCATTGTTCAGGCAGTTCTGCGCGCGGACGCTGAGCTCGAGGACTTCGACGTCCTGCGTGAGGAGCTTGAAGCGCTTCATGTCCTCTTCGGAGATCGGATTGTAGACGTCGGAATCGGCGGCATGGCTGCCGAGGAACGGACGGAGATGGTCCTTGAGGATCCTCGCGGCTTTTTCAAGCGCGTCCTGCGGCGTCACACGGCCGTCGGTGTGGATCTCGATCGTAAGGCTGTCCATTTCGGTCTCCTCGCCGACGCGGGTGGCGCTGACCTGGTAGCGGACGTACGTGATCGGGCTGAAGAGGCAGTCGATCGCGATGGTTCCGAGGGGCTGGTCGGGGCGTTTGTTGCGTTCGGCGGGCTTCCAGCCGCGTCCCTTGGTGACTTCGAGTTCGCAGCGGAACGGGCAGTCCTTGTCCAGGGTGCAGATGAGCTGGTCGGGATTGAGGATCTCGACGGTGCCTTCGGTGATGATGTCGCCCGCGGTGACGGGGCCGGCTTTCTTCTTGCGGATCTCGAGGACCTTGACCTGATCGGAGTTCAGATTGAGCTTGACCTTCTTCAGGTTGAGGATGATCTCGGTGACGTCTTCGATCACATGCGGAAGCGTGGAGAATTCGTGCGTGGTGCCGTCGAAACGGACCGCGGAGATCGCCGCGCCCTCGAGCGAGGAGAGCAGCACCCTGCGGAGCGCGTTGCCGATGGTGTGTCCGAATCCGCTCTGGAACGGAGCGGCGGTGAACTTGGCATAGGTGTTCGTCGCGCTTTCTTCGTCAATGACGATCCCTTTGGGCATCGGAAATGGGGAAACAGAAACCATATTGAAGTACCTCCGGTATGTATGTTGACTGGTTTATCGGTTCGGGGTTAAGCTGAGGCGCCGGACCACGCCGGCGCGGACAGAATAACGGAAGAACCGTCAGTTGCGGCGGCGCTTCGGGGGACGGCAGCCGTTGTGCGGGACCGGCGTGATGTCCTTGATGCAGCTGACTTCCATGCCGGTGGAGGCGATGCCTCGGACGGCGGATTCGCGGCCGGCGCCCGGTCCCTTGATGCGGACTTCGACGTCCTTCATGCCGAAAGCCTGCGCCTTCTTGGCGGCGTCGACGGCCACGACCTGGGCGGCGTACGCGGTGCTCTTGCGGGAGCCCTTGAAGCCGTTCTTGCCGGAGGAGGACCATGCGATCACGTTGCCGTGGAGGTCCGTGAACGCGACTTTGGTGTTGTTGAACGTGGCGTGAATGAAAGCGATGCCGTTCGGGATGTAACGGCCGGTTTTCTTGCGCTTGTTGTCAACCGCGGGAGTCTCGGCGGCCGGAGCTTCGGCTTCGGCTGCAGCCTGAGTCGCAGCGGCGGTTTCTTTGATTTCGTCGGACATATTGGATCAATGACCTTTTCGTTGTTTCGGTTGCGTGTCTCAGGCGGATTACTTCTTGGCCTTGCCGGCATCGGCGGCCTGGGCCGCGGCCTTGTCGGAGGCGGCGGTGCGGCGCTGGGTCTTGTCGCGGATGGCGCCGACGGTAACGCGTTTGCCTTTGCGGGTACGGGCGTTGGTGCGCGTACGCTGGCCGCGGGTCGGCAGGCCTTTCTTGTGGCGGAGGCCGCGATAGCATCCGATCGCCTGGAGACGGCGGATGTTGATCATGATCTCACGGCGGAGATCGCCTTCGACCGTGTAGTCGTTCTGAAGCAGGTTCGTGATGGCCGAAATGTTTTCGTCGGAAAGCTGGCTCGCCTTCAGGTTCGGGTCGATGTTCGCCTTGACGATGATTTCTTCCGCGATCGCGGGACCGATGCCGTAAATGGCCTGAAGCGCATACTTCACGCGCTTGTTCATCGGGATGTCTACACCTAAAATTCTGGGCATGGTGGGTTGTCTCCGTGCTTAGCCTTGTTTCTGTTTGTGGCGGGGGTTGCGGGAGCAGACCACGCGGACCACGCCTTTGCGCTTGATGATCTGGCAATTCTCGCATCTGCGCTTGATAGACGAAGTGACTTTCATTTTCGTACTCCGATAAGTTTGTATAACGTTCGATTCCATGACAGAACGCCCCGGGGTTCATGCTCCGGTTCATTTTGTCATACGTGCGGCTTGTGCTTTGGAATGCGCGGCAATCACCACAATTTGCCGCGAAACACATGGAGCAATTACTATACAGCCCCTCCGCCCTTTTTTCAAACCATGTCCCGCTTATTTCGCTTTTTTTTCAGAAAATTTTAGTTAAAAGCAAAACATTTCGGAATTATTCGGCTGTTTTGGCGTTTCCCGGAGGGGGTACTTTCAAATTCAGAAACGCGGCGGGAGAGAGGACCGGAATGCTGTCCTGAGGGAAATCTTTCGCATTTCTTGTGATGATGTAATCTGCATCGCTGTAGACCGCCGAGTAGAACTGCACGGCATCCTCGAAGTCGGCGATCGTCGACGAAATGGCCCTGTCCAGAAGTGATGCCGTGAGGTCGACCGGAGAAAGCAGATTCCGAAAATCACGTATTTGGCGCCTCAGTGTTCCGGGCGCGGCAAATTTGCGAAGCACATAGGAAATCGTGCAGAGGGTAATGGCGGACATGACGCCCTCTGCCTGGCCCCGTTCGCAGAGGGAAAGGACTTTGCGGGAATCCTCGACGAAAGGTTCGCGGGAGGCGATCACGTCAATGATGACGTTGGTATCCAGGAAGAGTTTCATTTCAGCCCGTACTTTTCCACAAAGACCTGGCTCATGAATTCTTTCTCGTCAAAGTCGTCCGGCAGTTTGACGATGCCGGTCAACGACTTTGTGATCGGTCCGATCTTCCGGTCGCGCGGGTTTTCATGTTTTTTGCCCATTCGGGATTTTGCCATGATGAAGTTGGCGAACATCGAAGAAATGCTCGTACCTTCATTCTTGGCCTGTTCCTCCGCCAGAGCGATGATTTCCGGCGTAGCCGTCAAAGTTAGTTTTCTTGTTCTGGGCATTTTCCCCTCCATGCTGTTACACGTGTTCCATGAAACATAATATACGTGCTGTTTTTCAAAAGTCAAACAGGAAAAGAAAAATTGCTTATGTTTTAAGAGCCTGAAGAGCATTTCAATACCCGCGTTGGAGGCGGACTAATTCCAGTGCACCCAAAGCGCCTGCGTAGACCGTGTCGGTCGTCCCGACGTTCTCGATGTCCGTAAAGATGCACCCCGTGCTGGACAGCATCACGGCGCAGACGCAAAACGCGAAACACCCGGCGGCAATCGCCTGCGGATCGTATCTGTGTTCGACATCATTTCAGGTCCTTGTTCTGTGTTGCCGATGCCTCACTTCTTTTCCTCGCCGAGTTGCTCCTGAAGCTCCTCCTCGATCAGATCGCGCACCTTGACGTCGGAAAGCGTCGTGTCTTTAAGCGTTTCCAGCAGGAGTATTTTCGCCTGAATCTTCAGATCTTCCTCGAGGTCGCGGGGGATCAGCTCGTCGGTCGGCCGGCAGAACTTGACGAACATGTTGAAATGCTCCTTGTCCCGGTCCACGAACCTCTGGTTCGCCTCGTCCCATTCCTCCACCAGGATCAGGTTCGATGTGTGGGACCGCTCCGCGAACAGATTCGTCTCGAAATACAGCCGGAACGCCTTTTTCCCCGCGGGATCGTACAGCTCCACGATGGAGCCGGGGTCCCCGTCCGTGTACGCCTGGACCGGGAATCAAGCGGAAACAGCGAAGATTTTAGTTTTTTTGTGAACAGTATAGACAATTCCGGCATCATATAGGGGAGAAAGAGCCCCGGTCAGTTTTCCGGCGGAGTTTCAGCGGGGTGCCGGAGCCTCTTTTCCCGCCTCGCGTTTCCGCAGCGCTTCGTACAGCACGGACACGAAGTCCTGACACATCGCAAGGCAGGTCCCGAAGTCGTCCAGTTCCTTTCCGTCCCAGACGCGGGCGTCTTTGACGTCTTCCATCGCGAGCCGCAGCGCGAGGCGGTCCTCGGTCTTCAGAATCTTCGCCATCACGGCAAGATTCACCTCGCGGAACGCCGTGCGTTGGAATCCATAATCCATGAGCTCCGTGACGCTGTCAGAGAGATAACGGCTCGCCATGAAGCCGCCCGCCGCGCAGCCGTAGAACAGCAGCAGGAACGGCAGCGTTTTGAGCTTGAAACGGACCGCCGCGAACAGGACGCCCGCCAGCAGAATCAGTCCGGCGATCACGAGGCAGGATTGGACGACCACAGGTTTCCTCAACGCGCGCCATTCCGCCGGATCCGCTTCCTGATAATACTTCGTTTCCGCGAGCCTGGCGCAGACCTCATCCGCGGAAAGTTTCTCCTCGCCAAGCACCTTCTGAACCTCGCTGACATACCCCTGCAATCTCCCGCGCGCATGATGATTCACATTGAACGCCGCGCCTTTCACAAATCCCAGCACCATCACCAGCTGCGCCGCACACAGCAGGACCGCGAACAGGACTTTCCGTATTTTCGACAGCGGATAGTCGCATGGTTCCCGCAGGAACAGCCAGGGGAGAATCAGCATCGCCAGAGCATAAAGCAGGAAACAGTTGACAAAGTTCATCGTCGCAAGCTCACTTTCGTTCGTCTATGATCAGGATTGTCCCGGTCTGCGCGGAATAGCAGATGACCGAGTTCGAGTAAAGCGAATCCTCATCCGCCGCCGAAACCCGCTCCGCAGAACACGACACGATCACGCAATCGTCCCCGAGCGGCAGCGGCGTCCCGAGCAGCGGCTCGATACGGCGCCGGATCCCCTCCGCCGTCCTGAAATCGGAATGCCGCACATTCGATTCGTCCGGCGGCAGAAGCTCGCAGTTCAGCGCGTTCAGAAGCGCAAGGTTCGTCATCACGTCCGCACCGGTGTTTGCCAGGAGATAGCGGTAGCTGGTCCGGAAGAGATTGTCGTCGACCGGGCCGAACCCGTGCGCCACGACGGTGTACTGATTGCCCGTCAGATACTTCAGCACGGTCGGGATGTCGTAATACTGCTCCTCACGGTGTTGCAGATACAGGACGAGGACGCCCGTGCAGACCAGTCCGGTCAGAACCAGCACGAAAAACCCGTGAAGGCATCCCGCCATGCACGCGACGCGCCTTTCGCTCCTGCGCCGCACGGCGGACTCGGCGGCGGACCCGGCGGCGGACTCGGACTCGGCGGCGAGCTCGGCGGTCGCAGCGGCGGGCTCAACGGCGGGTTCGGTCATGTTCTGTCCTGTCTTTTCCTGTCGATCTTCGTTCATCGTGTCCCCCCGTCAATAGCAGGTCCTGTCGTTTCTGTTCCGGAGATCGCGCCGCAGAGAACCGTTGCAGCGGATGTACTCCATGACGTAGACGACGAGCTTCTTTTGCGGATAGTAGAATATCGGAATGGACAGGACGTCCGGGTCGCCGAGATAGAGATACGAGACATGTTCGGCGGTCATATCGTCGCCGTCCAGGAGCGGACGCAGCGTCTCGTTCAGCATTTCGTACTGCTTGCGAAGCCGTTCGTCCGCTTCGTCATCGTGCCGCACCAGTGCATCGTCGGTCAGCGCCCGCAGATGGACCGCGTTCGCCACGACGTCCGAATCCGTGCGCAGGACATAATACCGCGGCTTGACGTGCTTGTAGGAGGGCTTCGAGATGAATCCGTCTGCCACCGCTTCATAGCTGTTTCCGGTCAGGAGCCGGATCGCGGCCGGCGTGGGGAATCCGTACGTGTTGTGATTCGAGATGTCACTCAGAGGGTCGAACACATATTGGCCCGCCATCAGGAACGCGAAAAGCAGCAGCCCCGCTGCGACCGGGAGCAGATAGATGAAATACAGCCGGTACTTTTTCATCGGAATCCCCCGGAATATGTGTTTTGTTCGCTCATGGTAAACTCAATGTCCCCTTGTCTTCATAATGTAACACCGAAGGAAAAGAGTGTCAAGTTTTTTCGACGTTTTTTATAAAAAACCGGTTCGGAATGTTCGGAATACTCCGCCTCGGAAACGGTCCCCGTGCCCGGAGGTGATCCCCCGCTGATCCTAGTCGCGGTAGAGGAAGGCGCGGAAAACGCCGTCCAGGGTAATGTAGCTTTTGGCTTCGTTCTTCCCTTCCGCCTCCACGAGCAGGAAATACTTCATCCGCAGGAACTCGTTCGTTTTCCCGTACACATAGAGATACCCCTCCGGGATGACGATGTAGAAGCCGCGGTCGACGGCCACGAGGGGCGAAGCTGCATCCTTCTGGAAATAGACCTTCCGCACGTCGTCCAGCGTGAACGTCAGTTCCGGGTAAAACGCCGGCCGGCAGTGTTTCCCGCGGGTCAGCACGAAATTGCGCACGTGAAACGTTTTCGTCGCGGGGTCGATGTCGATGGATCGCGCCCGCTTCCGGTAGTAATCCACGAACCACGAATAGGCGAACCACACGATGCCGATGCCGAAAAGCACGCACATCAGCAGATTCACAAGCAATCCGGCCCGGTCGGCCGGCTCCCCGGATAACAGCTGTTTGAATATCGACGCCCAGGCCCCGCACGAAAAGACAATGAACATTAGCACAACCATCGGAAACACGATGTATCCGTCACAGATATCATGGAAACACAG